>Ga0182005_1000521_pt1 | contig 19636 bp, 16 predicted proteins | sample Sormic07211103_1_FD_123021 | JGI IMG/M metagenome (GOLD analysis project Ga0182005, IMG submission 123021) | Rhizosphere microbial communities from Sorghum bicolor, Mead, Nebraska, USA - 072115-103_1 MetaG | ecosystem: Host-associated > Plants > Roots > Rhizosphere | place: USA: Nebraska...
CTGGTCCTGCTGGTCCGAAAGGAGATAAGGGAGATGCGGGGGCGGTAGGTGCTACAGGTCCTGTTGGCCCTGCGGGTCCTGTAGGTCCTGTAGGTGCACCGGGGGTTGCTGGTGCTCCGGGTGCAGACGGTGCGACTGGCCCTGCCGGTCCTGCTGGCCCACAAGGTCCGGTTGGTCCACAAGGCCCCGTTGGTCCTGTGGGTCCGCAAGGTCCTGCTGGCGCTGATGGCAACTCTACCGGTCCTGCCGGTGGTGACCTGAGTGGTAACTATCCTAATCCTACTGTGGCCAAACTGCAAACAATTCCCGTATCTACGACCGCCCCTGCAGCCGGGCAGATCCTGCGTTTCGACGGTGCCAACTGGGCACCATCCGCAGCAGGTGGCGGGTTCACACTCCCCTTCATTACTGTCGAAAATAACGGTTCTACCCTCTTCTCACTCACCAATGACGGTGATGGTACAAGTATCGAAGGGGTCAACAATACCACCACTTCCAGCATTGCTGCTGTAAGGGGTATTATCAACTCCACCGCTCCCGGTGGTTTTTCCTCCGCGGTACGTGGTATTAACAATGGTACAGGTGGTTTAGGTATCGGCGTATGGGGCTCTCAGGAGGGTTCCGGCTGGGGCGTATATGGCATTACACCGAATGGTTTAGGAGTGTATGGTAACTCCTCTGCCGGTGGTACAGGTGTGTATGCTAACAGTAACACTGGTACAGGTCTGGCGGCTACCTCCGTCAATGGTGTTCCTGCCAGCATCTCCATTTTCAACAATTCGAATAACAATAATGTGATGAACGTGAGCACCGTGGGTAATGGTACAGGGGTGAACGTGTCTGCCACCGGTAATGGAACGGGTGTTTTAAGTTCAACAGGTGCAGGTTTTGGTGTACAAGGTATTACCTCAGCGCAAACCTCTGCGGGTATTGTGGGTGATAACAACGGTGGCGGGGAAGCTGTTGTAGGGCGTACTACCAGTGATATCGCCGGTGCAGTGGTAGGTAGAAATGATGGCGGTGGTTATGGTGTAAGAGGTTTTGTTTCTACAAGTACAGCCGGTACTGGTATTGGTGTATTCGGACAGGTAGGTATCAACAGCAGTACAGGGCGTGCGGGGCGTTTCGAAAATAACAATTCGAACAATGAGGTGAATACCTTCGAAGTGGAAACCAACGGTAATGGTAATATTCCTGACAATACGCAAGGGAATGCAGCTTCTTTCCTTGTAAATAACAACAACAGTGTCGCTGCCGCAGTAAGAGGGGAAGTAAAAACTATCTTCGGCAACTTCGGTGCGGCTGGTATCTTCGGGGTATCATCAGGTACGGGTGGTTTTGCTGGTCTGTTCCATGCCTCTAATACTTCAGGCAATGGGCCGGCGCTGGTAGCGATTAATGATGGTAACGGGAATGCGATTACTGCGAATGCATCAAAAAACGGTAATGGTGTAGAAACTAATATTGATGGTGGTGGTAACGCCCTGTATGCCTGGGTGCCTACCTTCGCCACAGGTCGTGCAGGTCGCTTCGAGAACTACAATGAAGACAATGAAACAGAAGTGATCAATGTCAAAACAATAGGTAATGGTACTGCGGGTAACTTTATCGTAGACCGTACTACCGGTACATCTCCGGCTGTCAAAGGGGAAGTGAATTCTATGTTTGCGAACTTCGGTACTGCTGGTGTGTATGGTGTGAGCTCAGGTACTGGAGGTTATGCAGGCCTTTTTTATTCTTCCAATGCAGCAGGTAATGGCCCGGCGTTACTGGCCCTTACAGAGGGTGCCGGAAATGGTATTACTGCCAATGCAGGTGGCACCGGCGATGGTATAGAAGCATCCTGTGATGGTACTGGCAATGCAGTATCCGGTTTTGTTCCAAACTTCGGTACAGGTAAAGCAGGACGTTTTGCAAATTTCAACAGTGCTAATGGACAGCCGGTAGTACATGTTACTACCAATGGTACAGGTAATGGTATTCTTATCAATCACCAGGGACCATCCGGAAATATCCTGGTCATGCAAAGTGGAAGTTCAAACGTAGCACGTTTCAACAAAGCAGGCCGTGGATTCTTCAATGGTGGTACACAGAACAGTGGTGCAGACGTGGCAGAAGCATTTGCAGTAGAAGGCAACCTGTCTGCCTATGCACCTGGCGATGTACTCGTGATCTCTACTGAAGATGATCGTACAGTAACCCTTTCTTCCGAGCCTTACTCTACCCTGGTAGCTGGTGTGTATGCTACTAAACCAGGTGTAATATTAACCGAAGATGAAGACATGGGAGATGAATTGGTTGACAAGGTGCCAATGGGTGTAATTGGTGTGATTCCAACAAAAGTTTGTGGGGAGAATGGTGCTATCAGGCGTGGTGATTTGCTGGTGACTTCCAGCAAAGCGGGTCATGCTATGAAAGCAGATATGGACAAGGTGAAACCGGGTCAGGTGATTGGTAAAGCGCTGAGCAATTTTGATGGAAATGGTACTGGAGTGATTAAAGTGCTGGTGTCTATCAGATAGACCAGCCCCGGACAAAGTAAGAATAATTCAAAAGGGCACTGTGTATAAACCACAGTGCCCTTTTGAATTATTGCATTGCAAGCCAATCACTACCTGGTACAGGCATTTTTTTGTATCTTGAAGTATGATGTATGCAATTACATGTGGCAGTATTTATTTGCTGTCATTTTTACTGATCACCACCGCAGGTAAAGTGAATATACCAGCCAACCGCTGGCTGGGGTTGTTTTTCTTTTGTATCGGTTGTGGCATTGCTTCAATGATTGTACCTGCTCATATGGTGCCTTTGACTGAATTAACCCGGTTTGCTATGGCACCAGTGCTCTACATCTGTGTACTTCATTATACCAAAGGATTTAAAAATACAGCGTACTGGCATTTCTTACCTGCCGGCCTGTTTGCAATGTTTACCCTCCCTGAAATCATACTGAACAGACATATTTTTTCCTTACCGGCTCCTTACTCCCAGATCTTAGGATGGATCATGGGGCGGATCGTAAAAGTGCAGTTTTTCATTTACATGTCCCTGTCTGTTTACCGTCTCCTGCGGCACCCGATGCACCTGCCATGGCTGAGATATTTATTGTGGAGTATTTGTTGCCTGATGCTCATCTGGTTCAGCGGACTACATCATTATACCGCTGGTATTTACCTGGTTGCCATCTTTACAACTGGTTTTTTGGCCATGCGCCAAAAGGACTACCAGCCTGCCGCCTTAAGACCCGTCATTCCTGATCATTTAAAAGCCCGTTTAGAAGACCTTATGGCCCGGGAAAAGATGTATACAGATAGCGACCTGAACCTGGCTCTATTGGCAGAAAAAATGGCATTAAGTGTGCATGACCTGTCCGCACTCCTGAACAATGGGTATGGGCAGAATTTTAACCAGTTTGTCAATGCCTACAGGGTTACCTTGGCCAAAGAGCTGCTACTTTCAGAAAAACATGCTCACCTGAGTATCCTGGGCATCGCCTTCGAAGCAGGCTTCAATTCCAAGACCACGTTCAATACCACCTTCAAAAAAGCGACCGGCGTATCTCCTTCCGACTGGAAAAAAAGTGGTTCGAAACTATAGTCCGGAACGCCGGCCCCCACGTCTCATGGTAGTATTGTGAAAAACAAACCCATGAGAAAAATAACCCTTTCCCTGCTGACCGGATTAATGGCCGCCTTTGCTTTTAGCAGGCTGGCAGTTCGGTTTTTTGTTGCATTCTTACCCATGCCCTGGATCTGGGGACTGACTGGAGTTATCTTTTTAGGGCTAATGCTCAAACCTTCCAAACAATGGCTCACCTTTGCCATCTCCTTTGATCTGATCCTGTTTGGATGGCAGAAAATCTTTCATTTACAGGCACATGTTCCTCAATCAGTGCTTGATTTACCCTTTAGCAGTTTGCCACCCGATACGATCAACTGGGCTTATTTTCAGTCATCTTATCCTTACCTGGTCACTATCGGGCTTGCACAGATAGTGTGTTCTTTATTGCTCTTCTCCGGAAAAACACGTTTGTTGGGATTGATTATGCTGATACCCGTCTTATTAAATATCATAATGATTGATGTATTCTATCAGATTGGTACAGGCGCGTTGCTTCATGCAATAATATTATTTGCCGGGGTCATCTATTTGCTGGAGGAATATTTCGCACCATTAAAGCAGGTATTTTTCAAAGCCGGGTCAACCAACACACCTATCGGCTTTCCTATTGCAGCAGCTATACTTCCATTTTTATTAGTCATTACCAGTCCATCTGCTGACAATCACCCCAATCTTACCGGAAAGTACAGGGTCCAAAACAGCCCACTAAAAGCTGTTTATTTTGAGCAACACAATGATGTGACCCTGGAATGGGAAAATACCTCCCGGCGGTACACAGGACAATACCAGTACCGGGGCGACACCCTCATTGCAGGGCCACTAAAAGGGATTATTAAAAGAGAATTTAACCACCTTACCTGCACGGGCACACTGTACGGCGATTCTGTACACCTGGACATGATCCGGCAATGACGATCTTTCAGGTCTGTCAATGATTGTAACCGCCATTTCCAAATGAATGAACGTTCCGCCTAAGACTTCCTTTCCAGGTCCGTGATCAGCAAAGGATTGGTCTGCGCCAGCTCTTTCAGCAATTCCTCCACAGCTGCCCTTGTATTGACTTGTTTAAGTCGCTCCAGCTCAGCTGTGGTCAATCCTACCATTTGCAAAAAGGTGACCTCCCCATGTGGCGTATCGATCTTCCCCGCTTCCGGATCTTTGATAAAAGCCAGCGCCGTAATATCCGTATCTGTTTCCAGCCGGATCGGCCCATTGGCAGGTATATACTGAAACTCCTCAAACCACTTTCCACTATTAAATACATAACGCGCCAGGTTGTTCATCATACTAATCACCCACGTAGGATTGTCTGCATCTCCCGCAAATGGTTTGATCCGCATGGTAAACTCAAATCCCCATTTACTGAACTCCCCTCCTGCTGCATTTTCATTGTAATAAAGCTCAGACATTCCATAACTCACAATATGAAAATGATCCTCCTGCCTTGAACTTTTGTAAATACTCGTGCCATCGATCGGATCAGTACCTCCAATGGCAAAATGTAAAGGCGGGGCATAATGTGCGGGTTCCTGACCGGGGTATATTTTATCAAACACATTATCGATAGCGGTCCAACCTACAGTATCGTCCTCGGTAAACAAACTTTTGTACTCTTCTGCTGTCATAAAATAAAGCATGGTTTTGTGAAAAATAGAACCTTTTGTTTATATTTGCAAAAAATTACTCCTCAACAATGTGAGATCTATTTTCAGAAAATAATCAGTAATCAACCCACTTCACTAATTCTTACTGAAGAAAATAGTCCATGTTCACTTTACAACAGGTAACCTATCTGCATCCTAATAAGGAGCTGCTATTCGACAATATTGACCTCACCATTCCAGCACATGCCAAAGCCGCATTAATTGGGAATAATGGTGCGGGTAAATCCACCCTGCTAAAATTATTGGCAGGCATACTGACGCCTGCTTCAGGCAATATTCATACCGCTGGTCAACCTTATTATATACCACAACACTTTGGTCAGTATAATGAACTCACCATTGCACAGGCATTACATATAGATGCTAAGATAAATGCCCTCCACCGCATACTGGAAGGCGATGTATCAGAGGCCAACATGACCTTGCTGGATGATGACTGGACCGTCGAAGAAAGATGCACAGCTGCCTTGTTACATTGGGACCTGCAGGACTTCCCCCTCTCCCAGCCAATGAGCACACTTAGCGGCGGACAAAAGACCAAAGTGTTCCTCGCCGGCATCGCCATTCATGAACCAGGTATCATATTGCTGGATGAGCCCAGCAATCACCTGGATAGCCAAGGCCGTGCCCTGCTGTATGACCTGATCGAACATACCACTGCAACATTGATTGTAGTAAGTCACGACCGGCAACTACTACAACTTCCCGATCAGATCTATGAACTCAGCAAAAAAGGGATCACTACCTATGGCGGTAATTATAATTTCTATCTGGCACAAAAACAGATAGAAAACAATGCGATGGCACAAGACCTGAAAAGCAGGGAGAAAGCCCTTCGCAAAGCCAAAGAAACTGAAAGGGAAACAATGGAAAGGCAGGCAAAACTGGATGCAAGAGGTAAAAAGAAACAGGAGAAATCAGGCCTTCCGACCATCTCCATGAATACCTTCCGCAACAATGCAGAGAAGAGTACCGCCCGAACCAAAGGCATGCATGAAGAAAAGGTCGGCCAACTTACAGAGGCCCTACAGGAACTGCGCAAAGAACTCCCAGACATTGACAAAATGAAACTGGGATTTGAAAATGCCAACCTCCATAAAGGCAAACTCCTCGTCAATGCACAGGAGATTAATTTCGGGTACCAGCATTCACCACTCTGGTCACAGCCACTGAGTTTTCAGATCAATAGCGGGGAACGGCTGGCCATCAAAGGACTGAACGGCTCAGGAAAAACAACCCTTATCAAAATGATACTGGGGTACCTTACGCCTACCATCGGCTCCCTCACCAGCCAGGCAGGAAAAACAGTTTATATCGATCAGGACTATTCACTAATCAATAACCAGCTCAGCGTATACGACCAGGCACAGTTATTCAATAATTCTGCTTTGCAGGAGCATGAAATAAAGATCCGGCTTACAAGATTTCTTTTCACCAGGGAATACTGGGATAAACCTTGTAGCACCCTTAGTGGTGGCGAGAAAATGCGACTCCTGTTATGCTGCCTCACCGTCGATTCACAGGCGCCTGATATGATCATTCTCGATGAACCTACTAACAACCTGGATATACAAAATGTAGACATCCTTACGGCTGCTATCAATGCATATGAAGGTACATTGATCGTAATCTCCCACGACCAGTATTTCCTTGAAGCAGTACGTGCTGTCAGGACCATCGAACTCAAATAAAAAACCGCCCCGGCACTATGACCGGGACGGTTAATTACCTTATTCATCAAATTGTTCAGACAGTATTATTGTACTACGATTTTTTGTGTATGACCACCTGCGGTTATGATATAAATACCCTTAGGCCATGCTGAAACATCCAGTTGTAACTGGTTCACATCCTGTTTCAGGAGCGTGGTATACATTGGTTGTCCGTTGATACTGTATACCCGCAGCACGGTAGGCGATTTGATGCCCTGTACCTGTACGTGGAGTAAACCGGATGTTGGATTTGGAGAAGCTTGCAATAAAAACGCAACTGCTTTTTTCTCCTGTACGGTGGCTGGTGTAGCCAGTTTTGCCGCTGAAGCACCTCCGTGAATCACAACTTCCCACAGTGAAATGCCATAAGTAGTAGCACGTTTCAGTGCGTACACTCTTACATACCTTGCATTCACTGCCGGGAAACTCACTGTTTCTATACCACCGGTACCATTGGAAACGGTTTGTTGTACCGTCCAGTTCACCGTATCGATAGCCGTTTCAATCCGGTAACTGGTCGCATAGGCAGCTTCCCACCTGAGTACCACCTCAGATACAGCACGCACCGTATCCAGGTCTACCCTTACCCATTGGCTATCCTTGAATGCAGAGGACCATCTGGTCGTAGAATCATTCCCGTCGAAGGCATAACTGGCAGGAAAATCAGCTGTCTCTGTAGAAGAAGCTACGGCCTTTTTACCTGCTGCCAGGTCTTCCGACTGGAGAACGAAGTTCACCCAGTTCAGGTTGAACTGATCACTTTCCATGTAAATCTTCAATACCTTTTTACCTGCCGTCAGCACCGGGGTAGTCACGTTCACGGTAGTCCATGTCTGCCATCCGCCTGTGGCAGGAACAGCCATCGTACCTGTAAAGTCCTTACCATCCAGTTCAGCATGAAAAGCCTTGCCGGTAGCGGTAGTAGCCACACGTGCCTGGAAGGTATACACACCTGCCTTTGTGATATTGACAGTATATTCCAGCCACTCGCTGGTATGTGTAGCCCCTACGTCATAACCACCGTTGGTGTCTGTACAGCTTTCAATATCTACCCCATCTGTTGTTCTGTACTGACCCAGCGTGTTACCGGCATCGAGATCATGATACGCTACTCCTTCGCCGCCGTTATCAAAGTTCTCTGCCTCGATCTTTCCGGGAATGATCCATGCATTGCCATTATAAGGGCTTTGTGCAGCAGCACCATACACTTCCATTTCGTAAACAGAGTAGCCATAAGCGGTAGCCCTGGCAGTACCATAAATACGTACATAACGGCCGGTGCCGGTCAGCCCCGTCAGGTCGTTGGTTGTCGTCGTATTTCCGCTCACGGTTTTGATAGTCGTCCAGTTACTGGCATCCGCAGACACCTGAACCTGATAAGCTGTGGCATAAGCCGTTTCCCAGGTGATCTTCACTTCATTGATATCATAATTCGCACCCAGGTCTACATACACCCATTGCGGATCACTAAAGGCAGAGGACCAGCGGGTGGTATAACTGCCATCGGTGACATTGTTCGCTACATAAGTGGTACTGGTTTCAACAGAAGACGCCACGGCTGTTTTGCCTTTGGCAAGGTTCTGCGGTACCGGTGTACTACCTGAACATACTGTACCCAATGTGCTGTAAATGGCATTGATATCGCCGTATTCTGACGCAATATCCCAGATCATAATTCCGCCGGCAGTAGACTTAGCCAGGGTTGATTTTTGAATATGCTCTGCCGTATTATTATCTGAGCTGTAGAAAGGTACGCCCAGCATACGTTTACTTTGTGGCACGCCCCTGGATGTCCAGTAAGACATAGCGCTGTTTGCCAGACTATAATTACCATAGCACATGATGTTTACGAGGTCCAGCATAGACACGTCGTCATAGTGATCGCCGTTGTTACTGGCACTCTCGGAAACTGCTGCGGTAAAGAGTTTGCCCATGCCGTGGATCTTAGTACCCAGGGCAGTCGCCAGTGCATTCCATTTACTCCTGGTGGTAGGATATTCCCAATCCAGGTCAATCCCGTCCAGGTTATACTGGGTGATCAGGTTGCCGCAGGCAGTGGCCAGGTTATTGATATAAGTGCTGTTACCAGAAATGGTTTCGAATGGGGTGTTGTTTGGAGAAGAATCCAGCCAGCCACCGATAGACAATAACACTTTAACATTGGCAGCATGCGCCCGTGTCACAAGGTCAGTCAGGGAAGAACTGTTGTCTACCGCACCAATTTTACCATCAGATCCGGGAATGGCAAAAGCATACATGATATGCGTGTACCGGGTATAGTCGACCTTCGATGGGCTATTGATGTAGTAGCTACCTCCAGCTACCCAGGAAGGATAATACCCTACGATGTTATAACATGATACCTGTGAGAAGCATTTCACAGACAGCATGACGAGGGATAAAAGAATGATTACTTTGAGTTTTTGCATCGTGAGATGTTTAATGGTTTTTTACTGTTGAATGAGGGAAATTGATGAACATAGGTATTAATCAAATATAATAGTTTACAATATATCTTCAAATAGGATTTTTGTATGAATCGGCTTTATAAATCAGGCACCAGCGGGCTGGTATTGCCCGTTCCGAATAAGGCGGCTTTCCCGCCGGCGTACCGGGAAAAGTCCCGGCTTACTTACTATTCCAGTTTGTTTAACAGCATTGAAATCAATAGCTCTTTCTATAAAGTACCTAAGGGTAGTACGGTGAAAAAGTGGACCACAGAAGTACCTTCAGATTTTGTATTCACTTATAAAATATGGCAGGAAATCACCCATGTGAAGGGGTTAAAATTTAATCCCAAAGATGTGTTAAATTTTATGACTGTCATCGACGAGGCAGGTCATCATAAAGGGTGCCTGCTTGTACAATTTCCGCCCTCCCTTACCATCGATGGATTTAGCCAGGTAGAATCCCTGCTGTCGCTGATTACAGGGTGGAAAGTGGCGTTGGAATTCAGGCATCCCAGCTGGTATATCAGCGAGACATTTGAGCTGGCGGACGAATATGGGGCCAGTGTAGTACTCCATGATATCCCCAAATCCAGGAATAGCCGCGTCAATAACAAGGCAGATTTTGTTTATCTTCGGTTTCATGGTCCGGCTGGCGACTACAAAGGAGGTTATACCCATGCACAGCTGGAACAACATGCTTTTCAGATCAAACAGTGGATGATGGATGGGAAAGAGGTGTTTGTGTACTTCAATAACACTATCGGGGATGCAATTTCTAATCTGGTGGCATTGAATACATTGATTGGTTAAACGGACAAAAAATCACCCTATATATATGAAAAAGTTAATCGCGACAATTTGTGGCTGTTGCGCCCTCCATGTAAGTTATGCGCAAGACAGTATCCGCTTCAAAATACTGGCCGAAACAGAAAATTACAAAGACATTATCGCTGCTACCACAAAGCCAGATACCCTGTCTGCCCCGGCACTGTATTACCTTGGGCTGGCTTACCACATGGAATCACAGGATAGTATGGCGCTTCTGACCCTGGATAAGTCCATCGAAAAATCTCCAAAAGATTTCAGACCTTATCAGATGAAAGGCACGATGCTCAATTTTACCAATCGTTTTCAGGAGGCAATACCTGTATTTGAAAAAGCACTGGCCTGTGACATCAATGCAAAAAGTTATGAAGGCATCGGTATAGCGAATTATTACCTGCAGAAATATCCACAGGCATTAGAAGCATTTACAAAGGCGTCTAAGTTGCCGGATGCAGACAGCCGCGCCAGCATTATGATCGGACAGGTATACCTGGTGCAGAATGAAAACGAGAAGGCGCTGGCTATCTTTTACAATCTCAAAGAATCCCTGAACAAGGATGACGAAAGTTATAAAACAGCACTTTACAATATCGTTGATCTGGAGAATAAAGAAGGACGTGGTACCGAGGCGATTCCAATTGTAGAGGAATTGCTGGCAATGGACTCTACCGATTATGAGGCGATCTCCAGAATGATCCAGATCCACTATCACAATAAGGATTATGCAAAAGGAGATGTATTAAAAGCGAAGATGTATGCCGCACAGCGGGATGGCAAATTTGCCAATAACAGATTCATGAATGATCGTTTCTGCTTTGACAAATTCAGGTGGACAGACAGACAGGTGGAAGTATATGAAAGATACGAGCATGGTAATTCCAGCAGCATTTATAATAAGATCATTTTTGTGATCCTGAACGGGAATGATGTGGATATGACGATTCAGACAGAGTACTCTCCTATCGCCATAGAACTTGGCGCCCAGCCATATATCCTTTGTGGTAGCAAAGGCTCTTCCCATTTGAATTATGGTCTTGGTTTCGATGACAATTCGAAGTATGAAGACCTGAAGTCAGCTGTTTTAAAAATTCTGGATAAGAAGAAAAATGCTGTAGCAGGAACTACTCCCGGTCAATAAGATTACCTTTGCCATTCAATCAACATTGTCATGGCAAAACAATCACAGGTAACGATACCTGCATCAGGATTTGACTTTCTAAAAAAGTTACGGGAAAATAATAACCGGGAATGGTTTAATGAACATAAAACAGCTTACCAGCAGGAACTGCAGCTTATAGAAAACTTTGCTGAAGCCCTGCTGGCAAAGATGAATACCCACGATCTGATTGAAACTCCATCGGGCAAAAAGAGCCTTTACCGCATTTACAGGGATACCCGCTTTTCACATGATAAAACGCCTTATAAAACCCATTGGAGCGGAAGCTTCAGGCGTGCGACCAAACAGCGCAGAGGGGGATATTATTTTCATATAGAACAAGGCAATAGTTTTGTAGCAGGTGGTTTCTTTGGTCCCGTGCCTGCCGATCTGAAACTAATCAGGGATGATATCGCCTTTGATCCTGCGACGTTGCAAAAAATTATTTCCAGCAAAACCTTTACTGCTTATTTCGGCACGTTACAGGGCGAGCAATTAAAGACAGCGCCTAAAGGCTATCCTGCAGATCATGAGGCGATCGGATTACTGCGCTTTAAACAATACCTGCTGATCAGGAAGTTTACAGATGAGGAAGTGATGGAGCCCACATTTCTGGAAGAGGCGAATAAAACGTACAAGGCGATGCGGCCGTTTTTTGATTATATGAGTGATGTACTAACGTCTAATGGAAATGGAGAATAAATTTCATATCTTACGGATATGAAGTGGCTATCTTTCTTATTATTCCTGCCTGTATTGGCTTTCGCCCAGCATGATCAGAAACTGGAACAAGGTCTCCGCAATGTGATTGCCGGTTTTCATGGGGATGTCGGTATTTATGTCCGGAACCTCAGAACGGGGCACTATGCAGAGATCAATGCGGATACGGTATTTCCAACCGCCAGTATCGTGAAGATCCCAATTCTGGTGGGCGTATTTGATAAGATAGAAAAGGGAGAACTGCAATATCATCAGCCGCTTGTATACCGGGACAGCGCCAAATACGGCGGTTCTGGGATCATGCAATATTTCAAGGATAGTTCGGAAACAGACCTCAGTGTCCTACTGGCACTCATGATGTCTTACAGCGATAATACGGCCTCTCTCTGGAACCAGGCCCTTGCCGGTGGCGGAGAAAGGATCAATCAGCTGATGGAACAATACGGCATGCATGTAACCCGGGTGAATTCCCGTACTGCCGGTCGCCAGGAGATCTGGAAGATCTATGGCTGGGGCATGACGACTCCCCGTGAAATGGCCACGCTGATGGTGAAAATTCGGAATGGAGAAGTGATTAGTCAGTCGGCTTCAGAAAGGATGTACCGGTTGATGACGCATCCTTATTATGACGAAGGGGCTATTTCGGCCATTCCCCCTTATGTGCAGGCGGCCCATAAGTCCGGTGCGGTAGATGAATCAAGGTCGGAGGTCGTGTACGTAAATGCCCCACATGGGGAATATGTTTTTTATGTGGGGACTAAGAATATAGCAGATAAAAGCTGGACAGACGACAATGAAGCATCTAAACTGATCATAAAAGTCTCAAAATACCTATGGGACTACTTCGAGAAGAAAAAGGCATGATATTTATTCCTACAAAAGTATGATCCGCAATATATTCCGCATATTACTAGGCTTATTTTTGATCTTCGCAGGTACGGGCCACCTTACCTTTGCGAGATATGAGTTCGAGGCACAGGTACCTACGTTTGTAACCATGAATGCAGACCTGGTGGTCCTGCTTTCCGGAGTAGTAGAAATACTCATGGGCCTTGCCCTGATATTTGTCCGGAAATACCGTGTACAGGTAGGCTGGTTCATTGCCCTTTTCTTTGTACTGGTATTCCCGGGCAATATTGCACAATACATTCATCACAGAGATGCTTTTGGACTTAATACGGACACTTTAAGGCTGATACGACTCTTCTTTCAGCCTGTGTTGATATTATGGGTTTTATGGGCTACTAATGCGCCACAACGATCTTCCTGACCCTGGTATGGGCGCCTTCAATAATCCGGAGGATGTAATTGCCTGATGGCAGACCGGTAACATCCATTTTGTATAGGGGACCTGTTGTATTCGTACTTCTCAGAATTTTTCCATTCATATTCACCAGCTCCAGCTGGTAGGGGGTATTCCCTTCCAATTGAATAGTTACCGCATATGTGGCCGGGTTTGGAAATACGTTCAGGGTTTTGGTATACTCGTTGGCCACTTTCATGGTCCTCAGCAAAGAGGCATCTGCCAGGCAATTGATATAATGCTCCAGGTTTGTATAACCATCAGCGTTCAGCGTTTTTCCATCGGCGGCACTGTCAGGATTTAATCCATACCGCAGCTCCCAGGTATCGGGTATCCCATCTCTATCTGTATCAGTAGGGGCAATCCCTCCATTCACTACACCGGGGCCTCCTGTGGGCAATAAATTCTCATTGGTAAAAGTAGTGATAGTGATCCCACCAGTACCCAGTGACGCCAGTTCACTGATCATAATTGAATCTACCTGATCTCTCTTCGGAATATTTGCCCCTGCACCCTGCAATACAACCTGGTAGGCTTGTTGGGCACTGACCGTATTCCCACTATCCGGCTGAATAGGGTAGGCAAAAGGAACTGTCATCCAGGTCACCGCCCTGTCTCCCACACCGTAATCAGGTTGTTCCAGCAGCCGGCCACTGAGTGTCCCATCCTGTGTGCTGTCGTAATAATTGCCGGCGCCATAGGTACTGAAATTGAGGTTCCCCCTGATGAAAGGTGCCGTATGATTATTCACTGCCGGCCCTGCGATGAAGAAATTATTGATAATATTCGCCGCCGAAGCGCCTTCAGAATCGCCCAGAATATAGGCTCCGCCATCGCCCCAGTTGTATACGATATTATTGACAAATTCGTTCTTCCCCTTAACTTTTGGATTCCGTGTCTTATTGTCAATATAGAGGTTCCGGTACAGGGACACGCCCCCGTTGGTCTGGATCAGACCACCGCAGGAATGGGACCACAGGCCCTGGCCGATAATAGAATTTTGAATAGTGATATTCCCTGGCTCATAGTTTTTACTGTCCCAGTTAATCGAGAAATTTTCATCTCTTCCCCAGGAAGCGGAAATGTGGTCAAAGATCATATTGATTCCATTGGCAATGCCCAGGGCATCCTTACCACTATCGCCATGTACCCCCATCCGCACGCGGAGGTATCGCGTAATGGTGTTGTTGGCATTGGAGAAAGAAACACCGTTTCCATAGATGACAACTCCATCTCCGGGGGCTGTCTGCCCCGCAATGGTGATGTTTTGAGACACCACAATGCGGGAAGTAATATTGATAATGCCGCCTACTTCAAATACTACGGTTCTGTTGGGCTGGCTGACCGCATCGTGGAAAGATCCGCTTCCGCTATCGTTCAGGTTGGTTACAATGTACACATCACCTCCCCGTCCGCCGGTAGCAAAGCGTCCGAAACCTTCCGCACCGGGGAAGGACAAAGTTTGGGCAAATAAAGCATTGGAAATGCATAAGAATGCAAGGGATAATAGTTTTTTCATAGTGGAAAAGTTCCTATAAAAATAGGGCTTGTTCCTGCTGTGGAATTGCTGACATATGGCCTGTGTTTTGCCCTACATTTATAAACTCAAACATATGACCAGGCAAATCACAATCAACTTTGATGGACAACAGTTCATGCTGGACCTGGAATTTGAACAACGCGATCATTCCATCGTCTATCATGTAACTCCAAACAAGCATTTCAGTGATCAGATCCCAACAGGATTTGAAATGATTCAACGCGATACCGATAAGGAGGGAGCACCTACTTATGATGCATCAGGACTGAGTGAACAAGGCAAAATTATTGCTGAAACCATCAGTCAGCAAATTAGTCTACTCCCACCTCAATTCCGGGGGGGAAAACCTGCAGAAGCATAAAATGGTATTTTTCACCGACTATTACAGGCGGAAATGCATCACATTCGCCGGAGATCGCCGATGAGCCAGTTCATTGGCCATAAATTGCAAATATGGACGGATATGCCTGAAGAACAGACCATAGCCCTCACAGAGGTAATTCAGACCATCTGAACGCCTGTTCTTCGGGCACTCCCCCCGACAATATTTATACACATCACATGTGCCACAGGCTGCTGACAGCAGCCTGAACTTATTTTGGCCAAAAGTCCGCTGCTTTTCAGAACGCATCATATACTGCAAACTCTCCGTCAATACATTTCCTACTCTATATTCCGGATCCACAAAATGATCACAGGAATATACGTCTCCGTTATACTCAATGACGATGGATTGTCCGCAATAGTCATTAAAAACACAACTTCCGGCCGGCACCCCTACTTCATTGGCCAGCGCGGCATCAAAGACAGGTACGAAATATTTTCCCACATCCTTCTTCACCCACTCGTCAAAGATCGTGGTCATAAATTGCCCGAATTCCAGTGGATTTACCGCCTCCTTCTTACCCACTAAAGGAATGAACTGCATGTACTCACTACCCTCCCTTTTCAGAAACCGGTACACCTCCAGTGGCTGCTTTGCATTCAGGTCGTGCACTACCGTCAGCGTATTGAATTCTACCCTATGTTTCAGGAGTAACTGCAATCCTCTCATTACCTGCTTAAACGTTGCTTTCCCTCCCTTATTGATCCTATATGGATCATGCAGATTCGCCGGGCCATCTATAGAAATACCCACGAGGAAATTATTATCCCTGAAGAAACGGCACCAGTCGTCATTCAATAATGTACCATTTGTTTGAAAAGCATTCGTGATCACTTTCCCATTTCTATACTGCTTTTGCAGTTGCAAAGCTTTTTTATAAAATGGAATCCCCTGCAAAGTAGCCTCTCCTCCCTGCCAGATAAAATCTACCTGAAGTCCGGGTTGCTCACTGATATAGTTACGGATGTATGCTTCCAGCACAGTATCATCCATATAAGGTGTTCCTTTTTCCAGGTAATAACAATAGGAGCATTGCAGGTTGCAGGTAGCACCTGCAGGTTTTGCCATTAAATTGAAAGGAATTTGCATCATAATAGCAAACGTAGGAGAAAAAACGGTTGTAAACTATGACAGCGATCATTCATCCACAGCGGATTACAGGCGTTTTAACAGTAAATAACAATCCAATTCTGACTCTGGCACACTTTTCTCATTTACTATATCAGAAGTTTAAAAAACGCCTGCAGACGCCAACTTAAACGAGCTTTATTGATCACAGATTATTCAAACCTAAACAACATGAAAACGTTAAAATATTTTATCATCGCAACATTATTTGTAGGTACCATTAGCTTAAGTAGCTGCTTAGTAGAACGTGGCCCAGGTTATGGTCCTCCACATCACCATCATTACCATGGTGGCGGTTATTATCATCACTATTAACAATTTCCTATTTACTATATACAGGAAAGGCTGGATTGCTTATTGGGTAGGCATTCCGGCCTTTCTCTTATAAGGGAAAACACTTTATGTCTTCCCTGCTCTCCCATAGCCATTCATTAACTGCAAGCCTTAGCGAAGCGCATTGCCCATACTTTGAGAGGTTTTCTTTATTTTGCAGGCATGAAGCCCCAGATGTTATTTCTCCACGGCGCCATCGGCGCATCCAGCCAGCTGAAAGCAATTGCTTCAGCCATGTCGGCACATTACGACATTCACTTTTTCGACTTCCCGGGACATGGTGGTCAGCCATTACCAGATAGTCCGTTTTCCATTCAGTTGTTTTCTGAAGCAGTAGCAAATCATATCCGCACACAGGGTTTAGAAAACCTGACCATCTTTGGTGCAAGCATGGGTGGGTATGTCGCGTTGCATTTAGCGGCTACACAACCGGGATTGGCAGACAACATTATCACACTCGGTACTAAATTTCACTGGGATCCTGCAGTAGCTGAAAAAGAAACAAAAATGCTGCACCCGGAAACCATGGCGGCAAAGGTACCTGCATTTGCTGCCGCACTGGAAAAAATGCATGCCCCGAATGACTGGAAAGTAGTCGTGGAAAGAACGGCAGCAATGATGCTCAGCATGGGTAAGGACAATCCTTTGAAGGGGGATGATTTTAAAAGCATCAGTATTCCCGTATTACTATTGCTCGGTGATCGGGACCGGATGGTGTCTTTTGAAGAAACAATCCAGGTGTATAAAATTCTGCCGGATGCAGGTTTTGGGGTTTTACCCCGTACCCCACACCCGGCAGAATTAGTCGATGGACAGCTGGTGACTGCTATTGTATTATCAAATCAGTTTAATAAAAAGCCCATTGCGGGATAATTAGGATCTTCATACCCGGGGATCTTATCTTCTCTGGTAGGTTCCCCGTAAATCATTCCTATCTTCCGGCTATCGTATTTTGTCCACGGGCTTTTCCCCTTGATGAAATTCACCCAATCGGTATGGATCTTTTCCTGCAATGCCGGATTTGGCAGGGGATGATTACTGCCCCAGATGTACACCAGTTCCTGCCCATGAGTGGCAGGTTTGCCGTGGTCCGGCTGCTCAAATGAATAGAGCCATACATTTGCCTTTTGCGCACCCAGTACATTCGCCAACCGATAAGTATGCAGCTGGTACATAATCCTGCTCAGGGTTTTTATAATCCCTGCAGTATCCGCAGGTACCTGCACAAGGTCTCCGTTTTTTCCAAACCAGTCTCTCAGCACCGTTACATCCGGATGATACAACCGCCTGTCTATATTCATGAACAACAGTGCCTCAGCAATATTACTGCCGAGTAATACCCGTACATTTTTCACCGGGTGTTTCCTGAGCCAGTTGTATGCATCGCTGTACACGATCTTATCATCTGCCATCGGTCCGAAATAATTGGTTCCGGAGGCACCATTCAATACCCTGGTCTGTGCCGTGATGATGTCATTTACGGATAAGGTCAGGAATTGTTTCGGATCGGTAATACCCAGCGTATCCATGAGGCGTTTCCGGATAGCTTTGGCAGTAGTCGTATCCCTGATACAGTTTACGCCACCACTTTCCAATACCAGTTGCTGGTATTTGCCTTTTGCAGCAGGTGCTACCAGTAGTACACTGGTGAGTTTAGCGCCGGCAGATTCTCCCATGACTGTTATTTTATTGGGATCACCGCCAAAAGCAGTTATGTTCTCTCTGATCCATTGTAATGATGCGATCAGGTCCAGTACTGCGTTATTGGGAGCCGTTTCATATCCCGGTACATCGCCCAGGTATAAAAATCCGAAAGCACCCAACCTGTAATTGATTGTAATTGTAATGATACTGTCATGGTCTGCAAAGGCATGGCCGTTCATCCACTTACCGGTACCGCTGGTCATACCGCCTCCATGTACCCATACTACAACAGGCTTTTTGCCTTTTACGCCGGGGGTATACAGGTTCAGGCGCAGGCAGTCTTCCTCGCCTGCCACCTTCCCGTCAAACTGGGGAGCAATAGGTCCAAAAGCCGTGCACGAGAGCGTGTCTTTCCATGCTGGTCTGGGTGTAGGCGCTTTGAATCTTGCTGCGCTGGCGTATGGTATTCCTTTGAAGACAAGGATGCCTTGTTCCTGGACGCCCCGGATGTAACCGCGGGTAGTTTTTACTGTCTGAGCCGTGGAAATCGTGCATTGGAGAATGAGTGCCAATGCAGGAAGTATTGATTTTAACATAGTGATAAAAGTAGAAAAAATTTGCAGTACATTCGCGCATATTCCTATCTCGATGAAACTGTTATACCCATTTTTACTCTTACTCTTATCGGGGGCATTTATCAGCAATGCCCAAAGCAGGTATAATTTTGGCGAAGGTGTTATTCAGGTACAGTTCTACTTTTCAGGCGCTTTAAATCTTGAGCATCCGGATACAGCCAATGGCTTATTCATGACGTTTACCTATTATGTCAAAGGGTCCAGGGTGCTGCGATCAGAAGATGCTCCCTTGAAAGAAATGATGAAAAGCAAATCGATCTTTACGGATGGAAAAAGTGAGTTAAAGACAGCATTAGTCGCCCATCTATTTCAGCCTACGTATCTGCTGGATTTTGACCAGAATAAGTCCTATGTATATTACTCGAAGCACGACTCCAGCTTTGCTTCGGTGAGTACCATTGCGGATCAGCAACTGGATCTCTTCTATAAATGTTTATTGCTGCCTGCGAGAGAAAACAACCGGATCGTTCAGGTTGCTGATAATGGAACGGGCTATGGTATAAACGGGAAAGATACCAGC
>Ga0182005_1000522_pt1 | contig 19636 bp, 18 predicted proteins | sample Sormic07211103_1_FD_123021 | JGI IMG/M metagenome (GOLD analysis project Ga0182005, IMG submission 123021) | Rhizosphere microbial communities from Sorghum bicolor, Mead, Nebraska, USA - 072115-103_1 MetaG | ecosystem: Host-associated > Plants > Roots > Rhizosphere | place: USA: Nebraska...
GGAACAGGGCAAAGGCATTCTTTTCATTGAGCAGCTTGCGGGTGTTTTCAACCGTGCGCTTCGGCTCGAAACCATCGTCCAGCGATTCCAGCACGATCTTGCGGCCGAACACGCCACCCTGCTTGTTGACGATATCGAAATACAGCTGCGCGCCCGCGGTCGCCTGTTTGACTTCTTCGGCGGCGGTGCCGGTAAAGCCGGCCGACTGGCCGATGACGATGGTATTCGAGGTGATGCCCGGTTCTGCGTTAGCGCTACCAATACCAAACAAGCCAAACAAGCCAAACAAGCCAAACAGGCCGATGCTGACAGCCAAAGACAACTTCTTCATTTTTACTCCAGAAATAACGACGGATTAATTGATGTGTGTATAAAGGCAATAGCAGCAGGGCCGATCGGCTATCTTGCAATCACCGCAAGTAGCTAAGTCCATGCAGAAAATAAGTCGCAGCCAATAAATCGGCGGCGCCACCGGGCGACAGCTTATCCTGAATAAATACCTTATGGCAACTAATTGCGCGTTCGCGCCAGTCGTCTGTTGCGCAGCCGCCCGCATCCAGGAACTGGCGGGCGCTGCTTTTGACCTTGGCGGCGCCGGCCAGGCCGCCCCGGTGGTAGAGGTTGGTGTCGCTGATGCCCGCCATCAGCGTGAACAAGGTGTCAACGGCAGCGGCGTCGTAGCCGCGCGCGGCGGCCAGCGTTTGCAGGAAGCGCGGCAAGGCGATTTCGAACAGCGACGGGAATCCCAGCGCAGCTTCTTCGCTGGCGCCGCTCACCGCGTATTGCTGGGCCACCTGGCGGCCGTGCGAAACGCCGGCCCGCTCGTGCATGTGGCGGCCCAAAGCGTCGCCCCACTGTATCAGCAGCGTGGCGCGCACCGCAGCCGCCGACAACGGCATGCGGCGGCCATGGCAATAGCCTGCAGCGGCGCACAGCAGGCCGAGGCAAAAGATCGCGCCGCGGTGGGTATTGACGCCGCCGGTGGCGCGCAACATGGCTTGTTCGGCCTCCAGGCCCAATTGCTTGAGCACCGCGAACTCCTTGCCTGCCATGCCGGCTTGGGTGATGCGGATGAAATAATGGCGCAGCGCGAACAGGCTGCGCATGAAGGTAGACGCATCCATGTCGTCGTGGCTGCCGCTGTCCAGCAGCGACACCAGGCCCGGCTTGGGATAGAGCTGCAATTCGCGGTACAGGCTGCGCAAGGCCAGCCGCCCGGCCGCCAGGCAAAACATCCGTTGCTGGCGTGGGCCCTGTTCGTGCGCGCTACCCTGGCGGCGCAGCTGGGGCGATGCCGGCAGGCGCGGCTCGGCGGTGCGGCCGCTCAGCATCATGCATTTTCCAGCGTCGATACCAGGTCAGCCACGGGCGCCAGCCTGACCGCGCTGCGCGTCTTGACCAGCACCTGCTGCCCGTTGCCGGCCTGCAGCGCCTGCCAGCATTCCTTCCAGGCCACCGCCTGGCTGTCCGCAAAAACCACTTCGCCGTCCAGCGGCAAGCGCGCCGCGTGCTGCGCCAGCAAGGCGATGCCGCGCCTGAATTCTTGCCTGCTGCCCGGCGTAAACAGCAAGTCGATATCGGAAGTCCGGGTCAGGTAGCTCTGCTGGGTCAGTATCTGCCAAGCCCACGAACCATAGATGCGCAACGCGATGCCGCTGTGCAGGCAATCGTCGGCAAAAGCATGCAGCGCCCGGCTCCAGGCTGGCGGTGCAAGCGGCAAGGCGGCCCGCAATGCCAGCGGATCGGTAATCCGCCCGACATCGCCAAACTGCGCCTGGAACGGGATCCTGCCTTTGTCGCCATTGGCGTCGGGAGGCAGCGCCAGGCCCAGGCACAATTGATCTTCCGGGGTATCCGGCTGGCGGCGGCACAGGACGGCCGGCCAGTCGCGCGACTGCCAGCGTGCCAGCACGGCCCGACAATCCGCCGGCGCCGCCTGCGCAGCGCGCTGCCAGCCGTCGGCGCTCAGCCAGACCAGGCTATGGCGGGCCGGCATGATCGATCACTGCCTGCGCTACGGTCCAGGCCAGGCTGCGGCCGCCGCGCTGCAGGCCGGCTGCGCTGCGCCGGTCTTGCGGGCTGGCCTGGCGCAACGCTTGCACCAGCTGCTGCGCCAGGTCGGCCTGCCAGATGGCTTCGACGCCGCCCATCTGCAGATAATTGACGGCCCCTGGCGCAAATACCGGATTGCTCTTGGCCAGCTCCGTCAGCCTCGCCTCCGGCACCTTGGTAATGCGCGCCATCGCCGCCAGCCCCATGACGCGGATGGTTGCTTCCGGCAAGGCATAGCAGCCGTCAGCCATCAGGCCGCTGGTGATGAAGCCGCCGGACAAGGCCTGGTCATATACCAGGCCGACTATCTTGTGCTGGCGGCGCCGCGCCAGGTCGATGCACTTGGCCAGGTGCGCCATGTAGCTGTTGATGCCGAGCATTTCATCGCGATGCCGCAGGCGCTGGCCCTGGGTATCGATCAGGATGACGATGGAACGCTGCGGATGCTGGCGCACCGTGGCCAGGATCGCCTGCGCCTGCAGCAGCGCGATTTCGACGCCGATCGCCGCGTGGCCGGTGGTGCCGATCACCGTCACGGTGCCGCCGTCAAGCTGCGCCGTGCCAGTCAGGAAATCATCTTGTTCGACCACCGTATGGCCGTCCGGGAACAAGGTCGCTGCCAGGGTTTTCCAGTCCATGCTCATCCTTACGCTCCCAGCCGCAGCTTGGCGGTGGCGGCGACAAATGCATCGGCTTCCAGCACCGGCAGCCCGGCAGCGTCGGCGACGCCGATCCGGGTCCAGATATCGAGCGGGTCGAGCGCCTGGCCGAAACTGCCGATACGGTCTTGCAGCAGCTGCTGTTCTGCCTCCAGCGCCGCCAGCGTCAAGCCGATGCCGGCGGCGTCGGCATGGCATTCCTGCGCCAGGCCGAAGGCAGCCTGGCGGAACGCAGCGCCGTCGTCGGCCACCAGCACCTGGCAATCGCCCAGCAGGTAGCGATGCTTGCCGCCGGTGGTGCGCCATACCAGCGCCCGGTCGCGCGAATCGAATTCTTCGACGCCGTTGGCGGTTTCAATCACTTCCGGCCCCGACATCGCCAGCCGCCCTTCTTCCGACATCACGATCGCATTGGCGCAGCGGGCGACGATGCCCATGCCGCCGAAACAGCCGTTGGAACCGCCGACCAGCACGATCACGGGAATGCCGGCGGCGCGCACCTCTAGCAAGGCGCGCATCACTTCCGATACCGCAATCAGGCCGGCATTGGCTTCATGCAGGCGCACGCCGCCGCTTTCCAGCAACAGTACCACTGCAAACGGCCGCTCACGCACCGCGCGCAGCAGCAGGCCGGTGAGCTTGGCGCCATGCACCTCGCCCACCGCGCCGCCCATGAAACCGCCCTCTTGCGCCGCCACGAATACGGATTCGCCGAACAGCCGTCCCTGGCCGATCGCCACGCCGTCGTCAAACGATACCGGCGCATCCAGCTGCGCCAGGTGCGGGCTGACGATCTTCAGCGCCGGCGGCAGGAATTCGTAAAAACTGCCGGCATCCAGCACCGCGGCCAGGCGTTCGCGGGCGTTCGCCTCCAGGTAGCTGTTCATGGCGCGCTCCCGGTCATGGCTTGCAACGCCTGGTCCAGGCGCAGGCTGACTACCGCCGGCGTGGCGCCCATGTCGTTGATGGCGATATGGGCGTCGGCCAGCTGCCAGCGCTGCTGGAAATCGCCCAGCACCGCTTCCCAGATGGCGCCGAAGCCGCGCGCGGCAGTCTTGATTTCAATCGTGCAGGCGCCGTTCAGCGCCGCCGGTTCGACCAGCACTTCCAGGTTGCCCGAACTGACCACGCCGGACAGCTGGGCCAGCGGCGGCAAACGGCGCTGGCCATGTTCAAAACGAAAATTCAAGGTTTCCATCAACCGCTCCTTGCCCTTCTGCTCGCTGCTACCAGTTTCTGAAGCGTTTCGGCGGATCGTACAAACCGCCCGAAGCACGCACCAGGTCTTTCATGCTTTTCGCCGCCAGCAGGTCGCGCGTAGCCAGCCGCTTGTCGATGCCGAGATCCTCGGGCCGCTGGATGATGCCGCGGTCGCGCAGGTTCTCCACCATGCGCTTGTCGCGCCCCAGTCCGACCGGCGTGTAGCCGGCGACGCCGCGCACCGCCTGCTCGCGTTCCTCGTCGGTACGGCACAGCAGCAGGTTGGCCAGCCCTTCTTCAGTCAGGATATGGCTGACGTCTTCGCCGTAGATCATCACCGGCGGAATCGCCATGTCGGCCTGTTCCGCCAGTTCCCAGGCGTCCAGCCGTTCGACGAAGGCCGGCTGCATGTGCTCGCGGAAAGTTTCGACGATCTGCACCACCAGCTTTTGTCCGCGCGGGATCAGGTTCTTGCCGTCGCGCGCCTGGCGCCCGGCTTTCAGCCAGGCCGGGCTGGCGTGGCGCCGTCCGCGCGCATCGGCGCCCATGTTGGGCGCGCCGCCGAAACCGGCGATGCGGCCAGCGGTCGCGGTCGATGAGTTGCCCTGCAAATCGATCTGCAGGGTGGAGCCGATGAACATGTCGCAGGCATAGTGGCCGGCCACCTGGCTGAAGGCGCGGTTGCTGCGCATGGAGCCGTCGCCGCCGACGAAAAACACATCCGGGCGCGCCCGGATGTAGTTTTCCATGCCGAGTTCGGAACCGAAGGAATGGATCGATTCGACAAAACCTGCTTCAATCGCCGGGATCAGCGCCGGATGCGGATTGAGCGCCCAGTGCTGGCAGATCTTGCCTTTCAGGCCCAGCGAAGCGGCATAGGTCGGCAGGATCAGTTCGATGGCCGCGGTGTCGAAACCGATGCCGTGGTTCAGGCGCTGCACTTCATATTCTGCGTAGATGCCCTTGACCGCCATCATCGCCATCAAGACCTGGATTTCGGAAATCTGCGCCGGGTCGCGGGTAAACAGCGGTTCGATATAGTGCGGCGTCGGCGCCTGCACCACAAAACCTACCCAGTCGGCCGGGATGTCGACGCGCGGCAGCGTATCCACTATCTCGTTGACCTGGGCGATCACGATGCCGCCGCTGAAAGCGGTGGCTTCGACAATCGCCGGCGTGTCTTCGGTATTCGGCCCGGTGTAGAGGTTGCCGTGGCGGTCCGCCGCCTGCGCCGCCACCAGCGCCACCCGCGGCGTGAGGTCGACGAAGTAGCGGCCGAACAATTCCAGGTAAGTGTGGATAGCGCCGATATTCAGCTTGCCGGCCGCCACCAGCCGCGCCAGGCGCACCGACTGCGGCCCGGAAAACGAAAAATCCAGGCGCTCGGCGACGCCGCTTTCAAATACGTCCAGGTGCTCGGGCAAGGCCAGCACCGACAGCAGCATGTGCAAGCCGCTGACACGGGCAGGATCGAGCCGGGCCAGCGCCTTGGCCAGGAAATCGGCCTGCTTCTGGTTGTTGCCTTCCAGGCAAACGCGGTCGCCGGATTCCAGCACGCTGTACAGCAGGTCGGCAATCCGTCCCGCGTCCACCACCTTGCCTTTGCAGGCGCCGCCAAGGAGATTGGCGGCGCGCTGCAGGCGCTGTTCGCGGTTGCTGTTGCGCAGATCCCAGCGCCGGTTTTCCATCATCGAGCTCCCATCAGCAAATCAGGCACGCCGGTGACGATGCCTGGAAACAGGCACAGCAGGATGATCGCCAGGAACATCAGCAGCAGGAACGGCAGCGTGCCCTTGATCACATCCGACAAGGGAATGTCGGGCGCGATATTCTTGATGACAAACAGGTTCAAGCCCACCGGCGGATGGATCAGCCCCATTTCCATCACCACCGTCATCACCACGCCGAACCAGATCAGGTCGAAGCCCGCTTCGCGCAGCGGCGGCAAGATGATGGGCGCGGTCATCAGGATGATGGATACCGGCGGCAGGAAGAAGCCAAGCACGATCACCATCAGCAGGATCACCGCCAGCAGCAGCCATTTCGACAGGTGCAGCGCGACTACCCATTGCGCCGCCGACTGGCTGATGTGGAGGTAGCTCATGACATACGAATACAGCAAGGACATGCCGATGATCAGCAGCAGCATGCAGGATTCCTTGATGGTCGAATTCAGGAACGGCATCAGGTCGCGCGGGCGCCACATGCGGTACACCACCGCGATCAGCACGATCGCCAGCAAGGCGCCCAGGCCGGCGGTTTCGGACGGCGTGGCGAAACCGCCGTACAAGGCAATCATGACGCCGATCAGCAAGATCAGGAACGGCAGCACGCGCGGCAGCATCTCGACTTTCTGGGCGAAAGTGAAATGCTCGTCGTCCAGGTAGGCCGACTTGGCGCCGCCTTCGCTATAGACCTGGTGCGCAAGGCGATACTCCTTGCGCGCCCGGTACACGGCATAACCGGCAAACAGGATCACCAGCAATACGCCGGGACCGACGCCGGCCAGGAACAGCCGGCCCAGCGATTGTTCCGACGCCACCGCGTACAGGATCATGGTGATCGAAGGCGGCAGCAGGATGCCGAGCGTGCCGCCGGCGGCGATGATGCCGGCCGCGAAGCCGGGCGAATACCCACGGCGGCGCATTTCCGGGATGCCGGCGGAACCGATCGCCGAGCAGGTCGCAGGCGAAGAACCGGCCATCGCCGCGAACAAGGCGCAGGCAAACACGTTGGCGATGCCGAGGCCGCCCGGCACTTTGCTTAGCCAGGCATGGATCGCCGAATACAGGTCGCGCCCGGCAGGCGATTTCCCGATCGCCGCCCCTTTCAGGATGAACAGCGGGATCGACAGCAAGGTGACCGAGGCGATTTCCTCGTAGACGTTTTGCGTGACCGTATCGAGCGACGACGCGGGCATGAAGAAATACATGAAACTGGTCGCGACCACGCCGAGCGCAAACGCTATCGGCATGCCGGAACACATCACGACAATCGTGACGATGCCATACAAGGCACCTAAGGCAAGCGGGCTCATTGCTCTCCCGGGACAGGGTTGACGGATGTGGGACGGTCGGTCAGGCGCGCCAGCACTTGCACCAGCAGCTGCAAGGTGAGCGCCGTCATGCCAAGCGCCATCAGCGAATAGGGAATCCACAATGGCGGCGCGAAAGTGGATGAGGTGGTCTGGCCTTCCGACCAGGCTTCATGGAACAGCGCCCACGATTTCCAAGAGAAAAAAGCGCAGAACAGGAAAGAGACCAGGTCGACCAGCAGCAGGCGCACCGCATTCACGCCGGCCGGCAATATCGAGGACAAGGCTTCGATGCCGATATGGCCGCGGTACGACTGGGCATACCCCGCGCACAGGAAGATCACGCCGACCAGCATGAACACCGTGGCGTCGTCCTGCCAGTCGGTGGGGACATGGAAGAAATAGCGCGCCACCACCGAATACGTCATGATCAGCGAAGTCAGCATCAGCGCTGCCATGGAAAGATACAGGGCGAGTTTATTGAAGCGTTCCAGGATGCCGGCCAAGGCCGCCACTACCGGATTGTCCGGTGCGGCAGGCAAGGCGGGTCCGGCATTCGGCTTCGTATCGAAGCCGTGGCTCATAGGAGTTTCTCAGCCAGTTTCAGCAGCTTGGCGCAATTGTCGTTCCTGGCGGCGTAGTCCTTCCACGCCGTGTTGCGCGCAATGTCCTGCCACTTCTTGACCGTGGCCGCATTCAAGTCGACCACCTTTGCGCCAGCCCGCTGGTATACCGCGGCGACGCCTGAATCGTCGAGCCGCGCCGCGCTGGTGGCGAACTTTTCCATCTCGGCGCCGACCGCCATCACCGCTGCCTGCTGTTCCTTGGTCAGGCGGTCGAAGGTCGCCTTGGAAATCATCAACGGCTCCAGCATGTACCAATAGGCCTTGTCGCGGCCGCTGGTCAGGCTCTTGGAGACTTCTTCCAGGCGGAAGGAAATCAGCGAGGTCGATGACGTCATCGCAGCATCCATGGCGCCGGTCTGCATTGCCGCATAAATTTCATTGGAAGGCAGGGTCACCACGGCGGCGCCGGCTTCTTTCAGGATCAGGTCCATCTCGCGCGAACCGCCGCGCACCTTCAGTCCCTTGGCGTCGGCAGGATCGACGATCGGCTTGCCGCGCGACGCGACGCCGCCGGCTTGCCAGATCCAGCTGACGATGATGACGCCCTTTTCCAGCAGGATGCGCGACAGTTCCTTGCCGACTTCCGAATTCTTCCAGGCCGCGCCTTGTTCATACGAAGTCACCAGGCCAGGCATCAGGCCGATATTCACTTCCGGCACTTCGCCGCCGGCATAGTTGAGCGGCACCAGGGAAAAATCCAGGGCGCCTTTGCGCAATGCGGAGAACTGGGAATTGGTCTTCATCAGCGACGAACCGGGATAGATTTCGAACTTCAGGCTGCCGTTGGTGCGCTTGCCGACTTCAGCGGCGAACATGCGGGTCAGGCGGTCGCGGAAGTCGCCTTCGCTGATGGTGCCGCCGGGGAACTGGTGGGAAATTTTCAAGGCGCCTGATTGCGCCCAGACTGACGACATTGACCAGAACGGTGTGCTCGCGAGCGCGCCCAGCACCGTCCTCCTGCTGATTAAAGACATATCCCCTCTCCTCTGTTGGAAAAACCATCGATACAGTTTTAGCTACTTTTCATGCGGTTATTGCTGAAGATAGATGCTATGTATTCTTTTTTTGTTTCCTTGTATACACAATATTCCATAAAACATTTTTATGTCAACGAATAAATACGCCTTACAATCAAATCTCGAATACACGGCTCCGTTAGGGAGCCTTTATCCCAGAAACGGCCCAATTATGCTCACGACAAAAAATCGCTCGGAATCGCTGCGCGAAACCATCGAAGAGATGATCGCGGTTGGCGAGTTTCGTCCAGGCCAGCACCTTGATGAAACCGACCTGGCAATCAAGTTCGGCGTGTCCCGCACGCCGGTGCGAGAGGCATTGATCCAGCTGGCCTCGATGGGCATCGTGGTGACGCGGCCGCGGCGCGGCACGGTGGTCGCCGAAATCGGCCCGCGCCAGCTGGTGGAAATGTTTGAAGTGATGGCGGAACTGGAGGCGATGTGCGGACGGCTGGCGGCGCGCCGCATGTCCGGCGACGAACAGGCCAGCCTGCTGGCGGCGCACCAGGCATGCATGGAGGCGCGCGACGCCCAGGATTCCGACACCTATTTCTACATGAACGAAGCGTTCCACGGCGCCATCTACGAAGGCAGCCATAACGCCTTCCTGGCAGCCCAGGCGCAATCGCTGCAGCGCCGGCTGCGGCCTTACCGGCGGCTGCAGCTGCGGGTGCGCGACCGCCTGAAAGTGTCCTACCAGGAGCACGACGGCGTGGTGCAAGCCATCATCGCCGGCGACAGCGAGCTGGCGGCCGACCTGCTGCGCCAGCACGTCACGGTCCAGGGCCAGCGCTTTGTCGACCTGATCGCATCGCTGCAGCAACTGGAAGCCAGGCCCGAGCCGGTCGACATGTAAGGCCAGGCCGGTTGCGCCGCTTTTGGACTGATTCCGGCCCTGCCGGGGTAGCGGGCCGACCGCGATATTTATTGTTCCCGCCCCCTCTGCACACCGTTGGCAACATGCTATCATCGCAAAATTCAGGGTTGCGTCACGACAACATGCGTTCGCGACAATCATCAAAAGAACCGGCTCCTAAAGCCTGCTATCCACAATCTAATGCGCGACTTCATCCTGACCTGTCAGTGGTACACCATCATGGGTGTCGGCATCGTTTTTTTTGCCTGCCTGTATTTTGTTTTCGGCGGCCTCAACTGGCTGCTCAGCCGCCGCATCCTGCCCGCCTTCGGTTATGGCCGGGTGCTCGATCCGCGGCCGCTGGCGCCGCGGCAGCTGCGGCGCGAACTGGGCGAATCCGCCGTCACCATATTCCTGTTCGGCACCGGCATGGTGTTCCCCTGGGGCTTGCTGCAGCTCGGCTGGGCCCGGCTGGCCGTGCAAGCGCCGGGCTGGCAGATCGCGCTGGAAATCCTGTTCATGGTGGTGTGGAATGAAGTGCATTTTTACCTCAGCCACAGGCTGCTGCATGTTTCGTGGCTGAAGCGTTTCCACCTGCCGCATCACCGTTCCGTCGTCACCACCCCATGGACTTGCTACAGCTTCACGCCGCTGGAAGCCATGATGCTGGGCAATGTACTGCTGCTGCCCATGCTGCTGCACGATTTCAGCATCTATTCGCTGGCCTTCGTGCCGGTGTTCAGCATCGTGTTCAACAACATCGGCCATTCCAACTACGATTACCTGCCCGACGCCGACCGCGACCGCTGGTGGCTCAACGGCGCCCGCCGCCATCATTTGCACCACGCCTGCTACCGCGGCAATTACGGCTTCATGTTCCCGTTCATGGACCGGCTGTTTGCCACCGAACTGGCGCCCGATGCGGCGGAGGCCAGGATTGCCCGCGGCGCGAAACCGGGTGAGAAGCAGAATGCTGCGTAACCGTCGCGACTGGCAAAGCCTGGCGTATCTGATTGCCTTGCCGCTGCTGGCGGCCTATCTTTGGCGCCATCCGCAACTGTCGCTGCTGAACGTGCTGCTATACGGCTTGCTGCTGTTCCTGACCTTGGGCACAGGCGTCGTCCATCACAACCATGCTCATTTGCGCATATGGAACGGGCGCCGACTCAATCGTTTCACCGATTTCTGGATCACGCTGCTGCAAGGGCACCCCACTTTCGTATTCTATCCGGCGCACAACGGCAACCATCACCGCTACCGCCACGGCCCGCTGGATGTAGCGCGCACCTATCGTTTCGGCGGCGACACCAACCATCTGCTCGGTTACCTGCTGCACCCGGCGCAGGCAGCGCTTGTCCTGTATCCGCTGATATGGCGCTGGCTGCTGCGCATGCGCCGGCGCCATGCCGGCGTATTCCGCTATTTCCTGCGCCAATACCTCGCGGTGGCCTTGCTGTGGACGCTGCTGGCCTGGCTCGACTGGCACAAATTCCTGCTGCTGGTGCTGCTGCCGCAGCTGCACGGCTTGCACTGGCTGCTGGCCACCAATTACCTGCAGCATGCCCATGCGGACAGCCATTCGCCGACCGACTTCGCCCGCAATTTCGAGGGGCCGGTCAATCCGCTGCTGTTCAATATCGGCCTGCATACGGCGCATCATCGCCATCCGCGCGCGCACTGGACGCAATTGCCCGCCCTGCACCGGCGCTACCGCCACCTGGTGCATCCGCGGCTGAATGCAGGGCCGTTACTGCCTTACATGTTCCGTACTTTCATTTTGAGTCTGCTGTGGCCGCACCATGCCAGCCGCAGCCTTATGCCGCCAGGGAAGAAGAATGCCAACTGAGTTCAATCGCGTGTATCTCGCCGCCGCAGGATTCCACCTGCCGGGCGCGCCCGTCGGCAACGACGACATGGATCGCTATATCGCTCCGATCAACCGCATCTCGGGCCGCATCAAGCAGCGCATCCTGGCCGAAAACGGCATACGGACGCGGCACTACGCCATCGACGCCGACGGCAATACCGAGCAAAGCCACGCCCAGCTGGCGGCCGGCGCCATCCGCGCCTGCCTGCGGCAGACCGACACCACGCTGGACCAGGTTTCCTTGCTGAGCGTAGGATCATCCGGCGGCGACGCCCTGATGCCAGGCTTTGCCAACATGATCCAGGGCGAACTGGGCGCAGCGCCCATGCAAACCCTGTCCAGCCAGGGCGTATGCGCGGCCGGCGTCAGCGCCATAGAATTTGCCGCGCAGGCGATAGAACTCGGCACGCACCAGCGGGCGCTGGCGGTCGCCGCCGAAATGCCGTCGCGCATGTTCAAGCGCAGCCGCTTTGCGCCGCGCGGCTACCAGAGCGATTTCGACGCCCATTTCTTGCGCTGGATGCTATCCGACGGCGCCGGAGCGATGCTGTTGAGCCGCCAGCCGCAATCGCGCAACGGCCTGCGCATCAAGCTCAAATGGGTGCACCAGAAAAGTTTTTCCGGCGATTATCCGGTCTGCATGCAGCTCGGCCTGACGGAAGACCGCAGCAAATCGTTCCTGGACTTTGCCTCTTCCGGCGAAGCCGAAGCCGCCGGCGCATTGTCGCTGCGCCAGGACATCCGCCTGCTGCCGCACCTGTTCGATGTCTGCATCCATGAGTACGTCAAGCTGGTGGAAGCCGGATGGATCAAGTCTGAAGAGGTCGACCATTTCCTGTGCCACTACTCTTCCGCCAAATTCATGCCGGTGGTTGAAGAGCTGCTGGCCAAAGCAGGACTCACCATCCCGCCTGAACGCTGGTACAGCAACCTGGCTACCCGCGGCAATACCGGCGCGGCGTCGATTTTCATCATGCTGGCGGAATTCCTGCAGGAAAAGACGCTGCGCGCCGGCGAAAAGATTTTCTGCTTCATACCGGAGTCGGGCCGCATCACTGCCGCCTACATGCTGTTTGAGGTGGAAGATGCGAACGCGCCCGAATCCGTGCAGCCTGCCGCGGCGGCGGGCGACAATACCGGCGCCGGCGCCGCCATGCCGGCAATCTCCGCCCCGCATCAGCCCGAGGCCGCGCCGCTGCCGCTGCAGCCTCTGCTGACGCGCCTGGCCAGCCTGTGGCAAGACTACCGTTCGCAAGCCTGGCGCACCCCCGTGATCCATCGCCTGGTCAGCGGCCGTTTCGACGTCGCCGCCTACCGTAACTGGACCGCGCAGTGGACCCCGCAAGTGAAGGAAGGCAGTTTGTGGATGCGCGAAGCCGTGGCCTCGCTCAACGGCGAGTTTGCCGCGCTCGGCCAGTTGATCACCACCCATGCCGGCGAAGAGCAGAACGATTTCCAGATCCTGTACCAGGACTACCAGGCCGCCGGCGGCGAACTGCCTCTGGCAGCGCTCAAGCGCAATCCCGGCGGCGAAGCGCTCAACAGCTACCTGCACGCGCTGGCCTCCACCTCCAACCCGGTCGGGCTGCTGGGCGCCATCTACATTATCGAAGGCACCGGGCAACGGATCGTGCCGGCGCTGCTGCCCTTGCTGCGCCAGCAGGTCGCGTTGCCGCCGCAGGCATTCCGTTTCCTGGAATACCATGGCGCCAACGACGAACACCACCTGGCGCGCTGGCTGACCGCGGTGGAGATCACCCTGGCCCTGGATCCGCAGGCGGCCGAGGCTATCTACGCCACCGCCAGGCGCACCGCGCAGCTGTACCTGATGCAGCTGGAACACATACAAGATTAATTACCGGGCCCAAACCATGCAAAGCGACGATTTCCTGCAGCGCGCGCACGATCCGCGCGATCCCAATCCCTGGCTGGCGCTCTACCTGGATGGCAGCACGCCGCTGCCGGATCCGGTCAAGAGCGCCTGGCTGCATGACCTGGCGTCGCCGTCGCGCCAGTACCTGCTGCCGTTCGTACGGCCGCTGGCGCGGCTGATGATCATCCTGATCCAGGTCCTGAAGACGATCCTGCCGAAGCGCTGGTCGGCTTCGAAAACGCTGCACCGGCTGCTGGTGTGGGGTTTGAAAGGATTCGTTTCGCCCGAGGCCAACTGGCTGATACTGCGCCACTTCCACCTTGGCGCGCAGATCATCGAATTCATCGAGCGCAACGCGCCGGTCAGCGTCGCCTTGTCGCCGCTGACGCCGTTGACGATCGACGACCTGGGCGACGAGCTGTTCTTGAAACATGACCTGAACCTGTTCAATTTCGTGATCCGGCTCAACCAGCAGCTGCGCACCGAAGGCAAGACCCTGGCGGCGGCGCAAGAGGTCGACTTCAGCATGATCAGCGAGCCGCCGCTGGCGCTGGCAGCCATGCCGCAGCGCGCTCTCAACTTCATCGACCTGCAGACCGCCATCGAGATTTTTACGCCGGTCTACCAGCTGTTCCTGACCGATAACGATTTCTGGCGCGCCGCCAATTCGCTGCAGCTGGATGAAACCATGGCGGTGTATGCGGCCACCATACTCAACACACCCCAGCACCTGCTGCTGTTGAACAACAAGCATCCGCTGGTGCCGATGTCCACCCTCGGCGCCGGCTACCGCCTGGTGCTGCATGGGCTGTCGAGCGAGATGCTGCATTGCCTGCTGAGCGAGATGAAGCAGGCGCAGCTGGCAGCCGGCAAAGACAAAGCGGCCGCATGAGGAATCGATAAAAAAATGCCGTCCGGCGTGACAGGTTTGCGCCGCGGTCATCATATATAATTGGCCCGTTTCATCCTGTCTGCGCAATGCTTGCGTCCTCGTAAGTCATCCATGTTACGTATCCGCCGTCAAAAACTTGTGGTCTGGGCCTGCCTGTTTGCCATCTGGCTGGGCATCCTCATGCCGACGGTTTCCCAGTCTCTCAAGGCGGCCGGGACGATACAGATAGACAACCGGATCTGCACCGCGGCCGGACTGGTCAGCGCTCCGCCACCGGCTGACGATGGCAAGCCGTCTGCGCCCGGCGCCGGCCACTGGACTGCCTGCGGTTATTGCACCCTGCTGGCCGACAGCCCGCCGCCGCCGGCGTCTTTCGATTTGCTGCAAGCGACTGTCGCGCCCTTCGCGCACGCCAGCTTCCTGCCCTACGACTACATCCCGCCACGCCCATTCCGCGGCCAGACTCACCCGCTCGACCCGCCCCTGCTCCTTTCCTGATTTTCACCGGCAGTACCGCCTATCCCCGCTTGCCTGCGCAATCCGGGGACGAATCTTGTTTCACGCCCAGGGGAATTTATGCTCGCTTTGCTCACGCAAACCAAGAGTGCTTCATCGCGCCGCCACTGTTCGCGGCCGCGCTTGCCACGCCAGCCGTCCGCTCACTCGTCCACCCAGTCATCCACCTTGTCGGCAGCATGGCTGCCGCAATCGTTCGCCCTCATGCTTGCCCTGCCCATGCTGTCGCCATGCGCCTGGGCGGCAGAAGAAGATAGCCACGCCGTGCCGGAGGTATTCGTCACCGGCGCCAGGGAAAAGCGGGTGCTCGATCCCAACCTGCCCGCCAGCAGCGAACGGATCACCGCGGCGCAATTGCAAAACCTGAACGTCGTCAATACCGAAGACGCCTTGAAGTACATGCCGAACATGGCGATACGCAAGCGTTTTATCGGCGACGAGAACGCCACCATTTCGGTGCGCGGCAACGGCACTTCGCAAACCGCGCGCGGCCTGGTGTACGCGGACGGCCTGCTGCTCAGCAATTTCCTCGGCAATACCCACAGCTTCCCGCCGCGCTGGTCGATGGTTTTCCCGGAAGACATCGCCCAGGTGGACGTGGTCTACGGTCCCTTTTCAGCGCTGTATCCCGGCAATTCGATGGGCGCAACGGTCGCCATCACCACCAAGATGCCGACCAGGCTGGAAGCGATGTTCAAGGCCCAGGTATTCAGCCAGCAGTTCAGCCTGTTCGGCGTCGACGGCCGTTTCGACGGCAACAAGAGCACCGCCGCGATCGGCAACAAGGTCGGCGACCTGTCCTTCCTGCTCGGCATAGACCATCTCAGCAATGCCGGCCAGCCCTTCGTGTACGCCAGCCAGCCACGCTCCAGCCAGCCGGCGACCGCGGCCGCGGTGGCGGTCACGGGCGCTTACCAATATACCGATCCGAACGGCGCCCCCGCCACCATCTTCGGCGTCAATGCCGAAGGCGCCGAACGCGCGGTGCAGGACCAGTTCAAGTTCAAGGCTGCCTACGACATCACGCCGACCCTGCAAGCCGGCTTCACCTTCGGCTACTGGCGCCAGCAGGTGAGCAACAGCACCCAGACCTTCCTGCGCGACGCCAACGGCAAACCGGTGTATTCAGGCCTGGTCAATATCGGCGGCTACCAGTACAACCTGCCGGCCTCGTTCTTTGCGCCGGCAGCCAGCGAAAGCGAAAACCAGCTGTATGGCCTGACGCTGAAAACCCACCACGCCAGCGGCTGGAACTATTCGGCGATCGCTTCGTATTTCGACGTCTCGAAGAGCATCTCGCGCTCCGCCGGCAGCGGCCTCGCCGGCAACCTGGGCGGCGTCGCCACCTACGGCGACGGTTCAGGCTGGAAAACCCTGGACCTGGCGGCCGACCATAAGCCGGCAAGCGTCGCCGCCGGCAGCCATTGGCCGACTTTCGGCTATCACTACGATAATTATTTCCTGGAAAACACGACATACAACCTGGACGACTGGCGCGGCAACAACGGCGGCAGCTTCAACAACGCCTTCGCCGGCAAGACCGCAACCCAGGCCCTGTTTGCACAGGACGCCTGGCAACTAAGCCAGCTGTGGAAACTGACCTACGGCCTGCGTTATGAGGACTGGCGCGCCTATGACGGCGCACGCGCCGCCAGCGCCGCCGCCCAGCGCTACAGCAAGCGTTACGACAGTCGCAGCCTGTCTTACTGGTCACCGAAGGCGGCGCTGTCTTACCAGGCCACATCCGACCTGACCTTGCGCTTTTCCACCGGCCGCGCCTACCGTTTCCCGACCGTCAGCGAGTTGTTCCAGGGCAGCCTGACCGGCTCGACGCTGGTCAACAACGATCCGAACCTGAAACCTGAAAACGACCTGGCGAAAGAACTGAGCGCCGAGTGGTCGCATTTCAACGGCATGGTGCGCATGTCCCTGTTTGAAGACGATGTGAAAAACACCCTGTTCAGCCAGACCAACACCACGGTATTCCCCAACATCGCCAACATCCAGAACATCGACCGCGTGCGTTCGCGCGGGATCGAGCTCAGCTATTCGGGCGAAGACGTGTTCCTGCGCGGACTGGACCTGAGCGCCAGCGTCGGCTACACCAGGTCGATCATCCTGGAAAACAGCAAGAACCCGGCCACCGTCGGCAAGAATTTCTACCGTATCCCGCTGTGGCGCAGCAACCTGGTCGGCAGTTACCGCGTCAACGACCAGGCCACCGTGATGCTGGCGGGACGTTATTCGGGCCGGCAGTACAACACGCTGACCAATACCGACACCAACCCCGGCACCTTCGGCGGCACCAGTTCTTTCCTGGTGTTCGACACCAAGCTGAGCTTCAAGCCGACCAGGAACACAGAACTGGGAATCGGCATCGACAACCTGACCGACAAGCGCTACTACGTCTACTACCCCTATCCAGGCCGGACTTTCTACCTGGAAGCCAAGGTCAGCCTTTGACCAGGCGCAACCCGGCCCACGCTTTTTAGCAAGGAACAATCATGCAGACAGTTTTCCAGCAGAAAAATCAGCAACAAGCGCCGGATGAAACCAGTTCGGTCTCGTCGCGCAATTACCGCATCCTGTGGCGCTGGCATTTTTATGCCGGCCTGTTTGTGATGCCCTTCCTGATCGTGCTGGCCATCACCGGCGCCATCTATGTCTTCAAACCGCAGATCGAAAGCGCCCTCTACGGCGACAAGCTGTTCGTGCCCGCCGGCAGCCAGGCTCGGCTGGGCTACGACAAGCTGCTCGGCATCGCCGCCGGCGCGCTGCCGCCCGACGCCAAGGCGAGTTCGATCACCGTCAGCCAGGATCCGGGGCGCAGCACCGAAGCGGTATTCCGCCTGGCTGACGGCGACAGCAGCAGCGTCTACGTCAATCCGTATACGGGCCAGGTGCTGGGCACGCTCAGCGTCGAACACCGGCTGATGAAACAGGTGCGGCAAATCCATCGCGACCTGCTGCTCGGCAAGTGGGGCGGCTGGCTGATGGAGCTGGCGGCCTGCTGGACCCTGGTCATGGTCGGCACCGGCATCGCCCTCTGGTGGCCGCGCAAGCAGTTTTCGGCATGGGGCACCCTGCTGCCGCGCCTTGGCCTGCGCGGCCGTGCGGCCTGGCGCGAACTGCACCTGGTAGCCGGCATCTGGGTCTCGATAGGCGCGCTGTTCTTCATCATGAGCGGCTTGCCGTGGTCCGGTTTCTGGGGCAAGAACTTCCAGGCAGTGGTTACCTGGGCGGATTCTACGCCGGTAAAGACGGCGCCAAAGGCAGCAGCAAAACAAACCCAAGTCCATCATGCGGACATGCCGGCAGACGCCCACGCTTCGATGCCGGACATGCCCGGCATGAAAATGCAGGACCTGCCTCTGGCCAGCGTCCCGTGGGCGGTCGGCGCCACCACGGTGCCGACGTCGCGGGAGATGCCGCGGCAGCGCCTGGCGATCGACCAGGTGGTGGCGATCGCCGCACGCAACGGCATGCAGACCTACCAGCTGGCCTTGCCAAGCAAGAGCTCCGGCGTATTCACCGCATCGTATGCGCCGGGCGCCGGCGAATTCGTCCGCTCCGACCTTGACCAGCAGCGCACGCTGCATATCGACCAGTACAGCGGGAAGATCATGAAGGACATGCGTTTTTCCGAGTACAACCCGGTCTCCAAGCTGGTTTCGCTCGGCGTTGCCTTGCATATGGGAGAGTATTTCGGCCTGGCCAACCAGCTGATCTGCGCCGCCATTTCAATGGCGCTGCTTGGAATGGCGGCGACCGGATTCATCATGTGGTGGAAGCGCCGTCCGCAAAATTCGATCGGCGCGCCGAAGCGCGTGCTGCAGCCGCCGCCGTCGATCAGGCGCTGGAAAGGCTATATGGCGCTGCTCGGCATCATCTTCCCGTTGATGGGAGCGACGATGATTGCCGTATGGCTGGGAGATACGCTGTTCTTCAAGAACAGGGCCTAGTCAGGATACGACTTCGACGCCGCCGCCCGCGGTCATTTCACCGATGACCGCAGCCTCGGCAAACCCTTCGCGCCGGAACAGTTCCAGCACTTGCTCCACCGCTGCGGGATCGCAGGAAACCAGCAAGCCGCCCGAGGTTTGCGGGTCGGTCAGCAGGCTGCGCTGCACCGGCGTGATGCCGCCGGCCAGCGTCACGTCCTTGGCGTAGCCGTTCCAGTTGCGGCCGGAAGCGCCGGTGACATATCCCTGCTCGGCCAGCTGCTGCACCTGCGGCAGCAAAGGAATCAATCCCATTTCCAGCCGTGCGGACAGCTTGGCGCCGCGCGCCAGTTCCAGCATGTGACCCAGCAAGCCGAAGCCTGTGACGTCGGTCAGGGCGTTAACTCCGGCCAGTTCCGACAGCAGCCGGCCAGGCTTGTTCAGCTTGGTGGTATTGCTGATCAGCGCGGCATAACCGGCAGCGTCCAGCGCGCCCTTTTTCAGCGCTGCCGACAAGATGCCGACGCCGATCGGCTTGCCCAGGATCAGCTTGTCTCCCGCCTTGGCGCCGGCGTTGCGCTTGACCTTGGATGGATGGACCAGGCCCAGCACCACCAGGCCGTAGATCGGCTCGACCGAATCGATGGTGTGGCCGCCGGCGATCGGGATGCCGGCTTCGGCGCAAATCGACTCGCCGCCTTTCAATATGCTGGCGATCACTTCCAGCGGCAGCTTGTCGATAGGCATGCCGACCAGGGCCAGCGCCATGATCGGCGTGCCGCCCATGGCGTACACGTCCGAAATCGCATTGGTGGCGGCGATGCGGCCGAAGTCGTAAGGATCGTCGACGATCGGCATGAAAAAGTCGGTGGTCGCGATCAGCGCCTGCTCGTCGTTGAGCTTGTAGACAGCGGCGTCGTCGGCGGTTTCAATCCCTACCATCAATTCTTTCGGCACCGGGAATCCGCTCGAGCCTTTGAGGATTTCCGCCAGCACGCCCGGCGCGATCTTGCAGCCGCAGCCGCCGCCATGTGAAAAGGAAGTCAGTCGGATATTGGATTGAGCGGGATCGGGCATACGAGTCCTGAAATGAAGTCAGTCAAA
>Ga0182005_1000523_pt1 | contig 19553 bp, 24 predicted proteins | sample Sormic07211103_1_FD_123021 | JGI IMG/M metagenome (GOLD analysis project Ga0182005, IMG submission 123021) | Rhizosphere microbial communities from Sorghum bicolor, Mead, Nebraska, USA - 072115-103_1 MetaG | ecosystem: Host-associated > Plants > Roots > Rhizosphere | place: USA: Nebraska...
TCAGCCATGTTTTCTTTGATGGACGCCGGGGCGTCCAACTCAGCCAAAGAAATGATCTCCACGTGACCTTGAATGGCTGGTGCTCGATTGGCAGCGGCTGTTCTGCTCTCGGTAGCGTGCTGTTCGGCCAGTGAGTGAGTCCAAGCTGCCAAGTCACGTTGTAGCGCTTCAGCGGGCTGCTGCTGCACGACCGTTTGTGCAACTACCGGTGCCGCAATACACGCAAGGGCCAATGCGGCCACTCTGCTTTTCATGTCGGTCACCCTTCTGTGAGGCTGCAATCGACTGTGGGAGTTTCGCGGGTCCCGTAAGCGATGAGGTTGACGTTCTCATCCAGGAGACTCCAGCTGTGATGGCCGGTCACTTTCATAACCTCGCTGTCGTTGGTGTGGACCGCGTGGTGCCTCCACAAGAACAGCTGACCCGGGATTCGAGCGGCCACCAAACGGGCACCAAGTGCTGACCGCTGCTGCATCACCACCAATACAATCGAGGTAAATACTTGATTGTGTTGGCCCACCAGCAACCGCAAATGCATCTCAAGCCACTGTATTCACTAGACATTCTAACCTCGACATGATGGTATGACTCGCAAACCGACTCACTTTGTCATCCAGTGCAATTGCGCCAAGGATTTGGCTGACCCCTGAGGCCAACTGGCGCAAAGCATCCAGTTTCCGTGAATTCGTAAACGAATTCACCTTCGCCTTTCCAGAGTGTCTGCGGGGATCAGGATCACGTTGCACTCGCCGTCACCTCCCTGCGGGACGCGTCTAAGTCGCAGGATTGCTCGGCAGTTCGGCCTTCGTTGTAGGTTTTACCGTAGTCTAGTGGATGCCCGAGCGGCGCTTTCGGCCTCAGCGGTTAGAGCCACGTCGCCCACTTGATCTGATATCCGCTGCAAAACTCTTCCGATAATTATTCGATCTGCGTTGGGAAATCTTCCCAGGAAGGCAGTGGTGGCGATCAAGAGGGATACTGCGCACATTTGCAGCGGATCTACCATGCCACTATTGCTTTGCCCAACAAGGTGGACCTCGGTTTTCGACTCAGCCATGCCCAAGGAAGCCATCGGCGGGGCGTAGTTGGAGTGGACATTCTGAGACGCCCATCGATACCTGGGGCGCCAATGATCGAGCCCAGTGTCCTCTTCAAGGTGAAGTAGATGCGGTTTTCGATTTAGCTCGAACCCTAGTGCTTGTCGTGCCCAACCGTAATCGTCGCCTAAACCCTTACCCAACCGGACTTCAATCTCTTCGCAATCTTCCGCAGCCGCCTGGACTTCTGCGACAGAGAAAGGATCCAAGTTCGCCCTAGCGGCATAGTTGTTAAGCTGCAACATTGCCTTCTTGCTCGCAAAAGAGAACGCAGCGATAAATCTCTCTGCGGTCGACTCTCCATGTTGGGAAATAAAAGCTGCCGAGACTGCGATCTCATGTAAGGAGCGCCATCGTCCAAGCGCTCCATCTGCAAAGCCACCTTCAACCAAGCAAATAACCTCACGCGTCACCACCAGAGACCGCACGCAGAGGCGATTCAGCGCATCGAAAGAGTGCCGATCATCTTCGCCGACGTCAGCCTCTGCGAACGCAGTAGAAATCGTCTCTTCAACGATTCTTACCATCACTCTCAGCAGGTCCACCGGCTTCTTCCACCTCCGCCGGTTTCTTCTCTCGAATGCGGAAATATCTCTTCGATCCTCGGACAGCATTTCGCCGGCCCGGCCCATAAGCTCGTCGTACAGGTCCTTGGACATGGATCGCATCCATTCGTCTGAGGCTTCCCCAATCAGCTGGTCAAGCTGCTCTTCCGTCAAGCCATTTGGGAGTTCCAACGAGCCTAACGCCTGCTCGAGCAGTAATTGATATTGGTGCACCGCGCTGGCTCCCCTGAAGTGGATAGGGGAGATGATCTCTCAATCAAGCGTCAAAAAGTACTGAGCCGCCACATCTCCCCTGCGACCTAGACTGATTCGATTGCCTGCATGATGCGCCCCACTACGCTTTTAGCCAGCCGCTGGCCGCAGGGAACGAAATCCATGATGAACTCAGGCGATGCGGCTCCGTTGAAACCTTTAACTCCCTTCGCCCTCGCTAGGCGGATACACTTCTCACATACACGCTTTGCCGGCGGGGACTTCCGCCCACCTTCCCTTGTAGGCAACAAAAGCCCCTAGAAGGAGCCCTATGGATAGGCCGTCCGATGAGTCGTCCCGTCGCCCCTCCCCTAGTCGAACGACATTTCAGATGAGGGCGTTCATCGCCATCGTTCCCCTCGTCCTGCTTGGCTCAGGGTGCTCCCAAGACTCGTGTAAGGAATACTCCCGCTTCACGTGCGAGGAGCTCGAACACCAGCCCTACAACGTCTACTACTACGACATGGACCGCAATGGCGGCACATCGAACGAACTCTACTTAGGTAGCACTATCGGCTTGAGCCAGTGCGGGGCGATGGCTTGGGATGCTGCTGCAAAGAAGAAAAAGGATCGATCTGACGACTGGTCGTATGTCTGCTGCCTGCAGACCAGTGATTCAGCGTGCGCCGAGAAGCATCGGTGATGCGGTGTTAGAGCCTCCTGCTCAAGGCTTCGAGTCCGACGTCCACCGAGGTGGTGGCAACTGGCATTGATCCGGATCGGCGGCGGCGCAGTTCGCATTGCCACGCGGTGAAGGCTATAGGCTCCTCGTCAGTACGGAGCAGGCGTTGCGCCGATATCGAAGAGGGGCGGTTGCCTCTCCCTATCGTGGCATGGGTTTGAGATATGGTTGCATCGGAGTTCTCTACTGAGCGGGACGCGATCACCATGAGCGAGACAGACGGCCCTGAAGCAGTTCAGTTGTTGCGACACTTGGAGGCGGAGGTGGCCGCTTTGCGCCGCGAGCTCGCGATCTTCCGCTACGACCTATCCGGCAAGGACTGGTTGACCGTGGGCGAGGCCTCTCACTACTGCGGCGTCTCGGAGAGCAATTTCCGGAAGCACGCGACAGCTTACGGCCTCGAGCCCAGGCGATTCATGGGCAAGCAGCTCTACGAGAAGGCGGCGGTCTACCGCTCTATCAGCGATGCCAAGGAGTGGACGCCCCGGAGGTTGACTGGTCCAGCAACCGAAGCGACTTCCCCTGAGGTGGCCGCCGCAATGGCGAAGCTGGCGCGCTACGAGAAGCGCCGAGAGCGGCCATGAGGAGACGGCCTTGAACACTACGGGAAAGCTCATGACCCTGGCGCAGGCGGCCGAGCTGTCTGCCTGTTCCACCAAGACCCTCCGCCGGGCAATCGATGCAGGCCAGCTCACTGCTTATCGGCTGGGTCAGGGGGCGAAGTCAGACAGAATCCACCCAGCCGAACTGGATGCCTGGTGGGCGAAGTCGAGGCTGGCAGTGGTACCACCTATCCGCCTGCCGCTTGCATCACCATCGTTAGAGACGGAAGACGAACAGATCGCACGAATCTTGGCGCGATCAGCTACCAAGGCAAAGCCTTCGGCTAAACGTAAAGCGAAAGGGTCTGAAGGCACCTAGTCGCTCAGTCAGGGGCTATCAGGTCGACGCCGACGAACTCGCCGACCTGGGGAAACGCGGTGCAATCCAATCTGGTTTTGGCGTAAGGATATTCCCTACAGACACTCTGCGTGCACAAGTCCATGCTCATTGGATTGAATCAAAGGAGTGATTAAATGACAGCTACGAACGATGCGCCTCAACCTTTCAGCGACAAGGCTGCCCCTGCTCTCGCAAAGATCGCAGACGCCGAGGCACCTAAGCAGAAGGACTGGAGGGCTGCAGGTTGGGATAAGCCCGAGAAGATTGCTGCCCTTATCAAGAGTAATTCGGCAGCCAAGGAACACTTCATCAAGGCAAAGCTGGACAGCCTGGACAAGAACAGTCTTGAATTGCTTGCCATGTCGCTGAAGAACGAGGCCGAGACACTGGCAGCCTCCTCCGATGGAATCCCATTGATCATAGCTTTCTATGCTGCTTTCACCACCTTTACGATTGGTGCAGCAAGACTGATTCCAAAGTTTGGAATCGGATTGGGCGCGATCGCCGGTCTGGCCCTTGTGGTCGTCGCCGCCATTCTCCTTGTAAGCCGTCTGAAGACCCGGCGAATGACTGCCCTGCTAAAAAAGCAAGCAAATTATGTTGAATATCACATCAAAACGCTGAGATCCGATCCCTAACCAGCTCTCCTATTGCGTGAACACGGAGGCTGCAGCCTCCGTCCGCATTGGCAAGGAGAGCCAGCGGCTACTTGGCAAGCCGTCATCTTTACCCGCATCAGCGTCACATGCTCGAAGACGGCGCGGCGACAAAAGTCGTAGCTGGCGCAGCAGCTGCGCTTAGAGCCTCGGGCTAGGGATCGCGTCCAGTCGTCTTTGTTGCTGCATCTCCGTGCGGCTGAGCTTGGGCGGTTGATCCTGCGCCACGAGCCGCGCTACAGCCTCCTTCAGCGGCACCCCCTCCAGTATCCGGGCGGCACACCATCGCTCGGCGTAGCGCTTACCCTGGGCGATGCTAGCTGCTCGGACCTCCTTGTCTTCCCACAGCTTCCTGCAGGAAAGGCGGACCCGGACACCTTTGGCATCTGGCTGCACGGCGGCGATCTCCCGGCCGTTCCGCCACAACCCCCAGCGCTCACCATCCTGCACCCATCCCGTGGGGCGAGGTGCGGTCATGAAGCCGGTGAAGTTGCAGGGCGGGAGCATGAGCGCAGGATACGGACCGGGGTCTCAGATTCCGCGACGGCGCGTGGGGCGTGCGATTGCTCCTCAAATCAAGAGTCCTGCTGACCGAGCCACTCGGTCAGGCTCAGTCCGACCCAATGCTCTGCGTTAGATGCACTGAACGAGTCAAAGGCAAGCCTATGCTCCTCAGGCAACGGCGTAGCCAAAGGCTTGATCCTCGGCGGCAGCCGACCATGCCGGGCAGGAATAGCACGTATGGCGCGTCGACCAGGGGCGATTGCAACAACGCCGCCCTTTTGGTCATACACCGCGACTCTGTTGTGAGTTCCTACCCAGCGGCACTCGGAGAAGGAGTACAGATCGTCACCTTCGGGGAAGGCAAGCGGTTGAAATCCAGAATCAAATACGAACCCTTCCAGCATCCATCCGAAGTGACGACCATCAGGCCCGTACAGTGTCACGGTCATATCTGCTCTCCATGTGGTGATACGGGCCTACGCCGTCACGACTTGATTCGATTAAGCGTGACGTAACGCGTGACGTAACGGTTACGTCACACTTAAAAGGGTTCTGCAACCGTTCGATAACGGTTCTATCAGTGAAGCGGGCACTTCCGCCCTGGACCTCGCAGAGGGCCTGCGAAAAGCACGAGCTAGTTACACAGCTCCTCGAACGCCTCTCCGATGTCCGACACCCAATTTTCGATGTAGAAGCGACCGGACTGCCCATCTGCACGGGTCAGCTCTTCGGAGCCATACGTCTTTAGCTTCCCATAGACGACATCGCCCTCATACAAGTACACGCCGGAGTAGTGCTCAGCGGCGACGTACCAACCGTCCGATGTTTCAATTATGGCGTTTCCAGAACCGCAGACGTCCTCCTTGACCACCACTCCCTTGTCAGCGAGCGCAGGAAGGGAAGCGCCAAGCAGCAAAACACCGAACATCAACTTAAGCATGACTCCCCCAAGGCGAATGCGATGAAAGTGACGAGTGCTCTCACAGCTATGTGGCAGCAGAGTTCCGCACGGCCTCGTGACGAAGCCTACAATTTTCCGCCTACTCTTTGGACTCTTCGCCGACGGCTCAGCCACGTTGGCGCCTTTCTAGTCGATGGGATATCTAGTCGCGCGGGTGAAGGAGGCAAAAAAAAGGGCCCTCTCGGGCCCCTTTTTAGATCTCGACAATCCGGTAATCAGACTCGGCTTCGTCCTGCCATTTCGTCGACAAGCGAGCGGCTTGGTAAGCCTTGTCCGACTGAAGCTTCTGAATGCGCAACAAGCTCTCCGGGCCCGGATTGGGTGTTGGAGTCTTGTCCGTCAGCTTGGTCGACTGCGCCTTCATCTGTTCCATCAAGGTGTTCATGGGTTCCCCGGTTTGCATTAGGTGAGAGGCGATCAAGGAAGAACAGATCGCTGCGGTCCTCTCCTGAGATAACTGTGTGCCAAAATTCGTCGCTGAGGTTCCGTTCTTCTGGGCTCATATGACCGACGTTCTCAAAAAGCTCCCCGGCTTCCTTCCGATCGATTACGAACGCATGCGCCGGGTAGTCACCGATCAGTCTCTCGAGGGAATTGTCTCGCAAGTTCGATGAATACTTGTTAAGACGCTGGCCGTACTCCAAGGCCACCCGAGTGGCCCGCTGCATCTCACCAACTCGAAGTGGGTCGATCTGCCCCATCAATGGATGAACGATTCCATTGGTGACTGTAGCGGCGAGTTCAGCGCAAAGCTTGGTGGACAGGCCGAGGCCTCTGCTGCTCAGCATCAGACGATAGAACGCATCTTGTGCATGTTTGGTGACAGCTTGGAGAGCCTGTTGGATGTCGAGCCCGGAACTATTCTCCTGAAGTTCCGAACCTTTCTGAACCTGAATATCGAGAGGACCGAGCTCTCCTAAATCGCCAATCGCCAACTCGTCAGCGACGATGGCGATTAGAGTTCCCGCGCTCTTGCATCTGCTCGGCACGACCAATCTGATGTGCTTGTAGTAGTGCCGCAAGCACCTAGCTACGCGGTATCCCCCGTTAGGGTCGCCGCCTCTAGTAGTAAGAAAAACCGTGCATTTTTGGCTACTCGCCTTTTCCTCAAGAAGCCTGGAAAGGTTGTAATGAAGTTCGCGACTGACACGATGGTTGATCACAATGAAATCGTGGTCAGGCCTTGAAGCCAGTAGCTCGTCGATTGCTTGCTGTCCGTCCATGGATTCCCCCCAATGTGGGCGGAGTGTCACACAAACCTGATCCCGGCGCCTATAGGGGTATGCCCGACAGCTCTCCAGCAACCCCAGAGTCATCAACCAGCCTCGCCCCAGTCCATTTATCCAATTGATTTTAATGGATATTTCGAGGATTGCGCGTCTCCGTGGCGCTCCATAGGCGACTTGGCTCCAGGTCACCTGGCACACTAGTGCAGCGTATGAACGGCCTGCAGACTATGGAACATGTCCACATACGCCACCCACCGGTCGTTCGTGAAGACGCTCACCAGGCCACAGCAGCACGCTCCACCCTCGGCCCTGGGACAGGCAGGGTCGTGGAGGTCGAAGGCCCTCAGGGGCTCGCCTATCGCCTGTCGTGCCACCTCTAGGCGGCCTTGATAGTCCTCAGGCAGGCACTGCCGCTCGGCGGCGAAGATGACGTAGGTGACCCCATCCCAGCCCTCCATGGAGCTATCCGTCTCTACAGTAGAGATTGGCTCTTGCTCGTCAGTCACGGGGCGGCCTCCGGTTCGGCATCCGCAGTCATAGCCACCAGCTGCACCGTGATCTTCCGGATGGGCACGGAGTCCGAGTCGATCCCGACCGACTGCACCGGCTTCCCGAAGCCGCGATCCAGCAGCGCCTCGCAGGCCGCTCGGGCGAGGGAAAGGTTATCCCCCCGCATGATCTCCACTAGGCGCTCAATGGCCTCTCGGCCGTGTTCCCGGGCCAGCTCCCGGACCTCAAAATCTACCTTGGGCCGCCCGCTGGGGTTACCCGATTGCCCTGGAGCAAATGGCATAGCTCTCACCTATTGTTTTCATCTGTTACCAATGCAAACCCCTGTTTGCGGAAGGTCCGGCCCGCGGCCTCAAAGCCGACTTCCCGGACATGTCGTTCAAGGAACTGCCCAGCCATCTCAGTGAGGTCTAGTCCACCGAAGTGGACCCGCCGCCCGGCGCTGGCGTGAAACAGGACCGCCGCAATTCCTTTGACCGCCTCTGGAGAAAGGGCCTCCCGCTCGCTCTGCGAAGCCATACGCCACCCCTGGTTAATCTTGCTGGTAGGCCTTGCGCCAGAAGGCGCTACGTGCGCCGCCTGCATCGCCAACCGAGTTGCCGCCACCGCCGCGTGCGCCGCTGTTAACGCTTGATGCGCCACCACCGTTACCGCGCACTGCGCCAGTTGCCACCGCGCCCGGCGAGTAGTTGCCAAAGTTGAGGTTCGATCCCTGGCCCTCGGCGATTGACTGGCCCCATGTGGACTGCGGTCCCCAGTTGCTAGGGATGCCAGCCATACCGTTGCCGAACTGCTGGTTGCCGAAGTTGTTGGCCGACCCTGCGCCCTGCATGTAGCCCTGCCAGCTGTTGCCCGGCGTCTGTGCGCCTAGGCCCAGGTTGGACGCTGAGGGAGGAGCTGCTGTGTATGCGTACTGGGCGGAGGAAGGCGCGCCGTAGATCGGTACGCCCTCCCGCTGCACCTCTCCAATCCCATAGTTGGCGCCCCGATTCACCCAAGGCGACATGATTCGGTCGACGACCATACCGGCGCCCGGGAAAAGCATGTTCGCACCAATCTTCAGGGCGGTAGCGGCAGCGGCTCGGCCGCCATTGTTTAGGTAGTTCCCACGGTCGTCATACACGTTGCCGGGAGAGACTCGATTGGCCGCCGAGTCGCGCAGCTTGCCGAAGAAATTACGTTGTGCCACAGATGGCCTCCGGGTGCGGCGCACCCATTCAGTGAGTTGAGATTCGGTAGCTGGGGCGAGGTGTATGCTCCGCTGGCTAGCCAGTGGATGGACCTGATGGACGCCTGGAAGAAGACCCAATACCCCCTGCCCCAGTCTTGGGACCAGACAACCGCATCCGACGACCGCAAAGGCGCCAGCTACGGCCTCGCCTTCGTGTCGCTAGTTGTTGCTGTTCCCGTTCTGGTCATCGCGCTGGTAGTGCTTGTCTACGCGGGGTTTGCTGTCGGCTCATAGCCTCAAGCTGATCTGCCACCTCGGCCACGTCGTCGTTGTCTTCTGACTCGGCGACATGCCGCAGCATCTGCGTCTGTGCGACCAATTCACCGACTGGCTTCTCTCCGTTCTTCGCCACCCAGCGCACAAAGCCAGGACTGGTCATTAGTCGGCCCAGGCCGTTGAAGACCCCAGCCAATGACGCCGAACCGGCCACGATCCCAGCCCCTAGCATGGGGTTGCCGGACATCGCTGCAGTTGCCGCGCTACTTGCCGTACCCGCCGACTGAGTGATGAGGGATATCAAGCGGCCTGTGCCCGATGGGTTTCGGAATACCGCACTACCCTGCCTGATCTTGTCGGACATACGGGCAATCTTCTCCATGTCCTGCCGGAAGCCCATCCCATGCCGGTCGAACAACACTCGCTTGGCCTCCGGGCTCATGTTTGCCCAGTTGGTCAAGAACGTTTCCATACTGAAAACGTCGCTGTCGGCATTCTGCTGGCTTCCCGTCGCCCGACCCATCCGTCGGATAAACGACGCTGACACCTCTCGCTGCGCCTCCTTCGGAATGGACTGCATCACCGCGTGCAGCGTGGTGGCCCCTTCCTTCGTATTGCCAAATGCGGCTTTGTAGACAGCCTCCGGGCCCCCGCTCTTATCCACCACGTGTGCGATGGAGTCGATACGGTTACTGCGCGCCGCGTAGTAGGCGTTAGCCCGCTTCCAAGCCTGTTGAGCCTCTGGAGTAGTGGCCGCCGCCTCCATATCGCGCGTTAGCGCCCCATAGAGTGCTTTCCACTTGTCCCGGGGTACGCTGTCCGCCAGGGAGTAGTTGTCGATTTCGCGGCCCACCAAAGTCCTTAGCTTGGTGAGTGCTTGATACGGGAGCTTGTTGTCCGCCATTTCCGTAACCGACTTGGCGATCTGTGCCTCGATCTCGGCCGCCTTGGTCCCTTGCGGCATGCCCGCTAGCGCCGTCTTCACCTGCTCATCGATCTGCAACGGGCTCGCCACAGGATGAGCCTCTTGGAGCCCGGCCGACTTAAGCCGCATGTTCTCCGCTCTGGCCTGTTCTGCCTGCGCATGAAGCTGCTGGCGAAGCTGTTGTCCAGCGTTCACACGCTGGCCGTCGATAGCCTCTGCCTCGCCGTACAACTTCTTTCTGAGCGCATCCGCCTGCTGCCGAACGTCTGGACGCTGTAGCGCGGCCTCCATCCCGCCGATGTCCTTCCCCAATGCCCCCTCAATTCCTTGAATCCGGGCGTTTTGAAAGAGGCGCGCTACGTTCGGCGCTCCATCAATGGATGCATTGAGGTCTGCCAATGCGGACCTCGTGTTCTCCACAGGAACTCGCGCCTCAGGGGCAATCTGCTTGGACACCCTGTCGTAAAGCTCTTCGGCCCTCTTCGCGGTCTTTGGCACGAACGCCACGGGTGAAGGGCCCTCGACTCCCGCCAAGATAGCCCGCCCCGCTTGTTCGGGGCCCATGGGCCGCCCTCGTGGGGACAACTGCTCAGCGTACCGGGCGACGGACTGCCCAGTCGCGTTAGCTTGCTTTGCGCCAAGCCGCGCAATCGGGCCAGCACCACCCGGCACGTTCCCAAGCATCGTTTCCAATGCCTGGGGGAAGCGCCCGCCCGTGGCCTGCCCTACACTCGGAGTGGTTCCCGCAGAGGCGAAGTCTGCAATGGTCTGCTGAAGGCCAGCGGAGGTTACTGGCGCGCCCATCGCATCACGCCCACGAAGTGCGTTGCGAGTGCCCTGAGCGACCGTCGCCGGGACAATCCCGCCCCGCACGCCAGGAACCACTGCGGCAAGCGTGCCAGGGGCGACCCCCCCAACCAGACCCGCCGCCATCTGCGCCCCGGTGCTGCCGCCAGCCTCACGAACGGAGGAGCTAGCCGCAGTGCCTGAGGCCGTTGCCCCCAGTTGCAATGCCGGGTTAGCAGCGAAGAAATTGCCAGCCTGCTGCAACAAGCCCCGCCCCATGCCTGCAGTGCTTCCTGCGCCCAGCATGAGAGCGGTACCGCTGAGGCCCTCGCCAATATCGGAAACGACGCGCTGTGCAGCATTCTGCGGGCGCTGCATTCCCGCCATGTCGGCGAGCTGCTCGCCTGTCTGACGATATGAGGCCGTGGGGACGAAACTATCGCGGCCGGTTGCCACATCCTCGGCAGTGGGTTGATGGAACTGGCGGCGGACGTTATCGACCACGTAGTGATTGAACGCGTCACCACCAATCATGCCGAGCACGTTGCCAGCACCCTGGAGAACCTGCCGACCGCCGTACTGGCCTAGGAATCTGCCCACAGCGTTGCCGGGCAGATCGGCAGTTGTATCCACGCTTGCGGTCACTCCACTGAAGTCAGGCCGGACTGCCTGCACGGTTGGTAGCGTCGGAATTTCATCTTTAGCATCGAACTGATCGAAGGGGTTGGAAGGGGAGCCATCCTTGGCTCCCGCCGCCATCACCACCCCGGACGGTTTGGGCTGGGCTGCCTGGACGGCCACCGAACCCGAGTCTTGGTCGAATTGATCGAACGGATTGCTAGCCATCGCCTTACCTCAGATAGTCGTCGGCGCTGACGCCGTATTTCTGCTCGAATGCCGAGCGCATAGCCGGGTTCTTGCGGAGGTACTCGACTGCGGCAGGCGGAACACTGACGCCCTGCTTTCCAGCCCCCTCAGCCCGCATAGAGGGAACCGGGAGTGCATTGCCAGCAGCCGAGCGCATGGCGCGCTCAGTAACCTGTCGTGCCCTGGCCTTTTGCGCAATCACGCCCGGAGAATCACCCGGGATCGGGAAGTAGGTGCGGCGCTCCTGCTCCATTTCGTCCTTGCCGATGGCTGCACCAGACTCCTTGCGGAGGTTGGCCCGGACCCAGTTGTTCTGCGCCTGCCGGTACTGCTGGCCCTCATCAGTGGCGAGGGGGTTGAGGACCTCACCACCAGCCGTGTAGTAGTCACGACGACTGGTCGGGTCGTAACCCGACGACTCCAGGCGCTGCATTTCCGCGTTCGACTCAACCATTCGATTGAAGAAACCCGATGCGTTCCGCTCACCCTCACTGGTCTTCCCCGCCGGGATATAGGTCGTGGTGCCATCTCCGTTGTCGATGACCGTCCCGAGACCACCAGGAGCGTTGTTCTTTCGATCAGCAGGACCCCCAGGAATGGGCATCAAGGCTTTGCCGTCAGACGTGTACTGATACCCGGACGGCGCCTGCCGCTCCGTTTGCGCGGGCGCCTTTGCAGGACGAAAGCCGATTTGTGGTCCGGCTGCGATCTGCCCGCCCGCTTGCTGAAGGACCTTGGGGACGTAAGCCTGTGTCTCAGCCGGTGCGTTAGCCAGCACCGCATCCACGTTGCCGCCGTGCTTCTGCATGGCGCGATCCACGTTGCCCGGACCCCAGTTGTAAGCGGCCAGCGCAAGGCGGGGATCGCCGTACTGAGTAAGCATCGCCTGCAGGTAGTCCTTCCCAACGCGCTCCATCTCAGCCGGAGAGCGGTCACGGGCCGGAGCTACGCCATAGCCGGGATCAGTCAAGGTGCCGGGCATGGTCTGCATAGTGCCGAGCGCGCCCTTGGGCGAGACTGCGGCCGGATTGCCGCCGGATTCGACCTGCATAACTGCCTGTTCCAGACCCGGAAGCACGTCGCCCCCCAGCAACCCGCCCGTGGGTGATGCGGCCCTGCTCGGCGCCAGCAGGCCAGAGTCCGGCATCTGGGGGCGGCCAGCCGCTTGGCCCAGGAGGCCCTGGCTGATGACATTGCCCTGCAGATCGCGGTATTCCTGGGTCTCGGTATTGCGCAGGACATCCAGCAGGCCGTTCTCGCCGGTCTTGGGGTCGCGGTAACCGATCTGGCCCGGCTCCCATTTCGCCCTGGGGCTGGCCTTCTGGCGGAACTCCTGGGCGCCTACCGGGTCGACATTCGCCCACTGACTCCATGAGTCCTCATTGAGCGATCCATCGGAATTCAACACGCCTCTCTGAGCCTGCTCGATGGCGGTATTGCGCTCCATGCCCTGCCGTGTGCGAGCCAGGATCTCGTTCTTGTAGCGGGAGTTCTCGGTGTCAGCGACGCCTTGGTTAACAGCGAGCAGGCCCGAGGAAAGCCCGTCTGCCAGCGACGCGCCAAAATTGCCACCGTTGCGGGCGCTCAGCATCGCCAGACCGGAAGCCAAAAGCCCTTGGCGTGCGATAGCGCTTTTGTCTTGGTCGTTGAGGTTTTGCCAGCCAGGCGTCACGCGGCCAAGAAGGCCTTCAAGCTTAAAAGTCATTGGGGTGTCCTGTACTCAAGGCGCTTCTTGCGCCATCCGGGGGAAAGGCGGCGCCACCGAAGCGGTCGCCGCCAGGAGCCCGCCCTTGGGTAGTTGGAGCCCCTATTACTTAAGCCGTTTGGCGGGTGTAAATCGCTCCCGTCGCAGGAGTGCCCATAGCAGGCCACTAGCAGGTTCCGGCAGGCTTAACGCCTGCGCTTGGCAGGCGTGACCTGCAAGCTATAAAGACGCCGCTTCCTTTACAGCAATTTGCTAGTTGCCCCTATCCCACCCCAGCATCCGGCCACCTCCTCGGCAGTACCAGGCCTAGCGCTAGGCTTCGTCTGAGCCCATGTTCCTGATGAGCCCTTCGCCGGTCTGCCAGTCATCCGCGTTAACGCTGCCCAGCTCTTCTAGCAGCGCGTAGCTGGCACGCTCCAGCCAATCCCACAGCACTCCCTCAATGACCTTCACCTTGTCGGTGAACGTTGCTGCGCGGACACCGGCCGAACGGGCACCATCCCTGTAGCTCTGACCCATGCCAAGTAAGCGGCACGCTGCCTCTCGGGCCTCGCGCTCCTCGTAACCCATGGCTTTCAGGTACATCTCGACCTTGGGCCACCGCCACATCTGTTGGGCGGCGTAGACCATTAGCCAATCCTCGAGCGGGCCATCCAGCTCCGCATCGGCCAAGGCGACTAGCACTGGGCGAACAGGCCGGGCGGCCGGGATCACCACCACGCCGGAGAACTGTTTATTGCTCCATCGATGCACGCGCCGGGTACGCGTCGGCACGCGTCGGGCTCGCATGTTCGTAACCCTGTCGAACTCCTCAACCGTCCGCAGCTCGTCCGCATTGAAAGCGGACAGCGCTGCTTCCCTGGCGCGCGGCTCTTTGGGCAGGTAGTCCTGAGCCGCATGGATAACCCGGCCTCTGGTGTGGATTGCGAATCCTGTCGGGTCGTCGCCCCCCTCCTCGGGCGTCGGAACTTCCACCCAGGTCGCCTGCCATACCACCACCATGCACGCGCCACAGCCATAGGCAGCTGCCACTGCTCGCGACGCCCGGTCAACGTTAGTTGAGCCTTCTTTCCACCGCGCACCCTTACCGGATGCCGACAGAAGGTCAGTCTTTGATGCTGGCAGCACTGCTACTAGCAAGGGTGGGGCATTGCTATCAGCATGATCCCCGATTGAAGGGCTAGGTTCCTCAGTGCGCGGTCGAGTCAGGTCCAAGATGAGTCCCCGCAGAAGCACCCGAAGAGAAGACCTCCAAACAGTGCGCAAGCCGCTCCGCTTGGTAGATATCTAGATAGGTGTGCACATAGCAACCAACGGAGGGTGTGGATAAGTGGCTGACTGCTCCGGATAGCGACCAACGTGGTCTGTATGCGGAGCAAGGATTTCGGCCACTGCTCCGCATAGCGACCAAGTTGCTCCGCATAGCGACTACTGATCGCGCCGTTGCTGCCACAGATGAGGCGCCACATGCGTGGCCGGCTCTTGGTGCTTGTGGGACTCATCAATCGGGTAGTAGGTGAGCGCGTAGAGCCCGCAGCTGTTCCTGCCGCCCTTTCGAGTTTCGATGATCCAGCCCGCCTCAAGCAGCTCGCGCTTGGCATCCATGACGGTTCCCTGGCTGCGCCATCCACGATTCCGTAGAAGCGACCACGGGATGCTGATGTCCCCGTTGCGCCCGGGCCGGTACTGCCGGGCAAGCTCAAGTAGGAGCTTTGCAGCGTGCCCTGAAAGGCATCCGAACTCATGGGAATCTGCAATGCGGTGTTCAATGGAGAGGAAGGGCGGGCCCTTGCCCCTGCCCTTGGCCTGGGGCCGCTTCTTCTCGGAAATTCGTTGCACATGGTCACCTCCCATCGCCCTTACCTCGGCCAATAGGACGTGCCAGACGGCAGTTATCCGGTCGTTTCATACACCCCCCAAGGGCGATAGGTAGAGAGCTGTTCAAGCCTTTCTGCGTCGAACCTTCTTTGGTCGCGCGCCGGGCAGATGGGCCCATGTATCGCCTGCGCGAATTTGCCGCACCGTGCGGGGGGCTATGCCCAAACGCTTGGCCCATACCCCAGTGGGGATGGTTTCCGCGCTCTCCCGGATAGCTAGCACTTGTTCCGGGGTTAGCTTGCAGTAGGTGGATCGGCATCCATACAGCCGCAGATTCCTCTGAGCTTGCCTCGCTCGGTTTTCGGCAGGGGTTACGAGATCTAAATTGGACAGCGCGTTGTTGCCCGCGTCGCAGTCCATGTGATCGATCTGCATTCCCTCAGGGATAGGGCCGTGTGCGGCCTCCCACACCACCCGATGCGCGTACCAAGTGACGCGCGGACAATCGGCCGTCGCATTACGGATGACACGGACGTAGGTATCAGATGTCTGGATACCGACCTCCAAGCCGTCAGAGTTAAAGACGCGTCCTGACTTCAAACATGCCAAAAGGCCAGAGGGAGGGTGAGGAACGAGGTCATTGACGTCGGATGAGTTCACGGTTCCTCCTCCAAAGTCTCAGCCTGCTGAGGGAGGCGCAACTTGAAGGACAGCCAAGCAGCCCGGACTTCCAGAGGCACGAAATACTCCGTCACCCTGTAAGAGCCGTGGTCGTCCTCTTGGGTGGCCGTATAGGACTCAAGAAGTCCTCGACTCACCAACGTCTGCGTAGCAGGGCGGGACGGCGCCGCTTGCGTGCCGTCAGCTGTCCATCCGCCCGCGTCCATCACCCGGCGCTGCTCTGCAGTGAGGCCGCTGAAATCGTACTGGCTCATGGCTGCGCTCCATTTGCTGGGGCGCTGCTTATCAGTTCGCGGATATCCTCCGCACGCCATGCCGTGGCACGCTCGCCGAGCTTAAAAGGCTGCGGATAGCGTCCAGTTTTTACGCCCGCCCACCATGTCGAGCGAGACACCGGGTACAGACGGAGTACCTCAGGTAGACGTAGGAAGCCCGTATCGGGCAGTGTCGCAGCAGTACGCATGTAGCCACCCTCAGTTGGCCGTTCTCGGCCTGATGGCTACTAATTGTTGTCATATGCGAGACGGGTGGAAGCCACCCTACCGGCCGCCCGTGCATTTGCCCGGCACCGCGTACGCCGTGCCGGTACAGCGTAGGTCAGGCTTTGGTCAACCAGCCTCGAACAGTGCGTACGGAGTAGGGAACAAGCTTCCCGGCCATTTCCTCTGCAGCGCGGTCCTTACTCCGATACGTGCCCGTTCGATAGGTCGCAATCACCAACTGCTTAGCCTGGCGATTCTCTCGGTGAGCCGCATTCGCTCCGCGTTTGGCGAATGATGTTGCATCCTCTGCCTCCACGCCAAGCCGGCCTTCATAGCCAGCAAGGAAGCCCGCGTCGTAGAGAACTTGGGCGGCGTCGGCAATGAGACCGGCTGCCGAGGCTGGTGACTGCATTGCTTCGTCTATCCAAGTCAAAGCCAGCCCTACGCCGAGTTCCGCCGAAGTGATTGGGGGGCTCGCTCCCAGGTACGCGGTGCGCTGGTAATGCGCGTATTGCTCTCGGTCTTGATCCAACTGCTCGCACCAATCGAAGAAGCTGCCGCCCCCGCCGTCCTCCAAGAGAAGCTGCGTCCCGTTACTTCGGGCTAAATGGTCGGCATCTGACCAATTAATGCTTAGCAACTGTTTCCGAAGTTCATCCGCCCGAGGTGCCACCCCGAGGATGCCAGCCGCGTCCGCACCAATGCGCCAGAGCAGCGAGCTAAACGCGGACCTCGCAAATTCCTCCCGAGATGCAGCAACGACCAACTTTGCCCTGTTCGCGTCGCGCTCGCCGCCGCACCAATGCCAAGCGGAGTTCGCGAGTCGTAGTACCGCCGCTGAGATGTCTGGGACGGAGGCAATCAACTCGGCCCCGTGTTTGCCGTTCGGCTTGGGGTATAGCCGGATCGCGAAAGATTCGAGCGTACCGGTTCCGCAGGTCACGAGTTTTGACGAAATCTCGTCTAAGACCTGCATCCAATCTTTGTCCGTTTGGCCCTTGCCGAACTCTGCGGCCAGCTTCACCGCCTCTTGCGACTCACTCTTCATTTTTGGCCTCCATGGCAATCGGTAGATTGTTCGCCGCTAGGGCATCGCGTTTCGCCTGGTGGCGCTCTTGGGCTCGGGCTGCCACCGCATCCACCAAGCCCCGAGCCGTCTTTCTGGCTTGGGCCACGGTGAGCTGTTTGCCGGTCGATTTTGCACTATCTAGCTGGCACTGCGCGCTGTACTCGATCAGCCATGCCCGTGCCTCCCGGTCCGCCCGGGCCCGTGACCGGGCGGTCTCCTTCGCGCGGGCCTCCTTTGCTCGCTGCGCAGCCACAAATGCCTGCTGCTGAGCCTTAGCCGCACGTTTCAGCACACTCGCCGGAAAGCCCAAGGGCAACATTTCGTCCGTCCCATCAGTGGCAGAGGCGAACCAATGGACCCCAGTCCGGAAGTGGTAGGCGGTCTCGCGGAACAGCCATGCGCTTGCGTCCGGCTCCAAGTCCTCGGACGCCGTCCATCCGAGCTGCTGAGCCCGAAAGACCAGCCCCACGGCGGTCACATCCTCGTTCACCACCGTGCCTGTCTCGTCGCAGTAGCAGATGCGGAATCGGTCGTCCTGATGCTGGGCAAGCCAGTCCGCGCCGTAGGGAGTCAGTGCGACGAGAGCCCGGACGGTAACGCCCCTGGCGACGAGACGGTCCATCGGGTCCAGCGACTCGGGTTGGCGGGCCGATTCGGCTGCGTTCGGACGCGTTTCTTTGCGTTCGCCCTGAGGTGCGGCTTCGGCAATGCGCGCCCGTTCACGCGCAAGTTCTATAATGCTGCGATCCATGATCGACTCCTAATAGTCGGTTTTGGTAGGCCGAGCTAGGGGTTCCAGCCCCTTTCTCGGCCGCTTTGTTTCTACGCCACTACTCTTCTGCTCTCCGCTTCATCAGCGAGCCATCAGGCCCGGTTCTTGCGCATTGGGACGACCTTACCGCCACTCTCGCGGAGGTCGTCCAGATAGTCGGCCCACGCCTGCATCATCTTGCGACGCTCGGGCAAGTGAGTTGCTCGGTTGTAAGCACGTCCTAGCGGATCGCGCACGGCGTGGGCTAGCTGGTGTTCTATGTAGTCGGGACGGAATCCAAGGACCTCATCGAGGACGGTCCGCGCCATAGCCCTGAAGCCATGGCCGACGATGGCAGTCGAGTCGAAGCCTAGGTTCCTCAACGCGGCATTGATCGTGTTCTCGCTCATGGGTCGGGATGCACTCCGGACACCGGGGAACACGTATTCACTGCGTCGCGTAAGCGGCTGCAGCTCTGTCAGAACCTGCACCGCTTGGTCGGACAGTGGGACGATATGGGGGGTTTTGGTCTTACTGGTGACGTAGCGCCACTCCCCGGCATCCAAGTCGATGTCCGCCCACTTGGCAGCGCGAAGCTCCCCCGGGCGCACGAACACCAGCGGCGCAAGCCGTAGAGCAGCCTGGGTGACCATCGAGCCTCGATAGGAATGAAGGGCCCGCAGAAGCTCCCCGATCTGCTCAGGGTCAGTGAGGCTGGCAAAGTGCTTCGTCTTCGGTTGCTCAAGCGCCCCGGCCAAGTCCTCCGCCGGATTGCGCTCGGCGCGGCCGGTGGCGATGGCATAGCGAAACACCCGACCTGCGTGGGACCGCGCACGGTGAGCCGTTTCGACGACTCCCCTCTGCTCGAGCTTACGCAACGCGGCCAAGAGAATCGGGGCGGTTACATCGGTGATGGGCATGGAGGCGATGGCCGCCAAGTCCTTCTCAATCAGGCGCCGCTCTCGAGTCACTGAGCCCGGGGAAAGCCCCTCTTTCGCACGCTTGGCTAGCAGCTCCAAGCCAATGGTCCCGAAGGTGCTGTTAACGCGATCAGCGTGAGCCGCGCGCTCGGCTTTCGCGACTTGGGCGGGATTGGCCCCACCCCTGAGCAGCGCACGCAGCTTGTCTCGCTCACCGCGGGCCTGCTGAAGCGACATCGAAGGGTATTCGGCAATGGTCACCATGCTGGCCTTACCGGCGTACCGGTAGCGATACCGCCAAGCCTTCGAGCCCGTAGGCCGCACCTCAATTACCAGCCCGTTGGAGTCAGCGATCCGGTAGGCCGCCGCCTTGGGCTTCAGCGTGCGAATTTTGGTGTCGGTGAGCATGTGAGTCATCCGCCAGTGAGTCAGGGTCAGGAATTTCCTACCCTTGACTCACAGCCTGACTCACTTTTTTGCCGGATGCAAGCGGATGCCTCTGGACGCCGATGGACGGTAAATCAGCCTACCCATAGCGGTTTCCCTGCAAATCCGGACATCACTGAACGCCAGTAGACGTCAATGTGGTGGGCCCACCAGGATTCGAACCTGGAACCAAAGGATTATGAGTCCTCTGCTCTAACCGTTGAGCTATAGGCCCTTGCGGCCGCACAGTGTAGTGGACGCCCGCAGGCGCTTTCCA
>Ga0182005_1000524_pt1 | contig 19519 bp, 15 predicted proteins | sample Sormic07211103_1_FD_123021 | JGI IMG/M metagenome (GOLD analysis project Ga0182005, IMG submission 123021) | Rhizosphere microbial communities from Sorghum bicolor, Mead, Nebraska, USA - 072115-103_1 MetaG | ecosystem: Host-associated > Plants > Roots > Rhizosphere | place: USA: Nebraska...
ATGCCGCAGCCCACGCCACGACCGGCGAAGGTAGTGGCTTCACCACCGGCGATGGCCTGGAAGGTGGAGATCGCCCACTGGTTGTTGACCACGTTGAGGATCACCGGCGCGCGGTACACGTGGGCGAAGGTCAGGGCGGTGTGGAAGTCGGACTCGGCGGTGGCGCCGTCGCCGATCCAGGCCGAGGCGATTTTGGTGTCGCCCTTGATCGCCGAGGCCATGCCCCAGCCCACGGCCTGGATGAATTGGGTGGCCAGGTTGCCGGAGATGGTGAAGAAGCCGGCTTCTTTTACCGAATACATGATCGGCAACTGGCGGCCCTTGAGCGGATCGCGCTCGTTGGACAGCAGCTGGCAGATCAGGTCCACCAGCGGCACTTCACGGGCCATCAGGATGCTTTGCTGGCGATAGGTGGGGAAGCACATGTCGTCGATGTTCAGTGCCAGGGCCTGGGCGCTGCCGATGGCTTCTTCACCGAGGCTCTGCATGTAGAACGACATTTTCTTCTGACGCTGGGCGACCACCATGCGGTTGTCGTAAATCCGCGTCTTGAGCATGGCGCGCATGCCTTTGCGCAGGATCTCGACCGGAACGCCTTCAGCCCACGGGCCCAGGGCATTGCCCTGATCGTCGAGCACGCGAATCAGGCCACGGGCCAGGTCGGCCGTGTCGGCGGGTTCTACGTCGATTGGAGGTTTGCGCACCGTACCGGCATCGGTCAGATGCAGGTAGGAAAAGTCGGTTTTACAGCCGGGACGGCCCGAGGGCTCTGGAACGTGCAGACGCAGCGGTTCATACGCTTGGTTCATGGCTTCTACGCTCGATCTTGTGAATTTCTTGTAGTGAGCTGACAGATTTCCTTCGATAAAAGAAATCTTGTCCTACAACAATCATAGGCCCGGCCAAGAAGAATATTTCTCTCTGTTTCGTTGCGCTGGAGGTCATTTGCAGATAAAAAATCTGCATACGAATAAAAAACAGGTGGTTTTGTCTCATGCGCAAACTGGACCGTACCGATATCGGCATTCTCAACAGCCTTCAGGAGAACGCGCGCATCACCAACGCCGACCTGGCGCGCTCGGTGAATCTGTCGCCGACGCCGTGCTTCAACCGGGTCAAGGCGATGGAGGAATTGGGGCTGATTCGTGAGCAGGTGACGCTGCTCGATGCCGACCTGTTGGGCCTGCATGTGAACGTGTTCATTCACGTCAGCCTGGAGAAGCAGGTGGAAGAGGCGTTGCAGCATTTCGAGGAAGCGATTTCCGATCGCCCGGAGGTGATGGAGTGCTACCTGATGGCCGGCGATCCGGACTATCTGATCCGGGTGCTGGTACCGACCATCCAGTCCCTGGAGCGCTTCATGATGGACTTTTTGACCAAGGTGCCGGGGGTGGCGAACATCCGCTCGAGCTTTGCGCTCAAGCAGGTGCGCTACAAGACCGCGCTGCCGTTGCCGGCCAATGGGTTGACCTTGGGCAGTTAAAACTGGTTGAGGGGAATCTTGAGGTACGTCACGCCATTCTCTTCCGCCGGCGGCAAATTCCCGGCCCGCACGTTGACCTGAATCGCCGGCAACAACAACGTCGGCATCCCCAAGCCGGCATCGCGCCGGGTGCGCATGTCCACGAAGGCGGCTTCGTCGATACCGTCACGCACATGGATGTTGTGTTTGCGTTGCTCGCCCACAGTGGTCATGCAGCGGGGTTCACGACCTTCGGGCGGGTAGTCGTGGCAAACATAGAGTCGCACGCTGGCGGGGAAGGCCAGCAGTTTCTGGATCGAGGCGAACATCTGGTTGGCATTGCCGCCGGGGAAGTCGCAGCGCGCGGTGCCGACGTCCGGCATGAACAGGGTGTCGCCCACCAGGATCACGTCACCGTCGATCAGGTAGGCCATGTCCGCCGGGGTATGGCCGGGCACATGCAGGGCCGTGGCCTTGAGGTTGCCGATGCGGAATGACTCATCCGCAGCGAACAGGTGATCGAACTGCGAGCCGTCGATGCAGAACTGCGGCTCGAGATTGAACAGCGCCTTGAACACGTGCTGCACCTTGCAGATCGACTGGCCGATGGCGATCCGGCCGCCCAGTTCCCGGCGCAGGTACGGCGCGGCGGACAGGTGATCGGCGTGGGCGTGGGTTTCCAGCAGCCATTGCACCTGCAAGTGGTGTTCGCGCACGAATGCGATGATCCGGTCCGCCTGCTCGGTGGTGGTGCGCCCGGCGGCAGGGTTGTAGTCGAGCACCGGATCGACGATCGCACATTGCCCGCCATCGGCTTCGTAGATCACGTAGCTGTAGGTGGATGAGGCGGGGTCGAAAAAAGCTTCAATCAGGGCAGGCATGGGGGTGGATTCTGTCGTGGGCAAGCCATGAGGTTAGATTCATTTTCCCTGCGCTTACCAGCCCCCCATTGAAATCTGTTGATGAAAAAAAGCACGTGGGCTCTATCCTGTCACCTATCGATACCGGGCGTTCCCGGCCTATGTCATGGATTACGAGCGTTTTATGTTACTGGCGAGTTTTTTCGGTGTAGTGATGGGATTGGTGCTCGGCTTGACCGGTGCCGGCGGCGGCATTCTTGCGGTACCGGCGCTGGTGCTGGGCCTGGGCTGGAGCATGACCCACGCGGCGCCCGTGGCATTGTTCGCGGTCGGCAGTTCGGCGGCGGTCGGTGCCATCGATGGCCTGCGCCATGGCCTGGTGCGTTATCGCGCGGCCTTGTTGATCGCCGCGCTGGGCGCTGTGTTTTCGCCGCTGGGTATCTACTTCGCCCATCAGTTGCCGGAAAAAGTCCTGATGATTCTGTTCAGCCTGCTGATGGTCATGGTGGCCGCGCGGATGCTGCGTCGCGAACGCAAGGATGAAGGGCCCAGCGATCACGGCCACGCCAACTGGGGCCAGAAAAACTGCATGCTCGATCAGCACACCGGGCGCTTTTCCTGGACCGCCAAATGCACCGCGACGCTGGCGGCCCTGGGTGCAGTGACGGGCGTGGTTTCAGGCTTGCTCGGCGTCGGCGGCGGCTTTCTGATCGTGCCGGCGTTCAGGCAACTGACCGACGTGCAAATGCGCGGGATCATTGCCACCTCGCTGATGGTGATCAGCCTGATTTCGGCCATCGGTGTGATCGGTGCCTTGCACGCCGGGGTGCGCATCGATGGCCTGGGCGCTGCGTTTATCGTCTCCAGCATCGTCGGCATGGTCATCGGCCGCAAACTCTGCGCGCGGGTGCCCGCCCGGGCTTTGCAGGTCGGCTTCGCCACGGTGTGCGTGGTCGTCGCTGCCTCTATGCTGCTCCGTTCGCAGGGATAGACAGTCTTACATCTGAGTTCCGGCCTGCGTGGCGGGCCGGTCCTACGCCCATCTGTGGGCAAGCCTACTCCCATCGAACCGCCAGACCGCTACCCAAGTAGCATACGGCGCCATCCCCGGCCTTCGTACACTCGTGCCTCATACAGGCGCCTGCGGGAGGCGACGATGCAAGGGCTCAATAACGAAGGTATCGTCAGTGCCATGTCCCAGGCGACCGATGCCCGGCAAGCGGCACAGGAGCTGGCGCGCCAGTTGCTGCACCCGCACCTGGGCTTCGTGCTGTTCTTCTGTTCCGCCGAATACGACTTGCAGGCGTTGGGGCCGGCCCTGCAGCAAAGCTTTGGCGGGATCCGCCTGGTCGGTTGCACCAGCGCCGGGGAAATCACGCCGTTGGGCTATGGGCGCAACTGCGTGACGGCGGTGGGGTTCGATCACCGGCATTTCTCCATCGACGCCGAACTGATCGACGAGATGGAGCGCTTCAGCCTGATCGACGCCCAGCAGGTGGTGGAGCGCCTGGTGAGCGGCTGTCGCAGCAACACCCTGGCACCGATCAAGGGCAACAGCTTTGCCCTGACCTTGCTCGATGGTCTGTCCAGCCGTGAGGAGATGGTCCTGGCAGCATTGAGCGCGGCCTTGGGCGACATCCCGCATTTTGGCGGCTCGGCCGGTGACGACAATTATCTGACCCACACCCACGTTTATTTCGGCGGCGAGTTCCACAGCGGCGCTGCGGTGGTACTGCTGGTCAACACCTGGCTGGATTTCGAAGTGTTCACCACCCACCACATCCTGCCGCGCGCGGAAAAACTGGTGGTCACCGGGGCCGACAGTACTTCGCGCCGGGTCTTCGAGCTCAATGCCGAGCCTGCCGCCGAGGAATACGCCAGGCACATCGGCATCCCGGTGGCTGACCTCGAACACCGGACCTTCGCCGCCCATCCGCTGGCGGTGCGCATCAACGATCAATACTACGTGCGGGCAATCCAGCAGGTTCATACCGACCTGAGCCTGAGTTTCTACTGCGCCGTGGAAAACGGCATCGTCCTCACCGTCATGACCCCGGGCCCGATGCTGCCCAACCTGCAAAGCCTGTTCGACGGTTTGCAGGCGCGGCTTGGCGAGTTGTTGCTGACCATCGGCTGCGACTGTTTCCTGCGGCGCATGGAGCTGGAAGACGACGGCAGCCTCGAACAGATCGGCCACTTTTTGCGCAAGCGGCGGGTGATGGGGTTCAACACCTACGGAGAACAGTTCAATGGCATGCACATCAACCAGACCTTCACCGGGGTCGCCATTGCCAAAGGCCGTTCCCCTGGACGCCACTGAGCCGGACCTGCAAGCCCAGGTGGCCAGCCTGCAGCACGAGAACCGCAAACTGCAGCGCATCAATGCGGCTTTGATCGAGCGCATCGAATCCGGTGTCACCCGTGGCAATGATCCCTACCGGGCTTTCCAGCACTCGGTGGTGCTGGCCGAACAGGTGCGCGAGCGCACCGATGCCCTGAACCAGGCCATGGCCGAGCTGAAGTCGGGCAATCGCTTGCTCAGCGAAGCACGCCTGCGGGCGGAAACCGCTCACCAGCACCTGATCGATGCCATCGAGAGCATTTCCGACGCCTTTGTGCTGTTCGACGCCGAGCAGCGCATCGTGCTGTTCAACAGCCGCTTCAAGGCCTTCTGGAGCAGCAGTCGGGTGCGCATCAACGCCGGCATGCGCCTGGCCGAAGTGAAGCGCCTGATGTTCTCCACCGGCCTGTTCACCGAGGAGCCGCGCGGGCAGGCTGACGAAAACCTGCTGTATCGCCTGCACAACGGGCGCTGGCTGCAAGTCAGCGAGCGGCCGACCCAGGAAGGCGGGCGGGTGATCCTGTTTACCGACATCACCGACGTCAAGCACAGCGAGACCCTGCGCCGCGAGCAGGCCGTGGCGCAGAAATCGCACCTGTTGCAACGGGCCGTGGACAACCTGTCCCAGGGCGTGGCCATGGTCAACGCCGAGGGTGTGCTGGAATTGTGGAACCGGCGTTTCCTCGAGCTCAGCGGCCTCGCACCGGTGGCGGCCCATCGCCCGTTCGCCGACGTGATCGCCGACAGCGAATTGAGCCTGCTGACCCCGGCCACTCGCGACGGTAATGGGCGCCCGGTGCAGGAGCTGGAGCAGCGGCTGTACGATGGCCGGGTCCTGGAGATCCGCACGCACCCGCTGCCCACTGGCGGTTTCGTCAACACGTTCACCGACATCACCGAACGTTATCAGCACGCCGAGGCGCTGAGCGAAAGCGAGCGCTGGATCCGCCTGATCACCGACCACGTTCCCGCGCTGATTGCCTACCTCAACGCCGACCTGGTCTACGAATTCACCAACAAGGTCTACGAAGAGTGGTACTGCTGGCCGCGCGGGGTGATGCTTGGGCAGAGCCTGCGCGAAGTGCACAGCGAGCAGCATTACCAGCGCCTGGAAGTCTATGTCGCCCGCGCCCTGTCGGGGGAAAGCGTGACGTTCGAGTTTGCCGAGACCAACATCAACCATCAGGAGCGCTACATGCTGCGCTCCTACGTGCCGAACCGGCTGGCCAGTGGGGAAGTGGTGGGGATTTTCGTGCTGATCCGCGACATCACCGAGCGTCGGCGTACTGCCGAGGCGTTGCATCAGGCCTACCAGAACCTGGAGGTACGGGTACGCGAGCGCACGGCGGAACTGACCACCCTCAACGATCAGCTGTTAAGGGAGATCGATGAGCGCCGGCGTGTCGAATCCCGACTGCGCGAGGCCAAGCTTGAAGCCGAGCAGGCGAACCTGTCGAAGACCAAGTTCCTCGCTGCCGTCAGTCACGATTTGCTGCAGCCGTTGAACGCGGCGCGGCTGTTCACCAGCGCTTTGCTGGAGCGCGGGGAACCGCTGGCCAACGAAAATCTGGTGCGCAACGTCAGCAATTCCCTGGACGACGTGGAAAACCTGCTGGGCACCCTGGTCGACATTTCCAAGCTCGATGCCGGCGTGATCAAGGCCGACATCGCCCCGTTCGCCCTGAGTGAGTTGCTGGAAAACCTCGCCGCCGAGTACACCCAGGTGGCGCGCAGCGAAGGTCTGGCGCTGCATTTCATCCCCTGTTCGGCCCTGGTGCGCAGTGACATTCAATTGCTCGCGCGGATTCTGAGAAACCTGCTGAGCAATGCGATTCGCTACACCTACAGCGGGCGCGTGGTGCTCGGCTGCCGGCGTCGGCACCAGAAGCTGTCGGTCGAGGTGTGGGACAGCGGCATGGGCATTGCGCAAAACCGCCTGGAAGAAATTTTCCAGGAGTTCAAGCGCGGTGACGTGCAGCGCCCTGACCAGGACCGTGGCCTGGGCCTGGGGCTGGCCATCGTCGAGAAGATCGCCGGGATTCTCGGGCACCGCATTCACGTGCGCTCGTGGCCGGGCAGGGGCTCGGTGTTCAGCGTCGAGGTGCCGCTGAGCGCCACGGCGCCCAGGGCGCTGCCCTCGTTGCTGATGAGCGAGCCGATGCTCGAGCGTCTGCGCGGGGCGCGGGTCTGGGTGCTGGACAACGACGCCGCCATTTGCGCCGGCATGCGCACATTGCTCGAGGGCTGGGGATGTCAGGTGGTCACGGCGTTGTCGGAGCAGGACCTGGCGCGGCAGGTGGACAATTACCATGCCGAAGCCGATCTGCTGATTGCCGATTATCACCTGGACGATGATCACAATGGCGTCGACGCGGTGGCGCGGATCAACGCCCGGCGCGCTACAGCGATTCCAGCGATGATGATCACCGCCAATTACAGCAACGAGCTCAAACTGCAGATCCGCGAGCTGGGACACACCCTGATGCACAAGCCGGTCACGCCGATGAAGCTGAAGACGGCGATGAGTCATTTGCTCGGCCGGCCTTGAAAGTCTGCGGTGCTGGCCAGGGCACTTTCGTCGCAATGTCGCCCAGAGCCGGCTCGCTCCTGCAAAGGTGATCACAAACCCTGTGGGAGCGAGCCTGCTCGCGATAGCGGCGCCTCGGTCCTAGCGCCGCAGATAGGACCCGAAATCAATATCCCCGGCACTCAAGATCGCCTGCACCCGGTTGTGCACATTGAGTTTGCGCAGGATCGCCGACACGTGGGCCTTGACCGTGGTTTCGGCGATTTCCAGGGTGTAGGCGATCTGCTTGTTCGACTCGCCCTTGGTCATGCGCTCCAGCACCAGCAGTTGCTTGCGAGTGAGCGCCTGGAGCAGTTCGGGCGGGAAGCTCGGGGTGTCGTTCATGCGCCGGTGGGTGCTGCTTTTTTGCGTGCGGATGATGTCCGGCGGCAAGTACACGTTGCCATTGAGAATCTGCTGGATGGCATCGGTCATTTGCTGGCGCGGCGAGGACTTGGTGATGAAACCCACGGCACCGTAGGTGATGGCTTGCAGCACGATCTGCTTGTCCTGTTCGGCGGACACGATCACCACGGGAATCGTCGGCGCCTCGTTGCGCAGGTTGATCAGGCCGTTGAGACCGTGCATGCCGGGCATGTTCAGGTCGAGCAGGATCAGGTCCAGGTCGTCGTGCTCTTGGGTCAGCGCCAGGGCGCTGTCGAGGTCGGCGGTTTCCATGACCTCACTGCCGGGGAAACCATCGCTGATGACGTTGTGAATGGCTTCGCGAAACAGCGGGTGATCGTCGGCAATCAGAATTTTGTACATAGCCTTTCACCTCATTATTTTCGTTATGGTGTGGCAACAACACGCAGGCGTAAAGCTCAGGGAAAGGGCTCCGGCTGAGCGGGCGTCACGGGCAGGTTCGCTGCTTGCCACGCATCCAGGCCATCGCGATACCAATACAATGTCTTGTAGCCCAGGGCGGCGGCGCGCTTGACCGCGTTCCAGCTCAACCAGCAATCGGAGCGGCAGTAGAAGACCAGCGGCTGCCGCCGATTGCCGGCGGTGAGTTTATCCAGGTAGCGGATGAAATAGGCCTGCCAGTCGGGCGCCAGGTCACCGTCGCCGGTGTTGGCCAGCCAGTGGCTGCCGGGCAGGTTCTCATGGGGCTGGTCCTCGATGAATCGGCCCTGCAACCATTGGCGACGGTAGACGTCGATCAGCACCGGCCGTGGCGTCTGGCTCAACAGGGCCTGCAGGGCCGGGGTGTCGATCAGGGTGGCGCCCTCGGCTTGCGCGGGCGTCGGGCTGCGGTACAGGCCGACGCGATAACCTTCGGGGGAGAACAGTGCTGTTTCGGCTTGCGCGGCACCCGACACCAGGGCCAGGGAGACCAGGGCCAGGGCAGGGCACAGCAGGCGACGTCGGGCACGCGGCATGGCTTCGATCCTTGGAGTTATGAGCCCATTACATGCCAGTCCCGGTACGTTGGGAATGCGACGATAGACAGGTAAAACCAGTACTAAAGTCGTAATTTGGCCGGATTGAGGTGCGCCTGAACGACGCGGTTTTCTGTGGGAGCGAGCCTGCTCGCGATAGCGGACTGTCAGTCGACTTGTACTGACTGTTGAGACGCCATCGCGAGCAGGCTCGCTCCCACAAGGGGCACGGGGATGTCAGCCGGCCTTACGCAACGCCGCGTGCTGCGGATTGAAGGTCAGCACCGCGAGCAGGGCAAACAACAGCGTCAGGCCAATGCACACCGCCAACGCCAGCGGGTTGAACCGTTCATACAGGGCAAAGCGCACCAGTTCCACGGCGTGAGTGAACGGGTTCAACGCGCACAACCCATACAACCACTCGCTCGCCTCGCGCATCTTCCACAGCGGATACAAGGCCGAGGAGAGGAAAAACAGCGGGAAGATCACGAAATTCATCACGCCGGCAAAGTTCTCCAGCTGGCGGATCGCGTTCGACAGCAGCAGCCCCAGGGCACTGAGCATCAACGCCACCAGCAACAGCGCCGGCAAGGCGATCAACAGCCCCAGTGCCGGTGGTTGCACACCGTAGGCCCAGGCAATCGCCAGGAATGCATACACCTGCAACAGCGAAATCAGCGAAGTGGCCAGCAGCTTGCTGCACAGCAGAAAGGTGCGGGGCAGGGGGCTGGTGAGCAACACGCGCATGCTGCCCATTTCCCGGTCGTACACCATCGACAGCGAGCCCTGCATGCCGTTGAACAGCAGGATCATGCAGGCCAGGCCCGGGATGATGTAGACCTCATAGGGAATGTAGGTGTCGTACGGCTCGATGATCGCGATGCCAAGCGCCGCACGAAAACCGGCGGCGAACACCAGCAACCACAGCAGGGGCCGCACCAGTGCACTGAGGAACCGTGTGCGTTGCAACACGAAACGCAACCATTCGCGCAGCACGATGCCGCTGAAACATTGCCAGTAAGCGTTCATGGTCGGACTCCCGCAGTGGTCAGGCGGCTGAATGCCGAGCCCAGGTCGCCGCCGTGTTCCTGGCTCAGGGCATCGGCTTGTCCGCTGGCCACCAATCGTCCCTGGTGCAGAATCAGCAAATCGTCGCTGGGCTGCACTTCATCCAGCAGGTGGGTGGTCCAGAGCACGCTGATGCGTTGCTCCCGGCACAGGCTGCGCAGGTGCTGGTTGAGGGCCAGGCGGCTCGCCGGGTCGAGGCCGACGCTGGCCTCGTCCAGCAGCAACAGGCGCGGCTCATGCAGCAGTGCGCGGGCGATCTCCACACGACGGCGATGCCCGCCATTGAGTTCACGCACGCGTTCGCGACGGCGTTCGGTCAGTGCCTGGCGATTCAGTTCGGCGTCGATCCGAATCGTGCTCTGCCTCCGGGACAGGCCATGCAACGCCGCGTGGTAGCGCAGGTTCTGCTCGACGCTCAGGTCCAGGTCCAGCGTGCTTTGCTGAAACACCACGCCCAATTGCCGCAACGCCGAGCGTGGAGCGCTGCGCAGGGAGTGGCCGCCGACCCGGATATCGCCGCGCTGCAGATCGTACAGGCGGGTCAACAGCGCGATCAGCGTCGACTTGCCGGCGCCGTTCGGTCCCAGCAGTGCAGCAAAACGCCCCGGTCCCAGATTGAAGCTCACCTGGCTCAAGGCCTGACGCGCACCGTAGGCAAAGCTCAGCTCGCTGACCTCCAGGGTGTTCATGGCGTCACCACTACGCCCCAAGGGTAGCGCCCGACCTTGACCGATTTGATCACCTTGAGGCTTTCGACATCGATCACGGAAACGTCACCACTGACCCCGTTGGTCGCCAGCAACTGCTCCTGATCCGGGGTGAACGCCATCTGCCACACCCGGCGTCCCACCAGCAGATAATCAAGAACCTCATAGGTTTTCGCATCGATCACCGCCACATGGTTGGCCGGACCGAGCGCGACGAACGCATACTTGCCGTCGGCGCTGAGTTTGACGCCCACCGGTTGCACCTTGTCCGGGTGCACACCTTTGATCTGGAAGGTCAGCGTCTTGAGGATCTGCCGGCTGGCCATGTCGAGGATGGTCACCGTGCCGCCGATTTCCGCCGAGGCCCAGAGCCGGGTGCCGTCGGGCGAAAATTCGACGAAGCGCGGACGTTGATCCACCAGGGTGCTGTCGGCCAGGGTCTGGGTGCTGGTGTCGATCCAGTGCAGCATGTTGGTGGTTTCGCTGGTGTTCACCGCCCATTTGCCGTCGGGGCTGACGGCCATGCCTTCGGGCTCGACGCCGACGTTGATCTGGCCCAGCACTTTCGAGGTTTCGGTGTCGATCACCGTCACCAGCGCATCGTCCTCGTTGGAAACGTAGAGCCAGCGATTGTTCGGGTGCAGGGCAAATTGCTCGGGGTCCTTGCCCGAGGGCAGTTCCTTGATGATCTTGCGGGTGGCCACGTCCATCACCTGCACCCGATCCGAATCGCTGGCGCAGATGTACAGCAGCGTGTTGTCGTGGGACAGCAGCAGGCCCCGAGGGCGCTGGCCGACGGGCAGGGTGTCGATGACCTGCAGGGTCTGCATGTCGATCAGGCTGAGGTTGTTGTCCTTCTCGTTGGAGACCCAGGCGGTGCTGGCCGCGGCGTGCCCGGCAGCGAGGAGCAGGGCGCAGGAAAGCAGGGTGCGGCGCATGACGTGTTCCTTTTTGTTGTGGTTGTCGTGTAGGGCCAGATCAGGGAAACCGGCAACTGACCTCGGGCTTGTCGTAGCCCAGGCTGTCCATTTCGTTGAAGGGGTGCAGGAAGCCGTCCTGCGGCGAAGTGCTGACCAGCGCCCGCGGTTGCACGATCGGAATCGGCTGGCGCAACTCGCCGTTCCACGGGCGATAGCTGAGCTTGCGACCCTTGAAACCGTCGAGGGGCAACTGATCGCTGATTTGCAGGTCGCGGATCGCCATCGGATCGGTCTGGCGCAGCTTGCTCACGGCGCTGGCGATGCTGCGCACGGCCATCCATGCGGCGAAATCGCGATCATTCATCCACCGCCCGGTCAGGGCTTCGAAGCGCTTCTGCAATTGCGCGGCACCGAAGGTCTCGACGCTCTTGTGCCAGCCGACCGGGGTAAGGCCCTGGGTGCCGGCGACCGGCCGCGGGTACCAGGTCTGGTAGGGCACGTATTCGCCAAAATCGCCGCGTTCATCGGCCACCAGTACCACGTCGTATTCGGCGGTCTGGGTGAACAGCGGCATGTCGGCCTGGGCGCTGCGGCGCTGGTCGTTGTCGAAACGCCAGGCCTTCTCTGCCACCAGTTGCAGGCCAAAGCGTTTCGCCGCCCGGCGCAGGGCCGCGGCGTAGGCTTGATCATCCGTGGTCGGGCCGACGATCAACAGCGCCTTGTGCCATTTGCGCACCACCAGGAACTGCGCCAGCGCATCGGCCAGCATCGCCCGGCTTGGCAGCGTGTGCAGCACGTTCGGCAGGCAGTCGCGGGTGCGCACGGCGTCGTCCGGGCTGCCGGCATTGAACAGCAGGCTGTCGGACAGCGCAGCGCTGAGTTGGCGCAGGCTGTCTACCGGCGCATTCACCACGAACAGGCGCAGGCCCTCGGCATGCTGCGCCTTCGCGGCGTCGAGCAAGGCCTGCGGGCTGTCGACGCTGGCGGCGACCAGGCTGTAGCTGTGATTGAGGAATCGTCCGGTGCTGTTGCTGTCGGTGATCGCCAGTTCGGCACCGCGCAGCCCGGCGTCTGTCGGTTCGGGAATGATGTTCGACAGCAGCGGGCCTGGATCAGGGCGATAACCCAGGTAGCCGATCTGCACCTGTAGCGGCGCGTCGGCGGCCTGGCTGCGGGTCGCCAGCCCGGCGGCGCAGGCAATCGCCAGCAGGTAGATCAGGGCGTAAGGGGCGAGCTGGCGCATAAGGCACTCCGTTACAGGTAGCGCCAGCATAGGAAGCCCAGGACATAGAGGAAATATGCAGAAAGTACCAACGGGGCAGTACCAAGGTAGTAACTCATCTCGGGTGGCGCCTGCGGAAAAAGTCCCGCCGTGGCCGGGAAGAATTCCCAGGCGGCACCTGATTTGGGTGTGCACCACAAGCCCTACTACCAAGGTACTAAGCCGCGGCCACCAAAGCAGCATGGGGATGCGCCCGCGTGCTTTCTAAGATGGTTGCCATAGCCTCTGCAGAGAGGTTTTGTGTGCAATCCTGAGGGCATGACAATGACAACTAAACGCAACGCCTTGCTCGTCGCCGGACTGCTGGCCGGCTTTATCAGTGCAGGTTCGGCCTGGGCCCATGGCAACGTTGTGCCGCAAGCCGTCGAGACCAAAGGGCTGACCCCCATCAAGGAGGCTGGCGTACAGCTTGATGGTGACGGTTGGGCGGCGGTCAATCCTTACCGCAAATCACCCGAGCACGATAAAGCCGTGGAAATCGGTTCTTCGGCCTACAACCAGAACTGCGCAGCCTGCCATGGCCTGGAAGCCAAGTCCGGCGGCATCGCGCCCGACCTGCGCATGCTCGATGCCGATGAGGCCGGTGACGAATGGTTTGTCGAACGCGTGCGCCACGGTGCGGTGCGCGACGGTCGGGTGTACATGCCGAAGATGGCCGACTACCTGAGCCAGGAAGCCTTGTGGGCCGTTCGCACCTACCTCGACAGCGTCCGTGTCGAGAATTGATGCATGCGCCTGCTCGCGATGGTGATCAGCGCTGTGTTGCTGTGCTGCCCGGCGGTGCAGGCACAGGTCCGCACCTACGACGAAATGATTGCCGCCGGTGAATTGAAAGTGGCGGTCTACAAGGACTTCGCGCCTTACAGCTTCGAAGACGCCGGGCAGCCCAGGGGCGTGGACGTCGAGCTGGCCGGCGCCCTGGCCAAGGCGCTGGGTGTTCGCCTCACACTGATCTGGGCGCCGCCCGGCGAAAAACTCGATGACGATCTGCGCGATTACATCTGGAGGGCCAGCCAGTTGCACAACCAGCAACTGGCCGACCTGATGATGCGCGTGCCCTACGACCAGGACTACGCGCGCAAGCGCAATGACGTGGGCGAACTGGAAAATGGTCATGTGGTGATGTTCGGTCCTTACCAGAATGAGCAATGGCAGGTCGCCTATGACCGCCGGCGCCTGGAATCGGTGGCCAGTGTCGCGGTGTTCCAGCAACACCCCATTGGCGTCGAGGTCGACAGCGTGCCGTCGTTCTACCTGACGTCAGTGTTCAACGGCATGCTCGCCGGCACCACCCGTCATTATCCCGGCGTGCCCCAGGCGTTTGCCGCAATGAAGGCCGGGGAGGTCGACGCGGTCATGGCCATGCGCGGCGAGATTGACTGGCAGGTGCACGAAGCCGCCGACTCGCAGGTGGCGCTGGCGCAGAACGCCTACCCGAACATGGGCAAGCAGCGCTGGGAAATCGGCATGGCGGTCCACGAAAGCAACCGCCAGCTGGCCTACGCCGTGGAAGAGGCGCTGGAGGGGCTGATCCGCGATGGTTCGGTCAACGCCCTCTATGCCCGTTACGGTCTGCGCTACGACGTGCCGGACATGTATCAGCCATGACCCGGTGCGCAAGTTGGCTGCTGGCCTGCTGCTTGCCCCTGGTCGCATATGGGGCAGTGGAGCCGGGGCCGGACCCGGTGCCGTCGGTCATGTGGGCCTTCTACCACAAGCAGATGCTTGGCGATGCGCCGTTCGTGTTCGATGACCGGGTCAGGCTGCTGGCGCCGCCGTTTGCCGAGGACGCCCGTCAGGTTCCGCTGGAGATCGATGCCCGGGCGTTCAAGGGCGAGGTGGTGAAGATCCTCGCCTGGGCCGAACTCAATCCCTTGCCGAAAATCGTCGATTTCCAGCCACTGGACGGTGTGCTGCCCTGGCTATCGATCCGCATCCGTATCGAGCAGGCGACCCCATTGCGCGCCGCCGTACAGACCCGCGATGGGCTGTGGCATGTGGGGTCGACCTTGATCGATGCGGCGGGTGGCGGTTGCACGGCGCCCAGTGTGGTGCGCACCGAGCCGGGTTGGGAGGAGCGCCTGGGCCAGGTGCTGGGCGGGCGTTACCCGCGTGGCGAATTCAGCCGCCTGCGTTTGCAGGTGGCGCATCCGATGGACAACGGCATGGTCAGCGGCATTCCGGAATTTTTCATCAACCACGCCGAGCTGCGCGATCAAAACGATCGCCTGCTGGCGCGGCTCGAGCTGTTTCCCGCTGTCAGCGAGAACCCCAGCCTGGCCTTCGACGTAGTGGGCGCAGGGCAGACGCGCCTGACATTGCGTGACAACAGCGGCAATGAATTCGATGCGGCCATACCCTGACCCCAAGGAGTGCGCTATGCGCTGGATGCTGCTGTTGTTCATGAGCCTGAGCCTGCCGGTACTCGCCGAACTCGACTACAGGCTCACGCCCCGGCAGATCGCCGAAGACACCTGGTTGCTCGAAGGCAGCACCGATAATTTCGCCCGCAGCAACGGCGGCAACATCGTCAACACGGCGTTCATCGTCACCGAGCGCGGCGTGGTGGTGATCGACAGCGGGCCCTCGCGGCGCTACGGCGAAGCCCTGCGCAAGGCGATTGCCGCGACCACTGACAAGCCGGTCATCCAGGTGTTGTTGACCCATCACCACCCGGACCACGTGCTGGGCAATCAGGCTTTCAGCGACGTGCCGATCGGCGCGTTGGCCGGCACCACCGAGCGGCTCAAACAGCAGGGCGACGCCATGGCCGAAAATATGTACCGGCTGGTGGGCGACTGGATGCGCGGTACCGAAGTGGTGTTGCCGACCGAGACGCTGGCGCCAGGGGTACGAACTTTTGGGAATCATGATCTGCGCCTGCTGAGCCTGGGTGGGCATACGGGCGCGGATCTGGCTATTCTCGACCAGAAGACCGGCGTGCTGTTCGCCGGCGATCTGGTGTTTTATCAGCGGGCGTTGACCACGCCGAACAGCCCCGGGCTGTCGGTGTGGCTGGCAGACATCGACACCCTCCAGGCGCTGCCGTGGACGCTGATCGTGCCCGGCCACGGCCCGCTGGCCAGCGATGCCGGGCCGTTCGCGCAGATGCGCGACTACCTCGGCTGGCTCGATCAACTGATGCGCGACGGCGCCGCCAACGGCAGCGACATGGCGGAAATGATCCGCAGCCCCATCCCGGAACGCTTCGCCACGATCAGCCTGAGCCGCTACGAGCTGATCCGCAGTGTCAGCCATCTGTACCCGCGTTATGAGCGTGAGCAGATGAAGCGCGTTGATCAATAACCCCCCAACATCCCCATCCCCTGTGGGAGCGCCAGCGTCGGTCGAGACCGAGACGACCCGCTACCAAGGAACTAGAAATCTCAACACTGCGGGCAATTGTCGCAAGGCCTGTGGCGACCAAGAATCTGCACCAGACCGGGAAAATTTCCCGGTATAACAAAAAACCGCAGAGGTAGCCGCCATGACCCAACCCGCACGTCGCCAACCCTTCGTCCTGAGCGTTTTGCTCAGTGCCATGCTGCTGTCCGGCATGGCATTGGCCGCCGTCAGTGACCAGGACATTCTCCAGGACCCCAAGAACCCGGAGCAGATCGTCACCAACGGTCTGGGCGTCCAGGGTCAGCGCTACAGCCCCCTCGACACCCTCAACGTCAACAACGTGAAAGACCTGCGCCCGGTCTGGGCGTTTTCCTTCGGCGGTGAAAAACAGCGCGGTCAACAGGCACAGCCGATGATCAAGGACGGCGTGATGTACATGACCGGTTCCTACTCGCGGGTATTCGCGGTGGATGCGCGCACCGGCAAGAAACTCTGGCAATACGATGCACGCCTGCCCGACGACATCCGCCCGTGCTGCGACGTGATCAACCGTGGTGTGGCGCTGTATGGCGACCTGGTGTTCTTCGGCACCCTCGACGCCAAGCTCGTGGCGCTGAACAAGGACACCGGCAAGGTGGTGTGGAGCAAGAAAGTCGCCGACCACAAGGAAGGCTACTCGATCAGTGCCGCGCCGCTGGTGATCAACGGCAAGCTGATCACCGGCGTGGCCGGTGGCGAGTTCGGGGTGGTGGGGAAAATCGAAGCCTACGACCCGAAAAACGGTGATTTGCTGTGGTCCCGCCCGACGGTCGAAGGCCACATGGGTTATGTCTACAAGGACGGCAAAGCGATAGAAAACGGTATCTCCGGCGGCGAGGCCGGCAAGACCTGGCCGGGCGATCTGTGGAAAACCGGCGGTGCAGCGCCATGGCTGGGCGGTTACTACGATCCGGAAACCAACCTGCTGCTGTTCGGCACCGGCAACCCGGCACCGTGGAACTCGCACCTGCGTCCTGGCGACAACCTGTACTCGTCGTCGCGCCTGGCACTCAATCCGGACGACGGCACCATCAAATGGCACTTTCAGAGTACGCCCCACGATGGCTGGGACTACGACGGCGTCAACGAGCTGGTGTCGTTCAACTACACCGAGGGCGGCAAGGAAATCAAGGCGGCGGCGACCGCGGACCGCAACGGCTTCTTCTACGTGCTGGACCGCACCAACGGCAAGTTCATCCGTGGCTTCCCGTTCGTGGACAAGATCACCTGGGCCACCGGCCTGGATAAAGACGGTCGGCCGATCTACAACGAAGCCAGCCGTCCGGGTGCGCCGGGTAGCGAAGCCAAGGGCAGCTCGGTGTTCGTCGCCCCGGCGTTCCTCGGCGCGAAAAACTGGATGCCGATGGCCTACAACAAGGACACCGGGCTGTTCTACGTGCCGTCCAACGAATGGGGCATGGACATCTGGAACGAAGGCATCGCCTACAAGAAAGGCGCGGCGTTCCTCGGTGCCGGTTTCACCATCAAACCGTTGAACGAAGACTACATCGGCGTGTTGCGTGCCATCGACCCGAAAACCGGCAAGGAAGTGTGGCGCCACAAGAACTTCGCGCCGCTGTGGGGCGGGGTGCTGACCACCAAGGGCAACCTGGTGTTCACCGGTACGCCGGAAGGGTTCCTTCAGGCCTTCAATGCCAAGACCGGCGAAAAAGTCTGGGAGTTCCAGACCGGCTCGGGCGTACTCGGCTCGCCCGTGACCTGGGAAATGGACGGCGAACAGTACGTCTCGGTGCTCTCGGGCTGGGGCGGCGCGGTGCCGCTGTGGGGCGGTGAAGTGGCCAAGCGCATCAAGGACTTCAACCAGGGCGGCATGCTCTGGACCTTCAAGTTGCCGAAGGACCTGGTGGCGAAGCACTGACCTGAAATCTTGCCCATCACCCCTGTGGGAGCGAGCCGGCTCCGGGCGGCGTTCCGACGATGGTCGTCAACGGTGACGCGGGCTACCTGAATGCGCGCGGTGCCCGGACCTCCATCGTCGGAACGCCGCCCGGAACCGGCTCGCTCCCACATTCGATTTGCGCCCAACCTACTACCAAATAACGAGAGCCCCTCCTGCCAACGGCGCATTCGTCTGGCCGGCGGGGCTCTCTAGTATCGGTGCATCGCCTGTCGGTCCGACAGGCCTCGACCCAGACAGAGGCTCACCATGATTTACGCACAACCCGGAACCCCCGGTGCCGTCGTTTCCTTCAAGGCGCGCTACGGCAACTTCATTGGCGGCGAGTTCGTTGCGCCGGTCGATGGCCAGTATTTCACCAACACTTCACCGGTCAACGGCGAAGTGATCGCCGAATTCCCGCGCTCGAGCGCCGCCGACATCGACAAGGCCCTCGACGCCGCCCATGCCGCCGCTGACGCCTGGGGTAAAACCTCGGCTCAGGACCGTTCGCTAACGCTGCTGAAAATCGCTGACCGCATCGAGCAGAACCTGGAAATCCTCGCCGTCACCGAAACCTGGGACAACGGCAAGGCCGTGCGCGAAACCCTGAACGCCGACGTGCCGCTGGCCGCCGACCATTTCCGTTACTTTGCCGGCTGCATCCGTGCCCAGGAAGGCGGCGCCGCCGAAATCAACGAACTGACCACTGCCTACCATTTCCATGAGCCACTGGGTGTGGTCGGGCAGATCATCCCGTGGAACTTTCCTCTGTTGATGGCGGCGTGGAAACTCGCCCCGGCCCTGGCCGCCGGCAACTGCATCGTGCTCAAGCCTGCCGAACAGACGCCCCTGTCAATCATGGTCTTCGCCGAACTGATCGCCGACCTGCTGCCGGCCGGTGTGCTCAACATCGTCCAGGGTTTCGGTCGCGAAGCCGGTGAGGCGCTGGCCACCAGTAAGCGCATCGCCAAGATAGCCTTCACCGGTTCCACTCCGGTTGGCGCACACATCATGCATTGCGCCGCCGAGAACATCATTCCGAGTACCGTAGAGCTGGGCGGCAAATCGCCGAACATTTTCTTCGAAGACATCATGAACGCCGAGCCACAGTTCATCGAGAAAGCCGCCGAAGGCCTGGTGCTGGCCTTTTTCAACCAGGGGGAGGTGTGCACCTGTCCGTCCCGCGCACTGGTGCAGGAGTCGATCTACGAGCCGTTCATGGCTGAAGTGATGAAGAAGATCGTCAAGATCAAGCGCGGCAACCCGCTGGACACCGAAACCATGGTCGGCGCCCAAGCGTCGGAGCAGCAATACGACAAGATCCTCTCGTACCTGAACATCGCCCGGGAGGAGGGCGCCGAGCTGCTCACCGGCGGCGCGGCCGAGCGTCTGGAGGGTGACCTGTCCAGCGGCTACTACATCCAGCCAACCCTGCTCAAGGGCACCAACAAAATGCGTGTGTTCCAGGAGGAAATCTTCGGGCCGGTGGTGGGCGTCACCACCTTCAAGGACGAAGCCGAAGCCCTGGCCATCGCCAACGACACCGAGTTCGGCCTCGGCGCCGGCCTGTGGACCCGCGACATCAACCGCGCCTATCGCATGGGCCGGGCGATCAAGGCCGGACGGGTGTGGACCAACTGCTACCAC
>Ga0182005_1000525_pt1 | contig 19487 bp, 19 predicted proteins | sample Sormic07211103_1_FD_123021 | JGI IMG/M metagenome (GOLD analysis project Ga0182005, IMG submission 123021) | Rhizosphere microbial communities from Sorghum bicolor, Mead, Nebraska, USA - 072115-103_1 MetaG | ecosystem: Host-associated > Plants > Roots > Rhizosphere | place: USA: Nebraska...
CACCACGCCGTCGACCGGGGCGCGCAAGACGGTGCGTTCCAGGTCCAGCTTGGCCTGGTCGCGTTTGGCCCGCGCCAGTTCCACTTCGGGATTGGTGGCGACGGTGGTGTTGGCGGTCAGCACGGTGCTGGCTTGCTGCGCGCCGATGGTGGCGCTGCGGTTGCTCTTGGCCTGTATGGCGCCGGCTTCGGCGACTTTCATGTTGGCTTGCGCGGTCAGCAGCGCGGTGCGGGCATTGGTCAGTTCTTCGCCGGAGACCGAGCCGGACTTGGCCAGCGCTTCGCGCCGGTGCAGGTCGAGTTCCGTGCGTTGCAAGTCGGCCTGGGCAGACAATACCTGGGCGGCGGCGCGGCTCTGTTCCGCATCGCGCGCCAGGACCTGGGCCGCCAGCCCGGCGTCATTGGCGAAGTAGCTTTGCACGCGGCGCTGGGAGCGGTCCAGGTCCGCCTCCGCCTGCAGCAGCGCCAGCTTGGCGTCGCTGTTGTCGATCACGACCAGCACGTCGCCTTGCTTGACGTATTGGGTGTCGACTACCTTGACGTCGGCGACGATGCCGTTGATGGCCGGCGTGATCTGGGAAATCTCGGCTGCGGTATAGGCGTTATCGGTGCTGATGTAGCGCGAGCCGATGAAATGCCAGTAAGCGGCGTAGGAAAGACCGCCGAGCAGGATGAGGCCGCCCAGGATGGCGAACAGCTTCTTGCGTTTTTTTGCGGTGGCCGCCTGTTCCGCCTTGAGTGCGGTTTCGGTGGATGCGAGTTCTTGGACTGCCTGGGAATCGGAATGTGACATGTTGTTCTTGCCTGGTTAGTTTGATCAGATTGCAGCCTGGCGATAACCGCCGCCCAGCGCCCGCACCAGTTCCACGTCCAGTGCGAACATGCGTGAGCGCAGCGTCGACAGGTCGCGCTGGTTGGTGAGCAGGGTGTCTTGCGCGTTGAGCACGTCGAGGTAGGTCGCCAGTCCGCCTGCATAACGGTTCTGGGCGATCCGGGCCGCCGCGGCGGCAGCGTCGACTGCTTCCTGCACCTTGCCCAGGCGTCCCGACAGGGCTTTTTCGCTGACGGCGGCATCGGCGACATCCTGCAATGCCTGCGTCACGGCGCCGTCGTAGTTGGCGACAGCTTCGTCATAGCTGCCGCTGGCCTGGCGGTACTGGCCGCGCAAGCGGCCGCCCTCGAAGATCGGCAGCGAGATGGCCGGGCCGATGCTGCCGATATCGGAACCGGCCTTGGTCAGCATGCCCAGTCCCAGCGACTGGAAGCCGAGGTAGGCCGTCAGGTTCACGTTCGGATAGAACTGCGCCTTGGCGACCTTGATCTGCTTGGCGGCGGCTTCGGCGCGCAGGCGCGCGGCAACCACGTCCGGCCGCCGGCCCAGCAGGTTCACGGGCAATTGCGACGGCAAGGAAAACGGCTTGGACAGGTCGAGCACCGGCCGCTGCAGCGACAGGCCGCGGTCCGGTCCGGCGCCGACCAGGGCCGCCAGCTTGTTGCGTTGCAGGGCTATCGATTCGTCCAGGCTCAGCAGGTCGGCTTCGGCGCTTGCCTTGCGCGCCAGCACCTGCTTGACGCTGCCCAGCGTCTCCAGGCCGTTGAGGCGGCGCTGTTCAAACAGGTCCAGCGTCTGTATCCGTACCTGCAGCGCTTCTTGCGCCGTATCGTGCTGGCTCAGCAGGCGTTCGAATTCGGCATAGGCGGCGGCGATCGAAGTCGCCAGCGCGATGCGGGCCTGGGCGGCGTCGGCCCTGGCGGCTTCCAGGTCGGAAGTGGCGGCGGCCAAGGCGGCGCGGTTCTTGCCCCAGAAATCGATTTCATAACTGAGGTTGAGCGTGGCCTTGCCTTCGACGTTGTAGTTTTGCGGCACGAACTCTGGCGGCACGCCGTTGTTGTAGCTCTGCTTCATGTAGTCGGCCGAGGCGTTCGCGCTGACTTGCGGCAGCAGGGCCGCGCCTTGCTGCTGGGCCACGCCTTGCGCTTTCAGCAAGCGCGCCTGCGCTGCCGCCAGCGATGGCGCGCCTTTCAAACCTTCGGCGATCAGGGCGTCCAGTTGCCGGTCGCCGTAAATCGTCCACCAGTTGTCATCGGGCCAATTGACGGCGTTGCCCGCCAGCAGGTGTCCGGTTTGATAACTGCTGATGTCCTTGGGCTCGGCGCGCGGGCCGATTTCGGAAAACGGGGCGCAGCCGCTGATGCTCAGCGCCAGCACGCACATGCTGGCGATGCCGCGCAGGCCGAGGGCGGCGTAGGGTGGAAAATAAGGGTGTGGCATAGGAAATATCCTGTTGTAGATCGGTATGGCCAGAATTTATAACTGAACTGTACGGTACAGTATAGTATTGACTTTTCGGCGTCGTCAAGTAAAACTGTTGGCCCTGACGAGGGTAGGTTTTTTACAACAATGGCGCGGCAATTTGCCGCCGCCGGCGCCACAGGCAGGCAAGGACAAGGGACAAGCGATGCGCAAGAAAAGTGAAGAACGACGACAGGCGATCCTGGATATCGCGGCGCAGATGTTCAATGAAGCGGGATTCGAAGGGACTTCGATGTCGGATATATCAGCGCGCCTGGGCGGATCGAAGGCGACGCTGTACAACTATTTTTCGTCGAAAGAAGAAATCTTCATCGAAGTCTTGCTGCGGCAGGCCGGGGATCAGTTCAACCTGACCTTCGCCAGCCTGGTCGAATCCGACGATTTGCGCGCCACCCTGCAGCGTTTCGGCGCGATGTACCTGCAGGCCATATTGCGGCCAGAGATCATTGCTGCGCGCCGTCTCATCCTTTACCACGCCGAGCGTTCCAAGATGGGGCAGGTGATGTACGAGCGCGGGCCGAAAAGGGGCTGGACCATGGTGGCCGAATTCCTGAAAACGGCGATGGCCAGGAAACAGATACGCGAAACCGATGCCTGGATCGCGGCTTTGCAGCTGCGCGGACTGCTGGAAGCGGAGTGGATGGAAACCAGGATGCTGGGCGTCGCCACCAGCGTGACGGCGCCCAAGATCCGCGATTCGGTGGAACGCGCCACCGATGCCTTCATGCGCATCCTTGCCCTATGAGGAAAGCCGCTTGCCTGCCGGCATTTCAGGGGGCGCGGAATGTGCGTTCGCAGCATGAGGCGGTCAAGGAGCGTACAATCGTGGCATGACGGTTGCTTTCCCTGTATGGACTAATGATGTTGAACGTTGATCTCCATTGCCATTCCAATGTTTCCGACGGCACCTTGACGCCGGCGGCGGTGGCTGCGCGCGCCAAGGCCAATGGCGTCGATATCTGGGCCCTCACCGACCATGATGAAATAAGCGGCGTCGCCGCGGCGCGGGCGGCGGCGGCGGAGCTCGGCTTGCCATATGTCGCGGGTGTCGAGATCTCGATCACCTGGGCCGGGCAGACCATCCATATCGTCGGTCTGCAAATCGATGAGACCAATCTTGAACTGGTGCAAGGACTGGCTGCCACGCGCGGCGGCCGCGAACGGCGTGCGCGCGAAATGTCGGAACAGCTGGCGGCGGCAGGGATCCCCGGCGCCTTTGAAGGCGCCTTGAAACATGTCGGCAATCCCGACCTGATATCGCGCACCCATTTTGCCCGCTACCTGGTGGAGATCGGCCGCTGCGCCGACACCAGCGAAGTATTCCGCAATTTCCTGACGGAAGGCAACCCTGGCTATGTCCCGCACCGCTGGGCCTCGCTGGAACAATCGGTGCGCTGGATCCACGGCGCCGGCGGGATAGCGGTAGTGGCGCATCCGGGGCGCTACAAGCTGAGCGACCTGGCGTTCGACGCTTTTTTCAACGAGTTCAAACAGCTGGGCGGCAGCGCGATCGAAGTCGTTACCGGCAGCCATACGCCGGACCAGTACGGCTACTACGCCAAGGTTGCAACCGACTACGGTTTCCTGGCGTCGCGCGGTTCCGATTTCCACAGTCCGAGCGAATCACGCATCGATCTCGGCGCTTTGCCGCCGCTGCCTGACAGCTTGACGCCGGTATGGCACAACTGGTAATTCGCGCAGCGCTCCTTCCGCAATAACTTTCCCGCCAAGCCTTGAAAAAACCGGCTGTGCTGCTGCGTCGCAGCATAGTTACTGCCTTTGCATGTCCATGATTCTGTACTACTCTGAAATAGAGTCTGCTGCAGTGTTCTTGCGCAGGGTCTTGTCATATCTGTAGCAACGATGTGGCTGTTGCTTATCGTTTTCAGGAGGTCATCATGGAACTTCACATGCATTCGCATCACCTGGAGCGTCGCTTGCCGGACTGGCCGGCGGCAGCCGTCTCCGGTTTTGCCGCCGGTGCGGTCGTGATGGTGCTGGAACTGGTCTGGTCAAGCCTGTTCATGGATACCAGCCCCTGGGTCACTTCGCGCATGGTTGCCGCCATCGTCCTCGGACCGGATACGATGCAATCGAGCACATTCAGCGTCGGCGTGGTTGCGGTGGCGCTTGCCACCCACTATGTGCTGGGCATCGTGCTCGGACTGATCCTGGCCGCCATTGTCGCGCCTTTCCACTTTGACTCCAGCATCGGCATGATACTGCTGACCGGCGCTGTGTTCGGCCTGGCTGTCTACCTGTTCAATTTTTACGGCATGGTCCGCTTCTTCTCGTGGTTCAACGACATGCGCGGCTGGGCGACCCTGGTGGCCCACCTGATCTTCGGCATGTCGGCAGCGATCATCTATTGGAAGCTGGAACGGCCGTTGGGGCAATAACGGCCTGCAATAACGGCCTGCATCGGCCAGGGGTTGCCGGCGGACCGGGACCGTGGTCCCGGTCCGCCGCGGACGGGTTTCGCTTCGCTGCTGCCTGCAGCGATCAAGGGTAGTCTTCATTGCGTCTAAATCACTGCGCCAGGCGTGCAGGAGAGGATAGCTATGGCCATGGCTGTTGCGCTCGTCTTGATGGTTGTTGCCTCGCTGCTGTTTCATTTTCTCAGCCCGTGGTGGGCGACGCCGCTGGCGTCCAACTGGCGCCAGATGGACGATACGCTCACCATCACGCTGGTCGTCACTGCCGTTTTCTTCGTTGCCATCAATCTGTTCATCGTCTACACGCTGCTGCGCTTTCGCCATCGCGAGGGGCGGCGCGCTGCCTATCAGCCCGACAACAAGAAACTCGAACACTGGCTGATCGTCGCCACCAGCATCGCCATCATGGGCTTGCTGGCGCCTGGCTTGTTTGTCTATGCCGCCTATGTCACGGTGCCCGCGAATGCGGTGGATGTGGAAGTGGTCGGCCAGCAGTGGCAATGGCGCTTTCGTTATCCGGGAGCCGGCGGCAAGCTGGGGCGTTCCAGCGTCGACCTGATCAGCGCCGCCAATCCGTTCGGCATCGATCCGCGCGATCCTGCCGGCCAGGACAACATCCTGGTCAACAACAACGAGCTCCACCTGCAGATCAACCAGCCGGTCAGGATGCTGCTGCGTTCGCAGGATGTGCTGCACGATTTTTACGTGCCGCCGTTCCGCGCCCGCATGAACATGGTGCCAGGCATGGTGACCTCGTTCTGGTTCACGCCGAACAAGCTCGGCCGCTATGAGGTCTTGTGCGCGCAGCTGTGCGGCGTCGGCCATTCGGGCATGCGCGGTTATGTGGTGGTGGAGGACGCTGCCGGTTTTCAAAAATGGTTGAAGGCGCAGCCGACGTTTGCCCAGGCCATGGCGCCGCCGGCGCCGGTGGCAGCCGCGGCTGCTGCGCCGGCAGCCGGAGCCGCAACTGGCGCAGCCCTGGTGGCGCAGGGCAAGGCGCTGTCGGAATCCAAGGCTTGCGTCGCCTGCCATACGGTGGACGGCAGTCCGCGCGTCGGCCCGACCTGGAAAGGATTGTTCGGCAAGACCGAAACCATGGAAAACGGCTCCACCGCGACAGTGGATGAAACCTACCTCAAGGATTTCATCCGCAATCCGCAGGCGCGCGTGGTCAAGGGCTTTGCGCCGATGATGCCGAAGATAGAGATGAGCGACGCCGAACTGGAGGCGCTGGTGGCTTACATCAAGTCCTACGGCACGCCGGCGGCGACCCAGCAGGCGCAGCAGCAAACCGCACCATCCCGCTAACCGAGGAACGCCATGGCATACACCGAGCACAACGCAGAGCATGCACAACATGATCATGGGCCCCAAGGCTTCTTCCGGAAATACGTCTGGAGCCAGGACCACAAGGTGATTGCGGTCCAGTACGCCAGCGTCGCCATCCTGGCCGGCCTGGTGGGGGTCGGGCTGTCCAACCTGATGCGCCTGCAGCTGGGTTTCCCCGGCAAGTTTGCTTTCATCGATGCGCCGCACTATTACCAGTTCATGACCATGCACGGCATGATCATGGTGATCTACCTGCTCACCGCGCTGTTCCTCGGCGGTTTCGGCAACTACCTGATTCCATTGATGGTAGGTGCGCGCGACATGGTTTTCCCTTACCTGAACATGCTCAGTTTCTGGGTTTACCTGCTCTCCGTGATCGTGCTGATGGCGAGTTTCTTCGTGCCGGGCGGGCCGACCGGCGCCGGCTGGACCCTGTACCCGCCGCAGGCGATCCTGCCGGGCACGCCGGGTTACGAGTGGGGCATCATCCTGATGCTGGTGTCGCTGCTGATTTTCATCGTCGCCGCCACCATGGGCGGCCTGAACTACGTCACTACCGTGCTGCAGGCGCGTACCCGCGGCATGACGCTGCTGCGCATGCCGCTCACGGTGTGGGGGATTTTTGTCGCCACCATCCTGGCGCTGCTGGCTTTCCCTGCGCTGTTCGTGAGCGGCATCATGATGCTGCTTGACCGCACGCTGGGCACCAGCTTCTTCATGCCGGCGCTGGTGTCGATGGGGCAGGTCAGCGGCTACAAGGGCGGCAGCCCTTTGCTGTTCCAGCACCTGTTCTGGTTTTTCGGCCATCCCGAGGTATATATCGTTGCCTTGCCGGCGTTCGGCATCGTGTCGGACCTGATCAGCGTACACGCGCGCAAAAGCATCTTCGGCTACCGCACCATGGTGTGGGCGATCTTGGCGATCGGGGTGCTGAGCGTAGTGGTGTGGGCGCACCATATGTTCGTCAGCGGCATGAATCCGTATTTCGGATTCTTCTTCGCCACCACCACGCTGATCATTGCGGTGCCTACCGCCATCAAGGTCTATAACTGGGTGCTGACCTTGTGGAACGGCGATATCCACCTGTCGGTGCCGATGCTGTTTGCGCTGGCTTTCATCAGCACTTTCCTGATCGGCGGCCTGACCGGACTGTTCCTGGGCAACGTCAGCGTCGATATTCCTTTGTCCAATACCTATTTCGTGGTGGCGCATTTCCATATGGTGATGGGGGTGGCGCCCTTGCTGGTGGTGTTTGGCGGTATCTATCACTGGTACCCGAAGGTAAGCGGCCGCATGCTTAACGAAGCGCTTGGGAAAATCCATTTCTGGGCCACGTTTCTCGGCACTTACGCCATCTTTTTCCCCATGCATTACCTGGGCATCCTCGGCATGCCGCGTCGCTATTACGCCTTCGACGGCTATAAATTCATCCCCGATTCGGCCCATGCGCTCAACGCCTTCATCAGCGTGGTGGCGCTGACCGTGGCGACGGCGCAACTGGTTTTCATCTTCAACCTGGTCTGGAGCGTGTTCCGCGGCAAGCGGGCCGCCGCGAATCCGTGGCGGGCTGCATCGCTGGAGTGGCAGACGCCCGAGACGCCGCCCGCCCACGGCAACTGGGGCGAGCAGCTGCCGGTGGTGTATCGCGGCGCTTATACCTATAGCGTGCCCGGCGCCAAGGAAGATTTCATCGCGCAAAACGTGCCGCCGGTAGCCGGCGACGCCGAGTCGCTGGTGGCCAAGGAGACATACGCATGAGGACGCTCGATTCAAATTCGGCCGCCATCCTGAAACCGCCGGCTGCCGGCTACGTGCGTTATGGCTTTGGCGGCGAGGGCATGCCGCCCGACTTGCACGATGCGGCTGTCAGCGCAGCCTTGTGGGTATTCATCGGGGTAGCCACATCGCTGTTCCTGCTTTTCCTGGCGGCCTATGGCATGCGGATGGATGCCGGCGACTGGTCGCCGCTGGCGATGCCTTGGCAGCTCTGGCTGAGCAGCGGGTTGCTGCTGCTTGCCAGCGTGCTGTTGCAGCTGGCGGCAACGGCGGCCGGCACGCTTCATCTGCGACGCGCCCGCTCCTTGCTGGCGGCTGCCGGCGTGTGCGGTTTCGCTTTCCTCGGCGTGCAGCTATGGGGATGGCAAGCGCTGCTGGCCATCCATGTGACGGCCAGCGGCAACCCGGCCGCCAGTTTCTTTTATTTGCTGACAGCCATGCATGGCTTGCACGTGGCGGGCGGGCTGGTCGGCTGGGGCATGGCCGCGCATGGCGCCTGGCGCCAGGATGCCAGCCGCCTGGCCCGGCGCATCCGCTTGTGCGCGCGTTACTGGCATTTCTTGCTGGCGCTGTGGGTGTTGCTGTTTGCTGCATTGGGCTGGCTGACGCCGGAGCTGGTGCGGATGGTCTGCGGTACGCGCTAAGGAGGATATATGAACACGACAACTGCACCATCGCCTGCAGCAGCGCCGGCCACCGGACGCTGGCGGCAGCTGGTGGCGGACTGGTCGTCGGACCAGCAGGCGTTCCAGGTGTCGTGGGGCAAGGCCATGATGTGGATTTTCCTGCTGTCGGACACCTTCATCTTCAGCTGTTTCCTGACCGGCTACATGACGGTGCGCATGGCCAACACCGTTCCGTGGCCGAATCCGAGCCTGGTGTTCAGTCTTAATATCGGCGGCGTCGAAGTGCCTTTGCTGCTGATCGCGATCATGACTTTCGTTTTGATCAGCAGCAGCGGCACCATGGCGATGGCGGTCAATTTCGCCTACCGCCGCGAGCGCGTGCGCGCCGCCATCCTGATGTTTGTCACGGCGGGTTTCGGCGTGTGTTTCGTCAGCATGCAGGTGTTCGAATGGAGCAAGCTGATTTTGCAGGAAGGCGTGCGGCCCTGGGGCAACCCGATGGGGGCGGCGCAATTCGGTTCGACTTTTTTCATGATCACCGGTTTCCACGGCTTGCACGTTACCGCCGGCGTGATCTACCTGGTTACGGTGGCGGTGCGCCTGCTGCGCGGCCGTTATGACGCAGTTGGCAAGACCGGTGGTAATTACCAGATCGTCGAAATCGCCGGCCTCTACTGGCACTTCGTCGACCTGGTCTGGGTTTTCATTTTTGCCTTGTTCTATCTTTGGTAGGTGCGCTCATGACTTCCGCCACAGGACAACAACATCCGATCAGCCTGTACCTGAAGATATGGGGCCTGCTGTTCGTGCTCAGCACGCTTTCCTATCTGGTCGACTACTTCAATTTCCACAGCTACCTGCGCTGGACCCTGATCCTGGCCCTGATGCTGATGAAGGCGGGACTGATCGTCGCCTTCTTCATGCACATGGCCTGGGAGCGCCTGGCGCTGGTGTTCGCCATCCTGATACCGCCGCTGTGCCTGCTGGTGCTGGTCGGGCTGATGGCGACCGAAGCCGACTACACTTTCCTGACCAGGCTTTCGTTCTTTCGCTGAAGTCTGAGTCAAAGCTGAGTCAAAGCTTTATATACCAGCGCTGCCTGTCCATCGCATACACGATCAGCCACCAGGCCGCGACAAACGCTGCCGCGAACGCCAGCGAGGCAACGTAAGGACCGGCCAGAGGCGTGATCCAGCCGGCGAACAAACGTTGATACAGTGCTGCCTGGCCGAGGCCGGGCAGCACGATCTGCATCAGCTCCGAACCGGCATACGCGGCCACGGCATTGAGGCCGAAACGCCGCCCCAGCGCCGGCCAGCTGCGCCGGTCCACCAGCCAGTGGAACAGCAGCAGCGCCAAGGCGCCCCAGCCGGCGCACCACAGCACAAACGATGAAGTCCACAGGTTCTTGTTGAGCGGCAGCGCCAGCGACCACAGCGCACCCAGCGCCAGCGCGGCGACGGCGCCGACCAGCAGCCGCTGCAGCCGGCCCTCGCGCAGCCAGCGGCCGGCGCACAAGCCGAGCAGGCTGGTCGCCAGCGACGGCAATGTGCCGAGCAAGCCTTCGGGATCGTGGCCACGGCCGCTGGCGGCGTCGACCTGGTAGACGAAATGGCCGAACAGGGCGCTGTCGCTGCGGCTGGCCAGGTTGATCCACGGCTCCAGCGAACCTCCCAGCGCCAGCAGGCCCCAGTAGCCGAGCAGGATCGCGGCGACCAGGCCCCATTGCGTGCGCGGCCTGGCGTAGATCGCGCATAGGGCGGTAACGGCGAAGCACAGCCCGATACGCTGCAGCACGCCCGGCAAGCGCAGGTGGGCGCCGGGCATGATGAGCCAGGCCAGCACGTTGATCAGCAAGCCTAGCGCCACGATGCGCAGCGCCCGCAGCAAGGCGGCGCGCGCCAGCGCCGACGGCGCGGCGCCTTGCGCCAGGCGCGGTTCGATGCCCAGTGCGGTCGATACGCCGACCACGAACAGGAAGAACGGAAACACCAGGTCGGTCGGGGTGCAGCCGTGCCAGGCCGAATGTTCCAGCGGGGCGTAGACATGGTCCCAGTCGCCGGGGTCGTTAACCAGCAGCATCGCGGCCACGGTGCAGCCGCGCAATGCGTCAACCGACGCCAGGCGGCGCGTCATGGAGCGGCAAACCGCTGTGTTGGACAAGGCATGGTGTCTCCGAGTGTTTTTGTCCGGCAAAGATAGCAGAATTCAAAGCAGCAGCCAGGCAATCAAGGCCGATATGGCAAGGAAGGGAAAGGAATACAGGTGGAAGCGCAGCCAGAGGTGGCGTTCGGGCGCCATGCGCAGCGCGATGATGTTGGCCAGCGAGCCGGTCGCCAGGCCGAAGCCGCCGGCGTTGACGCCGTATGCGATCAGCTTGTAGGCATCGGAATAATTGACCAGCAGGATAGTCGCCGGCACGTTGCTGATGGCCTGGGAGCCGAGCAGGGCTGTCATGAACAGTTCAAGCCGGGAAAACTGCGGGATCGCCGCCACCCAGTCCTGGATCAGATGCAATTGCGTCAGCAGGCGGATATCGATGAACATCAGGACGAAGACCAGGATCAGGCTCCAGTCGACTTTGGCGATGATCTCGCGGCAAAACAGCAGCGCCGCGGCCGCCACGCCAAGCAGGCCCCAGCCCGGGTGTCCCAGCTCCACCGAGGCCACGAACGCCAGGTAGAGCAGTCCGCAAGTGCGCAGCAGCCCGACCCGGTAGGAAGCCGGATTGTCTTCCAGCTCGACATGTATGGTTTGTTTGGGAAAGCAGAACCAGGCCGCCAGCAGCAACAGCAGGAAAACCGCCAGCGCCAGCGGCGCCATCTGCCAGGTGAAGCTGGCAAAGGGCAGGTGCGAACGCTGCCAGAGCAGGATGTTTTGCGGATTGCCGATCGGTGTCAGCATGGAGCCGGCGTTGACCGCCAGTGCTTCGAAGATCACCAGGCGGCCGATCGGCAAGCCGCTGATGCTGCCCAGGCCGACGGTCAGCGGGACCATGATGAACAGCGCGATATCGTTGGTCAGCACGGTGGACAGCAGCGCGGATGCCGACACCAGGAAGATCGCCAGCACGCGTTCCTGCTGCAGCCGGTTGATGACGGTCCGTCCCAGGTGTTCCAGGTAGCCGCTGACTTCGATGCCCTTGGTCAGCAGCAGCATGCCGGCCAGCGTGGCGATGGTGTTCCAGTCGACCCAATGGCGGTATTCCGCCGGCGGCTGCGGCGACAGGATGGAGAGGATGATCGCGATGGCCAGCAGCAGATGCATCAATCGATCGCGCAGGAACGGCAGGCAGATTTGCTGGATGAAAGTTGGCGCCGTGGTCGGCTCGGTGATTGCAAGCATGGATGTTTTCTGAAGTAGGGGCAGACCGGCTGTTTTGTTGTGAAAATATTATGCGGGTGTGGTGTTTTACGAGGCCGGCACTCTGGCATAATTGCTTCCCGCGCCCTTGAAATTTGCAGCGGCGGCCTTATTTTAAATGCACTTCCTTCCCATTCCGGAGTTTTCTACATGAAACGTATTTTCTTGTTCCTTGCTACCAATATTGCGGTGATGGTTGTGATGAGCATCGTGCTGTCGCTGCTGGGCGTAGACCGTTTCCTCACGCGCAGCGGCTTGAACCTGCCGATGCTGATGGTGTTTTCGCTGGTGGTCGGCTTCACCGGTTCGATTTTCTCGCTGCTGATCAGCAAGCAGATGGCGAAATGGTCGACCGGCGCGCGTGTCATCGCGTCGCCTTCCAATTCGACCGAGCTGTGGCTGGTGGATACGGTCGCCAAGCTGGCGCAGCGCGCCGGCATCGGCATGCCTGAGGTGGCAGTCTACCAGGGCGATCCGAATGCATTCGCCACTGGTGCTTTCAAGAATTCGGCGCTGGTCGCGGTGTCCACCGGCCTGCTGGAAAGCATGACCAAGGAAGAAGTGGAAGCGGTGCTGGGCCATGAAATCGCCCATATCGCCAACGGCGACATGGTGACCATGACCCTGATCCAGGGCGTGGTCAACACCTTTGTGGTGTTCCTGTCGCGCGTCATCGGTTATGCTGTCGATCGCGCTTTGTCGCGCGGCAATAACGACGGCCCTGGCATCGGCTATATGGCCACGGTGCTGGTGTCGCAGATCGTGCTGGGGATAGGCGCATCGCTGATCGTCGCCTGGTTCTCGCGCCATCGCGAATTCCGCGCCGACGCCGGCTCCGCCAAACTGCTGGGCAGCGCCTTGCCGATGCAAAGGGCGCTGGCGCGGCTGGGCGGGATTGAACCGGCGACATTGCCGGAATCGATGGCGGCATTGGGCATCAACGACAAGCCGGGTTTCATGGCGCTGTTTTCCAGCCATCCGCCGATCGAACAACGGATAGCTGCGCTGCGCGATCCGCAAGCAACAGCCTTGTAATTTAATTTGCATGCAAGGCGGCGCTGGCCTCTGGCCAGCGCCGTTTTTCATTTTCCAGAATAGCGAGCCATGAGCCAGTTTTTCCAGATTCATCCGGATAATCCGCAGCTGCGCCTGATCAAGCAGGCGGTGCAGATCATCCAGTCCGGCGGCATCGTCGCCTTGCCGACCGACTGCTGTTATGCGCTGGTCTGCCAGCTGGACAACAAGGACGCGGTAGACCGGGTCCGGCGCATCCGCGGCGTCGACGACAAGCATCACCTGACCATGCTGTGCCGCGACTTGAGCGAAATCTCGCTGTACGCCAAGGTCGACAACCGCCAGTTCCGCCTGTTGAAAAACGCGACGCCGGGGGCCTATACCTTCATTCTCGAAGCGACCAAGGAAGTGCCGCGCAGGCTCAGCCATCCTGCGCGCAAGACCATCGGCCTGCGCGTGCCGGAGCACAGCATCGTCAACGCCGTGCTGGAAGAACTCGGGCAGCCGCTGATCGGCACCACCTTGATCCTGCCGGGCGCGGAACAGGCGCTGACCGATCCGGAGGAAGTGCGCGACCAGCTGGAAAAGCAGATCGAACTGGTGATCGACGGCGGCGCCTGCAGCCTGGAGCCGACCACGGTCATCGACCTTACCAGCGATGAACCCGAGCTGATACGCCAAGGGCGCGGCGACGCCGGCCTGTTTGGTTTGTAATGCGCATGCGTGGGATGGCAGTCCCACGCATGCGCATTGCTTGTCTTTTTGTAATTTTCCGCCAGCGATACAGTCCGATACAGTTCTTTTGTCAGATGCTGCATCGAGCTTTAACGCCCCTCTGATAGAATCCCGCCCATGAATGATCTTATCCAAACCGTCGCAGTGTATGCCTTGCCCGTGCTGTTCGCCATTACGCTGCATGAAGCCGCGCATGCCTACGCCGCCAAGTATTTCGGCGATTCGACCGCAGCCATGCTGGGCCGCATGAGCCTTAACCCGGTCAAGCACATCGATCCTTTCGGCACCATCCTGATTCCGATACTGCTGTATTTTTCCACCGGCGGCGCCTTCCTGTTCGGTTACGCCAAGCCGGTGCCGATCAATTTCGGCCAGTTGCGCAAGCCGAAGCGCGACATGGCCTGGGTGGCGCTGGCGGGGCCGGCGGCGAATTTCGTGATGGCGCTGATCTGGCTGTTGATGTTGATCGGATTGAAGGTGTTTCTTCAGCAAGGAGAACACGATTTCTTTGTCCTGATGGCGCGCGCCGGCATCCTGACCAATCTGGTGATGTTCGCCTTCAACCTGTTTCCGGTGCCGCCGCTGGACGGTGGCCGCATCCTGACCAGTTTGCTGCCGAATAAATATGCCTACAAATTTGCCCAGGTCGAGCCGTATGGTTTCTTTATCGTGATGGCGCTGGTGCTGTTAAAAGTCTTGTATTTCTGGATGACCCCGGTAATGGCGATCGCCAGCGGCGCCCTGCAATTGCTAGTATCGCCGCTGTTATTCTTGTTAAACTGAAATTGCTCCCTCTTTTCTGACCGCTCACACTGACTATGTACCCTGACCGTGTTGTCTCTGGCATGCGCCCCACAGGCGCCTTGCATCTTGGCCACTACCACGGCGCCCTGAAGAACTGGGTAAGGCTGCAATCCGAACTGCCTTGCCTGTTCTTCGTCGCCGACTGGCATGCGCTGACCACGCATTACGACGATCCGAGCATGATCGAAACCAGTACCTGGGACATGCTGATCGACTGGCTGGCGGCGGGCGTCGATCCTTCGCAGGCGACCTTGTTCATCCAGTCCAAGGTGCCGGAGCATGCTGAATTGCACCTGTTGCTGTCGATGGCGACGCCGCTCGGCTGGCTGGAGCGGGTGCCGACCTACAAGGACCAGCAGGAAAAACTGACCGACCGCGACCTGGCGACCTACGGTTTCCTCGGCTACCCGCTGCTGCAGGCGGCCGACGTCCTGATTTACCGCGCCAGCCAGGTGCCGGTGGGCGACGACCAGGTGCCGCACATCGAAATGATGCGCGAAATCGCGCGCCGTTTTAACCACCTGTACGGCAAGGAAAAGGGCTTTGAAGAGAAAGCCCAGGAAGCCGTCAAGAAGCTGGGCAGCAAACGCGCCAAGCTCTACAACGAACTGCGCACCGAATTCCAGCAGCGGGGCAGCGAAGACGCGCTGGGGCAGGCCAAGGCCATGCTGGACGACGCCCAGAACCTGTCGATGATCGACCGTGAGCGCCTGTTCGGTTTCCTGGAAGGCAGCCGCAAGCTGATCCTGTCGGAGCCGCAGGCATTGCTGACCGAAGCGTCGCGTTTGCCGGGGCTGGATGGGCAGAAAATGTCCAAGAGTTATGGCAATGCCATTGCCCTGCGCGAAGACAAGGATGTCGTCAGCAAGAAGGTGCGCACCATGCCGACCGATCCGGCGCGCGTGCGCCGCACCGATCCCGGCGATCCCGACAAATGTCCGGTATGGCAGTTCCACCTGGTGTATTCCGACGATGCAACCCGCCAGTGGGTGGGCAAAGGCTGCCGCAGCGCGGGCATCGGCTGCCTCGAATGCAAGCAGCCGGTGATCGACGCCATCATTCGGGAACAGGAACCGATGCACGAGCGCGCCCAGCAATACCTGGACGATCCCTCGCTGGTGCGGGCGATTGTGGCGGACGGCTGCGATCATGCGCGCAAGCTGGCGCAGGACACGATGCGCGACGTGCGCGAGGCGATGGGCCTGAGCTATAGCTGAGTTCGGATCCCTTCAGATTGAATCAATGCAACCGATAAGCGGGCAAGCGTGTCGATAAGTCCGGTATCTCCCTGGGTCAGCCGCTTCGGCGGCCTGCTGCCGGCCGGCCTGGTGCTGGACCTGGCTTGCGGCAACGGCCGTCATGCCGCGTGGCTGGCGCAGCGCGGCCTGGAAGTGCTGGCGGTCGACCGCAATCCCGAGCTGCTGGCGGAGATAACGGCACCGGGCGTACAAACCCAGCAGATCGAGCTGGAAACCGGTCCTTCGGAGCCGCTGTCGTCGCTGTTCCAGCCGCAGCGCTTCAGCGCCGTGGTGGTGACCAACTACCTGCACCGGCCCTTGTTTCCCCTGATACTGGCTAGCGTGGCACCGCAGGGCGTCTTGCTGTATGAAACGTTTGCCGCCGGCAATGAGCAATTCGGCAAGCCGTCCAACCCCGATTTCCTGCTGCAGCCCGGTGAATTGCTGGCGCTGCTGGCAGCCGATGCCGCAAGCAGCTGGCGCGTGCTGGCTTTCGAAGACGGTTACCTGGCAGGGCCAAAACCGGCCATGGTGCAGCGCATTTGCGCCGTCAAGCAAGCCGGGGCCGGCGTTTCAGCTTTGCGCATCGCATGAGGAATCCGGCGCAGCTTATGGATAAATTGCTAAATGGCAATTGTATTTGTAACCTGTTTTACAAGCGGAAATACCCACAGCCACTGTGATCCGCTACAATCAGTCTTTTATTTTTTCGCATTTACGATCATGATCAAGGGCAGCATTGTTGCAATCGTTACTCCCATGCATACCGACGGCAGCCTCGACTTGCCAGGTTTGCGCAAGCTGATCGACTGGCACATCGCGGAAGGGACCGACGCTATCGTTATCGTCGGCACTTCAGGAGAATCGCCGACAGTCACCGTGGAAGAGCACTGTGCCTTGATCAAGCTGGCGGTCGACCATGCGGCCAAACGGATTCCCATCATCGCCGGCAGCGGCGGCAATTCCACCGCGGAAGCGATCCAGCTGACCCGCTTCGCCAAGGAAGCCGGCGCCGACGCATCGCTGCAGGTGGTGCCTTACTACAACCGGCCGACGCAAGAAGGCATGTACCAGCATTTCAAGAAGATCGCCGAATCGGTCGATTTGCCGGTCATCCTGTACAACGTGCCCGGCCGCACCGTGGCCGACATGAGCAACGAGACCATCCTGCGCCTGGCGCAGGTGCCGGGAATCATCGGCGTCAAGGATGCGACCGGCAATATCGGCCGCGGTTCCGACCTGATCCGCCTGGCGCCGCCTGAATTCGCCGTCTATTCCGGCGACGATGCGACCGCCATGGCGCTGATGTTCTGCGGCGGCAAGGGCAATATTTCGGTGACGGCCAACGTCGCTCCGCGTGACATGCACCTGTTGTGCGTGGCCGCAATGGACGGCAATGTCGCCGAAGCGGTCAAACTGAACAACAAGCTTTTACCGCTGCATAATAAATTATTTGTTGAGCCGAATCCTTTGCCTGTGAAATGGGCTCTCACGGAGATGGGCATGATGTCTGACGGGATCCGTCTGCCGTTGGTGCCGCTGGCTGCCGAGTACCACGCAACGGTACGGGCCGCGCTGCGTGAATCGGGTGTATTACAATAAACTGCGCTGACAGGCGTTTCCATTTCTCTCGTTTTTTTGATCCTGTATCCACATGACTATTCGCAAGAACATTTCATCGACTCAAATCAGTCTCACACAACGTGGCGTTGCCGTCGCCTTGGCGCTCGCCGGTCTGGCAGGATGTTCGTCGATCAGTTCGGTGCTTGAGCCGGATCGCATCGATTACAAGAGCGCAGGCAAGGTAACGGCGCCGAAACTGGATATCCCGCCTGACCTGACCCAGCTGCAGCGCGAGAATCGTTATGCGATTCCTGAATCCAACGCAGGCACGGCCACCGCTTCCGGCTACAACCTGGAGCAGGGCGTGACACGCCCGGCCGAAGCCGCCGCGGCAGTCGCGCCGAATGCCGCACCCGACATGCACATCGAACGCGACGGTTCGCAGCGCTGGCTGGTGGTCAACGCCACTCCTGACAGCCTGTGGCCCAAGGTCAAGGATTTCTGGCAGGATTCGGGTTTCCTGATCAATGTCGAAAATCCGGCGACCGGCGTGATGGAAACCGACTGGGCCGAAAACCGCGCCAAGATCCCGCAGGATTTCGTGCGCAACACGCTGGGCAAGGTATTCGATTCGCTGTATTCAACCGGCGAACGCGACAAGTTCCGCACCCGCCTGGAACGCGGGCCTAACGGCACCACCGAAATCTACATCAGCCACCGCGGCGCGGAAGAAGTGCTGTCCGGCGCGCAAAAGGAATCGAGCATCTGGACCGCGCGCGCTCCCGATCCGCAGCTGGAAGCAGAATTCCTGTCGCGCCTGATGGGCCGCCTGGGCAATGACGAAGTGAAAGCCAAGGCGGCAGTCGCCAATGCGCCATCGCTGCAGGCACGTTCCAAGCTGGTGAAGAATGCCGCCGGCGATTACGTGCAGGTTGACGAAGGTTTCGACCGCGCATGGCGCCGTGTCGGCCTGGCGCTGGACCGCGTCGGCTTCACCGTGGAAGACCGCGACCGCACGCAAGGCTTGTACTTTGTGCGTTACGTCGATCAAGATGCGGACGCCAAGGACAAGAAATCGGACAAGGGTTTCTTCGCCAAGCTGTTCAGCAGCTCGGATAGCGACAAGGCAAAGAATGCCGCCAGCTACCGCATCCTGGTCAAAGGCTCTGACGCCGGCAGCCAGGTCGCCGTGCTCGACAAGGATGGCAAGCCTGAACTGTCGAAGACTTCCGGCAAGATCCTGGCTTTGCTCAACGAACAGCTGAAGTAAGCTGACTCGCAGTCGTAGCGCGCAATGCGGCTGTCTTCCTGTCACCAGAGCTACCCTTGAAATTCGCAAGCCTGGGTAGCGGCAGCGAAGGCAACGCATTGCTGATTTCAGCGGCGTCAGGCAGCACCGCCACCAACGTGATGCTTGACTGCGGCTTCGGCATTCGGGAAACCGAGCGCCGCCTGGCCCGCCTGGGCCTGGATGGCGCCGCACTCTCCGCAATTATCGTCACCCACGAACACCAGGACCATATCGGCGGCGTTTTCAAATTCGCCCGCCGCCACCGCTTGCCTGTGTGGCTCACCTACGGCACTTACCAAGCCTTGCGCCAGGACAGCACGGACGGCGTCGCGGTCTGTTTCTGCCGTGACGGCAATCCCTTTGCCATCGGCGATCTGCAGTTGATCCCCTATACGGTTCCGCACGATGCGCGCGAGCCGGTCCAGTATGTCGCCACCGACGGCGATCGACGGCTGGGCGTGCTGACCGACGCCGGCAAGCTGACCGAGCATCTGGTGCAAGCCCTGGGCGGCAGCGATGCGCTGGTGCTGGAATGTAATCATGACAGGAAGATGCTGAGCGATTCCGCCTATCCGCCATCGCTCAAGCGCCGCATCGGCGGCGAATACGGCCATTTGTCGAACGATGCGGCGCGCGAAATCCTGGCGGCGCTGGATCAGTCGCGCTTGCGCAAGGTGGTTGGTGCGCATTTGAGTGCGCGTAACAATTTGCCTGAGCTGGCGTATGCGGCGCTGTGCGGCGCCCGCTGCAGCGAATCGGTGGAAGTGGCGATAGCGTGCCAGGAAGAGGGCTTCGGCTGGATAGAGATGTAGTGCGCGGCATGGCGCGCGGGCGATGCGCCGGTTTGATATTTACCCGGGATTTTCAGCAATAAAAAAGCCGACCCAGGGGTCGGCTTTTTTTAAGCAACCAATGATTACTTGGAAGCAGCAGGTGCGGCAGCAGCCTTGGCAGCGTCAGCAGCAGCGTCAACAGCTGTGTGAGCAGCATCAGCAGCAGC
>Ga0182005_1000526_pt1 | contig 19472 bp, 14 predicted proteins | sample Sormic07211103_1_FD_123021 | JGI IMG/M metagenome (GOLD analysis project Ga0182005, IMG submission 123021) | Rhizosphere microbial communities from Sorghum bicolor, Mead, Nebraska, USA - 072115-103_1 MetaG | ecosystem: Host-associated > Plants > Roots > Rhizosphere | place: USA: Nebraska...
AGCGGCGAACTGGCCAGCGGTTTCCGGATCGGCGCCGAGGACGTGGTGCTCGACGTCGGCTGCGGCGACGGTGCGGCGACGCTGTTTGCCGCGCGCTGCGGCGCCGAAGTGATTTTTTCCGATACCGACGGCGGCAAGATCGAACGCCTGGCGCGCCAGGTCAAGGCGGTCCCGGCGCGCGCCGCGCAAGCGCTGGTCTGCGATACCGATCCCTTGCCGCTGGATGACCGGTGCGCCACGCGCATCATCGCGATGGAGATGCTGGAACATGTCGACCATCCGGCGCAGGTGCTGGCGGAGCTGGTGCGTGTCGGCCGGCCCGGCGCGCTGTATTTGCTGACGGTGCCCGATCCGGTCGGCGAACATGTGCAGCAAGGACTGGCCCCAGCCTCTCATTTCCAGAAGCCGAACCATATCCATATCTTCGAACGCGAGACGTTCGCCGCCCTGGTTACCGAAGCAGGACTGGTGATCGAAAGCCGCCAGTCTTCCGGTTTCTACTGGAGCATGTGGATGTGTTTGTACTGGGCCAGCGCGACGCAGCAGGACGGCGCTACGCTGGACCAGATCAAGGCGCCGTATCCGCCGCTGCTGGATGAGTGGGCGCAAACCTGGCATCAGCTGCTGACGCTGCCGGGCGGCGCCAAGGTGAAGGACAAGCTGGACGGTTTCATGCCCAAGAGCCAGCTGATAATAGCTCGCAAGCCGGATTGACGGACGACGCCTAGTACAGGATCAGCAAGGAGAGCAGGCCAGACATGAATCGACGGATTTCAGATATTCAATTATTGCGCGGAATTGCCGTGCTGTTCGTGCTGGTCGAACATACCCAGTTCAACCTGTTTGGCGAGCCGAACCGGCTGCTGACCTACATCTACCCGAATTTCGGCGGCTGGACCGGGGTCGACCTGTTCTTCGCGATTTCCGGTTTTGTCATCGCGCGCGACCTGATCCCGCGCCTGGCGCGCAGCGATGGCCGCCAATTTTCGACCATGCTGAGTTTTTGGGTGCGGCGCGCTTCGCGCCTGTGGCCGTCGGCCTGGCTGTGGCTGGGGCTGATCCTGGTTGCTGTCGTTGCGTTTAATCGATCGGGCGCCTTCGGCATATTGCAGACCAACCTGGACGCTACTCTTGCCGGGCTTTTCAACTACGGCAATTTCCGCCTGATGGCGACCTTCGGCCGCTCCGAATACGGCGCCAGCTTTCCGTACTGGAGCCTGTCGCTGGAAGAACAGTTTTACCTGCTGCTGCCGTTCGCGGTGATTATCTTCCGGCGCTGGCTGCCATGGGTGCTGCTGGTGCCGCTGTTCTACCAGCTCTACGCGCACCGGCACTACGACCTGTTTTTAATGGCGACCCGTTCGGATGCGCTGATACTGGGCGTGCTGCTGGCGATCTGGAGCCAGCATCCAAGCTACCGCTGGTTCGAACCGGTTTTCCTGAAAAGCCGGCAGTGGCTGCGCTGGATTGTGTTGCTGCTGCTGGTGCTCAGCTTGGGAGCGATGGGTTCCTATCGCTTTGCCGAATTCCGGTTCTGGGTCGGCGTGGTGGCGCTGATCTCGGCCCTGCTAGTGTTCATCGGGTCTTACGACCAGGACTACCTGATGCCGGACAACCCGTTGAAGAGGGTGTTCCTGTGGCTGGGCAGCCGCTCCTATGCGCTGTACCTGACTCATATTCCGGCCTATCTCGCCAGCCGGGAAATCTGGTTCCGGATCGAACCGGCGAATACCGTCTTCGCCAAGAATTACAACGGCCGCCTGGCGCTGACCGCGATTGTGCTGGTGGTGATTTTCAGCGAGTTGAATTATCGCTTCGTCGAAACGCCGTTCCGCATCCGCGGCAAACTGCTGGCCGATCGCATCAATTTGAGTCCAGGCTGGTTCCAGGCATGGCTGGGGCGGTTCCGCAACCGTCCGTCGATCGCTGCCGCCGATAGCGAGAAATCCTAGCATGCGTAAATTGATCAACAGACTGCTCGGCGGCCGGCAGGCCATGCAAGGAAAGGCGATCGTGCCGCAGGTTGCGGCGGTGCCGCGGGTGCCGGAAGCCAATCATTTTGACATCGGCCTGAAGGACGCCGGCTACGACGGCTGGTATCGGGTCGACAGCGGTGAACTGTATGAAGGTTTTGCTATCAGAGCCGAGGATGTCGTGGTCGACGTTGGCTGCGGCGACGGCGGCTGCGCATTGTTCTGCGCCAATCGCGGTGCGCATGTCATCGTCGCCGACATCGATGCCGCCAAAGTGGCAGCCACCACGCAACGCCTGAGCGGCACGCCGGCACGCGAGGTGCAGGGAGTGGTGAGCGACGCCAATCCGCTGCTGTTGCCGGATGGCGTGGCCAGCAAGATCATTTCGATGGAAGTGTTGGAGCACGTCGACGATCCGGCGCAATTCCTGCGCGAGCTGGTGCGCATCGGCAAGCCTGGCGCGCAGTATTTGCTGACAGTGCCGGATCCGGTAGCGGAACAGCTGCAGGTCGGGCTGGCGCCGGAGGTGTATTTCCAGAAACCGAATCACGTGCGCATCATCCAGCGCGACCAATTCGAGCAGCTGGTGACGGACGCCGGGCTGGTGATCGAGCGCCATAGCTATTACGGATTTTACTGGTCGCTCTGGTGGCTGTTTTTCTGGGTCTGCAAGGTCGATCTGGCGGACCCGCAGCACCCGTTGCTCAATAGCTGGACCCGTACCTGGGAAGCCTTGCTCGGCAGTCCCCAAGGCAGCCTGGTGCGGCAACGCATGAACGCCCTGATGCCGAAGTGCCAGGCGATTGTCGCTCATAAGCCATGAAGACTTACAGCGAGGCTGGCAGTTGTTCCGGCGGGTGGCCGATGCGGGTTTGCGGCGCGTCGGCAAAGAATGGAGAGAGCAGGAAAATGCATGCCCGAAAATCCTGTATTAGATTGAAATGCGCCCATCCGGGTGACGATGCCATGCAGTTGCCTGGCGATAAATATGGCGGGCGCAAGCAATGATCCAGGCAAAAGCACAGGTCATCTTGCGTTCACTGTGGCATTACCGCGGATTCATGGCGGGCAGCGTCCGCCGCGAGTTCCAGGCGCGCTATCGCAATTCGATGCTGGGCGCGGCCTGGATGGTGTTGAATCCGCTGGCGATGATTGTCGTGTATACGGTGATTTTTTCGCAGCTGATGCATGCGCGGCTGCCTAACGCCAGCAGCCAGTTCAGTTACGGCATTTATCTGTGCGCCGGTTTGTTGACCTGGGGTTTTTTCACCGAGACCGTGTCGCGCCTGCAGAATGTATTCCTGGAAAATGGCAACTTGATCAAGAAGCTGAATTTTCCGCGCATTTGCCTGCCGGTCATCACGGTAATGAACGCCGGCTTGAATTTTTCCATCATCTTCGGCTTGTTCCTCGGTTTCCTGCTCATCTCCGGCAACTTCCCTGGCTGGGTGTTGCTGGGCATGCTGCCGCTGTTGCTGATACAAGTGCTGTTTGCCGTCGGCCTGGGCATCGTGCTTGGCGTGCTGAACGTGTTCTTCCGCGATATCGGCCAGCTGTTCGGCATCGTGCTGCAGTTCTGGTTCTGGTTTACGCCTATTGTGTATACGGTTTCCACCTTGCCTGCGAAAGTGCAGACCCTGCTTAAATTCAATCCGATGACGGCTTTGATCGGCGCCTACCAAGGGATTTTCGTGAGCGGGCTTTGGCCGCAATGGAGCGACTTGTGGCCGGTGACGCTGCTGAGCATTGCCCTGTGCGCCTTTGGAATGCTGCTGTTCCGCCGCCACGCAGGTGAAATGGTGGATGAGCTCTGATGGGTAAGGTAACCGTTAAAAATTTGGGCAAGGCCTACAAGTCATACGATGGACGCTGGGCTCGGCTGGCTGAATGGATCTTGCCGTTTGCCCGGCAACGGCATCAGCTGCATTGGGTATTGCAGGATATCGGCTTCCAGCTGGAAGCCGGCGAGGCGGTCGGCATCGTTGGCATCAATGGCGCAGGCAAAAGCACCCTGCTGAAACTGATCGCGGGGACGACGCAGGCCACCACCGGCAGCGTGGCGATCCAGGGGCGGGTGGCTGCGCTGCTGGAACTCGGCATGGGTTTTCATGCGGATTTTACCGGCAGGCAGAACGCCGTCATGGCCGGCCAGCTGCAGGGTTTGAGTGGCGCTGAAATCGAAGAGCTGATGCCGGCTATCGAAGCATTCGCCGAAATTGGCGAGTATATCGACCAGCCGGTCCGGACATACTCCAGCGGCATGCAGATGCGGCTGGCGTTCAGCGTGGCGACCGCCAGCCGGCCGGATGTACTGATTGTCGACGAAGCCTTGTCCGTCGGCGACGCCTATTTCCAGCACAAGAGCTTTGAACGGATCCGGGAATTCCGCCGCGCGGGCACCACCTTGCTGATCGTGTCGCACGACCGTTATGCGATACAGACCATTTGCGACCGCGCCATCCTGCTCAACCGCGGCAAGCTGGAGATGCAGGGCGATCCGGTCGAAGTGATGGATTTTTATAACGCCATGCTGGCGGAGAAAGAGCAGCAGACAGTCCGGCAGGAGCGCCTGGCCGACGGCAGGCTGCGGACCATTTCCGGCACCGGCGAAGCGAGCATTGCATCGGTAGCCTTGCTTGACGACGATGGCAGGCAGCTGGAAGTAGTGGAAGTCGGCACGCACGTCACGCTGGAAGTCAGGGTTGCCATAAACGCTCCGGTATCGCGCCTGGTCATGGGGTACATGATCAAGGACAAGCTGGGGCAATCGATCTTCGGCATCAACAGCCACCGGCTCGGCATGCCGCAGGCCGATTTGCAGCCGGGCGAGGACCTGGTTTATCGCTGCCGTTTCCCGATGAACCTGGGAAAGGGCAGTTATTCGGTGGCGATTTCCCTTTCCAGGCTGGATTCTCATCTCGACACCAACTATGAATGGCGTGATTACAGCGTTATTTTCCATGTGATAAATACGCGCCATCCCGATTTTGTCGGTTGCGCATTCCTGGATGCCGAGATGGCGGTAGAACGCTCGCACGGCCGTGCCAGCGTGAGCAAGGATGGAGTGACGGCATGACCAGGCTGCTGATCGAGTGCACCTACGTGTTCCACCACCCGGAAATGAATTCCGGGATACAGCGCGTTGTCCGAAACATCATCAACCACCTGCCGTCGCTGCAGGAAGAAGTTGTCTGCATTCCCGTCATTTTCAAAAACGGGAAGATACTGGAAGTCAAGCAGCTGGCGTCGGAACATGCCGACGATTGGCAAGGCCGTTCGCAGCGGACATTGGAAAACCTGGCGCGGAGGCTGGTGCAGGTGCGCAACCGCTACTGGCTGATCCACGCACGCCTGCTGCGGTTATGGCCATGGAGAGCTTCGCATAATGTAAGGCGAGCGACATTTGTGCTGTGCCGCTTGGCGAGCGCCTCTTTTGTGCTGCCCCTTTATCTGACCGAATGGATCCTGAAAAAGACAGAAGAAAATCCGCGCGCGTTTGAGATGCAGTGCCGCGCCGATGACACCCTGGTGCTGCTCGATTCGTCGTGGCATGCCGATTTTTTCCCCGTGGCGGAGAAGTTGCAGCGGCAGGGAGTGACCATCGTCTCGGTCATCTACGACCTGATCCCGTTGAGCCATCCGCAGTTTTGCGACGGCCCGCTGGTGCAGGTGTTCGACCGCTGGTTCGAGTGGATCGCCAATACGGCAAACGGATTCGTTGCCATATCCAGCACCATCCGCGACGAAGTGCAACATGAGGTGCGGCAGCGGCTGGGCCGCGAGCGCGCCGGCAGCCGCTGGTTTGATTTCTTCCACCTTGGTTCCGAGCTTGACCTGGTCGATGCCGATAAATCGGTGCGGGGCCCCGTGGAAAAATTATTCACCTCCGGCCTTTCCATTTATCTGATGGTGAGCACCATCGAGCCGCGCAAGAACCACGCTTACCTGCTGGACGCCTTCGAGCAGCTGTGGCAGGAAGGCAGCGATGTCGTACTGTGTTTCATCGGCCGCATAGGCTGGAAGAATGAACGCCTGATCGAACGTGTAAAAAAACATCCGCAGCTGAAGCGGCGCCTGTTCATGTTCAACGATCTCAGCGATGTGGAGCTGGAATACTGTTATAGCCATGCAAAAGCACTGGTTTTCCCTTCGTTTGTAGAAGGTTTCGGCTTGCCGCTGGTGGAAGCCATGCAGCGCGGCTTGCCGGTGATGGCCAGCGATATCCCGGTGTTTCATGAAATCGGCGGTGAGTTTATCGGCTATTTTGATTTGGGCGAGCCTGCATCGCTGGCCCGGCAGGTCCGGCAATCGGAAGACAGCGGCATTTTCCCGGCAGCGCGGCAGATATCGGGCTGGTCCTGGCTCAGCTGGGAAGATTCGGCGCGCCAGCTGGTGAAGCGGATTGTCCGCCAGGTGCGAACGCAAAAGCAAAGTGAACCTCATGAAATTGAACATTGCCCTGAATAGCAAAATCCTGCTTGCGCCACGCACCGGCATCGGCAACTACGTTGTTGAGCTGGCGCAGGCTCTGCAGCAGATGCCTGACATCGGCATGCAATATTTTTGCGGCTTGCGCTGGCAGGACGCGCTGGCCGGCGAGCCGATGCAGGATTATTCGCGCTGGGCCGGCATGGCCAAGCGGTTGCCGGCCGCCTATGTGTTCCGGCGGATGATCGAACAGCGGCGTTTTAACCAGGGCGTGCACATGCTGCGTCCCGATGTGTATCACGAACCTAGTTTGTGGCCGCTCAATTTCAACGGACCGACCGTGATGACCGTGCACGACCTGACGCATGTCCATTTTCCGAAAACCCAGCCTAAAGACCGTTTGCGCGAAATCGAACGCCGGCTGCCGTCGGCCCTGGCGCGCGTCAACCGGATCCTGGTGGATTCCGAATTCATCGGACAGGAGATCAAGAAGCACTTCGGCGTGCCGGATCAAAAAGTGGTGGTGGCGCCGCTTGCCAGTTCTTCTGTTTTCCAGCCCAGGGTGGAGCAGCAGCTGGCTGCCCGTCTCGGCAACCTGGGTTTGGCCTATCGCGGTTTCATCTTGTCGGTCGGCACCCTGGAGCCGCGTAAAAACCTGTTGCTGACGCTGAGGGCGCATGCGCGTTTGCCGTTGCCTTTGCGCGAGCGTTTCCCCTTGCTGGTGGTGGGCATGCCAGGCTGGCAGGCAGAGGGATTGAACGGCGCGCTGGCGCAGGCAGTCAGCGCCGGCCATGTGCGCCTGGCCGGTTACCTGGAGCAGGCGGACCTGGCTTGCGTCACGGCGGCGGCCAAGATCATGGTGTTTCCTTCCTTGTACGAAGGGTTTGGCTTGCCGGTGCTGGAAGCCATGGCTAGCGGCACGCCAGTGATTGCGTCTGATTGCGCCAGCCTGCCGGAGGTGGCAGGTGCCGCCGCGGCCTATGTCGATCCTCAGGACGAGGCAGGGCTGACGGAGCAGATGCGCCGGCTGATGGAGGATGACAGGGCCTGGATGGGACAGCGCATAGCGGGCCTGGAACGATCTGTGCAATTTTCGTGGCGAAAGTGTGCGGCCATTACTGCCGATGTGTATCGGCAGGCGGCTAATGGCTGAATAGAACGCATCTCACGAATATTTATGAAATGAGCTCTAGTGTCGGCTGCCGTTGGGATAGGCGGCCCTGATAAATAGAAAATAGCCTTTCACTTCTGGCCGGAACAGAAGATGGGGCAGGTGACGAGAGGAGTGTGTAATGCGGGTTCTTCATTTCTACAAGACGTATCAGTCGGAATCGTACGGTGGGATCGAGCAGACCATTTACCAGTTGTGCAAATGTTCGTCCGCCAGCGGCGTCGAGAGCGAAGTGCTGACGCTGAGCGATGCCCCTGATCCTGCCGAACTGATGTACGAAGGACACAAGGTGCATAGGGTAAAGCTCGACCTGCAGATCGCGTCGACCGGATTTTCGCTGTCCGCGCTGAAGCGTTTCGCGCAGCTTGCCGCCGAGGTCGATATCGTGCATTACCATTTTCCATGGCCGTTCATGGACCTGGCCCATTTCGTTACGCGCATGAACAAGCCGAGCGTGGTGACCTATCATTCGGACATCGTGCGCTACAAGACACTGCTGCAATTGTACCGGCCGCTGATGCACCGCTTCCTGAGCAGCGTCGACGCGATTGTCGCCACCTCGCCGAATTACCTGCAAACCAGTTCCGTGCTGGCCGGGTACAAGGACAAGACCCAGGTCATTCCCATCGGCCTCGACAAGAACAACTATCCGATGCCATCGACGGAGCGGATGGATAAATGGCAAAAGCAGATCGGCGGACGTTTCTTTTTGTTCGTTGGAGCGATCCGTTATTACAAAGGTTTGCATATCCTGCTGGATGCGGCGCGCGGCACCGATTATCCGATAGTGATCGTGGGCGCCGGGCCGATCGAGCAGGAACTGAAGCAGCGGGTCCAGGAGCAGGGCTTGCGCAACGTGGTCTTCCTCGGCATCGTCGACGATGAAGACAAAGTCGCATTGCTGCAACTGTGCTACGCCATTGTGTTTCCGTCGCATCTGCGTTCCGAGGCGTTCGGCATCTCCCTGCTGGAAGGAGCAATGTACGGCAAGCCGATGATTTCCAGCGAGATCGGCACCGGCACCAGCTATATCAACAACCACCGCGAAACGGGACTGGTGGTTCCTCCCAGCGACCCGGACGCCTTCCGGCTGGCGATGCAGCAGCTTTGGGATGACCCGGAACTGGCGCGGACCATGGGCGCGCGTGCGCAAGCGCGGTATCAGAAATTGTTTACCGCCAGGGTGATGGGAGAAGGCTATGCCAGCCTCTATCGCGATGTGCTGCAAATGCACGGGCAGACGGAAACGCAGGTGAGCCTGGAAGCCTGAGCCGCCGCGCCAGGGGCGATTCTTGCGGTGTGTGATACGATCGTTTGATGAATAATCTATTTGATTTGTTGTTTAAATAGATTGTAACTATTAAAAACAATGTATTACATTCCTGCATAGTCTGGACGTATGTTATTTCGTATGTCGCTCAATCGCTTGTTCTGGCTGATTTCGATCTTGCTGATGCTGCTGTTCCTGGTCTTGACCGGCAGGATCGTTAGCAGCGAATGGTCCGTATACGAACGCAGCACAAAAAGCATGCCCGCCATCGAGAATCTTCAGCTGGCATTGCTGGTGGAAGAAGCGTTGGCGGCCGAGCGCGATCCCGGCCATTCGCTGCTGGTGCAAGAAGCGGATGCTGCCGCCAGCGAGCTTGCAGGACTGGAGCAGGCGCGGTCCGCCAGCGACCAGGCGCTGGCAGCGTTACGTCATGCGGTGCAAGCCGTTCCGTCGCTGGCTGCGCAGGCAGCGGCGACGGAGCTGGCGCTGGCGGCGGCGCGCAAAGAAATCGATCTTCTGTTGTCACGGCCAAAACGGCAACGCGATATGGTTGCCGTCGACGCCGCGCTGGAGAAAATGGCAGGTGTCGACAGCGGTTTTGCCCCGGTCATCGCCACGTTGTCAGACATTGCGGTGCGGTCGGATGCGCAGCTTAGCGATGGCCTGGAAGGCGCTCTGCTGGCTTCCAGCCTGCGCAATATTGCGGGCCGGATAGGAGCGGTCTTTACCGCTCCGGTGACCATGCAGCGTCCTTTGACTTCCCAGGAAATCCACGCATTTTTGAAACTGTCGGGACAGGTCGGCCAACTGTATTCCGGGATTGAACTGCAGTTGCGCCCGTATCGGGACCGCCCGGCCTTGCAGGGCGCTTTGGACGAGGTGCGCGATCGTTACCTCGGCGCCAGCCTGGGATTCCTGGACGAGCTGTTCGCAAATGGGCGCAGCTCGGGGAACTACGATTTGAGCGGCCGTGAAATGGTCATCCGTTACATGCCGGGAATGGCAGCAATTCCGCAACTGCGCGACCTGGTCCTGGCTGAGATGCTTCAGCAGGCCAGAGACAAGAACAGGCGGGCAGCCTTTTTCTTGCTGGCGGCAGCCGGTTTGGGAATAATTGCGCTGGCTATTTTCATTCTCCTCATGCAGGTAATACGGCAGCGGGTCCTGCGCCCGGTTCTTGACGCTACCAACCTGTTCGTATCGCTGACCGGCGAACGGTTCGACACGGCGCTCCCGATACCGCGCCATGACGATGAAATCGGCGCCATGATGCGGGCAATCCATGTGCTGAAGGCGCATAGCCTGGCCAAGGTCGGCCTGGAAAAACGGCGCGAAGAAATGATTGCGCAATTGCAGACTTTGTCTGACACGGATTTCCTGACCGGCCTGCTGAACCGACGTGCCTTTTTTGCGCAAGGCGAGCAGCAGTTCGGCATTGCCCAGCGCTATCGGCGGCAACTGACGCTGATCCTGATGGACGTTGATCATTTCAAGGCGGTCAACGACCGCCACGGGCACCACGCCGGCGACCAGGTGCTGCGCGTGGTGGCGGACCTGTGCCGGCGCCACCACCGCAAGGTCGACCTGGTGGCGCGTTACGGCGGGGAAGAATTCCTCCTGATGCTGCCTGAAATCGACATATCTCAAGGGTTTGCCGCGGCGGAAAAATTGCGCGGCGCGATCGACGCTTGCCATATCCGGCTTGACGACGGCGCGATGCTCAATGTCACTGCCAGTTTTGGCGTCGTGGCATTCGAATCCGACGAGGACCTCGAGAGCCTGATCCGCCGCGCCGACCAGGCTTTGTACCAGGCCAAGCACAGCGGCCGCAACACAGTCGTGGCGACTCCGAAGGGGAAGCGAGACGAAACGATCGCCTTCGCCTGATACCTGTTTTGAGGCTGCAGTCCGACCCTCGCAGGGGGATTTCCATCAAGAAATTTTTTCGTTTTAGTTTGCTAGAATGGCAGGCTAATCTTCGGAGACACGGATGAATAAATTCCTTTTTCTTTTTACCTTGCTGCTGGCGCCGCTCGGCCACGCAGCCACGCCGCAGCAGCAACTCAATGCGCTGTTCGAGAGCGACTGGCAGTGGAGCATGCGCAACGCGCCTGAATTTGCCACTGCGGTCGGCGACAACCGTTATAACGACCGCCTGTCGGATGTCTCGCTGGCCGCCAGCCTGGCCGGCACCGCCCACCAGCAGCAGATGCTGCAGCAAGCCGAGCGCATCGACCGCAGCAAGCTGAGCGGACAGGACCTGCTTTCTTACGACCTGTTTATCTATGAAAAACAGAAAAACATCCAGGCCGCCAGGTTTTATCCCTATAACCCTGAGCCGATCTCGCAGCTGAGCGGCGTCCAGTTCGAGTTTCCGCAGCTGGTTGCGCAAACGCCGTTCAAGACGGCCAAGGATTACCGCAATTACCTGGGACGCCTGCGCGCCTTGCCCAAATATGTCGACGGCGTGATCGCGCAATTGCAGCAAGGCGTCAAATCCGGCTGGGTCGCGCCCAAGGTTACGATGAGCGTGGTTCCCGGGCAGTTACAGGAATTTGTCGCCAAGCTCGACAGCAGCCCGCTGGCCGCGCCATTCAAAAACATGCCGGCGTCGATCCCGGCGGCGCAGCGCGCAAGCCTGGCGCGTGAAGGCGAGCGCTTGCTGCATCAAGGCGTGGCGCCGGCTTTCCGCAAGCTGAATGCGTATATCGGCGACAGTTACCTGCCGGCCTGCCGCGACAGCATTGCGGCATCGAACCTGCCCGGCGGCGCAGCGTACTACGCTTACAAGGTCAAGGAAAACACGACCACCAGCATGACGCCGCAAGAGATCCATGCTGTCGGCTTGCAGGAAGTGGCGCGGATCCAGGGGGAAATGAAACTGGTGATGGAGCAGACCGGTTTCAAGGGCACGTTTGCGGAATTCATCACTTACCTGAACACCGATCCGCGTTTCTATTACACCAGGCCGGAAGACCTGCTGGCCGGCTACAAGGACCTCATCAAGAAATCGTCGGCCCAGCTGCCGCGCTTTTTTGCCGATGTTCCGCGCGCGCCGGTCGACGTCAAAGCGGTGCCGGAAGTGGGCGCCGAGAACCAGGCCGGCGCTTATTACGAACCAGGGACGCCGGACGGTTCGCGCCCGGGCTACTTCTTCGCCAACCTGTCGAAGCTCGATTCGCGTCCCAAATGGGAAATGGAAACCTTGACCTTGCACGAATCGGTGCCGGGCCATCACCTGCAGATCGCGCGCGCGCAGGAAATCAAAGGTTTGCCCGAGTTCCGCCGTTTCGGCTGGTACGTGGCGTTTGGCGAAGGCTGGGCGCTGTATGCCGAAAGCCTGGGCGGCGAAATGGGTTTCTACACCGATCCCTATTCCAGATTCGGCCATCTCAACGATGAACTGTTCCGCGCCGCCCGCCTGGTGGTCGATACCGGCATGCATGCGCTGGGCTGGACACGGCAGCAGGCGATCGACTACATGAACGTCAATACCGCCAATCCGCCGCACGACAACCAGGTTGAAATCGATCGTTATATCGTCGATCCGGGGCAGGCCCTGGGCTACAAGATCGGCCAGCTGAAAATCAAGGCCTTGCGGGAAAAAGCGCAGCACGAACTGGGCGGCAAGTTTGACCTGCGGCGCTTTAACAACGCCGTCATCGACAACGGCGCCGTGCCGCTGGAGATGCTGGAAACGCAGATCGACCTGTGGATTGCGCAACAGGCAGCTGCGGCTTAGCGTTCATTGCCTGAACCGGTTCCGGCCGGTTCAGGCGTAGCGGTCGGCCAGCAGCCTGGCGATCCAGTCGACAAACACCCGCACCCGCGGCGACAGGTGTTTGTTGTGGGCATACACCACCGATACCGGCAACGGCGCCGGTTTGTAATCCGGCAGCACTTCTTCGACGGCGCCGCTCTCCAGCAACTCTTCCAGTCCGAAACGCGGCGCTTGTATCAGCCCCAATCCGGCGATGCAGCTCGCCAGGTAAGCTTCTGAGCTGGCTACCGAAATCTGGCCGGGCAGCTTCAGGAAACGCGGTTCGCCGTCCTCCATGTATTCCCAGCCCAGGTCGCGTCCGGTGCGGCTGGAAAAGAAATTCACCGCCATGTGATGCTGCAGGTCGCCCAAGGTCTGCGGCCTGCCGTAGCGGTCCAGGTAAGACTTGGCGGCGCAGTTGATCTGTTCCATGCTGCCGATGCGGCGCGCAACCAGGGTGGAGTCGCTGAGCGGCCCGGCGCGCACCACGCAGTCGACCGCTTCGCCGACCAGGTCGATGAAACGGTCAGTGGCGCTCAATTTGATCCGCAGGTTCGGATACCTGGCAAAAAAATCCGGCAGCGCAGGAATCACCGTCGTGTGCGCCAGCCGCTCCGGCAGGTCGACCCGGATCACGCCGCGCGGCTGCAGCTGGTCGCGTTGGAACAGGGCATCGACATCTTCAAATTCCGCCAATAATCGCGTGCAGCGTTCGAGATAGGTAATGCCTTCATCGGTCAAGGTGACTTTGCGCGTGGTTCGCTGCAGCAGGCGCACGCCGATGTGCTTCTCCAGCGCCTGGACCGCGTTGGTGACGGTGGCCGGCGGCAGGTTCAACTGTTCCGCCGCGCGGCTGAAACTGCCCAGTTCGGCGACGCGCGAGAAGACTTCCATCGTCTGGATCCGGTCCATGGCCACTCCAATTATTAGCGTTTCTCGAATAAAGAAATCATTTTATGCGCATTTATTAACGGCTGGGCTTGGACAATAATGTTTTCAAGGCAGCTGGATTGGCGTTTTCCCCGGGCTGCCATCGAATAACCTGTCAAAGGATCTCATGATGAAAAAGCTTCAACTAGGCAGCAGCGGCCCGCAAACCTCCATCCTCGGCCTCGGCTGCATGGGCATGTCCGACCTGTACGGGCCCGCCGATGAAACGGAAAGCATCGCCACCTTGCACGCGGCGATCGATGCCGGCGTCACCTTGCTCGACACCGGCGATTTCTACGGCATGGGCGCCAACGAAATGCTGATCCGGGAAGCGCTGCGCACGCGCAATCGCGACCAGGTCCAGCTCAGCGTCAAGTTCGGCGCCATGCGCGACCCGGCCGGCGACTGGCTCGGCATTGACGGCCGGCCTGAGGCGGTGAAAAATTCCCTGGCTTACACCTTGCGCCGGCTCGGCACCGACCATATCGATATCTATCGTCCGGCGCGGCTCGATCCGGCGGTGCCGATTGAAGAAACGGTAGGCGCTATCGCTGACATGGTGAAAGCCGGTCATGTGCGCTACATCGGCCTGTCCGAAGTCGGCGCCGGCACCTTGCGCCGGGCGCAGGCGGTGCATCCGATTGCCGACCTGCAGATTGAATATTCGCTGATCTCGCGCGGCATTGAAGCCGAGATCTTGCCGGCCTGCCGCGAACTGGGCATCGGCATCACCGCCTACGGCGTATTGTCGCGCGGCCTGATCAGCGGCCACTGGGGCCGGGACAAGGCGTTCTCGCCCGGCGATTTCCGCGGCCGCAGCCCGCGTTTCAGCAGCGACAATCTCGGACACAACCTGGCCTTGCTGGAAGCCTTGCGCGCCATCGCGGCCGACAAGCAAGCCACGATGGCGCAGATCGCGATTGCCTGGGTCATGTCGCGCGGCAAGGATATCGTGCCGCTGGTCGGCGCGCGCCGCCGCGATCGCCTGGCGGAATCGCTGGGGGCATTGGATGTCCAGCTGAGCGCCGCCGACCTGGCGCGGATCGAGGCAGCCGTGCCGGCCGGTGCAATCGCCGGCGAGCGTTATGCGCCGGCGGTGATGGCGCACATGGATAGCGAGCAGCCGCACTCCAGCTGAACTTGTTCAGAGTGAAAACGGGTCCTAGAGCTTCAGCTGCAGGAAATCCAGGAAGCAGGTGATGCGCCGCGCCAGCTGGGTATTCCTGTAGTACACCGCGTGGATCTGCTGGCGGTAGCCATTGTTATGCTCCGCCAGGATATCGACCAGGGTTCCCCGGGCGATATCTTCGCGCACCATGAAAGCCGACAGGCAGGTGATTCCAAGGCCATGCAGCGCCAGCTGGCGTATGGTTTCGCCGCCGGACGCCAGCAGCGTCGGGCTGATCGCCAGGTTCTCTTCCTGTTCCAGCCGCAGCGGCCAGGTGTTGAGCGATTCCGGCTGGGTGAAGCCGATCAGCTGGTGTTGCTTCAATTCCTCCGCGCTGGCCGGCGTGCCATGCCGGCGCAGGTATTCAGGGCTGGCGACGATGTGCTGCAGGCTGGCGCCCAGGCGGCGCGCATGCAGCATCGAGTCTTGCAGCGCGCCGTGGCGGATGGCGATGTCGGTGCGTTGCTGCAGCAAGTCGATGTTCTGGTCGTTGCTGGTCAGTTCAAGCGTGATGTCGGGGTAGCTGCTGCGGAATTCGGCAATGTGCGGCACTATGCAATGCAGCATGAAGGGCGGCGAAGCGTCCACCCGCAGGCGTCCCGACGGCCTTTGATGGCGCACCTGGATCGCTTCTTCGGCTTCCTCCATCGCGGCAATGATGGTGCGCGCCTTTTCCAGGAAAAGATGGCCTTCTTCCGTCAGCTCCATGCGGCGCGTAGTGCGCGTGAGGAGGGAGGTGGCCAGTTTCTGCTCCAGCCGCGACAACGCCCGGCTCAGGCCGGAGGTGGTCTGGCCCAGCTGTTCGGCGGCGGCGCTGAGCGTGCCGCTGTCAACCACGGCAATGAAAATCCGCAGATCGTCTGAGTGGATATTCATCTGGTCTCAATGAACCCCGCCGCCATGGCTGCCAAGGTTGGCAGGCGCTTCGTCTTCCATGCTGGCCAGGCCTTGCAGGATGCCGCAATCCTTGGCGGCCTGGCTTCTCTGGCATTGTTTGCGCAGCTGTTTCAGCTGGATTTGCAATGCCTTCAATTCGCTGATGCGGTCGGCCACGTGCTCGATATGATGGTCCAGCAGGCTGTTGACCTCCGCGCAATTGTCTTCCGGCAGATCGCGGAACTGCAATAACCGGCGCACTTCGTCCAGCGTCATGTCCAGCGAACGGCAATGGCGGATGAATTGCAGGCGTTCGATATGCGCCTGTCCGTACAGGCGGTAATTGCTTTGCGAGCGTGCCGCCAGCGGCAGCAAGCCCTCTCGCTCGTAATAGCGGATGGTTTCCACCGGACAGCCGGCATGGCTGGCCAGCTCCCCGATTTTGAGTGAAATTGCGCTCATGGTGGCTCTTCCAAGGTTATTTCAAGATAAATCCTTGACCTTATAGTAGCTACAGGGTTTTAAATACGCAAGGAGTAATCGATTGCATCCTCAAAACCCGAGTCAAGGAGTACACCATGGGCCGTTGCGAACACGACCATCGCGACCATCGCGATCATCAGCATGATCGTCAGCGCCAGCATGCGCAGGCAGACGCGGGCGCGTCCGCCGCCCGCCATGCGCCGCTGGTTGCAGGCGCGGAACAGGCGGTGTTCCTGATCCAGAAGATGGATTGCCCGACCGAGGAAAAACTGATCCGCGACAGGTTCAAGAACATGGCCGGGATCGAGGCCATGCAATTCAACCTGATCCAGCGCGAGCTGACAGTCCAGCATCGCCTGCCGTCGCTGGACGCCATTGTCGCCACCTTGCAGGCGCTGGACATGGAGCCGGCGCTCAAGTCGGACACGCTGACCGGCGCCGTCGATCTGACCGCCGGCACCGGCGGCGGCGCTTTCAGGATATCCCGCAGGAAGTGGCTGCTGATGGCGCTCTCCGGCATGACAGCGGTGGGCGCCGAGGTAGTGGCGTGGAGCGGCGGCCAGGATGGCTCGTGGCTGGTGATCGGCCTGGCGCTGGCGGCGATCCTGAGTGGTGGCCTGGATACCTTGAAAAAGGGCTGGATCGCGCTGCGCAATTTTTCGCTCAACATGAATTTCCTGATGTCGCTGGCAGTGATCGGCGCCGCCGTCATCGGCCAATGGCCGGAAGCTGCAGTGGTGATTTTCCTGTTCGCGCTGGCAGAAATGATCGAAGCCTTGTCGCTGGACCGGGCCCGCAATGCGATCAAGGGGCTGATGGCGATGGCGCCGGACCTGGCGACGGTGCAAGGCGCCGGCGGCGAGTGGCGTGAAATCGCTACCGGCGAGGTGGCGCTGGCCGCGCTGATCCGCGTCAAGCCTGGCGCCCGGATTCCGCTGGACGGCGTGGTGACCGAAGGGCAGACCACCATCAACCAGGCGGCCATTACCGGCGAGAGCATGCCGGTGGAGAAACAGGCCGGCGACCAGGTGTTCGCCGGCACCATCAACGAGCGTGGTTCTTTCGTTTACCGGGTGAGTGCGCTGCAAGCCAATTCGACCCTGGCGCGCATCATCAAGAGCGTGCAGCAGGCGCAGGGCGAGCGGGCGCCGACCCAGCGTTTTGTCGATCAGTTTGCCCGTTACTACATCCCCGCGGTAGTGCTGGCTGCGCTGCTGGTGGCCGCCTTGCCGCCGCTGCTGATGGGCGCGGCGTTCTATCCGTGGCTGTACAAGGCGCTGGTGCTGCTGGTGATCGCCTGTCCTTGCGCGCTGGTGATTTCGACCCCGGTGACGGTGGTGAGCGGGCTGGCGGCGGCTGCCAGGAACGGCGTGCTGATCAAGGGCGGGGTGTACCTGGAGATGGGGCGCAAGATCAAGGCGCTGGCCCTGGATAAAACCGGCACGCTGACGCTGGGCAAACCGCGCGTCACCGACGTGCAGCTGGTGCAGCCGGTTGCCGCTGGCGATGGCAGCCGGCTGCTGCGATTGCAGCGCCTGGCGGCCAGCCTGGCCAGCCGTTCCGATCATCCGGTATCGGGTGCGGTGGCGGCGCACTGGCAGGCTTTGGGCAATGCCGGGAACCTGTTTGAAGTCAGCGCGTTTGAAGCGCTCACCGGCCGCGGTGTGCAGGGCAGCATCGACGGCGGGCAATTCTATCTGGGCAATCATCGCCTGGTGCACGAGATGGATATCTGCAGCCCGGCGCTGGAAGCGCGCTTGTCGGCGCTGGAGAGCGAAGGCAAGACCACCGTGGTGCTGTGTTCGGCGACCGAGCCCCTGTTGATCCTGGCGGTGGCCGACACGGTGCGCGATATCGCGGCCGAAGCGGTCGCCAGGCTGCATGCGGTCGGAGTCGAGGCAGTCATGCTGACCGGCGACAACGCGCATACCGCGCAAGCCATCGCGGCCCAGGTCGGCATCGGCGATGCCCGCGGCGACCAGCTGCCGCAAGACAAGCGCGACGCCATCAATGACCTGCGCGCGCGTTACGGCTGTGTCGGCATGGTGGGCGACGGCATCAACGATGCGCCGGCGCTGGCGCAAGCCGATATCGGCTTTGCGATGGGAGCGGCAGGCAGCGATACGGCGCTGGAAACCGCCGACGTGGCGCTGATGGACGACGACCTGCGCAAGATCGCGGATTTCATCCGCTTAAGTAAAAAGACGCATGCGGTGCTGATGCAAAACATCACCCTGGCGCTGGGCATCAAGGCCATCTTCCTGGTGCTGGCCCTGACCGGCGAAGCCACCTTGTGGATGGCGGTGTTCGCCGATATGGGAGCGAGCTTGCTGGTGGTGTTCAACGGCTTGAGGTTGCTGCGGGCGTTGCGCTGATTACGGATTCTCGATCGATTCCGAGGACTTCGCCAGCCACTCGCGGCCCTTGAGCATCAGCTTCCAGTAGACCCAGGGCAGCACGCTGGTTTTCAGCAGCCAGGCGCTGCGGCGGGCGACGGTCGGGTCGAGCCGGAAGGTCGGCAGCAGCTTGCCGCCATAACCGAACTCGGCCAGTATGACCTTGCCCTTTTCCACCGTCAGCGGGCAAGCGCCGTAACCGTCGTAACGGGCGTCCAGCGGTTTGCCGGCGCAGGCGGCGAGCAGGTTGCTTGCCACCACCACGGCTTGCTTGCGGATTGCCGCCACGGTCTTGGCGTTGGCGGTCGAGCACACATCTCCCAATGCGAATACATTCCGGTAGCGGACGTGCCGCAGCGAAGCCGGATCGACTTCGCACCAGCCGTCGGCGTTGGCCAGGGAACTGTTGCGCACTGCGTCCGGGGCAACCTGCGGCGGCACCGCGTGCAGCATGTCAAACGGTTTTTGCTGGCGGCTGGTATTGCCGGCATTGTCCTTGACGTCGAACCAGGCCAGCTTGTTTTCACCGTCGACCTTGACCAGGTTCGATTCAAGCACCAGGCGCGCCTGGTATTTCCCGACGTAGCGCATCAGCGCCGGCACGAATGCGGGGACGCCGAACAGGGCGCTGCCGGCGTTATTGAATTCAACCTCTATCCGCTTCAGCACGCCTTTGCGCAGCCAGTAGTCGCACGACAGGTACATGGCTTTTTGCGGTGCGCCGGCGCATTTGATCGGCATGGCCGGCTGTGAAAACAGCGCCTTGCCTTGTTTGAGCTGCGACACCAGTTGCCAGGTATATGGCGCCAGGTCGTAGCGGTAGTTCGACGTCACGCCATTTTTTCCTAAAGTTTGCTCCAGCCCTTCGATCCTCTCCCAGGCCAGCCGCAAGCCGGGGCAGACAATCAATTGCTGGTAGGCGATCAGGCAGCCGTTGTCGAGCCGGATGCGGTTATGGTCAGGCAGGAATTCCGCTACCGCATGCTGGACCCACTGCGCGCCTTCAGGTATCAGCGA
>Ga0182005_1000529_pt1 | contig 19383 bp, 20 predicted proteins | sample Sormic07211103_1_FD_123021 | JGI IMG/M metagenome (GOLD analysis project Ga0182005, IMG submission 123021) | Rhizosphere microbial communities from Sorghum bicolor, Mead, Nebraska, USA - 072115-103_1 MetaG | ecosystem: Host-associated > Plants > Roots > Rhizosphere | place: USA: Nebraska...
AATCCCACCCTCTCCGCCAGTACACGTAATATTCATGCGGGTTTCAAAGCATGGGCGAGAAATCAAAGCCACCCTAACCGGTGGCTTTTTTCTTTGGTGGTGGGGAAATATTGACCATCACCCATTTTTTTCCCCCAATTTTCCCCGCTGCAGCAGTCAATGTATCGATGGCAAGATGGCTATAGCGCTGTGTGCTCCGAGGGGCTTTGCGCCTAAACACTCTCCCAACCGTAAACAGGTCAATTCCTGCATTAGTGTTAACTTACTCGCGGCGCTGTAGCGTGGGTCATGGAAATGGCCTCAGTCCACAAGCCGCTTTAGCGCACTGAAATGAGCGTTGGATACTGATTTTCGGGGCTTCGCGATTGAAACTCCTCGCGCACACCAAAATGTGTGGATGGATAGGTACTACCCATGGATCGCCATTTTTCGTGTCCATCAGATAAAAAGTCTGTCCTCTGATCTCCGTTCGTAGTATCTCTCCCAGCCATAGACCGGAATAAAAGGCTATCCGGATGTCGCGCATCAAATGCCGATCATCTTCAGCAAGGAGATGACCCGGACGAAGAGGTGGCACTGGCCTGCCGGGCATCGGCATCGATTCCGTTCGTCTACACACCGATCAAGTACAAAAACACCATCGCAGTCGACGGCGGTGTCGTCAACAACCTGGCCTGCGACCGACTCAAGGTAGACGATATTCCGTGGCTCGGCGTGCAGCTGGTCAGTAATGATTTACCGTTGCGCCTGAATAGCCGACAGACATTCGGAACACTGACTGCCAGGCTGATTGACCTGATGCTTAGCGCCTGCGAGTCGGCGCACGTCACAGCGGCGCCAGAAGGCCGGTGCCAATATGGCGTTCGTCAAGACCGGCCACGCCAGCTCCTTGGGTCGGAATATACCGCTGAAGATATGGCAATAACTTTTCAATGACGGGCATGAAGCGACGCCGGATACCTTAAAGAAGGGCTAAGCGTGAGGAATGCTTATCGGATACTGGTGAAAATGAAATTTCCTTTTTTTGCATCTTCAAAGGAAAGTACATAATGATGATTGTCAGTAATTTTCGATGTCGACTCCGATGAAATCGTTGTCACAAATTTCCCGGTACAAAAGCTCAAAATTGCTGACCAAGTCCATTCTGCGAAGGGTTGAGCAGTGCGTTTCGCGATTTCATCCTCGGCACTCTTGGACACCACAATAAGGATTCTGTCATCCTGGATATGCTTATCACTAATCAAGGCAGACAAACTTTTACCCAATTCTGACGCACTTTGCATAGGGCGGGTGTCCCAGGCGAATTGCTTAATTTTTATTCCTTCCATCGTCGTCAATCCCGAAGTTGCGAATGCGAAAATAATCAGCATGGAGGATTTGATTTTTTCCTTTGAGATCAGTTTCCCAGGCAGTATCCAAGGTAAAAATGCCACAAGTGCCATTCCAAAGAACACTATCGCTGCAATATAGGTAAGGCTCGGGCCAAGTAATCCATATGCGACATTCGGAGCCATAATCCAACTGAAGGTTATATATCCGGCGATTGGCCAAGGCGTTTGATTGAACAGAACTTGGTTCGTAAAATATGCAATCACTACCGACAGCATTCCAAGACCCGCAAACGTCAGATAAAAAATTGTCGATCGTTTGCGACTCATCAAATCATTGATAGCTGCAAACGCAATAGGCAATAACAGGCAGAAATTAAAGAGCGTGTAGCGTTCGCCGACGGACTGTTGCAGATTCGTCACGTCTATGTCGGCGACATGATTGATTGCCGCAAAATAGTAGTTGAAGCTCCACATGTAGTGGGCGAAGAACATCCCCATCAATAATACGAACCAAAACATTACACCCTTATATTGGGCATTTTTCCTGTTCGTTGGAGATGAACCTGAATCTCTGATGAAAAAACTCAGCAGCACTGGAAAGAAAATCGGCAAGATCGCGCAGATGGTTGCAGCCAGTTGCAACGTTGAATACACAAACAGAATATAAGGGGACTTTACAAGTGCATTCTCCAGGCCCACCAATTCCGGCAAGAAGCCAAGAGCATAGACAACCGGAAGTCCTGAATATACAGCGTAGGCAATCCAAATGCTCATCAGCGAGGAAAATGCGACGAACGCGAGAATGAGCAGTTTTATGCATGGCATAGCCCGCCGCACTAGCGGCAAATCCGGATCAGTCAATGACCATTGTCTAAGCGCGAAGATGAGGACAGGGAATGGGGCTATGGGAAGGAACGAAAACTTGATCAAATAATTGGCGGCAAGGCATAACCCAAATGCAATTGCGTTAGTTCGTTCATTTTTTCCAGATCGAAGCGCTAGGTAGAATGCTGCGACTGTGAGTGTCACGGAAATATTTTCCGCCATCAATACAGGTGGAAAGAAGAACTGATACGGAACTGCGCCAGCAACTATCGCCGCGGCAAGTGCAGCTGGTTTTGATGTGATTTCTTTGGCTATCCCGTAGACCGGAAACATTACGAGTGTTGCTGCGACGATGTTTGCGATTTTCATCGCATGGATTTGATTGGGACTTGTGAACCACCCAACGATAGCCAAGAACAGTGGATAGCCGGGAGGGAAGTGTGGATCTGCTCCAAATCTGTAATCGAAGTATTTGCTAACGACGTATGGTTTGAATTCCATAATTCGTTGCGCAAACAACTTGTAGATTATTTCATCGCCCAGGACGGCTGGCCCTGATGCATTCCAAAGCAGGAAGCATTTGAAAATCACCCAGAAGGCAAAAGAGAGCCATAGTGCGTATGCGATGGAGCGCTTTTCAATAAATGGAATAGTCATTTGCGTTTTGGGTTGTAAGAGCCAAAACAGGCTTTAAAAAGTACCAGCAGCACGGATAAATTTCCCTTGAACGCACTTATCTTTGTGGGCACTTCACCTTTTGGGTAACGTCGAATGGTAGGCAATTCCAAACAGCGATAGCCAAGTTTGGGCGCTCGGTAGGACAGATAGGCCAGCAGTTCATAGGTGCTGAACACGTCACGGAATGGCGCAATTTGATCGTCCATCAACAACTTCCGGCTATAAGCGCGAAATCCTTGCGTAGTATCGGTCCATCGAAAGCCGGAAAACAGGCTGATCATGGGCGCATGGATAAAGCGGATTGCGATGTCACGCGACGCCGGTGTATTTTCAGCTACGCCGCCAGCGACGAAGCGCGACGCCTGAACGAAGCCCACACCTTCCGTGAGTGCATCAATGAAGCGTGGAATGGCCTCAGGGTCATCCTTGTTATTGCCATCGATCGTAACGATCCCCTCATAGCCCTGGTCAAGTGCAAATGCATAGGCGCATCGGAGCTGGGCGCTTAGTTTCCCAGTGCCGGTCTTGAGCAAAAGGCCGCTCACATTCTGCCGCTTCAAATTTTCTAATTCCAACGATCCATCCGTGCTTCCCCCATCCACGACAATGATGTCAGCGATTTTGTCGATGCCGATAGCGGCCATCCGGGCAAGTAGATTGCCAATGCGCTTTCCTTCATTGATCACAGGAATTACGACGCACCAATGACTTTTGCGGCCAAGCCAGAACTGTTGCTCAAAGGTGGGAACCTGCCAAATGGCACGATTTTCTGTCTGGGTAATCAGATTCATATTTTTTATTCGAGAAATCAGGAAACACGAGCTGTGATCAGCACCACGCCAGCAATAACCAGAGCGATACCGGCCCCGGTAGTCCAGTGAAACGGTTCTCGAAAGACCAGCACTGAAGATAGGGCCACAGTTGCTACGGCGCCGGCAGTGAGTACCGGGTGTGCAACATTCAGCGGTAACCGAGCCAAAGCGGCGGCATACAGTAGGAATGCCCCACCATACAGACTCAGGCCGAGCCAAAAAGGCCAGTTGCTCAATGTTCCCAGTGGATCACCGAACGACGGGAATTTTCGCGGAGGCATCATCGACATTTTGATCAAAACGCTGGCGGAAGCATTTGAAGCAATCCCGAGAATCAAAATGAGCCACTTCATGCAATAACCTTTGGCTCTGGATTGCCGTAGTGTAAAACTGCAGTAGCTAATGCACGTTCTATAGAAACTTCATGCGATTCATCCTTGGTTGCCAGCATCTCAATGGTAACGACGTGGTTTGGAAGATATCGATGAATCGTTGACGCCAGCCGATGATGGTCCGTTTTGTCATCACCAAGCGGCCGCAGATAAGGTTCGCTCGCATGCACATGTCCAATCAGATGAGAATTTTTTTCCAGCACTGCCAGTGCATCTTCGCCATTCATTGCCAGAGATCCGGTGTCAAGCTGCATACGAATTGCTGGATTGTTAACAGTTTTGACAACTGTAGCCGTTTCGGTGCTGTCGATCATGAAGTTGGCGCCATAGTAGGCTGGATTGGGTTCCAAGCAGATCACGACTCCATGACTCGCCGCAATATCGCCAAGGCGTCTGAAGAATGAAGTGGCGACGTCTGTGGCCGCCTGGTCATTCAATCCGATTCTATCCCGGTTCTTCGGAGAGCCGAATACCAAATGCTTGGCTCCGAGGCCAGCTCCAATACGGCAAACGGCATCAAGATGCAGCAGCATCAAGTCTTGCGATTCTATGGATCCAAATAGGTTTAGGCCGGTCGTGCCAAATAACAGCGACTGCATGCCGACAATTTCTATTCCGCGTTCAGACCACCAATTTTTGACGTGATTGATCTCATCGCCTGTCGCCTTGACTGGGGCCGGAAAATATTTACCTGGCGCGATGTCGATTGCATCAACGGCAAAGTGATGCAGCAATCCGGCGATGGCTTCATCTTCGACCGGGTCCCAGGCAATGTTTGATATGGATAGCCTCATGACTTGGCATCCGTCTTAGAGATTTTTGGTTCCGACTGCGCATATGATCGAACTGCTTGTATCGTTTCTCGGGCACTATATTGATAGCAACCATGTCCCCCGAAAATCTCGACATGTCGTGTTCGCATATCGTAAGTCGCGGGCGAGGAAGAAATCTGAAGTTCGAATGATCTTCCAAATCCCTCCTTGGAAATTGTTGCTACGCTAATCGGTTCTGCAGTGAGATGTACCAATTTAAGACCCGCGCTGAGCGCAGTCTGGATGTCGTACCAAAGATTGGGCATCGGATAGAACTGAAAAATGCCCCTGCTTTCTATCGCCTGGAGATTGTTTTCGTTCAGAAAGTCAAATATGACATTTTTGCGCAGCCCGGGTCCGACCAAGCCAGGCAGGCGAACAATTAAGTGATTTTCAAAGTTCGCAGCGACAAATTTTTCTAGGATGCGGCGGTGAAGACCATAGGCATGAAGCTCTGATTCATCCACCTCAGTATCCTCATCGACATTGATCGGGCTTTTGAATACATCGACCGTACTGATCAAAACGAAGGTTTTGCATTTGATAGTTTTCAGATGGGCTATCAATCCTTCAATTTTTTCGCGATCGGCCTCTGGTTCGCGATTGGCTATCCACTTTTGCGCAGGAGCGCCGGCACATACGACGGTCTCAAAAGAATGGCCATCAATTTCGCCAATATTTGTAGATCGATAAAGCGACTCGAAAGCGGTTTGTTTCAACAATGTACCGCCGACAAATCCGGAAAATCCAATTAATGCGTTAGTCATTCACTGCTCCATGTTCAGGGCGCCCTAGGTGACGGTACTGATAAAACGTTCCGCGTCCAATTTCTCAAGAGCATCGTATATGTTGTCAATTTTTCCGCCCAATATCGAATAGCAACCAGGCAATTCTGCATGTTTTTCAAAAAGGATAGGCCTGCCATCATCTCCCTCGCTCTTCGCGAGTACTGTCTTGACCTCGAATAGTGATTCAATGTATTTCGCATTGCGAATTGCTGGCATGTAGCGAGCAACGTCTCGTACCATTCGATCTACTCGGCTAAGGCGTTCGTATTGTGCAAGTTTCTGGTATGGATCAATAGATACGTCATCGTTCCAATGCAAATGTGGAGTGTAGCGAACATGCGAAAGCGAATGTAACCCGCGCGCTGGAAATGGCATCATGGAAAAGAATGGTCCATCCATGACAGTCACGCCCAGGCCTTCCAGAGAGGAGGGGGGCTGCAACAGCACCATCTCAGTAATCTCATGTTTGAGAGTGATCTGTGTTCCTGGGAAATCGCCAGAGAACTGATTCAGACCGCTATAACTGCAGTTGAACACATAGGAGCTGGAAATATGCTCTTGGTGGCCATCGATGGATTTTGTTGATACATGTAATCCCGTGTCACCATCGCGAGATATGCCGGTGACGAGCGTGTTTGTCCAGATTTCTACACCAGACTCTTCCAGCTCTTTCTCTGCCAATTTTGCAAGTTCGGTGGCATCAAAAGCATATTCATCCACCAAAAAGACATCCTCGATCAGTTGCTGGTCGAACAGCGAACGCATTGCCAGGCTCGCCGGCCGGATTTCGGCACCTATCTCCCTGCAGAAGCGCTCAAACTGTTTAGCCGTCACCTTCGAGTTACGGCGTGCAATTGCGTACAACTTCGTAAAATCCTGCTTCACGGCCAATGGCCAATCGCGGACGAATCTGGGAAGATTTACTCGGCTTCGATACGCCGTCGTAAAGCTGCGAGGGTAATGATAGCCATTGTGCACGCGGGCCTGATTGTTGTAGGACGCCCTAGTCAGCAATGCGGATTCGCGCTCTACCAAGACGATTCGTTTCAGGCCGCGTTGTTTGGCGAGATAAATAGCGATGGTTGCGCCATAGAAGCCTCCACCAATAATTACGGCATCCTGTTTTGAATCGGCGCCCATATTCAGGAAACGCGTTCTGGAAGAACACTCAGATCGGCAATCGGCTCTTCAATGTTCAATTTCTCGTTGCGGGTCATTCTGGCGCTCGTGAATTCTTGCCCTACATGGTAGAGCGGCCCTTCGTTCGACAGACTAGACATGTGCAGGATGTACTCACCCAGAACCAACAAAACAAGCGATATGAGGAAAAACATCCCGGATTGTTGTAGTGATAGGCTGACCCAGCCAGGCGCGACGTCTTTTTTCAGAAAAGCGATGGCGACGACGTAGATCGAATAAAACACGTTGGCACCGGCACCAAATAGGGATAGGGCGGTGACTACACGCATCGGCGCGCGCGTGGTCGAAACCAACAGTTTAATGCCCCGGTCAATACTTTCACCCAATCGCTTCGGGCGCGCGCTCAATGGCTTCGAACTGTAATCGAGATTTACCTTTGCAAAGCCGCCGCTGGCAGGAAGATGACGATAGGTGATGGCCGGTTGCGGATGTTGCAGAATGAAGTTCGCGACTCTTTTGGTCAGGACTCTGTATTGCGGTGCTTCATTTGCCAAGTGGATGCTATTGAACCATTTATAGAGCCTGATAAAAATTGCATATGCAGTTCGATATACAAAGCTCTGTTTGATTTTCTGCTGGTTATTGGCAAATACCACGTCAGCGCCGCTGGCTGCCTTGTCCAGCATTTCAGGTAAAAAGCCAATGTCATCCGAGAGAGGATCGATGACGGCTATGTAGTCACCAAGCGCGTTTTCTAACCCAACCCAGGAAGCCGTATCGGCATCGACTTCTTTCGTCAGTGCGAATATTTGCAAATTGGCTTGGCCATGTTCACTTGTTAGCCTCTTGAGCACCGCAACGCTGTCGTCGTGTGAGGCATTGTCGACCACGATGAATTCATAGTCGCTGACCAAGCAGGAAATGCCGGCCGCCGCATCGGCAAGTATTTTTTCAATTTTGTCCGCCTGGTTACGCACAACGAATACAACAGACAGAAAAACAGGAAAAAACGCCATTCGGAGCCCTTTTGAGCGCTCGTTATATCCGTCGCGCTTTAATATGTGGAAAAAATACCATTATTGTAGTCTACCGGAAAGACATTGTTAGCAAATTCTGCGGCATGGCAAGTTTTCCAGCCCATTTGCATTGAGACTTAGAGCAGAACGCCACTGGGTTCCGGCTTTTTCTCTCGAGGTAGCTTTGGCGCTAATTGGAGTGTGGCCAATAAATCCAAGCAATCAGCCCATTGTTGGCGGGTTAATTGATCGACAGCTCGATTTTATGGACATTACACTTGTTACTGCTACTACCGTTGTTCATAGTAAATCCCGGTCGCCTCCATACAGACATGCAGTGCATCCTTCTCCACTTTCGACTTGCTTAGCCACATCAGGAGTAATTCGTATCCATCGGTAGAATTATCCACCACCTTGGCCTTGATCTTGCCGTTGACCAGCAAGGCAATATCGAGCTTCTTCTTGCTCACATCGATACCAACAATTGCGCACACCGTTTCCATTTTTGACCTTTCTCGTATGCGGGCTTATGCACTAGGCAATGGCCCAAGATACCGTTCGGACTTATAAAATGAAACAGGCAGAGGCGCCTATCTGACCCACGTGCTTAACAACACTCAGTCTAATCGGCATCACTCCGCCCGACCGCTTCTACATCCTGATTATCTGATGGCGATGCGGTAGGCTCAATATACGAGGTCTCAAAGCCGGGGTCAGATACCCGCTCTTTGGAATGATGGAAAATTCGCGCACTTCATTGCCCTTTATTTTTTCCCGCCCTCGCTACCTGACGTTTTTTTGGCTTGTCCAGTTTTTCTTTCTCGCATTGATCGAGACATAACAAGGTATCCGCGTAAGACATGAACCGGTTAAGATAATCGGGTGAGATATCGCGCATCAATGCCAGTGAACGCAGCACCAGCATGTGGGAATTAATCGGTCCGGCATTCTTCGGAGCTTGCTCAAGTGCTTGTGCCATCTGTTTGTCGACGCTCAGTTTTGACCAGGTATTTCTGAAATTCCGTATGGTTTTCAGTTCGGAGCGCGCTCCGACATTTCCCTCCAAACGCGCATCGGCATTTTCCGGAGAATGTTGCTCAAGTTGGCGCACCAGTGCGCTCAAAGATGTGCATTGTTCGCGGGTCTGCAGAGTAGCGATAAATCGTCGTAATTCTTTGAAATCGCCTGTGGCAAAAAGTCGCTGCAGATCGTCGGCCGCATGCGGATATTGCTGCATACCGCGGGCGACGGTTTCCTTGGCATCGCCTTGGGCCAAATCAAAGCGTTCCTTAAACGCCGCCAGCGCTTGCTCCAGCTTGGCATCGAGCATGCGTTTGACGCTCCCCCGATGCGCTATTGCGCGTTTGGCCAGCGCTTCAATATAGTGCAGGCGCACGGGGTCGAACTGGTCCGCGCCTGCTGTGCGCAGGGAAGCGATCAGCGCGTTGAAATCAGGGGGTGAATCCAGTGGCGCATCCGTGATTTCCCTGCGATCCGCTTCATTCATGGGACGGCGTTTTTGCGTTGGAGGTTTTCGGTACGGGCGCCATTTCCACGCGCCGGTTTTGCGCGCGCGCGGCGTCATCGGTGTTGGGCCTTACCGGTTGCTCGGCACCAAAGGCTGCCGCAAATACCATGGAAGACGGCATCCCTTCGTCGATCAAGGTGCGGGTGACTGTCAACGCGCGCTGGGCCGATAATTCCCAATTGTCGACGAACGGGCCGTCCCGTATGGACTTGTTGTCGGTAAACCCGCTCACCATCAGCAGTTCATCGCGTGCCGCCAGATAAGCCCGCAGTGGGGTGACCAGGCTATTTAATAGTTGCCTACCTTCAGGCTGCAACCGGTTCGAATTGGGTGCGAACAGTACCTGGCCACTGATGCCAATGCGCCCGTTGTTTAGCGTGATGCGCCCAGATGCCAGCGGAATCGCGAGAGCTTTTTCCAGGCTCATGCGGCGCTGCTCCTCGACCTGGCGCTTTTTCACTTCGTCTTGCAGGTGCGATGTCAACTCCATTTGAACACCCACCACGCCGACCAATATCAGCACGAAAGCGCCTAGCAAGCCTGACATCAGGTCGCCAAAAACGGCCCAGACCGGCGCCGTGTGTTCCATGCCAGCGTCGCTGTCATCCACGCTGTTATGCATTATTTGACCTCGTCAGCCAACAAAGCTTGCTTGGCCGGGAACTGGCGCAGCTCTTCAAAAATTTCTTTTTGCGACATCATGCTCAAGTCGATGATTTCACGCGCCTGGGCTACGTAATAGGCGAGTTGTTCGTCGCTTCTCAGCATGGATTTGTCCATCGCGCCTTCAATGCGCTGCAGGTTGGCGATCAGCTTTTCATTGGCCTCATTGAACGAGTGCACGGCAAAACCGAAGGCTTCACTCAGGCTCGATACGTCGACAGCGCTGCTGGTGACATGCGCGGCAATGTCGGAGAGTTTTGCGGCCTCGACGGCGACATTGTCTGAAAACGCGCTGCCGGCAGCGTTGAGCGCCACTGCGGAGGAGGCCACCAGGGAGTCGATCACGGCGCGCTGTTCAACGGAAGCATGATTGATCGCGTGGAGAAGGGCATTGAGTGTTTCCATGATGCGGCTGCGTTCCTCCAGCAGCTCGTTGTCGCGCGCAACGCTGGTGGAGATTTCCTGGCGCAATTGTCCAATGACTTCCGCCGCGGCGCGCGGGGCTTCCGAGGCCGTTTGTATGAGCCGCGTGATCGGTTCTTCCAGCGCGGTGCCCAGCGTGGTCAAATGACTTGTCAGCGCAGTTTGCAACTGGCCCAGCCGTTCAACCGCCGCATTGCCACGCAAGACTTCTTCCTCTTTGAGCGCGCTCAGTTCGGTACGTAACACGCCGGCCAGTTGATTCATGCGTTCGCTGTGCTGTTCGATCCAGTGCGCTTCAGAGGTGATGCGGGATCGCATCAATTCTTCAGCGCCAGCGATCAAGCGCGTTGTTTCGGCTAGCATATTGCTGGCGCTGGTCTGCGCATGTTCGGTGATGTGTTGCGCGGTCTGAGTCAAGGTGTCGCAAATTTGCTGCTGCTGAGTAAGCGTTTGCGTGCTCGTTTGTTGCAATTCGTGAGCGAGCGCCGCCGCCATGGCTTCTAACGATTGCGTCCACGCCTGCTGCCGCTGTTTGTCGCGCTCTGCCTGATTGGTCTGCAGGTTGGCGTAGGTCTCTCCAACCTTAGTTACTAGGGCGCCTGAACGCTGCTCGAATGTTTCGTTGAATGCGTCCAGTGAACGGCCCACGCCGGTGACCATGCTGCTACTTGCCTGTTCGTGGCTCCTGAGCGCCGCCGTCCAGGTTTCGGCTACGGTGGCGGCGGTAACGCTGAACCGTGCAGAAAGTCCGTCCAGTTGCGTCTGCGCCGCATCGGCCACACGTTCGTGCATCAACTTCGCTTCACTTGCGATCCCGCTCATCGCCGCCTCGACCACGGGTTTGATACTTTCGCCGGCAGCATGCGCGCTCCGGTTCAAGCTCTCGCGCAGGGATTGATCTACTGCGGATGCCAGATCGGTATATACGCCTTTGACATTGCTGTGAAAGTCCTCTTGATTGCTGAGCAAGCGCTGATTCAGCTGTTGGCTCATGTCCTCCATTTGCGCCATCATCGCCTGCAATTTATCGACTACCTGAGGCAAGGCCTGGGATTGCAACTGCAGCGCCTTGAAGGTTTCCTGACGCTGATGTGTGAGTGAAAAGCGGCGCAATACCGTCGCAATCCTGGTGTCCAGTAGCTGCACCGCCAGCATTCTTTCGCGTCGGCACAGCGCCGACATCAGGCCCAGCATCGCAGATGCGGCAACCCCTGCTACCGAGGTGCCGAACGCCAGCCCCAATCCCTTGATCGGCACGGAAAGTGCAGAGCGGATCGCCTCAAGGTCGGTGGTTTTTTCCAATGCAAACACTGCGCCGTTGAGGGTGACGACCATTCCCAAAAACGTGCCCAGCATCCCCAGCATCACCAGCAGCCCGACCAGATAAGGCGTGAGGGCGGGGCCGGGCAAGCCGATACGCTCGCCCTCGATGCGCGAACGCACGGAGTTTTGTAGTGAATTATGCACGCGGTCGAGCCAGCCGCCGAGTTCCGGCAGGTTTTCAGGAATCGCTGCCAGCGCGGCTGCCAATGTGGATGTCGCCTGACGAAACTGACGTAGTTCGAACGCTCCGAACACATAGACTACGCCAATGACAGTCGTCATCGCCAGCGCCAGAAAACTGGAGTGGATAAATCCGACTCCCATCCAAACGACTCCAAGTGCGCCCAGGAAGAAGGCGACTGTAAATAAATGTCTATTCATTGCGTATCTTTGTTATTGAATGCTTCGATGAGTCCCATCGCCGGTTGTAAGCGAAGCTCCATTTCAGCCAGCAGCAGCATTTGCATGTCATTGGAAAAACGCGCCAGCCAGGCTCCGGCTTGCGTCCAACTGGCAGAGTTGTCTGCCTGCTGAGTATCAATCAGCATCTGCTGATGTGTTTTGTATAATTGCTCGAAACGTTTTTTAAGAAGCACCGGCACCTTCGAGAGCAATTTACTCTCGCGATCGCGCAGTATTCCTTCGAGCGCCGCGTCCAGGTCGGCAAGCTTTTTGAGCCTTGGCGACACCTTTGCAAGCGCTTCCCGGACATTGACGCGCAGGGGCTGAATGCGCAATTCCATGTCCCGTTGATGCGTATCATAGAACCGACGATACGGTGCGTAAGCCGCCGCAAGGTCCATCGGCAGTTCGATGTGCGTCTTGTCCAAGTTAAGCGAGCAACTTTTCATGATCGAATTGATCAAGCTAGTCTGTATCCGGTGGAATTCGATACCGACCTCGGCACCCAGGGGAAGTTGCACTTCGTGCTGCATTTTCGGCAGGCTCGCAATGCTGTCGCTATGCACAGCAGATAGGGTGATTGCGTCGGTAAAATGAATCCACAGGCCTAGTTTTTCTGCAAACGCATTCTCGGGCTCGGCAGCATCCACAATGGCCAAGTCAGCGAGACAACGAATTAATTTTGAACTGTGGAAATTTGTACGCAGTGATACTCGCGTCATATGCAGTGCAATCAAAATCGAAAAAGGCAGGAAGGCTAGCAGTCCGCGCGGCTATTCGCATAAACACACGTTTTGGTCCTGTTCCAGCAAATCTGAGCCACTTTCCGGGGACATTTTATCGCACACGTGGACTTGTAATTATATCGTGGGGGAGTAGGAAACTCAAACAAGTAGGAAGTGCATGCAGTGCTTCCGCATGCAGATGCTTGCTGCGCAGGCCTTTCCGGCTGAGCCTTATGGCGGAATCCCCTGCATTGATGCAGGCTCCACGGTGTCCGACGCGGCAAGGTTGCGGACATTCTTAAGACTGATTTTTTTAGTATGATTCTTTTGGGCAATGCGAACCAGATAGCTGGGCAGCCGTGTAGGGGCGGCCTATGGGAATTGTCGCGGGGCGTTGGCGCCATCGTTGTCATTGAGATCGGGCCTCGCAAGCGAAGAAACGAGGTAAGCGCAAGGGCAAAGGCAGCGTTCCGATTTTGGTGTAATACCGAAACTTGATCTAATCAGGAAAAAATAGTGTGATGTTTTCTGATTGCCTAGAGGGCGAACAGGAATTTGATAAAAAAATATTTCCATTTACATTGCTGATGTCCTTGCTGGCAACTGGATGTGCCAGCCAGTCACCGGCATCTGGCAACTACGATCCTGTCAGCGAGGCTCGGGTTCGTGTCTATTTTGGAGCGACCACGCATTTCTATTTCAATACCAGATGCGAGCCGAAAAAAGGTTTGCCCGGTTTTGGCGATAGCGGTATGGCCGTAGCAATGCCTCGCTTACGTCATCTCGCAAATACGGCAATCGGTATGCCGGTTCCTGTCGACGCCTATACGCACACCAAAATACGGGGATAGAAAGACCATGGTGAATCAGAGTTGATCTATGTCAAAGCGTGAACCGGACCCGCACGATACTCTGTGTTGAATGAATGTGGTCAGTCCCGAGTATTGACACATCCGATCACCGGAGGCTGTACATGTTTTCTTCCAGAAAATCCTTGCCCTCAATTGATGCAGTCAGTTTCGATGCCCCTTTGCTGCGCAAGCTGAACCAGCTTGGACCGCGTTATACCTCTTACCCCACGGCAGACCGGTTTTCAACAGATTTCGGTTCCGAGGACTATCTGCAAGCGGTTGCCAACAGGCGTGACATGGGTGCGCGCCATGCCTTGTCGTTGTATATGCATATCCCGTTCTGCGACACGATTTGCTACTACTGCGCCTGCAATAAGGTCGCCAGCAAGAGTCTTGGCAAGGCGGCGCTCTATCTGACCTACCTGAAGCGCGAGATATCGATGCAGGCGGAATTGTTTCAAGGCATGAATCAGGTTGAGCAATTGCATTTCGGCGGCGGCACGCCGACCTTCCTGACGGACTTGCAGATGACGGATCTGCTTGCGCATCTACACCGGAATTTTCAGTTTGCACCGGACCAGCAGGGGGAATATTCGATAGAGGTCGATCCGCGCACGGTTACGCCGAAACGCATCGTCACATTGCGGCGCCAGGGCTTTAATCGCCTTAGCCTCGGCGTGCAAGATTTCGATCCTGTCGTGCAAAAAGCCGTCAACCGGGTCCAGCCTGAGGAAGATACGCTCAGGATCATTGATGCTGCCTGTTATGCGGGCTTTCGCTCAGTCAGCATAGATCTGATTTACGGTTTGCCGAAACAGAATGTGATATCGATGGCGCAAACCCTGGGCAAGGTGATCGCAGCCGCGCCGGACCGGATCGCCGTTTTCAGCTATGCGCACATGCCGCATATATTCAAGCCGCAACGCCGCATCGCCGACGTCGACTTGCCGACGCCGGAAGCCAAGATCGACATGTTGTTCCTCTGCATAAAGCGGCTGACCGAGGCTGGTTACGTGTACATCGGCATGGACCATTTTGCCAAGCCTGACGACGATTTGGCGACCGCCCAGCGACAAGGGCGCTTGCATCGCAATTTTCAAGGGTATTCGACGCACGCCGAGGCTGACCTGGTCTCATGCGGCGTGTCCGCCATCAGTGCCGTCGGCGCCAGCTATAGCCAGAACGAGAAAACCTTGGATGCCTATTATCAACGCCTCGACCAGCACGCATTGCCGATTGCGCGCGGCGCCAAGCTGAGCATGGATGACTTGCTGCGGCGGTTGATCATTCAGCGCTTGATGTGCAATTTCGAGTTATCGCTTGCATCGATCGAGATTGCCTATCCTATCAAGTTCTCCGAATACTTTTCCACCGAGTTGACGCAATTGGAATTACTGGCGGCAGACGGCTTGCTCAAACTGGATGACGAATGGATCACCGTGACCATGAAAGGGCGCTTGCTGATCCGTAATATCTGCATGGTGTTTGACCGCTACCTGGCCCTGGCGCAAAGTCCATTGCGTTATTCGAAAACCATTTAGGCGCCTGCATGCCGCCTGGAACTGGCATGGGATCAAAGCCGCTGGCGATGAAGCCGGCAGGCGATCGAACGGCTTCGGATCAGTTGCAGGTGTCGGCTCCCAATGCCAATGTTTTCAATGCCTGGAAATCGACCAGTTCGATATCCCGTTTACTGACCTTCAATATGCCGCCCTTCTTGAGCCTGGACAGCAGGCGGCTGATGCTTTCGATCGTCAGGCCAAGATAATTGCCGATATCCTCGCGCGTCATGCGTAACTGGAAATTGGTAGGTGAATAGCCGCGCGCAGCGTAACGCGACGACAGGTTCACCAGGAACGCCGCGAAACGCTGCTCGGCACGCATATTGCCTAGCAACAGGATCACGCTTTGCTCGCGCGTGATTTCCTTGCTCATCATGCGGTGGAAATGCCGCAGCAGCGTCGGGATATCGCCGAACAGCTCTCCCAGCCGGGTGAACGGAATATCGCATACCTCGCTATCTTCCAAGGCCACCGCATCGCATTGATGGGTATCAGTACTGATCGCATCCATGCCTAGCACTTCGCCGCTCATCTGGAAGCCCGTGATTTGCAGGGCGCCGTCAGGGTTGGCTTGATGAGTCTTGAATTGTCCTACCCGTACTGCGTACAGGGAACCGAACTTGTCGCCGATCCGATACAGCGTGTCGTTCCGGCGCACACGGCGGCGGCCGATGATGCTGTCGAGACGTAGCATGTCGGATTCATCCAGCCCCATCGGCAAGCACAATTGATGCATGCTGCACGAGGAGCAACTGCTGCGCAAAGCGGTGATGTCGAGCAACGGCGCTGTGTGTGGGGAAGGCTGGTGCATGGCGAAATCCGGTGGTAGATAGGGCATTGCGGTTCGTCGCAACACGCTATTTTACCGCCGGACATCGACTGACGGCAGTATTCCGGGCTGGATCAGATGGCCTGTGCCGGCGCGCTGGTGGGCATGCCGGAAAAATCGGTCCAGCAGCGGCGCTGAAAATCGTAGAGTTTGCAGCGGCGCGCCGTATCAAAATACCAGCGCCAGGAAAATTTCTGAATCACGATGCGCGACGGCAGCATGGTTTCCAGAATCTGCTGTGCTTTTTTCAGGCGATAGAGCGGGATACTCATGTCGACATGGTGGGCGGTGTGTTCCATGATGTGATGCAATAAAGCACCGATGCGGTAGCGAAATGTCAGGTGGACCGTGGTGGAGACAAATGGCTGTGCTGCCGCCCACACGGTTTTCTGCTCGTACCAGGCGACGCCGGTATGGGTATGGTGGACATACACCACAAAACCGATCATCGCGTTCCAGAACAGGAACGGCGTCACAAAGCCAGCCAGCAAGATCAGCCACACCGATTGCCCGGTAGCGAGCGCGGCAGCGGCAAGCGCAGCAATCCAGGACAGTGCTGCGATCGTAACCAGCACGCCATCCCAGACGAATACCGAGCGCCGGGTGGGCATTTTCTTCCGGCTGGGAAAATACATGCGTTGCCACCACATTTCAACCAGGTAGTACAACCAAGGTCCCCACCCGCTGCGATAGATGCGTTCCAGCCATTGGCGCCAGCGCGGCAGGGCGCGGAATTCCTCCAGCGATAGCGGATGCCAGACAAAATCGAAACCCTTCAGGTTGGTGTAGCCGTGATGCACCACGTTATGGCCGGCATCCCACAAGCTATATGGCGTCAGCGACGGCAGGAAAACCAGGCGGCCGAGCCAGCGATTGAGGCGCCGGTGCGGCGTGAAGCTTTGATGGCAGGCATCGTGGCCGAGAATGAACAGGCGGCCAATGATAAAACCGGCGGCCATGCCCAGCAATAATTTGGCTACGGCATTGTGCAGCCAGACGGTGGCGGCAATCGCCAACGAAAACAGGATCAAGTCGAGCAAGACTAACGCCAGCGCACGGCCGGTGCTGCGCTGTGCGACCGGCAGCAGCCATGAACGGATTACTTTACGATGCGGCATGGGGGCCGACGGCGATACCGGATCGGGTAAGCGGACGGGGATCATTTGGCAAGCCTTTGACAAAGAGATAAAAATTTCGCCTGATCTTAGGCGATATAGAAAGGCCTGGCGTTGATTTCGATCAAAGACTTGCGGGTTTCTTCGTCTGTTTTCCGTCAAGCGGGACGATATCTTCTTGGACGGCTTTTGGCTGCACTCAAAACCCAGCAAGCCGCGTGGCCGAAATACCGAGCCGAACTCAGCGATGCGGTGCATCGAGAAAATTCCTTTGGAAAAGCAGCCGTTCGAACAAAACAACTGTTTGCCGCAGCTTGCTCCGCTTACAAACAACTAGGCCTGGCACGTCATTCAGCAGACCTGCCGCGGCTAGCCGCGACAGTCTGCTGAATGCAGCGTTGAACGTCCGGTTTCAATTTACGGACATTCCCGCATGATCTCTTCGAAAAACAGGCACCCGCTAGGCAGTTGTACCTTCTTCTAGCAAGGTTCCAGATGGAACACGCCGTCAAAGTCGAGTAACAGGATCATCGGTGCTTGCAAGGTCAGGATAGGCGTGTTTGGGTGAAGGGGGCGAACGCCGTGCATCTAAACTGTCGGGAAGCATGGTGTCGATACAATCGGCCAACGCTTCAACTCTCTCGCCCAGAATTCTTCCCCGTGGAGTCAGGGAATATTCCACGTGGGGCGGTACAGTCCCATAAGACTTCCGATGAACCAAGCCGTGTGCTTCCAGGCGCTTCAAGGTTTGCGACAACATTTTTTCGCTCACGCCGCCGACCATTCTGCGCAGCTCGCTGAAACGTCGCACTTCGCCCATCAGCACGATAAGCAGCAGTATGCCCCAAGGACTTGTGACGTCTTTCAGCATCTCACGGCATGGGCATTCGGTTGACGGGAGCCCCTCGCGTCGGACTTGTTCGGAAAAGGACTCAGATGCGATCAGTTTGGTTTGCGTTGCCATCTCTGCACTAACCTTTCGGTGCGTACTTACGGAAAGTAAGGTAATGCCTTATTGTAAGTGCCTTACTCAACCAAACCAAGGAATTTGTCATGATAGTTGTTACAGGAGCCACAGGGCAGCTCGGTCGTCTGGTAATTGAAAACCTTTTACGCACCGAATCTGCATCAAGCATCGTCGCTGTAGTTCGCGATCCAGCAAAGGCAAGCGATTTATCGAATCGCGGCGTTCAAGTCCGTCAGGCTGATTACACGCAGCCAGCGTCGCTTAGGACAGCGTTTGCTGGTGCGGATAAGCTGCTGCTTATATCTTCGAGCGAGCTCGAGCCCGGACAGCGCGCCTCTCACCACCGCGCCGTAATTGATGCGGCGATTGATTGTGAAGTCAAGCTGATCGGGTACACGAGCGCTCTACACGCCAGCACATCTCCGTTGGGGTTGGCGGCTGACCACGTTCAAACCGAGGCGATGCTTAAAGCTTCAGCCATCCCATTCGTTGTCTTGCGCAATGGCTGGTACACCGAAAACTACACGATTTCAATTCCAACGGCGCTGGCTCACGGTGCGCTGATGGGTAGCGCCGGCGATGGACGAATTGCTTCGGCTGCGCGGGCAGACTATGCCGCCGCGGCCGCCTTGGCGATGACGCTTCCCGACCAAGCCGGACGGGTCTACGAACTGGCTGGGGATACTGCCTACACCTTGTCGGAGTTCGCGGCCGAAATCTCGCGGCAGTCAGGCAAGGCAGTCAACTACATGAACCTGCCGCGTGCGGATTACAAAGCGGCGCTCGTGGGCTTTGGTTTACCCGAGTCGGTCGCGGATCTGCTCGCAGATTCTGACTGCGGCGCCTCGCAAGGTGGCCTTTTCGACGATAAGTGCCAGCTCAGTGCATTGATCGGCCGACCAACAACGCCGATGGCTGAAACGATTGCAGCGGAACTTAAGGCATAGATAATTGTTGGCCATTGCCGCCAAGTCCATGCTTTGTCTACCAACGTGATGCGCCGCATTGTGCTGAGCTGTTGGCTGGCTCAGCCTCTGTAGCGTCGAGGTTTGGCGGATGACCAACTGATTAATTTAGCTGGCCGTGTCAACGATCAGTTGTTTGTTTTTTACAGGAGGTTCCAATGGGTATTCGATTTCTCAAGATCGCAGTGATCTATCTATTAATCGGCGCGCTACTTGGCGGCTATATGGGGGCGACA
>Ga0182005_1000530_pt1 | contig 19368 bp, 15 predicted proteins | sample Sormic07211103_1_FD_123021 | JGI IMG/M metagenome (GOLD analysis project Ga0182005, IMG submission 123021) | Rhizosphere microbial communities from Sorghum bicolor, Mead, Nebraska, USA - 072115-103_1 MetaG | ecosystem: Host-associated > Plants > Roots > Rhizosphere | place: USA: Nebraska...
GCCCCGGCCGCCTGCCTATGCCGGATCGCAGCGCGCGCCCGCCTTTCGCCGGGAAGATTCGCGGATCCGGCCCAGAGCCAGGCCGCCATAGACAAGAAAAGCGCCTATCCCGGCGCAGCATAATATGCTCAGCAAAAACAGATCCGCACTCCACGCCTCCCTGTGCAAGCGAAATGCAATAAGAACCGCCAGCGTTGCTCCAGCCAATCCGCCCAGAATGCTGCCTGTCGCCAAATCACTCGTTTTCATGTGACTGTTTTGCGACTGTATGTATCGCCATATATCGTTAGCCTTGGAATTTTCCATTTTTTATCCGTCGATTTTCCTGTTCTTGCTGCTTATCCAGGCGGGTTATTCAGTTCCGGCCCGATATGGAACTCCAGGTCCTGGTACGAATTCACATCCTTTCCTCCCAGCCTGGCCGGCATGAAACGCGTACCCCGCAACATCCTTTCTATCCGTTCCAGCGCTTGCTGGTCGTCGGCCAGCGCTTGCAATGCATCGATGCCGGCCACCACGCCGCTGGCGTCGATATACAGGCGTACGCGGATCGGCAGTCCGGAAACGGCAACGTCCGCCAGCAAATCAGGATCGGGGGCGCTGTACGGCAACGCATCCTTGTCTACCTCCAGCGGCCCGTAATATGTCGGCGCCGGCAACCGGTTTGCCGTCTGTTCGGCCGCAACGCCGGACTGAAACGGTTTGACGGACGGCCGTTGCCCGAATGCCGGCTGCACTGCGGTCGAAGGCGTTGCCGCTACGCCAGGCGCCGCGGCGACGACTTGTACATCGGCGTATGCCTCCTGCTCCGTATCCATGGCGGCGAATCCTGCGCCATCCGCGGCAAGCCACCACGGCGCCAGCACGCAAACATGCAGCGCCAGGGAAACTCCGGCGCCAAGCAGCCGGCGTACCTCGAACTTCACGCCGCGTGTTTCCCTTGCATATGCATGCGGCGTCGGCGGCGCGCCACGCAGGCATTCAATTGGCAACCGGGACCTGGCGCCAGTTCAGGCGGTTGAACGGATTATTCACCGAAGGCTCAGGCTCGTAGGTACCGCTCTTGCCGTCGCTGGTGGTGGTTACCAGCTTCACTTTGCCGTTGATGTTGGCAAAATAGATGCCATTGTTCAGCCCAGCCGCGGTCACCAGCGCCAGGTTGCCGTATTGAGATTTGCCGGTGCTGTAGCTGACCGCATAGACATCGTTGCTGCCTGAGGGAGTGCAAACGTCGCCATCCGGCAGGTTGGCGGCAAATGCCACGACGCCGCCGTTTGCGGCAGCTTGCGATGTAACGCGCCGCGCGATATTGTTGCCGCTCAATCCCAGGTCGATATACCAGCCTGACGGCTTTTCAGGGGTGGCGCCTATGCCGGTTGTCACATCCGTATTGTTGTTCAGGTTGGCACGGGTAATCGGATATTTGCCGACGGCGGCCGGCAAGGTGGCGACCGTATCGAACCTGGTCCCGGTGCCATCGTTGATGGCGTAGAAAGTCTGGACCTGGCTGCTCTTGATATCGCTGTCCGCCAGCAGCTTGCCGGTGCCGACCAGCACATAACGCTTCAATGAATTTTTATCCACCTCGATCAGCGGCCGGGTGGTGACAGGCTGTACCGCGGCTGCGCTGGAGGGATCCGTCAGCAAGGCGATCTGCGTCGGCGCATCGTAGCTGCTGCCGGTGGTCTTGGTCAGGTCCAGGCGCCATACATTGCCCAGCAGGTCGCCGGCATATACGGCGTCCGCCGTGTAATCGGTAAAGTCGCCGACGTAGGCCGATGCCTGGGCCAGGCCGGCCGGCGCGCTTGCGCTGCCGGCGCCGGTCGGGATCGGCGGCTCCAGCAGCGCGCCGTTGCTCGGATTGACGATATAAAAATATCCCTTGCCGTCGGCGTTGTTGTAGCCCGAAGTCAGGATCGCCACCCAGCCGTACTTGGCGGTCTTCACCACCACCGCGGGGCCATAGCTGTAGCCCATGGTTGCATCGGTGAACTCCCACAGGACCGCCTTGGCGAGATTGGTTTCATTGCTCAGCGTGCCGGGATTGGTGACGTCGAGCGCGTAGTAGCCCTTGCCGCCCTTGCCCAGCCCGCCGATCAGCAGCGAGCGCCAGTCGGCAGAACTGTTTGCAGCGCCAGCCCTGCCAAAATCGACGTCGGTCACCACCGGTGTCGCATCGACGAAAAAATGATGGATGTAGTTGGCGCTGGCCAGCGAAACCAGGCCGTTCACCGCGGGCGTGGCGGTTGGTCCCTGGTACAGGAAGCTGGGCACATAGGCGAACAGTTCTTTGCCGCCGCCCAAGGCGCCGTCGAAAGCGTGCAGCATGCCGTCGTTGGCGCCGACGTAGACTACCGTGCCGCGCGTTTTCTGGGCGGCGACGAAGCTGCCGTAGCCAGGATTGCTCGCATCCGCATAAGTTGCCGCCGGCACGCCAACCGGGGCAGCTTTCGAGGTAACGATATCGCCCAGCAGGTATGCGCGCTGGCGGAACGGATTGCCTTCCTTGCTGCGGTCGCCGCGCAAGAAATTGACGACATCGGCGGTGCTCATCCCGGATGCCGACAGCGCCGCAGCATTACTCGCGTTGCCGATATTGGCGGCACGAAACGCCACCCCTTTGCCGCCGTCGCTGGTTGCGATGAAGCGCTGCGTATCCCAGCCGTTGACCAGGCTGCTGCCGCTGCCGGTGGCCGCCGCCTGCGTCTCCAGCATCGCACGCGCATCCCATGCGGATGCCGTAGCGACCACTTGCCCGCTTGTCGCATCGAATTGCAACGCACTAGCAATCACGTCGCCCGACCAGTTGGCCGCGAAATATTGTGTGCTGTAGCTGACTGTTCCATCGGTGACGCTTACCGGCGATGCTACCGCCAGCGAAGAAGAAAACTGTGATGCCGCATTAATGCTTTTAAAGGCATCGGTCAGCGACGACACCATCAAGCCGGCCTTGCCGGCGTCATAATAATTGTCCGGCCGCAAATTGCCGTTGCGGTCCGTATCACCGGCTTTGTTCCAGCTTGATTGCGCCAACGCAGTGGTATTTCCATAGGTGCTGTAGCCGTCAGGGACGGCAAAGCCGCCGTATTTTGCAGCGAGCCAGTATTGATTGTTTTTTTGCTCTACGCCACGTTCCATCACGTCCAGCCAGTACGTTGTAGCAGTGGTTGTGAAGGATCTCTTCTTGCTGCCGAAATCGTTGGGCCGCAAATCGCCAGTATGCGCGGCATAAGCGAGGCCGGCGATGAAATAACTGCTCTGGTCGCAACACCATGTCGGATGCATCTCTCCGAGATTGCCCAGGCCTTCCAGTGCACCGACCTTGTTGGTCGCCAGCCGGACATCAATCGAAGAGCTCGTGACTCCTGACACCGGCACATCCGACGCCACGCTGGTCGGCATGGTCGGCTCTTTGCTGGGGTCGGCGATCGTGCTACCGGGAAGATTGGCGTCGGCGTGGGTGTTTTCATCGCCGATGCCGATAATGAAATTCCTTTGGCAGGCATACTGGATTGGATCATCCCAGCTGGTGATTACCGGGAAACCGTCAGCCATGGCGGCATTCAGATTGCTGGTGTATTCAGGAACATTGCCGGCGTTCCTGAGATAACGTATCGCCGTGTAATACAATTCGCTGACCGGATCCTTGCCCTTGTAGATTTGGCTGGCAAAGCCGAATTTATTCAAATAATTGATGACGCCACTGTTGGCTACGGTGCTGCCGGTGGCTTTTCCAGTGGCGGCGGCGTCGCTGCTGTCGGGATTATCGACAAAGATGCCGGTAGCAGGATCCCATTCCTTTTGCGCGTTATCGAGACTGCTCGATCCCGGCACCGGCGTCTTGGGGCCGACTGATTTCATCCTGGCGCGCAATACGCCGCCATCGCGCAAGAGGTTCGAATCGTTCAGATAAGAGACTGCTGCAAAGCGCAATTTATCGGCATTGTTTTGAATCAAACCGGTCGGCTTGTATATATTGCTGCCGTATTTGGTGCAGTTGGCTTCCAGCGATATCGCATTCGGATCGCAGACCTTGACCAATACCGGTATGTCGAAAGTAGCGCCGGCAGTCGTGCTCGACGCCGGGACGTTCTTTCCTCCCGAGGTATACGCCGTGGTGACAAAAACCCCGAAAGTGCCGGGAGTATCGTCGACGCTGATGGTGGTGTTGCTATTATTGTTCGATACCCGCATCGAGGTGCCGAAGCCGTACACACGCACATAAATGCTATTCCAGTTTTGGCCGCTAAACGGCGTAGCACCGCTTATCGTCGTAGCATCCTTGGTAATTGCCTGGACCGGAAAATTCCCTGCTCCCCCTTGACTTGCCGGCATATAATTTTTTTGCAATACCGTGGCAGTCGTGGTGTCTACTGCACGGTAGCCTCCGGTCAGCGCCCAGCGGAAGGGGTCAATGGTTGACGTAGTCGCCCAATTCAGGAAATTGCCGCTCCATTGCCCGGAACAGACGTGACTTGCAGCTGCCTTGCTTGCCGCAAAATAACCATTGGCATTGTCGTAGTCGTAGCATTTATCAGGATCAAAATAACCGATAAACGTTGAACTCGGTGCATACGCGCCGGTATGCGCGCGGCTTGTCGCCGTAGGGTATTCAACCGACAGGGTCAGCAACACATTGGACGGCACGATAATGCTGCTGAACATAGGCGTATCGTTCAGCGCTGTTTGCGCATGCACCGTGCAAACAGTACCCAGCATCAGCACGCTGAGCAGCAAACGGTTCAGCCAACGCGGCGCCTGCAGCGTCTCGGGGATTCGATTCATGTACTGATGCTCCTGTTTATGCCGGACAGACATGCGGCCGCCAGCAGTCTGCGCTTAGTGGGTGAACGTAATCTGGGTAAACGTCTGGGTATTGCGCGGTCCGAGCGCCATGACCGTCAGCCGGTAGACCGGCCCCAGCCCCGCGCTCACCTTGGTGACGCCGGCCGTGCCTTTCTTGTCGTCGACGAACGAGCCCATCGTGCAGGTCGATTTATCCGGAACCGTGCCTGATATGCACATCCTGTCGATCACGTAACGCAGCCGGATGCCTGTCGCGGCATCGGTGATGTCGTCTTTTTTTGCCGATGCAATCAATACATCCGGGATGCCCGGCAGTTTTGTCGATGGCAAGACATGCGCCCAATAGTTCTGGGCCGCCTGGTCGCTGTACAACACGGTTTCCGACACCAGCGCACCGCTGACGAACTGGGTCCGGACCTGCGCCACGGCGCGTTCAGACTGGTTCGCCAGGTCGCGCTTGAAGGCCAGGTTGCCTGCCGTCAGCAAAGAGGTGTCGGTCGAACTGATCAGCGCCACGCTGGCCAGCATCAGTACCAGCAGGGAAATCAGGGCCATGATCAAAACCGAGCCGCGCTGCCTAGCGCTGCGGTTCGATGCCAGGCCAGGATGCAAAGCGCCGGGCGATGGTCGGGAAGATGAAAGCATGGTCATGGCAGGCGCTCCTCAGTTGCTCAGTGCAAGCGCATTGCGCAATGGAATGGCGGCATCCAGGACCCGGTACCGGAATTTCTGTTCTGCCGCAGTCAAGGTCTTGGCATATGAAAACGCCGTACCGTCGAACATGGCCGGCAAGGTCGCCGGCGAAACCGCGTTCTTGTCTTCCACCGCGGAACGGGTAATCATGCCGATGCGGATCGCCTTGATCGAGGCAATCAGGCTGCCGGCGTTGACGCTGCCGTCCAGCAGCGCGCTGGCCGCATAACTGCCCGTCGGCGCAGTCCATGTGATATTGCCGTTGTTGGCTTTGTCGACGCCATACAGCGCCTGCATTTCGACTACGCCATCAGCGATCTGGTCGGTAGCCGTTACCGTTCCGTTCAGCAGGTCGAAACCCACCAGCGTGTTATTGGCGCCCACGCCATATAGCCTGAACGAAGGTGCGCCGCCAAGATTGAGGGCGACCGAATCGGAGGAATAGCTGGTCAGGGCCTTGTCGGCGCCCGCCGTATAAAAGACGCCGCCCAGCGGCAGCACCCCGCTGCTGGCCGGGCCGGCGTAAGAGCTGTCCACGGTTTCGACCAGGCAAGGAGACAGCGCAGCGGCGCCGGGACGTTCAGCCACCAGCAATTGCTGCCCGGCAGAGAATGACAGCGTATTCAGCAAATGCAGCTGCGGACTGGGGCTGGTAGTGGGGACGCTGGTCGATTCGACCGGCATTTCGCCGTAGCCGGCGGAACCCGCCATCACGATCAAGGTATCGGACAGCACACCTTTAGGATCTTGTCCGATGATCACCGGCGCCATGCGGAATACGCCGCCGATGTTTGCCGCCAGCCCGTCGAACGGACTCGGCAGCGCGGCGGGCGGGATCACCGCCTTGCCGTTGCGCATGGCATTGATCGCACAGCCGAAGGTCAAGGTGTATTGCTGGGAAAACCCGGTGCCGGCGCTCCTGATGGCCTGGTCCAGCTGGTACAGCGCGAAAGCGCCGTTCTGGTTCATGTCGTTGGCGCCGGTAGTGTTTCTTTTGCGCGCCTCGCTGACCGACATCACGCTGAAAATCGCCAGCGACACCACCAGGCCGATAACCAGCGCCACCATCAGCTCGATCAGGCTCAGGCCGTGCTGGAATGGCCGGCGCATCTGCGGCGCCGTGCTTTTCGATTGCTGTGTCATTGCACCACTACCTCTGTAGTATAAGTATGGCTGGCGGCCGCCGTATTGTTCTTCGTGGCCGCGGTCCAGCTGATGGTGATGACGACCAGGCTGGCGTTGCTCGCATCAAGCTTGGCGACACCGCTGCCGCCGTGGAATGCAGTCTTTACCTTGGCTTGCCAGTTGGTGTAGTCCTTGGCGTTGCCGCCGTCGGCGGCGCACAGCAAGTCGCAGCTGCCGCTGACCAGCTTGCTTTTGCTCCACAGCGCGGCCACCAGGTTGTCGGCCAGCAGCGCCGCCTGGCTGCGGTCTTCGGCGCTGATGGAATTATTGATGGTTGCGGCTTGCAATCCGACCAGGCCCAGGATGCCGAACGAAAAAATCAGGATCGCCGCCAGGACTTCGATCAGCATGAAGCCGCCTTGCCGTTTCAGGGAGTGGTTCATCATTCAGCATCCCGTCGGCGTGGTATTGGATAAAACGATTTTCGGATCGCACATGCGGATCTGCCCGCTTTGCGTAACGATGATCCTGAGCGCACGGTCGCCGCCTGGATTGGCGACATCGAATTTATAGGATGCCGCGCCGGTGTTGCCGAGGCGCCCGAGGCTGGTGAAAGTCAGCGTATCGACGTCGCCGGCCACAGTCACATTGGCGTTCGCGCCGGCCAATGAGGAACCCTGCACGTAGAGGTTGTAGGCGGCATCGGTGGCGTCGGCTGCCAGCAGCGCGCTGTTTTGCTGCACGTACCAGTTGCTGCCGGTCTTCGAGGTGGCGGCATCCTTGGCCGGCGTGCCTGCCGTCAGCCGGAAATCGACCAGGCGGCTGCGCCGCACCGCCTCGGTTTTTGCCAGCCGCATGCCGTTTTGCAGTGCTTCGGCGGTGGAGCGGGTCTTGGTATTCTGGATCCAGGTAGAGAACGCCGGCACGGCTACTGTCGCCAGGATGGCCACTACGGCAACGGTGACCATCAGTTCGATCAGGCTGAACCCCTGGCCTCCGGACCGGGACCGGGACCGGAACCAGGACAGCGTCAAGCGCATGGCTGCCCTTTTTTAACGATCCAGGCAACGGCGCAGGCGCTGCCCCAGCCGGTTTTCAGCGCGGTGGTGGCCTTGACCAGGCCCGCGGCGACTGTGTAGGTATAGGTGTAAGAAAAGGTGCTGACAGGACCGCTGCCGGTCGCCGTAATCGCATACTCCTGGTCGCTCAAGGTGCAGGTAAACGTGAAATTATTGGTGTTGCCGGCGCAAGGTCCGCCGGTGTATTTCCGGTTGTCCTGGTAAAACTGTTCCAGCTGCGCCTGTCCCGCAGCCATGCCGTTGGTAGCATCCACCAGGTAACCGCGCAGCACGTAATCGGCGTAGCTTGGATAGGCGATCGCCGACAAAATCGCAATGATGGCGACTGTGATCATCAATTCGATCAAGGTAAAACCTTTGCTTGCCATGGCCATGCCGACCTTCTCTTCAGATGTGATTTTTACAAACAAACCGGACAGAGGTGAGAATAGCCATTCTTTCACAAGGGAAATATCGTCATATCCTGAACTTGGTGTAGGGATTTCCTTGCTTGCGGTAAGCTGCGCGTTGCCGTCACACCAAGCAGTACAAGCAGCAAACAGGAAAGGCGCGAGGACGAAATCGGCGGCGCGAATGCCTTGCAGAAAAGAAAACCATCGGCGGCGGGAGGTGCGCGATAATGGCGGGAAAAACCGGCTGTTCCACGGATGCCAGATCAAGACGCAAAGATCAAGGCTGGCATTTCCAACCATGGTGAAGTGAAGTGAATTGAGGGATTCATGATACGAGTACTGATTGCCGACGATCACGCGATCATGCGTGAAGGGCTGAAACAATTGTTCGCTTTGGGCAAGGAAGTGACGGTGGCCGGAGAAGCCATCAACGGCGGGCAAGTGCTCGACGCCTTGCATGCGGGCGGGATCGACCTGGTGCTGCTCGACATGACCATGCCGGGCGTCAGCGGCGTCAACCTCATCCAGCGCATCCGCGCCCATGAATCCTATCCGCCGGTCCTGGTCCTCAGCATGCACAATGAACTGCCGATTGCACGCCGGGCGCTGGCAGCGGGCGCCGCCGGTTACCTGACCAAGGATAACAAACCGGAAACACTGATGAACGCGATCCGCAAAGTGGTCGCGGGAGGACGTTTCATCGATCCCGAACTGGCGGAACAGATGGTGTTCGAGTCCAGCAGCTCCGACCAGCGGCCGCCCCATGAACTCTTGTCCGATCGGGAATTCCATATCCTGCGGCTGCTGGTGCGCGGCAAAAGCGTCAACCAGGTTGCGGAAGAACTGTCGATCAGCAACAAGACGGTCAGCACCCACAAGGCGCGGCTGATGCAAAAAATGAACTTCCAGAATAACGCCGAGCTGGTGCGCTACGCGATTACCTACAATCTGATTGAATAATATCGATCCCCGCCCTCATTGATTCGGCGCCTCGTCGGCGATAGGAATCGACACCCTGATCGTGGTGCCGACGCCAGGCACGCTGAAAATGGCAACCTCGCCGCCTAGCATGAGTGTCCGTTCCCGGATGCCGATCAGGCCGAACGATTTCTTCTTTTGCACGCCGGCGTCAAATCCCCTGCCGTTGTCGCGCACCTCCAGCAGATAATGCTGTTCCTTTCTCTCCAGGCTGATTTTCACCTGGCTCGCTTGCGCGTGGCGGCTGATATTGGTCAATGATTCCTGCGCGATGCGGAAAATGGTGGTCGCCCGCTGGTCATCCAGGATGATGTTTTCTTCATGCACGTCCAGGCTGCATGGAATGCCGGTATTGTCCCTGAATTCTTCGGCCAGCCACTCCAGCGCCGACACGATCCCCATGTCCAGCGCCGATGGCCGCAACGACGAGACAACATTGCGCACCACCTTGATGGTGGCGTCCACCAGCGTCACCATGCGTTCGATTTTTCCTTGCAGCGACGGGTTTTTCTCTCCGAACTCCAACCCCACCACCGATACCCCCATGCGCAACGCCGACAGGTGCTGTCCCAATTCATCGTGGATTTCGCGCGTCAGGTGCTTGCGCTCTTCTTCGCGCGACGCTTCCAGTTCATAGGCGCGCTCGCGCGCCTGCCGCTCCTTGAGCCGCTGGCGCCCGACCAGCCAGCGGACGCGGTAGCGATGCATCAGGTACAGCAGCATCAGCGACAGCAACCCGCAGGAGGCGTAGAAAACCTTTGTCCCCCACCACGGCGGCAGGATCACGACCTCGACTTCCACCACCGACGAATAAGCCTGCATGGCAGGATTGTCAGCCGCTACCTGGAAACGATAGCGACCGGGAGGCAAAGCCGCATAGCGCACCTCGGGGATGCTGGTCTTGGACCAGCCAGTTTCCAGGCCTTGCATCCGGTAACGAAAATCCAGGGTCTCGCGGTTCTGGTAAGACAATGCCGCCAGCTTGAAATTGAGCGGGCCGGAACTCCACGGCAAGCGGACAGGCTGGCCGCGGGCAAGGGTTTCGCCGTCGCGCGCGATGCTTTCCACCAGCACATCCAGCTGCAATGGCGCGAACAGCGATTCCGGCCGCAGGATATGGGACGCGCCGCCGCTGGTTGCCACCCACATCGAGCCGTCGCCGTCTTCATAAAAGGAGTTCAGGTCAGTGTCGTTCCACACCAGTCCGCTTTCCTGGTTGAAAAACCGCCATTGCTTGTGATTCCATACGGCAATTCCGGCATCCGTAGATGCCCACAACCAGCCGCGCCTGTCTTCGAGCAGCGCCGTCACCGACTGATCCAGCAGCAGCGACGGCGTAACATCGCTGATCTCCACCGCCTCGCCCTGGTCGACGCCACGCCAGACATTCCCTGCTTCACTGCCCAGCCACAATATTTCGCCACGGGTGCAAGCGATAGCGCTAGGCTGGAAAACCTGCGCCGCCGGCTTGGTCCGCGGCTTACGCCAATGCACGCCGTCAAAACGCAGCAACCCCTTGTCTGTGACAAACCACAGCACCCCGGCCTGGCCCTGGCACCCCTGGTATGCGTTGATATCCTCAATGGATGGAAACTCCGTTACTTTTACCGGAACCGGAACCGGAATGGATTGCGGCTGCCTGATGCTGTAAATGCCTATCTCGGTAGCAATCCACAGTTGTCCCGACTGATCGAAAAACAAGCTGTTGATCGTTGGCAGCTGAGCCACCTTGACCTCCGCTTCGGCGCCGCGTCCGCGGCGCACCAGGAGTCCTGAGAGCGAGCCGGTCCAGATATTGCCTTGGGCGTCTTCAGCTATGTTTCCCCACTGGTGGGATGTGCCGCCATAGGTTGTCGGCGTAACGGAAAAATATCCATTCTTCTGCAATATGGCGGAGCCGGAACGGGTGCCTACATGCAGCAAATCTTGCCGGTCGCGCAAGAACGACAGCACGACGTTGCTGGGCAGGCCTTGCCTGGAGGTCCAGTTCTCCCAATTCGGATAACCTATCCAATGCACCAGCCCATGTCCCAGCGATCCTAGCCAGACACCGCCGTCGCGATCAAACAGGATGGCGTTGATCCCGCCGCCGACGGTCAGTCCGCTGGATTCGCCAAAGGATTCCCAGCGCTTGCCGTTCCAGCGGATGATGCCTTCGTCGTACCGGCTGAAAATCCGGCCGGCGGCGTCCGCCGCCAGGAACGGAATTCCGTGCGCCTTTTTCTGATCGTTCTGGTCTGGCGAGCGGTCCTGAAAAAGATCTCCGCCGGCCGGCAGCATAAAGATCTTGTGCTCGCCGCGCGCCCAGAGCTGCCCTTGCCGGTCATGCAGAATGGCGCGCCAATTTTCCCCGGCGGGCAAACCGCTTTCCTTGCCCAGAACCTGCAGCTTGCCCTGGTCGTAATGGCACAACGCACGCTCGCATCCCATCCACAGGTCCCCGTGCGAGCCGACATGGATGCTGAACAAGGTCCGCATCTCGGGATAGTGCGACAGCTGCCCTGCCTCGAAAAATTCCTGCGCCTGCCAGGAATGGCCGTGGTCCGCCGACTGCACCAGCCACAACCGGTCCCGGCTTGTCACCAGCAGGCGATCCGGCCCGAGGGTTGCAAAGGTCTGCCCTTCATGGAAGCTGAATTGGACATTTTTAAATTGCATCGGCACAAAACGCTGTCCCTGCCACAGGTACAAGCCTTCGCTGGTGCCGACCCACAGCCGGCCGCTGCCGTCGACATGCAATGCGGTTATAAACTGAGCGGACAAACCCTCCAGCTCAAAGCGCTGGAAGCGCGCGCCGTCGTAGCGGAACAAACCGTTTTGAGTCCCGATCCAGAGGTAGCCGCCAGGCTCTTGCGCCAAGGTGGTAAGGGCCATATTTGCCAAACCGTCGGACTGGCTGTAATAACGCAATGGCAGCTGCTGGCAGATTGCCGCCGTCGGCAGGCAGATCAGCCACAGCATTTCGATCAGTCGACGACGCCAGCGCAAGCTCATCATTCAGTTTCCTGCCGCCATTTGAGGATATAAACGAGGTTTTTCCGAGGATACCCCATGCGACAGGATATGGTGAAAGTCCTTATACAAGCATCCAGCTGATGCCTGCCGCTCAAAGGATCCCCATGGCAATCAGGACCAGGATGCAGAACCGCCCCCGCTGCACATCAAAAAAAACTCTTCAATTCGGCAATCGAAAGATCGCTGGTTTCATGGAGGCTGATCAGGATGGATGCGCCGACCCGCAGCCGGCCATGGCGGATTTTACTGATAATAGGTGGGGCCACTTCAAGGCGGCGTGAAAGTGCAGCGTCGTTTTTCAGTTCCAGCTTGGCCATGACGGCATCCAGCATCTTGTTGGCATTCTTGATGTACTTATCCGCGTCGTCTGCATTCTTCATTGCTTGCCTTCGGTTGTTGACATGAAATCAGATGCATTTCCAAAAATGCAATCTTGTTTTGCTACTCCCTCAGCAGAAATGTTAATCAATCCGAAGGACAGGGGGCATCAGGAAATCATGATTTCCGGGTGGGCACGGGAGAAACCGCTGTCGGGAATTCCTTACGCTGCGTCAATTGGAGGACAACAGGACGGCGCAGCGTCCGGCACTGTCATTTTTTTGTCATGACTTGGTCATCAGGCTGACGGAGCGCGAAAACCATACTACGGGAACGTTGTACCAGTAGTCCAACCCAGTGCCCCCACCACCAAGGAATAATGATGAACATCTCCCTCACCCCAACCCGCGTTGCCTGCGCAATTGCTTCCGCTTTGCTGCTGGTTTCCGCTGCGGCGCCGGCATCCGCCGCTCCGGTCAAGAATATCGTGCTGGTGCATGGCCAGTTTGCCGACGCCTCCGGCTGGAAACCCGTGTACGACATCCTGGCCAAGGACGGCTACAACGTCAACATGGTGCAGGAACCGCTGACCTCGCTGGACGAAGACGTCGCCGCCACGGTGCGCGTGCTGGCCCGCCAGCAGGGACCGAGCATCCTGGTCGGGCATAGCTACGGCGGCGCCGTCATCACCCAGGCCGGCACCGATCCGCATGTCGCCGGCCTGGTGTACATTGCCGCACACGCGCCGGATGCCGGCGAATCCACTGCCTCCAACAAAAACAAGATTCCCGGGCAGATCCGCACCGTGACCACGCCGGACGGTTTCGTTTTTGTCGACCCGGCCCATTTCCATGAAGATTTTGCCGGCGACCTGCCGGCCGACCAGGCCGAATTCATGGCCCGCTCGCAAATACCGGCGGCAGCGCGCGTCAACACTACGCTGATCACCAATCCTGCCTGGCGCGTCAAGCCGAGCTGGTATATGGTGGCGAAACAGGACCGCGCCATCAACCCGGACCTGGAACGCATGTACGCGGCGCGCGCCCACAGCCACACGGTGGAAGTGGATGGCGCCCATACCATCTATATCTCGCGGGCCAAGGAAGTGGCGGCGATGATAGAAGAAGCCGCACAATCTGCAGGCAACTGATTGCCGCGGCACCGGCGCATCGGACCTGCCGGGGTAAAATCAGGCTTCGGCAGCGTGCCGGGTTCAGGATACAGGGACACAGCGTGAGAATTCTTGTCGTCGAAGACGAACTCAAGGCAGGCGAATACCTGCGCAACGGCCTGACGGAATCCGGCTATGTGGTCGATGTCGCCGCCAACGGCAGCGACGGCCTGCACATGGCGCAGGAGCTGCGTTACGACCTGATCGTGCTGGACGTGATGATGCCCGGCATGGATGGCTGGGAAGTGATGCGGCGGCTGCAGCTGGACAAGAAGCAGGCGGATACGCCGGTGCTGTTCCTGACGGCGCGCGGCACGCTGGAAGACCGCCTCAAGGGACTGGAGCTGGGGGCCGACGATTACCTGGTGAAGCCGTTTTCCTTTGCTGAGCTGCTGGCGCGCGTGAAGATCGTACTGCGCCGCGGCAGCCAGGCGCGGCAGGAAGACCTGCTGGAAATCGCCGACCTGCAGATCGACGTGCCCAAGCGCCGGGTGGTCCGCGCCGGCGCCCGCATCACGCTGACCAACAAGGAATTCGCACTGCTGCAGTTCTTCATGCTGAACCAGGGACAGGTGCTGTCCCGTTCCCTGATCGCATCCCGCGTGTGGGACATGAATTTCGATAGCGACACCAATGTCGTAGACGTCGCGGTGCGGCGCCTGCGCAAGAAGATAGACGATCCGTTCGCCATCCGCCTGATCCATACCGTACATGGCGTCGGCTACCGCTGCGAAGTGGAACCATGAACCGGTCGCGCCACTCCCTCGTTTCACGCCTGGCCTTGCTGTTTGCCCTGCTCTCGTTCGCCGTGCTGGCGACAGTGGGCTATGCGCTATACAGCGCGCTGGTGGCGCAGCTGGTGAAACGCGACGACGCCGCGCTGGTAACCCGCGTGGAGCAGATACGCACCCTGCTGCGCGATGTCGACCTGCTCGACCTGATCCACCAGAAGCCCGAACTGTTCGCCAACATGCTGGGCAACCGCGAAGCCTTGCTGGTGCTGAAATTTCCAGGCCAGGCGCCGCTGATCGAAGTCAATCCCGGCGGGATTGCCGTGCCCGAGATGAAACCGGTGGCTGCCGGCGCCGCGCTGGACTTGTCCGCGGTGCATCATTCGATAGAGAACGGCACGCCTTTCATTGTTGTCTCTGCGACGGCGCGCGTCACCGATCCGCAGCATGTAGAACACGGATTGCAGATCACCACCGGCCGCTTGCTCACCGAGCGCACCAGCATGCTGGCGGCATACCGCCTGCAGATATTCGGCGTGGCGCTGGCGGCAGCGCTGCTGGCGGCCATGCTGGCTTACTGGATTGCGCGCCGCAGCCTGTTGCCGCTGCGGCAGCTGGCGGCGCAAACCGGTTCCATCGGCATCCGCAACCTGTCCACCCGCATCGACAGCAGGACTGCCCCGCGCGAACTGCTGCCGCTGATCGACGGCTTCAACGCCATGCTGGACCGCCTGGAAACCAGCTTCGCGCAGCTGAGCCAGGTGTCCGCGGACATGGCGCACGACCTGCGCACCCCGATCGGCAACATGCTGGGCCAGACCGAGGTGGCGCTGGGCCAGAAGCGCAGCACCGAATATTACGAAAAACTGCTGGGCTCGAACTTCGAGGAATTGCAGCGCCTGTCCAAGATGACCGACAACATGCTGTTCCTGGCCCGCGCGGAACATGCGGATCACGCCATAGAGCGCAAGCCGCTTGAGGTGCCTGCGGAACTGGAGCGCATTACCGATTATTTTGAAGGGCTGGCCGAAGAGCGTGACATCACGCTGGCGTGGCGCGGCGAAGGTGCGGTCTGGGCCGATCCCAACCTGCTGCGCCGGGCGCTGGCGAACCTGCTGTCGAATGCAGTGCGCTACGCGGACGCGGGCACGGAAATCACCTTGTTGTCGCAGCAGGACCATGCCGGCACTTCCATCAGCGTGGAGAACCAGGGCCCGGTCATAGAAGAACAGCACCTGGCCCGCCTGTTTGACCGCTTCTACCGCGCCGACGCGTCGCGCCGCGGTTCGTCCGACGCCAGCGGCCTGGGCTTGTCCATCGTGCGCAGCATCATGCTGCTGCACCAGGGAAGCTGGAATGCGGTCAGCAGCGATGGCACAACCCGCTTTACGTTATTTTTCCCCAGGCAGGATGCGCCCTGACGGCTGACAGCAATACGTCCGTGGCGGAAGCATTTTCAGGGACGAAATTAAAACTGGTCCCACTCGCTGTCGGCGGCAGCGGGCGCATTCGCCACGCGCTTGAAGGTTTTCACATTCGCCGACGGCAGGCTGGCGTTACGGGCCGTTATGCGTACCGGTGCTGCGGCAACCGCAGCCTGACGGCTTGCCGTCTTCAAAGACGCGCCGCCGGACGCTGGCGTCGCGCCGGTGCTGAATACGCTGACCACCTGCACCAGGTTGCCGGCCTGGTCCTGCAGCGATGCAGCCGCCGCCGCGGCTTCCTCTACCAGCGCCGCATTCTGCTGCGTAACCTGGTCCATCTGCATGATTGCCTGGTTAACCTGTTCGATGCCCGCGGTCTGTTCCTCGCTGGCCGCCGTGATTTCGCTCATGATGTCGGTCACGCGCTTGACGCTGTCGACGATCTCGCCCATGGTGGCGCCGGCCTGGCCGACCAGCTTGACGCCGACGCCGACTTTTTCCACCGAATCGTCGATCAGGTGCTTGATCTCTTTGGCGGCGACAGCCGAGCGTTGCGCCAAATTGCGCACCTCGCTGGCCACCACCGCGAAGCCGCGCCCCTGCTCCCCGGCCCGGGCCGCCTCCACCGCCGCGTTCAGTGCCAGGATATTGGTCTGGAACGCGATGTTGTCGATCACGCCGATGATATCCACAATCTTCTTGGCCGACGCGTTGATCAGGTCCATGGTTTCGACCACTTGCGACACGACGCCGCCGCCTTTCACCGCGACGCCGGATGCGGACACCGCCAGTTGATTGGCTTGCCGCGCATTGTCGGCATTCTGCTTCACGGTGCTGGTCAGCTGTTCCATCGAGGCCGCGGTTTCTTCCAGCGAACTGGCCTGCTGTTCCGTGCGTGAAGACAAATCCAGGTTGCCTGAGGCGATCTGGTTTGACGCCGTGGCGATGGTATCAGTGCCGACGCGCACTTCGCCGACGACCTTCAGCAGGCTGTCGTTCATGTCTTTCAACGCCTGCATCAGCTGGCCGGTTTCATCGGTGGTTTTCACTTCTATGCGGCTGCCCAGGTCGCCGGAAGCGACGGTTTGCGCCACCTTGATTGCTTCGCCCAGCGGACGCGTGATGGAGCGAGAAATCAGGAAGGCGCACACCGCGCCCAATGCGATCACCAGCACGCCCAGCAGCAGCAGCAGGTTGAAGCTGCGGTTATATAGCTGGGCAATCTGGAGCCCGGTCTGGTCGATATTGTTTCTTTGCAAGGCCAGGAACGCAAAAAGCTCGCCCAGGTAACTTTTTGCCGTCGGCATGAATTCGCTGTTATAAATCCGCGATGCTTCCTCAGCCTTTCCGCCCTGCTTGGCTTTCATCGCCGCGACTTTGGACTGCTGGTATTTTTCGCGCAAAGTCTTGATCAGCGCATATTTCTCTTTTTCCAAGGCAGAGGTCAGCAGCGGTTCAAGCGAATTCTGGATTTCGGTGCCTTTCTTGGCGCTGGCATCGATGTCTTCCGCAAACGTGGTGGCTAGCGTATCGTCCGTGCTTTTGACAATGAACGAGGTGCGGGCGATGGCGGCATTGGTGAGGACGGTCCAGTCGGACACGATCCGTTCCTTTGCCAGGGGACTTTCCATCATGTGCTGCGTCTCCAGCGCAACCTGGCGCAGGTTCCATATGCCGGTGGTGATCGAAACGACCGAAAGTGAAAGAACAATCGCGAACCCGATTCCCATCCGCGTACCGACTTTAAGATTTGCAATTTTCATTTCTATTTCTTCTGTCAAGAGTGCGATTGATCAACGCCGAAGAAAACCGCTTTTCTCAGCCGCGAATTTTTCCATCGATCCCGTTTCCGTGCAGGACGCCAGCCGGCCGATATCGACCGGGATCCGCGAAATCTCATGACATTCGCTTAACAACACCGTCCACAATGTAGTTAACGGCAAGCATCGTGATTTTTTTAGGGAATCCGGCGGCAGCCTGCAGCGACAGCCGGCATCGCTGGCATGCACCGTCGGCCAAGGGAGACCCGGGCCGCATCTGGACGTGCTGGCCTGGGCGCCTGATGACTCGCATTGAACCAGGGCCTGCCATGGCGGGCGACGCAGCAATGGCGGCGGATTTCCGCATCAGGTGCGGCAAGAGCCTGGCGCCTGTTTGCTTTTCCGAGGCCAGGATTGATGAAAATCGTGCCTGTAAAAAAAATGAGCGCCCAAGGACGCTCATTCGATGCACATTGAACAACTAGTTCATCGCTACCATGAATAGCCAACTCCAGCATTGAGCAATGTACGCGTACCGGAAGTTGTACTGACACCGAATTTGATGACAGTACTCTGGCTGACACGAGCGCTGGCGCCGATAGCCAGGGCCGTGTAGCCGGCATAACTGCCGATTCCGGCGCTTAATGCGAAGTTCTTGCCATTATCGACTTGCGGAAGACCGGCCAGGGCCCCTGCCATTGCCACACCGCTAAAGGCAATGCGCTGGACATCTCCAACCTGGTTTTTCACCGCTGACAATTGCGAAACATTCACTGCATCCGTTGGATCGACGCCGGCCGCCACGTTGGTGATGCGGCGTTCACTGCCAGGAGCCCCGACAGATACCGTATTGGCCTGGTCCGCGATGGAACCGGCGCCCAGGGCCACCGCATTATTCCCGGTGGCTTGCGCCCCTGCACCGGTCGCGACGGAGTTATTGCCCGAGGCCAGCGCATTCTGACCAATCGCGACGGTAGGATCGCCGGTCGCCTGGGCGTTATTGCCGATCGCCACCGATCCGGCCTGCGAGGCCAAGGCACGGAAGCCCACGGCCGTGGTATTGGCATCGGTTGCCTGCGCGTTGGAACCGAATGCCGTTGCACCGTCTTTGGTCGCCTGCGCGCACAAGCCGGAACCGGTCGCATCGACTCCCTTCACTGTGCCGCAGGTTGCCGGGTCCACATTGTTGATCACCGTGCCGTTAGTACCGCGCGTCTGCACCGTGCCGTCGCTGTTGGCGCCGCCCATCGTCGTGCCGCCAACCACCGCGCCGTTGGCTGCAGCGGCATTTGACGTAGCTGCGAGCGACCTCAACGAGGCCGGCATTGTACCGGCTCCCGCCTGGTTTGCCGATACGGATGCGACACCGGTTGACAACGAACTGATGCCGCTCGTCGCCGTGCTCAAGCCGGCTGACAGTAAATTGATGTCCGTCGACACTGATGTAGACAAAGACGACAGCTGACTGTAATTCACCGCATCGGTTGGCCTCACGCCGGCAGCCACATTGGTAAGGGTCACCGGCGTTGTCGCGCCAACTCCTCCCAGGGTAACGCTGGTATGACCGGGGTTGTCATACTGGACAGAGTTGGCAACTCCCGTCGACAGCGTAGCAAAGCCAGTCGAAGTGGATGTCGACAGCGACGTCACGTTGCTGTTGGTTGTGCTCAAGCCAGTCGACAATGAGCCCACATTGCTATTTGTTGTGCTCAGGCCGGTGGACAGCGAATTCACGCCGCTTTGCGCCGTGCTGATGCCGGTCGAAGTCGACGTTGACAGCGATGAAACGCTGCTATTGGTCGTGCTCAGGCCCGTCGAGGTCGACGTTGACAGCGAGGTCACATTGCTGTTGGTGGTGCTCAGCCCTGTCGACAGC
>Ga0182005_1000532_pt1 | contig 19277 bp, 16 predicted proteins | sample Sormic07211103_1_FD_123021 | JGI IMG/M metagenome (GOLD analysis project Ga0182005, IMG submission 123021) | Rhizosphere microbial communities from Sorghum bicolor, Mead, Nebraska, USA - 072115-103_1 MetaG | ecosystem: Host-associated > Plants > Roots > Rhizosphere | place: USA: Nebraska...
TGTCGCGCACCTGGATTTTCCCCACGGCCTGCGCAAACTTGACGCTATACAGGCGCTCGAAACCGTCCGCCATGGTGACCATATGGCGGAAGGCCAGGTACATCAAGCCGTGGGCTTGCAATTGCTTGTCAATCTCAAGAGCCTCGGAAATGTCGCAGTTGGCAAAATACTCCTCAACTGAAGAACGTACGCTCGGATCCAAGGCAAATTGCTTTTCTATTTCTGGATTCTCTGTGTGCCGCGAAGGAGGCGTGATGGGAAATGTCAGAGCTTCGTTGGATGGCGGAGTCACATCTATCCATGGCTGTCCATAGGAATGATATTCGCAGGTTTTTCTGGCGGCCCGATACATGTCGTTGAGCGCCAGTTGCGACAGCTTCATGCTGTCGTCCGCGACCGGTACGCCATCAACGATGCGCACCGCCTTGCCTTGAGCCCCGGGCGCATAGCCGCCACCGACATCGGCGTGTGCGCCGGGATAATAGTGTTCGTAGCATTTTTCCGGTAAAACATCGCCCTGGCATAGGCTTTCGACGGGGAATACGGTGCGAAATTCATGCAACGCCACATAGTGGACACAGTTCATGACCCGCGGATGTATACGCAGATTTTCCGGCTTGGCCCAATCCCAGTGGCCTTCGCCATCGTTGGCATTGGTGGCGCCGACCGAGGCGACCGTATCCATCAGGCCCAGCATGCGGACATAGGCGGGGATGCCGAACAATTCGCCGCCAATAAAAAAGTACTGGTGCAGCCAGTTGGTAAACACGCGCGCCTGGGCCGCGCCGCGGGAAAATCCGAATACATCGAGATAAATGCCCGCCAGACGCGGCAAGGTTTTCGGCGCCTTGAGCAGGGCGCTCAACTTGCGTGCACATTGTTTCAAGAAATCCACTCGCGTCTTTTCGTAATCGACCAGACCGGATTTCAAGCCGAGCTCTTTGAGTATCTTGTCTTCTTCGGACGGGATGGGCGCCGGCCACTCGCGTGGATTGTCGGGTTTTACCCAGTGGTCGCTGCATAGAACCCTCATTTGGTCGATATCAAACATGGTTTCACCTCGACTCACAAAACTATGCACGGAATTTAAGACCTGCAGCAATCCCCAGATGATGCGCGGTTCACCGCCCTTGCCGGCGGCAGCCTCCCGTATGTCTTCGCCATCGGTCCCGAGTTCCTCAAACGGTGTCGCGACGCCCGGAATGTAGTGCGAAAAAAAACCTTCCATTGGATCGTTTCGATAAGCGCGAAATAAACGAGCAACATTGCTTTGGGAAAGGGACGGCGTATCACGTTTCATATTGTTGTCGGTGCCATCAAAAAAAATGCCGATATTCAAATTGAAGTCGCAATATGTTCCACAATCCATCGGCAACGCACGTGGACAGACTACTTGGGCCGGTTCGAGACAGGATTTTGCATTCGTCATGTTTATTTCCCCTTGGCCGGTTCAGGTTTTTCGTCGGGGAGAGGAACATAATCCGGAGCAGGAGGGCGTGGATATGGAGGACCTGGATATTCTGGATCCCAAAGTCCAATTCGTGCGCTCCAAACTTCAACACGATGTCCAGGTAAGAAATGAATTTTCAGGCCATCGCTCTTCCCTAATGGGACATCAAAGTGCACTGGCACAGTCACCTCATGCCAGCGCTCTTCCGTGACTCCCGTACGATATGTCTTCCATTTCACTGTCACCATGGTGGGCGCGTTGGTCGCACGGGGCAGGGTCACGCAACACACCGTCGCGCCTCCTCCGCCCCAACCATCATATAAAACTCCGCCCCATTGGCCGTTGATATAGAAGTCTCCAATTCCGATACCCTTGCCATAGTGCGATATTGCCGAAACAGGAGTGGAAGTCTTTCCTTCCGCGATCAATCGGTTTGATCCAGCGCCAGCGCAGGCGCTTAACAGCAATACCAGGAGTGACGGCAGCAACCATCGCAATAATGCAGATTTAAAGAAGCGACTCTTCATCTAATTTCCCTTAAAAAAATACCGATATTCAAATTGAAGTCGCAATGTGTTCCGCAGTCCGTCAGCAACGCATGTAGACAGGCTACCTGGGCCGGTTCCAGGCAGGACTTTGCATTCGTCATGTTTATTTCCCCTTGGCTGCTTCAAGTTCTTCATCGGCAAGCAGAGCATGGTCGGGAAAGGAAGGGATACGGAGCAGGCAGACCCAGGATAATCAGGATTGCCTATCTTGCATGAAATAATGTTGTCGGTCAAATAACAATCAAATGTCGATTGTGGACCGTCAATCTGCAGAATCAGGTGTTTGGGTGAATGGAGATCGTCAATTCTTGATGTTGAGATTTGCCCATTGTGCTAATTTTTTTTCATAAGCCATCGTATGCGCCGGACTGCTCGAAGGGAGCAGCACGATCCGGTATTTCTCGGCGTGTTCCTTCAACGCCTTCAATCCCAGGCGCGCCGCCGTCCCGCCGTTGAATCCGATGGTCGTCAACCTGGGCAGGCTGTCTATCAGGCCGATCAGGTCGTTGTTGGCGTGGTCGACGATGTTGCTGTCGAGGCTGCCTTGGCGTTGCGCTTCGGCCACCACGTCCCACAACCCTACGCCATGCCCAAGCAAGGCCTGCAGGCGCTGCGCATAGTCCAGTGCGCGCAGGTCTTCGCCGACGACTTCCGAGATCAATCTCCAGAAGGCGTTTTGCGGATGCGCATAATACTGGCTGTGCGCCAGCGAGATGTTGCCCGGCAGGCTGCCGAGTATCAAAAGGTGGACCTGCTCATCCACTACCGGGGGAAAGCTGCGTTTGCGGGTCATTGCGGCCGGTCAGGAATGGAACTGGCGCAGGCCGTCCAGGTCGAGGATGGTGATGCTGCCGTAATCGACCTTCAGCAACCCGGCTTTCTCCAGCACCTGCAGCGCCTGGTTGGCGCGCTGGCGCGAGGCGCCGGAAAGATTGCCGACTTCCTCCTGGGAAATCTGCAGCTCGCGGCCTATGCCGGGATTCAGGTAGGGATTGAACAGCGCCGCCAGGCAGCGCGCGACGCGCGCATCGGGCTCCAGCATGCGGTCGTATTCCACCAGCGAGATGAACAACGCCAGCCGTTCATTCAATTGCGTGACCAGGAAACGGTTGAACGGGATGCTGTTGTCGAGCAGCCATAAATAAGTGGTTTTCGGCATGTACAGCAGTTCACTGTCGCGCAGCGCCACCACATCGTATTTGCGCGGCTCGCTCTTGAGCAGGGAGCCTTCGCCCAGCCAGCCGCCGTTCGCCATGCCGGCAAAGGAAACCGTTTTCCCTTCGGGGGAGACGCTGCTCATTTTCAGCAATCCCTCGTGCACGCCGATCCAGTGCGTGACCGGATCGCCTTTGCGGCAGACGAACGCGCCGCCGGCAATCTTGCGGCTGAACATCTCGGCTTCCACCCGCGCCAGTTGCGCATCGGTAAGCGAACGCGCCCACATGGTCTTGGCCAGCATGTCTTGGATGGAAGTCTCTTTGATCATTATGATGCGTTGCAATATCGAAAATTTGGCAATTGTCTGCGAGATGACAACCCCATCTCCCGACTCACACTACTATCATCGCATAAAAGCAGCGCATAACCGGCTACTGCAATCCGCTAGAGTAAGTGCGGCGTAAGCATGGCGGTCCAGACTGACTTGACACTGACAGGCGCACGGCTTCGATCTCGATGCCGTGAGACCAAATAAAAAAGGTGGGACGATGGTGGAGACAACACGACGTCCAGGAGTGCAGACATTTCCGGATCTGCTCCTGAAACATGCACAGGAACGCCCGCAGCAGCCGGCGTTCCGGGAAAAAGACCTCGGCATCTGGCAGGCGACCAGCTGGGCCGAGGTGGCCGCCGAAGTACGGGCTTTTGCCTGCGGCCTGGCGGCGCTCGGTTTCCGGCGCGGCATGAGCCTGGCGATTGTCGGCAATAACTGTCCGCGGCTGTATTGGGCGATGTCGGCCGCGCAGTGCCTGGGCGGGATGCCGGTGCCGCTGTATCAGGACGCCCCGGCGGCCGACATGGCTTACGTGCTGGACGATGCCGAAATCGATTTTGTGGTGGTGGAAGACCAGGAGCAGGTCGACAAGGTGTTCGAGATCAAGCAGACGCTGCCGCGCATCAGCCGCATCATCGTCGACGATGAACGCGGCCTGCGCAATTACCGCCAGGCCGAATTGTCTTCCTTTGCCAAGGTGGCGGAGATAGGGCGCGCCTACGACCTGGCGCATCCCGGCTTCTTCATGAACGAAGTCGATGCCGGGCGGGCCGACGACATCGCCATCATCCTGTATACCTCCGGCACCACCGGCAAACCGAAAGGCGTCTGCCATTCGCATGCGGCGATGATCACCACCGCGCGGACGCTGGTCGAGTTCGACCGGCTGGACCAGGACGACGACCTGCTGTGCTACCTGCCGCTGGCCTGGGTCGGCGATTTCCTGTATTCGTTTGCGCAGGCGCATGTCGCCGGCTTTTGCCTGAACTGCCCGGAATCGCCGAATACCGTGATGACCGACCTGCGCGAGATCGGCCCGACCTATTATTTTGCGCCGCCGCGCATCTACGAAAATATCCTGACGCAGGTAATGATCAGGATCGAAGACGCCGGCTGGATCAAGCGCAAGCTGTTCCACGGCTTCATGGGGATCGCACGGCGCGTCGGCATACGCATACTCGACAAGAAGCCGGATGTATCGCTGGCCGACCGCCTGCTGTACGGGCTCGGCAACCTGCTGGTCTACGGCCCGCTGAAGAATGTGCTGGGCATGTCGCGGATTCGCGTCGCCTATACCGGCGGCGAAGCGATCGGGCCCGACCTGTTCGATTTTTACCGTTCGCTGGGAATCAACCTGAAGCAGCTGTACGGCATGACCGAAACCTGCGTCACCGTATGCATGCAGCCTTCCGGCGACGTCAAGCTGGACACGGTAGGACGGCCGATGAAAGGGGTGGAAGTGCATATCGACAGCAAGGGCGAAGTGCTGGTGCGCTCGCCCGGCTTGATGAAATCCTATTTCAAGCGGCCGGAAGCCACGGCCGAAGCGATCGATGCCGACGGCTATTTCCATACGGGCGACGCCGGCTTTTTCGACGGCGACGGCCACCTGAAAATCATCGACCGCGCCAAGGATGTGGGCAAGATGGCCGGCGGCACCCTGTTTGCGCCGAAGTATATAGAAAACAAGCTGAAATTCTTCCCCTTCATCAAGGAAGCGGTGGTGTTCGGCAACCGGCGCCAGCAATGCACGGCGTTCATCAACATCGACATGGACGCGGTCGGCAACTGGGCCGAGCGCCGCAACCTGGCTTACAGCAGCTATGCCGACCTGGCCGCGCAGCAGGCGGTGTATGCGCTGGTCGCCGGCTGCGTCGAAAAGGTCAACGCCGACCTGGCGCAGGATCCTTTGCTGGCGGCCTCGCAGATCCACCGTTTCCTGATCCTGCACAAGGAACTGGATGCCGATGACGACGAGCTGACGCGCACCCGCAAGGTACGGCGCGACTTCATCGCCGGCAAGTATGCCGTGCTGATCGACGCCTTGTACGGCGGCAAGCAGTCGCAATTCATAGAAACCCTGGTCAAGTTCGAGGACGGCCGGCAAGGCATGATCGCTGCCGACTTGCGGATCGCCGACGCCAAGATTTTCGCCACCATCGATAAAGCAGCCTGAGCCCTATGAGCGCGATCATGAAAAGAGATGCCACGGCAGAAATCCTGCCGGCAGAACCGGCGCCGCCGGCAGCGGCCCTGCACAAGCCGGAACAGCAGGTCATGGGCCGCGAGCGCAACATCGGCGAAGTGGTGCTGGACCTGCAGAACATTTCGTTGTCCTTCGGCGGCGTCAAGGCGCTTACCGATATTTCCTTCAATGTGAAAGAGCATGAAATCCGCGCCATCATCGGCCCCAACGGCGCTGGAAAAAGTTCGATGATCAATGTCATCAACGGCGTCTACCACCCGCAAAAAGGCAGCATCGTATTCCATGGCGTGCCGCGGCACAGCATGCATCCCAGCAAAGTGGCGCGGCAGGGGATTGCGCGCACCTTCCAGAACATCGCCCTGTTCAAGGGCATGACCGTGCTCGACAACATCATGACCGGCCGCAATACCAAGATGCACTCCGGCCTGCTGGCGAACGCCATCTGGTGGGGGCGGGCGCGCAACGAGGAAATGCAGCACCGGCGCAAGGTCGAGGAGGTGATCGATTTCCTGGAGATCCAGCACATCCGCAAGACGCCGGTCGGGCGCCTGCCTTACGGCTTGCAAAAACGTGTCGAGCTGGCGCGCGCCCTGGCGGCAGAACCCAGCATGCTGCTGCTGGACGAGCCGATGGCCGGCATGAACGTGGAAGAAAAGCAGGACATGTGCCGCTTCATCCTGGATGTCAACGACCAGTTCGGCAGCACCATCGTGCTGATCGAGCACGACATGGGCGTGGTGATGGATATCTCGGACCGCGTGGTGGTGCTCGACTACGGCAAGAAAATCGGCGACGGCACGCCGGAGGAAGTCATGAACAATCCCGAAGTCATCAAAGCCTACCTCGGCAGCTCGCACTGAACGGAGACGACCAATGCAATTTTTCTTTGAAGTGACGCTGAGCGGCTTGCTCTCGGGCCTGATGTATTCCCTGGTGGCGCTGGGTTTCGTGCTGATCTACAAGGCATCGGGCGTGTTCAACTTCGCCCAGGGCGCCATGGTCTATTTCGCGGCGCTGGCGGTAGTGGGCCTGATGGACAAGGGCTGGCCGATGTGGGCGGCGATCATCGGCGCTTTCGCGGTAATGGTCGTCGTGGCGGTAGCGACCGAGCGCCTGGTGCTGCGCAAGCTGGTCAACCAGCCGCCGATCACCCTGTTCATGGCCACCATCGGCCTGGCCTTTTTCCTGGAAGGGCTGGGGCCGATGCTGTTCGGCAGCGAAGTGCGGGCGATCAACCTCGGCATCGTCGACGAGCCTATCGCTTCGGTCATGGACAGCTTCGGCATCGGCATCTCCAAATTCGACCTGTTTGCTTCCGGCATGGTGATCGGGCTGGTGCTGCTGCTGGCGCTGTTCTTCCAGAAAACCAAGGTCGGCCGCGCCTTAAGGGCAGTGGCCGACGATCACCAGGCGGCGCTGTCGCTGGGCATCCCGCTGCGCCATATCTGGGTGATTGTCTGGGGCGTGGCCGGTTTCGTCGCGCTGGTTGCCGGTTTGCTGTGGGGCTCGCGCAACGGCGTCCAGTTCGCGTTGACGATGACTGCCTTGAAGGCCTTGCCGGTATTGATACTGGGCGGCTTTACCTCGATCCCGGGAGCGATTGCCGGCGGCCTGATCATCGGCGTCTCCGAAAAGCTGGCCGAAATCTATATCCCGCCGCTCATGCAAGACCTGTTCGGCGGCAATTTCGGCGGCATAGAAGGATGGTTCCCCTATGTGTTTGCGCTGCTGTTCCTGCTGGTGCGGCCGGAGGGGCTGTTCGGCGAGCGGCATATCGATCGTGTGTGACGGCCTGCCAACCTGCAAGATGATGCGAACGGAGAAATGCCATGTTTTATCGTGAGGCCGGACAGTTTAAAACCTCGTACATCGCGGATAGCCAGATATTCCCGATCCGCCAGGACCGCATCGGCATGGCCGTGCTGCTGGCGGTCGCCTTTGTCGGCATTCCCCTGGCCGGCAGCGAATACTGGTTTTCGGCGATCCTGATTCCGTTCCTGGTGTTTGCACTGGCGGCGCTGGGCCTGAACATACTCACCGGCTATGCCGGCCAGCTATCGCTCGGTTCGGCCGCGTTCATGGCGGTGGGAGCCTATGCCGCCTATAACTTCCAGCTGAGGATAGAGGGCATTCCGATCCTGCTCTCCTTCATCCTGGCCGGCTGCTGCGCGGCCGCGGTCGGCGTCCTGTTCGGCCTGCCTTCGCTGCGGATCAAAGGGTTTTACCTGGCGGTGGCGACGCTGGCTGCGCAGTTTTTCGTGATCTGGGCGCTGACCAAGTTTCCCTGGTTTTCCAACGACAGTTCTTCCGGCGTGATCAGCGCGCAAAAGATCGACCTGTTCGGCATCGCCATCAACAGCCCGGTCAGGAAATACCTGTTCGTGCTGGCGATTGTCTGCGTGATGGCGCTGCTGGCGAAAAACCTGGTGCGTTCCTCCACCGGCCGCGCATGGATGGCGGTGCGCGACATGGACGTGGCGGCGGAAGTGATCGGCATCCGCCTGATGCAGACCAAGCTGCTGGCGTTTGCCGTCAGCTCGTTTTTCTGCGGCGTGGCCGGCGCCTTGTACGCTTTCTGTTACCTCGGTTCGGTGGAGCCGGACGGCTTTTCGCTGGACCTGTCGTTCCGCATCCTGTTCATGATCATCGTCGGCGGCGTCGGCAGCATCCTCGGCGCTTTCCTCGGTTCCGCCTTCATCCTGCTGCTGCCGATTTTCCTGGATAACGTCCTGCCGCCGCTGGCGGCCTGGCTGCACCTGCCGTTTACTAACGCCACGGTGTCGCATATCCAGATGATGCTGTTCGGCGCCTTGATCATTTTCTTCCTGATCGTAGAGCCGCACGGGCTGGCGCGCCTGTGGCAGATCGCCAAGGAAAAGCTGCGCTTGTGGCCATTCCCGCATTGACCGATGCGGCAGTTTTTTGCAGTCCCGATAACTAGCACGACAAAAGGAGACAAGATAATGAAAAACCTCAAACGGATCATGCTCGCCGTCGCGGCCGCGGCCAGCCTGCTGGCGCCGGCCTTGCCGGCGATGGCGCAGGCGAGCGACCAGTTCATCGCGATTCCCAGCTATCGGGTCGGTCCTTACGGCACCAACGGCCAGTCGTATTACGGCGGCTATATCGACTACCTGAGCTACGTCAACCTGAAAGAGGGCGGCATCAACGGCGTCAAGCTGTCCTGGGAAGAATGCGAAACCGAGTACAACAACGCCAAGGGCGTCGAGTGCTACGAACGGCTCAAGGGCAAGAACCCGGTCACCAAGGGCACTGCCATCAACGCCATGGCGACCGGCATCGCCTATGCGCTGATCGACAAGACGGTGGAAGACAAGGTGCCGCTGCTGATGGTCGGCTACGGCCGTACCGATGCGGTCGACGGCTCGGTGTTCCCGTACGCCTTCCCGCTGGTGACGACCTACCAGATGCAGGTGTCGGCAATCGTCAAATACCTGGCGAGCAAGAACAACGGCTCGCTGGCCGGCAAGAAAATCGTGTTCCTGTACCACGACTCGGCCTACGGCAAGGAACCGATCGTGGCGCTGGAAGCCGAGGCGACGCTGGGCAAATTCAAGCTGGTGCAGATTCCGGTGGCCCATCCCGGCAACGAACAGGGCGCGCAATGGCTGAAGATCCGCCAGGAGAACCCGGACTACGTGATCTTCTGGGGCTGGGGCGTGATGAACCAGACTGCCTTGAAGGCGGCGCAGAAAGTCGGTTTCGCCCGCGACAAGATCGTCGGTTCCTGGTGGGCGGGATCCGAGGAAGACACGGTGCCGGCGGGCGATGCCGCCAAGGGCTACCTGAGCGCGACCTGGAATGTGTCCGGCAAGAGCGTGCCGCTGATCGCCGATATCGAAAAGGTGGTGTACGGCGCTGGCAAGGGCAACATGCAGGACAAGGCCAAGATCGGTTCGATCCTGTACAACCGCGGCGTATCGGCGGCACTGGCGACGGTGGAAGCGATACGCACCGCGCAGGCCAAGTACGGCAAGGGCAAGGTGATGAGCGGCGAGGATGTGCGCTGGGGGCTGGAGAACCTCAACATCACCAACGCGCGGCTGCAGCAGCTGGGCGCTTCCGGCCTGCTGCCTGAAATCAAGACGTCCTGCGATAACCATGAGGGATCGGGCAAGATCAAGATCCAGCAATGGGATGGCGGCAAGTGGGTGCTGGTGTCGGACTGGATCGAAGGCAACAAGAACCTGATCCATCCGCTGTTCAAGGCTTCCGCTGCCAAGTATGCAAAAGAAAAAGGCATCACGCCCGCCTGCATGAAGTAGTCCCGGCGCCGGCGCCCGCCCGGGCTGCCGGCGCTTTTTTACCGCATAGCCGAGGAACGCATGGGTACTGCACTCAACATCAATAATATCGAAGTGATCTACGACCATGTCATCCTGGTGCTGAAAGGGGTGTCGCTGGCGGTGCCGGAAGGGAAGATCGTCGCTTTGCTGGGCGCCAACGGCGCCGGCAAAAGCACGACGCTGAAAGCGATCTCCAACCTGCTGTCGGCCGAGCGCGGCGATGTCACCAAGGGCAGCATCGAATACCGGGGCGAGCGGGTCGACCGCCTGACGCCGAACGACCTGGTCAGGCGCGGCGTGATCCAGGTGATGGAAGGACGCCATTGTTTCGGCCACCTGACGGTGGAAGAAAACCTCCTGACCGGCGCCTATACGCGCCAGGCCAGCAATGTCCAGGTCAAGCGCGACCTGGAAAAGATCTACGATTATTTCCCGCGCCTGAAAGAAAGGCGCAAATCGCAGTCCGGCTACACCTCCGGCGGCGAGCAGCAGATGACGGCGATCGGCCGGGCGATGATGGCCAAGCCGTCGATGATCCTGCTGGACGAGCCGTCGATGGGGCTGGCGCCGCAGGTGGTCGAGGAGATTTTCGAGATCGTCAAGGATTTGAACCGGCGGGAGAGCGTGTCTTTCCTGCTGGCTGAACAGAACACCATGGTGGCGCTGCGCTACGCCGATTTCGGCTACATCCTGGAAAACGGCCGGGTAGTGATGGAAGGCGCCGCCAGCGAACTGGCCAGCAACGAAGACGTGAAGGAGTTCTACCTGGGCGTCTCCGGCGCGGGACGCAAGAATTTCCGCGACATGAAATTCTACCGGCGCCGCAAACGCTGGCTGGCTTGACATTATCCCTACGCTGCTTCTCCGTCCACGCAAACAGGCCCGCCATGTCTGACATTCTCGACTCCCTTGAACAACGCCATCCGCTGCAGCGCGAGGCGGACCTGATGAGCGCCTTGCCGCAATTGATCGCGCGGGCGCAAGGCGCGCGGGGCTGGGCGCGCATCCTGCACGGCGTTGCCGCCGGCGAGATCCGCGACCGCGCCGCGCTGGCGCAATTGCCGCTCACGCGCAAATCGGACCTGCATGAACTGCAGGCGCAGCAACCGCCGTTCGGCGCCCTGAACACTACCCCGCACCGCCAGCTGCGCCGCCTGTACGTATCGCCCGGGCCGATCTTCGACCCCGAGGGATACAGCCAGGACTGGTGGCGTTTTGCGCGGCCGATGCGCGCCCTGGGGCTGCGCGCCGGCGACCTGATACAGAATTGTTTCGCCTACCATTTCACGCCGGCCGCCTTCATGGTCGAAGGAGCGGCCAGCAAGCTGGGCTGCGCGGTGATCCCGGCCGGCATAGGCCAGACTGAACTGCAGGTGCAGGCGATGTCGGCCCTGCGGCCGGATGCCTACGTTGGCACGCCGTCGTTCCTCAAGATCATCATCGAAAAGGCGCGCGAGATGGGCGCCGACATCGGCACCGTGCAACGGGCGCTGCTCAGCGCCGAAGCCTTGCCGCCGTCGCTGCGCCAGTGGTTCCACGACAACGGCGTGCCGCACGTGCTGCAATTGTATGCATCGGCCGACGTCGGCAATATCGCCTACGAGTCGCTCAGCAACGGCCGCCTCAATCCGGGTATGATCCTGGATGAGGATTTGATCCTGGAAATCGTGCGGCCCGGCAGCGGCGATCCGGTCGCCGCCGGCGAGGTGGGCGAAGTGGTGCTGACTTCCTTCAATCCGGATTATCCTCTGATACGTTTCGCCACCGGGGACTTGTCTGCGGTGCTGGAGGGCGTCTCGCCATGCGGCCGCACCAATACCCGCATCAAGGGCTGGATGGGGCGCGCCGACCAGGTAACCAAGGTGCGCGGCATGTTCGTCCATCCGTCGCAGCTGGCCGAAGTGCTGAAGCGTCATCCGCAGATACTGAAAGCGCGGCTGGTGGTCAGCGGCGCCATGGCGAGCGATGTGATGACGCTGCACTGCGAAACGCAAGGCGCGCCGGCGTCCGTCGCCGAGCAGGTTGCGGACAGCCTGCGCGATGTGACCAAACTGCGCGGCGAGGTTTTGCTTGTCGCACCGGGCAGCTTGCCGAATGACGGTAAAGTCATCGAGGATGCCCGCAAATACGAATGAGGGCAGCATGTCGAAACAAGTGATCGTGATTACCGGCGCCAGCCGCGGCATCGGCGCCGCCACCGCGCGCCTGGCGGCCGCCCGCGGCTACGCCGTATGTGTCAATTACGTGCATAACCGCAGCGCCGCCGAACAGGTGGTCGATGCTATCCGCCAGGCCGGCGGCGAAGCCTTGGCGGTCGCCGGGGATGTCGCGGTAGAAGCCGATGTGCTGAACCTGTTCCAGGCCGTGGACGCGCAGCTCGGCAGGCTGACCGCCCTGGTCAACAACGCCGGCATCCTGGAGCGGCAGATGCGGGTAGAGGAGATGGACGCGGCCCGTCTGCAGCGCGTATTCGCCACCAATATCGTCGGCAGTTTCCTGTGCGCCCGCGAAGCCGTGCGGCGCATGTCGAACCGCCTCGGCGGCGAGGGCGGCGCCATCGTCAACCTGTCGTCGATGGCGGCCAAGCTCGGCGGTCCGGGCGAATATGTCGATTACGCCGCCTCCAAGGGCGCGATCGACGCCATGACGGTCGGCCTGGCGAAGGAAGTCGCCGACCAGGGCATCCGCGTCAATGCGGTCCGGCCCGGCGTCATCTATACCGATATCCATGCCAGCGGCGGCGAACCGGGGCGGGTCGACCGCGTCAAGGATACTGTGCCGATGCGGCGCGGCGGCAGCGCCGAGGAAGTCGCGCGCGCAATCATGTGGCTGGTGTCCGACGAGGCGTCGTATTCGACCGGCACATTCATCGATGTCGCCGGCGGCCGCTGATGCCGGCGCGCGGGCGAAAAGCCATGCGTTTTTTGCAAAATTTCAGTTGCTTGTAAAAAATTGATAAAATGAGCAGAATTGGCCAAAACCTGATCCACTGTTTCACTGTCCAATGCTGCAAGCAACGGCGCCGTGCGCGGGCAACCCTTCTGTCGGTGCGCTTCGCGGGTTATGCGGCAATTTTTGTGTAAGAGCAATTTATGATGGAGTTATCAAGAATGAAGAACCTGATCGTAGTCGCAGCCATGGTGGCCTTGAGCGGTTGCGCCGTGACGCCGAATTCGGCAAACGTATATACCAGCCACCAGGCCCAGGGTGAACAATCGGTGCGCATGGCGGTGGTTGATTCGGTGCGTCCGGTCACTATCGACAAGAACACCGGCGGCGGCGCCGGCACCTTGGCTGGCGGCGCGCTTGGCGCGGTGGGCGCCGGTTCGCTGATCGGCAAAGGCAACGGCTCGATTGCAGCCGGCGTGGTCGGCGCGGTGCTCGGCGGGATTGCCGGCAACCAGGTCGAAAACAACCTGAACCAGCGTCCAGGCCTGGAAATCACGGTACGCCTGAGCAATGGCGAATTGCGCGCCATTACCCAGGATGCAGACGAGCGTTTCAATGTCGGCGACCGCGTGCGTTTGCTGTCGTCGGGCGGCGTTACCCGGGTAACCCACTAAGCGCCGAAGCAAGCACCTATAAAGTCAAAAAGGCTGGAAGACATGATTGTCTTCCAGCCTTTTTTATTGATGCCGGGCGTTGTTACTGGCCGTTATGGATCACCACCAGCAGGGCGGTAGCGGCATTCTTGCCGACATTCTTGATGTAGTGGGGGCGGTCTGCCGCATAACGCGCCGTTTCCCCTACCTTGATCTTGGTGATGTTGCTGCCGCTCTGGACTTCCAGCATGCCGGACAAGACCGTCAGGTGTTCGCGCGAAGCCGGTTCGTGCGCCTCCGAGTCGAGGCAGCCGCCGGGTTCCACCGACAGTTCATACCATTCGAACTGGCCGGCCAGTTCGATCGGCCCCAGGATGCGCAATACGCAATGGCCGTCGCGCGAGCGCAGCGATGGCGTGGCGTGGCTGGGCAGGGTTTCGATCGAGGCTGGGACGGGCTGGTTGCCGTCGACCAGCAGCGAAATCGGCACGCCGAGGGCGTTGGCCAGCCGCCACACCACGGCCACCGTGGGATTAGCCTGGTTGCGCTCGATTTGCGATAGCATGGACTTGGAGACGCCGGCGCGCTTCGACAAGGCATCCAGCGAAAGCCCGTCGGCCTGGCGCAGCTTGACCAATGTATCGCCGACCTTGGGCGGTGCATCCTCCAAATTTTTTCCTGGATTGCTGCTCATCTGGTTGACAACCTCGTTTTTGTGCATTATCGTGGAATTCTTGTTCGATATATCGAATTGAAGCAATATATTATATAAGATCGAGGCAGACAATGACACAAGACATCAGCACCCAAGCCGGGACGCCTGGCTTCTATGGCCACCTGCGCGACGAGCTGGCCGCGATCGAGGCCGCCGGCCTGTTGAAAAGCGAGCGCCTGATCCTCGGCCCGCAAGGCGGCAAGATCAATACCGCCAGCGGCGAATTGATCAATCTGTGCGCCAACAATTACCTCGGATTGTCGTCCCATCCGGCCTTGATCAAGGCTGCGCACGCCGCCCTGGACAGCCATGGTTTCGGCCTCAGTTCGGTGCGTTTCATCTGCGGCACGCAAGATATCCATCGTGAACTGGAGCAGCGCCTGGCGGCGTTCCTGGGCACCGAGGACTGTATCCTGTACGCCGCGGCGTTCGACGCCAACGGCGGCCTGTTCGAACCTTTGCTGGGCGAGCAGGATGCCATCATCAGCGATGCGCTCAACCATGCGTCGATCATCGACGGCGTCCGTTTGTGCAAGGCGAAACGCTACCGTTACGCCCACAACGACATGGCAGACCTGGAGCGTTGCCTGAAACAGGCCAAGGCCGATAACGCCCGCTTTTCCATGGTGTTTACCGATGGCGTGTTTTCGATGGATGGCACCGTGGCGCAGCTCGATGTGATCCGCCAGCTGTGCGACCAATACGGCGCCTTGCTCGGCGTCGACGACTGCCACGCTACCGGCTTCATGGGCGCGCGCGGACGCGGCACGCATGAAGCGCGCGGCATCTTCGGCAAGGTCGACGTGATTACCGGCACCCTCGGCAAAGCCCTCGGCGGCGCCAGCGGCGGTTTCACTGCCGGGCGGCGCGAGGTGATCGACCTGCTGCGGCAACGCTCCAGGCCCTACCTGTTCTCGAACACGCTGATGCCGGCGATCGTCGGCGCTTCGATCGAGGCGCTCAACCTGCTGGAGGCGTCCACCGAACTGCGCGACCGCCTCGAGCGCAACACCGTCTATTTCCGCAAAGCCATCACCGACGCCGGTTTCGAGATCAAGCCGGGGACCCATCCGATCGTGCCGCTGATGGTGTACGACGCCGTGGTGGCGCAGAAGCTGTCGCGCCGCCTGTACGAGCTGGGCGTCTACGCCGTCGGTTTCTTCTATCCGGTGGTGCCGCAAGGACAGGCGCGGATCCGGGTGCAGATGTCGGCAGTCCATGACGAAGCGACATTGCAGCGCGCCGTGGGCATTTTCCGGCAAGCCGGCGAAGAGCTGGGCCTGGTAAAAAACTGAAGAGACGAACGATGAAAAAAATATTGGTAATCGGCGCCAACGGCCAGATCGGCACCGAACTGACGGCGGCGCTGGTCAAGCTGCATGGCGCAAAACAGGTGGTTGCGAGCGATATACAAGCCCTGGGCCGGCACCAGGAACTGGCCTACGAAAAACTGGACGTGACCGACGCCAAGCGCCTGGCCGAAGTGGTGCGGCAGCACGGCATCGGTGAAATCTATCACCTGGCGGCCGCCTTGTCGGCCAAAGGCGAGGAGCATCCCGAGTGGGCCTGGAACCTGAACATGACCGGCCTGCTGAACGTGCTGGAAGTGGCGCGCCAGGCCAAGCTGTCGAAAGTGTTCTGGCCCAGTTCGATCGCCGCCTTCGGCCCGTCGACGCCGCGCGACAATGCGCCGCAAGTCGGCGCCATGGATCCCAAGACCGTCTACGGCATCTCCAAGCTGGCGGGCGAGCACTGGTGCACGTGGTACGCGGAAAAATACGGCATGGATATCCGCAGCCTGCGTTATCCGGGCTTGATCAGCTATTCCGCCGAACCGGGCGGCGGCACCACCGACTACGCGATCCAGGCCCTGTTTGCAGCTGCCGCGGGCCAGGATTACACCAGTTTCCTGGATATCGACAGCACGCTGCCGATGATGTACATGCCGGACGCCGTGCGCGCTACCATCGAACTGATGAGCGCACCGAAGGAACAGCTGAAGGTGGCCGGTTCCTACAACCTGGCGGCATGGAGTTTTTCGCCGCGCGAACTGGTGGATATCATCAGGCAGCACTATCCGTCGTTCAGCATCGCCTATAAGCCGGATTTCCGCCAGGCGATCGCCGATGCATGGCCGCGCTCGATCGACGATTCCAGTGCGCGTGAAGATTGGGCGTGGCGTCCTGCATACAGCCTGAGCGAGATGGTTGACGACATGTTGAAGCACTTGGCCGGACGCAAGCCTGCGAGGCCGGAAAAGCAGGTTGCCTGAATGACGATCGCGGTGGTTTTCCGACGGACATGACCGACAAGCAAGACTGCGCAAGTCGGCGAAAGGGCTGGGGACAATTTGTCTTCCAGCCCTTTTTTATAAGAATTCAATTAATTTCCCCCGTTGTTCACGCAGACGGTGCCTGAAAAAGATATTCTTTGTAAAAAATCAATCATTAGCCGTATCGGATGCTTGCATTGATAGCAGAATTAGCTAGAATGATAGCGTTGCAATCGATTATGAGGTCCGGCAATGGCTACAAACCTGGTGGTTAGAAACGTGGAAGAAGAACTTACCCTGGCGCTCAAGCGGCAAGCTGCCTCACATGGCCGCAGCGCCGAAGCGGAACATAGGGAAATCCTGCGCGCAGCGCTGCAGCGGCCTCAACGGCGTTCCTTGGCGGACTTCTTGTCGAGCATGCCGAATGTCGGGGAAGACAACGACTTCGATGCGCGCAAAATGCAAGAATAAATTCAGGAGTAAAGCGTGTATCTGCTGGATACCAATGTGATCAGCGAATCCCGCAAAGGGGAAAAAGCCAATCCTGGCATGCAGAAATTCTGGCGTTCGGTCGATCCCGATGCGATTTATCTGCCGGTGCAAAGCATAGGCGAGATACGCCGCGGCGTTGAAATCGTCAAGCGTCGCGGCGATTCAGCACAGGCCAAGATGCTGGAGATATGGCTGCAGACGCTGGCGACAGTCTATGCGGATCGCATCCTGTCTTTTGACGGCGACTGCGCCCAAGTGTGGGGGGCGCTGATGTCGGCCGGCAATCAACATCCGATCGACAAACAAATTGCCGCGATCGCCTTGATCCATGACATGACAGTCGTTACACGTAACACCAGCGACTTCATCGGCACTGGCGTGAGCCTTGTAAATCCGTTTTCATAGGACCGGCAGGCTGGATCTGCATGGTAAAAGGCAGCTCGCTACGCACCAAGCCATGTCGGCGTCATGAACGAGTTTTCCTTCCTTGCGGAAGTTTATCGCGATCACCCGGGCACAGGAGATTTGATTGAATTGTCGCTCAAACTGGCGGAGGTCCCATGTGGCCGGCTGTACAAGCGATTGGGTACACCCGAGCGCGAGTTGCAGTTTGTGTGCAATACAGCCAGGATAAGAAAGGGCCGGAAGACATGACTGTCTTCCGGCCCTTTGCAGTTGCCGAGGCCGTCTTGTATGGCGGCCCGTTTAGCTTTACTTGCCAGCCATGCCCAACAGCATTTCGTTGAGGCGTTTGACGAAACCGGCCGGATCGGCCAGGGCGCCGCCTTCGGCCAGCAAAGCCTGGTCGAACAGGATGTGCGACCAGTCGCCGAACTTGGTTTCTTCATATTTCAGGCGCTGCACCAGCGGGTGGTCCGGGTTGATTTCCAGGATCGGCTTGGAGTCCGGCGCTTCCTGGCCGGCGGCCTTCAGCATGCGCAGCAGGTTGCCCGACAGCTCATTCTCGTCAGCCACCAGGCAGGCCGGCGAATCGGTCAGGCGGAAAGTGACGCGCACATCCTTGGCCTTGTCGGCCAGCGCGCCCTTCATCTTTTCAACCAGGTCCTTGAACTGGGTTTCGGTTTCTTCGTGCTGCTTTTTCTCGGCTTCATCTTCCAGAGTGCCGAGATCGAGGCCGCCCTTGGCTACCGACGCCAGTTCCTTGCCTTCGAAATCCTGCAGGAAGGACAACATCCATTCGTCGACGCGGTCGGTCAGCAGCAGCACTTCAACGCCTTTCTTGCGGAAGATTTCCAGGTGCGGGCTATTCTTGGCGGCGGCAAAGGTTTCGCCAGTCGCGTAGTAGATCTTGTCCTGGCCTTCTTTCATGCGGCCGATATAGTCGGCGAAAGAGACAGTCTGCGCCTCGCTGCCGCTGCCATCTGCGTTGCTGGTGGAAGCAAAACGCAGCAGCTTGGCGATTCTTTCCTTGTTGCCGGCGTCTTCGCCTATGCCTTCTTTCAGGACCTGGCCGAACTCTTTCCAGAAGCTGGCGTACTTGTCTTTTTGCGCCTGGTCGTCGCTGTTCGCCAGTTCTTCCAGCAAGCCCAGCACGCGCTTGGTGGAGCCTTCGCGGATCACGCGCACATCGCGCGATTCCTGCAGGATTTCACGCGAGACGTTGAGCGGCAGGTCGCTGGAATCGATCACGCCCTTGACGAAGCGCAGGTAGACCGGCATCAGCTGTTCGGCGTCATCCATGATGAAGACGCGCTTGACGTACAGCTTGATGCCGCCGCGCTTGTTGCGGTCCCACAGGTCGAACGGAGCGCGGCTTGGCACGTACAGCAGCTGCGTGTATTCGCTGCGGCCTTCGACCCGGTTGTGGGTGTAGGTCAGCGGCGCTTCGAAATCGTGCGAAACGTGCTTGTAGAATTCGGCATACTGCTCTTCCGTGATGTCGGATTTGCTGCGGGCCCACAGCGCGCTGGCCTGGTTGACAGTCTCGAACTCGTCCTTGACTACGGTTTCCTTCTTTTCTTCGTCCCATTCCTCTTTCTGCATCACGATCGGCAGCGAGATATGGTCGGAGTACTTGCGGATGATGGATTTCAGTTTCCAGGCCGACAGGTATTCGTCTTCGCCTTCGCGCAGGTGCAGGGTGATGTCGGTGCCGCGCGACGGCTTGTCGATGGCTTCGATGCTGAAATCGCCTGCGCCCGCCGATTCCCAGCGCACGCCTTCGGTGGCGCTGGCGCCGGCGCGGCGGGTGTCGACCGTGATCTTGTCGGCGATGATGAAGGCGGAGTAGAA
>Ga0182005_1000533_pt1 | contig 19274 bp, 15 predicted proteins | sample Sormic07211103_1_FD_123021 | JGI IMG/M metagenome (GOLD analysis project Ga0182005, IMG submission 123021) | Rhizosphere microbial communities from Sorghum bicolor, Mead, Nebraska, USA - 072115-103_1 MetaG | ecosystem: Host-associated > Plants > Roots > Rhizosphere | place: USA: Nebraska...
GAGCCGCATGGCAACCCTGGGCGAGCAGGGCTTCGATATCTGCCTGCAAGCCGGCGCCACCACTTGGGTCGTGGCCGGAGAGACAGAGGACAACGGGGCGTGAGCTGTAGATATTCATGGTGCGCGAGCTTACCACCAGTCGACCAGGTAGTCATGAAGGTCCCTTTAGCGGTTGCCGAGCCTGCGCGGCGGCTGCAAAGTCCAATAGCGGGGTGAACGGACCCATGGCGCTGTCGCCGGAATATTCGCTGTAACGCCCGTTCTAGAGCCTTTTCAGGAAATATTTCTGTAGTGTTTAATGGCAATCAGCCGCTATGCTAGAGTGGATTCAAACAAATAATAGAAAACACCGGTTTGACGTCTGCTCAAAAGGAATGGGGGGACTTGCTGACGGGACCGGAAAGGCCACGCTGGGGCATAAATGCGCTATTTGCTGATGTTGCTGTTGTGTTTGCCCTTTTTGGCGAACGCCGTCGAGTTCGATGAGTTCACTCAAAGCCTGCCCTTGGGCAAATCCCTGCAAGTGTTTGAAGACGTCGACGGCCAGGCGAGCATTGGCGATGTGCGACTGCAAGCGGCGTCCGGCAACTTCAAGCCGCACCACAAGGCGACCCTCAACGCCGGTTATTCGCGTTCGGTGTTCTGGCTGAAAATCGACCTTCACTATCGCCCGACCAACCCGGCGGCGCAGCGCACCTGGCTGCTGGAACTGGCCTATCCGCCCCTCGATCGCCTGGACCTGTACTTGCCCGACGCGGCCGGCAACTATCAATTGGTCCGCGAGACCGGCGACGCCTTGCCGTTCGCCACGCGCGAGATCCGCCAGAACAACTATCTGTTCAACCTGAATTTCGCCCCCGAACAGGCGCAAACCGTTTACCTGCGCCTGCAAAGCCAAGGCTCGATCCAGGTGCCGGTCACGCTGTGGTCCAGCACCGCGTACCTGGAAGAGCAACCGGTGCGGCTGTACGTGCTGGGGCTGATTTATGGTGTGCTGCTGGGGATGCTGGTCTACAACCTGTTCATCTTTCTCAGCGTGCGCGATACCAGTTACCTGTACTACATCTTCTACATTGCCTCGTTTGGCCTGTATCAGCTGTCGGTAAACGGCGCCGCCGTACAGTACTTCTGGCCGGACAATCCCTGGTGGGCCAACGCCGCCACACCGTTTTTCATCGGATGTGCCGGGTTGTTCGGCAGTCAATTCGCCCGCAGCTTCCTGCAGACCGCCACCCACAGCCGCTGGCTGGACCGCCTGTTGCTGGCGCTGGTGCTGTTCAGCGCGCTGGTGGTCGGCCTGTCGTTGATGACCAGCTATGCCCTGGCCCTGCGCCTGGCGACGGCCCTGGCGCTGACCTTCACCGTGGTGATTTTTGCCGCAGGGATTTTCGCCTGGCTTCGCGGCTTGCGGGTTGCGCGCTATTTCATCATTGCCTGGTCGGCGTTCCTGCTCGGCGGCATCATCAATACCCTGATGGTCCTGGGCTACCTGCCGAACGTTTTCCTGACCATGTATTCCAGCCAGATCGGCTCGGCCATCGAGGTGGCACTGTTGTCCCTGGCCCTGGCAGACCGCATCAACGCGATGCGCGAACAGCAGGCGCAGACCCTGCTCGATGCCGGGCAGAAACTGGAAGTGCTCAACCAGCAACTGGCACGCAGCAACCAGCTCAAGGACGAATTCCTCGCCACCCTGACCCACGAACTGCGCACGCCCATGAACGGTGTGATCGGCTCGCTGGAGTTGATGCAAACCGTGGAAATGGACCCGGAGCTGGAGCAATACCAGCAGACCGCCGCGGGATCGGCGCGGGACATGATGCGCATGGTCAACGGTATTCTCACCCTGACCGAGTTGCAGGCGGGCAAGCTCACGGCTTCCCCTTCGGCCTTCAGCCTGCGCGGCGTGGTGGAAGCCATGCGTGTGCAGTTCGAGGGCAATGCCACGGGCAAGTCGCTCGATTTCAAGGTCGACGTGGCGCCGAATGTGCCGGACCGCCTGTACGGCGACAGCGCCAGGCTGGTGCAATGCCTGGAGTGCCTGCTCGATAACGCCATCAAGTTCACCCGGGTCGGTGGGGTGGCGTTGCGGGTGACCGGCAAGACCGTCAAACCCAATCGACTGGCGTTGACCTTTGCCGTGATCGACACCGGCATCGGCTTCACCGATCTGGGCGAGGCGACCCTGTACCAGCGCTTCTTCCAGGTCGACGGTTCGATGACCCGCGAGTATGGCGGCCTGGGCATCGGCCTGGCGATTTGCCGGCAACTGATCGAATTGCTCGGCGGTCGCCTGACTCACCGTTCCGAACCGGGGCGCGGCAGTCGTTTCCAGCTCGATGTCGAGTGCGACATTCAAGCGAGCGAGGCGCCGCCGCTGTCGTTCATGACCCGCGAACTGCCACGGGTGCGGTTGCCGCAGGATTGCACGGTGCTGCTGGTGGATGACAACAGCATCAATCAACTGGTGATGCGCGGCATGTTGCTCAAGCTGGGCTTCCGGGTGCGCACCGCCGACACCGGCAGCGCAGCGCTCGACATCCTGCAACGGGACAGCTTCGATGCGGTGCTGCTCGACTGCCAGTTGCTACCGTTGGAGGGCGTGTCGGTCTGCTGCCAGATCCGGGCGTTGCCCGGTTGCACCGAATTGCCACTGTTCGTGATTGCCCAAGGTGTGGATCGAGAGCGCTGCCCGACCGGCGCGTTGATCGACTACCTGAGCAAACCGGTGAAATTTGAAGACTTGCAGGCGGCCCTCTATCGTCGGGTCCTCTGCGCGCAACAAGGCGAAAGCGCCGGAAGTTAGGCAGATATGGCACTTTGTTCGGCCAAGGGACGGTGCTTAACTGAAATCCCCTTGGCTGACCAAAGGAGCCCTGCCATGAACCTGCACCAGTTCGCCGAAACCCACGAAGTGACCAATCAGCCGCCATCGCTGGATGGCGCCAACCTGTATCGCATCGATTTGCCACTACAGGAATGGTCGCGGCGTTTCGGGGCCGGTTGGGCCGAATCGCGGATCGACGCTTACGGCGCACTGGCAGGCGGGCCGTTGATGGAAGCGGGGTTCCTCGCCAATGAGAACAAACCGGTGTTCAGCAGTCACGATCGCTACGGCCATCGTATCGACCTGGTGGAGTTTCACCCGGCCTATCACCAGTTGATGCGTACCGCCATCGAACACGGGCTGACCTCGCTGCCCTGGGCGCAGCCGCAGGACGGCGCCCATGTCGCCCGCGCCTCCATGACCTATCTGCACAGTCAGGCCGAAGCTGGCAGTGGCTGCCCGCTGACCATGACCTTCGCCAGCGTCCCGGCAATGCGTCTGCAACCGGACCTGGCGGAGAAATGGCTGCCGAAAATCCTCTCCACCGAATACGACCCGCGCAACGTCGGCATGGCGCACAAACCGGGTGTCACCATCGGCATGGCCATGACCGAGAAACAGGGCGGCACCGATGTGCGGGCCAACACCACCAAGGCCTACCCGGTAGGGGCCGGCGGCCCTGGTCAGGCGTACGAACTGGTGGGCCACAAGTGGTTCTGCTCGGCGCCGATGTGCGACGCCTTCCTGACCCTGGCCCAGACCGACAAGGGCCTGACCTGTTTCCTGCTGCCGCGCCATCGCCCGGACGACACCCGCAACCAGTTCTATATCCAGCGTCTGAAAAACAAGCTTGGCAACTGCTCCAACGCTTCCAGCGAAGTGGAGTTCCGTGGCGCCCTGGCCTGGATGGTCGGCGAAGAAGGCCGGGGCGTGCCGACCATCATTGAAATGGTCGCCATGACCCGTTTCGATTGCATGGTAGGTTCCAGTGCCTTGATGCGCCAGGCGCTGACCCAGGCCAGCCATCACTGCGCCCACCGTTCGGTCGGCGGCAGACCGCTCAGCGAGCAGCCGTTGATGCAGAACGTGCTGGCCGATCTGGCGCTGGAAAGCGAAGCGGCCCTGGCCCTGAGCCTTCGCATGGGTCGGGCGCTGGATCACCTGGACGATTCGCAAGAGGCAAAATTCGCCCGGCTGGTGACGGCCGTGGGCAAGTACTGGATCTGCAAACGCGCGCCGGCGATGATCAACGAAGCCGCCGAGTGCATGGGCGGCGCCGGTTATGTCGAGGACAGCATCCTGCCGCGGCTGTACCGCGAGGCACCGGTCAACTCGACATGGGAAGGCTCCGGCAACGTGCAATGCCTGGACGTGTTGCGCGCCCTGTCGAAAGAGCCGGGGGTGCTCGATGCGTTGTTCAGTGAATTGGGCGATGGCCATGGCGACAAGCGTCTGGCGGCGCACATCGCTCAATTGCAGGCGGCGTTCAAGGACACCAGCGACATCCAGTACCGCGCCCGACAATTGACCGAAGACATCGCCCTGGGACTGCAGGCCAAGCTGTTGCTGGAGGCGGGGAGTTCGGTGGTCAGTGATGCGTTTATCGCCAGCCGTCTGGGCACCAACGGCCGAGTGTACGGTGCCTTGCCGCGAGGGCTGGACGTGGAAGCCATCGTCGCCCGTTCGACGCCGCAAGGTTTCTGAGCACTGCTTGACCTGTGGGAGCGGGCTTGCTCGCGAAAGCGGTGTATCAGTCCGCCGATGTAGGACTGATACACCGCTTTCGCGAGCAAGCCCGCTCCTACATTGGATCTATGCTGGACTTGGCATTTGTGTGTCCAACGCTGTTCCCGTGACGCGACGATGCAGGCAAGATGAAGCTCTGCAAGTCAGAACACAGGATGCTGATCGTGACCGAAGCTTTTATTGTCGTGCAAACCGCCGAGCAAGCCGTGGATCGGCTTGCGCTCCTCCACAATCGTGCAACCAGCGCGCTGAACCAGGCGCTCATGCGTTACCTCAAGGATCGTGTCGAGCCGGACGCCGAACAACGGGCGATGTTTCGTTATCCCGAACTGCGCCTGACCTACCACTGCCAGGGCGAAGTCCCGCAGACCACCCGCGCCTACGCCAAGGTCCAGTTGCCCGGCACCTACAGCGTCACCGTCACCCATCCAGCGGCTTTCCGTAAGTACCTGCTGGAACAGCTGGTGCCCTTGATGCACGACTTCACCGTGACCGTCGAAGTCGGTGTCAGCCAGCAGAACATTCCTTATCCGTACGTGGTCGAGCAGGGCGATGAACTGGCCGGTTCGGGCGTGACTGCCGCTGTGTTGGCGCGGGTGTTCCCGAGCACCGATCTGTCGGCGGCGACCGACGGTATTGCCGACGGCCTGTACGATTGGGAAAACACTGATCCGCTGCCCCTGGCGTTGTTCGATGCGGCGCGGGTGGACTTCTCCCTGCGCCGACTGGTGCATTACACCGGCAGCGACTGGCGCCATGTGCAGCCCTGGATTCTGCTGACCAACTACCACCGCTACGTCGACCAGTTCATCGTCCATGGCCTGGAGCAGTTGCGCAGCGACCCGCGTTTCGTGCGCATGGTGTTGCCGGGCAACGTGATCATCGAAAAGAGCATGGATCACGGCGAAGCCTCGGCAATTGCCGCCGGCGTGGTCTGGCACCGTTACCAGATGCCGGCCTATCACCTGATCGCCAGCGACGGTCATGGAGTGACTCTGGTAAACATCGGCGTCGGCCCGTCCAACGCCAAGAACATTACCGATCACCTGGCGGTGCTGCGTCCGCATTGCTGGCTGATGATCGGTCACTGCGGCGGTTTGCGTCAGTCGCAGACCATCGGTGACTACGTGCTGGCCCACGCCTACATGCGCCGCGACGGGATTCTCGACCGTGTGGTGCCGCCCAATATTCCGATCCCGGCCCTGGCCGAGGTGCAGATGGCCTTGCAGCAGGCGGCGGCGAACATTACCGGCGAGAAGGGCGACGAGCTGAAAAAACGCCTGCGCACCGGCACCGTGCTGACTTACGACGACCGCAACTGGGAGCTGCGTTGGGCCCAGGAACGGCCGTTGATCAACCTGTCCCGCGCCGTGGCGGTGGACATGGAAAGCGGCACCATCGCCGCCCAGGGTTATCGCTTGCGGGTGCCCTATGGCACGTTGCTCTGCGTTTCCGACAAGCCGCTGCACAGTGAAATCAAGCTGCCGGGTTCGGCCAACGCCTTCTATGAGCGTGCGGTCAGCCAGCACTTGAAGATTGGCATCGAGGCGGTGGACCTGTTGCGCACCGAACTCAACTCGCTGCACTCGCGCAAATTGCGCAGCTTCGACGAACCGCCGTTTCGCTGACGGTTGTCGTGGTCATTTGGCGGTCGGGGCACTAGCATTGTCAGCCCTGACCGTTAGATGTTCTTTTTGCCATGTCCCGTCCTCAACGCCCTGTTTCCCGCCGTCCTGGCGTGAAGCCTTCCCCAGCAGCACCACGCCGCGTCGCCAAGGCGCCTCCGGCCGAGCCAAAGCTGATACTGTTCAACAAACCGTTCGATGTGCTGACGCAATTCAGCGACGGTGAAGGGCGGGCGACGCTCAAGGACTATATCGATGTGCCGGGGATCTACCCCGCGGGTCGCCTGGATCGCGACAGCGAAGGGTTGCTGCTGTTGACCAACGACGGCCAGCTTCAGGCGCGTATTGCCGACCCCAAGCACAAACTGGCCAAGACGTACTGGGTGCAGGTCGAAGGTGAGCCGAGCGCAGAGCAGTTGCAGCGCTTGCGGGACGGCGTGGAGTTGAATGACGGCATGACCTTGCCCGCCGAGGCGCGGCCATTGGATGAGCCGCAACTGTGGCCGCGCAATCCGCCGGTACGTTTTCGCAAGAGCGTGCCGACACATTGGCTGGAGTTGGTGATCCGTGAAGGCCGCAACCGGCAGGTGCGACGAATGACAGCGGCGGTGGGCTTGCCGACGTTGCGCCTGGTGCGGGTCAGAATCGGTGACTGGACGATCGAAGGGCTCGATCAAGGCCAGTGGAAGGAAATACCGGCGCGTTTATAGTGTGCCGGTTTCGATCAGGCCGATGACCACGCTCTTGATCACGAATGCAGCAACACCCAGGCCCAGTACGAAGAACAGAATGAACGAGCCAAAACGCCCGGCCTTGGACTTCTTCGCCAGATCCCAGACGATGAAACCCATGAAAATGATCAGGATGCTGACCAGTCCGGTCATCATCCACTCTTCGAATACTGCAGGATCCATCGGACATCTCCAGCGCGGGCAAGGGTAAAAGGGCGCGGGGAGTATACGCCAATGGTTATTGGCGATGGGTTGACCTGCGGCAGTGTGCCGCAGCTATTCGTCGCCTGTGCCGGCCCTATCGCGGGCAAGCCTCGCTCCTACAGGTTTGCCTTGGTCCGAACCCTTGTTGTAGGCGCGAGGCTTGCCCGCGAAGGCGTCATCAGCTGCGCAGATGAGTCAGCGGCAGTTCAGTGCTGTTGAGCACCTGGTTCAAGACGAAGCTGGAACGCACACTGGTCACCCCTTCGATCCGCGTCAAATGCCCCAGCAGCAGCTTCTGATAATGGTCCATGTCCGGCACCACGACCTTGAGCTGATAGTCAGCATCCATCCCGGTGACCAGGCTGCACTCGAGCACCTGGGGCAAGGTGCGAATGGCCGCCTCGAAGTTCTCGAAGCGCTCTGGGGTATGGCGGTCCATGCCGATCAGCACATAAGCAGTCAGGCTCAAGCCGAGCATCTTGCGGTCGAGCAGGGCGACCTGGCGGGAAATGTAGCCGTCATCTTCCAGTTGCTTGACCCGGCGCGAGCAGGGGGAAGGGGACAGACCGATGCGTTCGGCCAGCTCCTGATTGGAAATGCGCGCGTCGCGCTGCAATTCAGCCAAAATGCTCAGGTCGTATCGGTCGAGTTTGCTCATCAAACGGTTCCTTGTTGTAACTATTGCGGCAGATTATCTATCCAGGGTTAAAAATTGCGCAAGTAATGTTTATTTGAGCAATCTTCGCAATCCTCTGCCGTCCCTCCGAGCCTATTCTTATCACCAGAATCACTGCTCGGACAAACAGTCCAGTGCGGCTCGCCCAAACAGGCCAGCTGCGGTCGCCACCCCCACAGGGGCTGAGCCGGCCCCCGAGCTACACACTGTCCAGAAGACGGCGTGAGGTGAGCCGACGTCAAAAGCGTCGAGCACGGACGAAGTTCTCAAGGGGAGGCCGACGGGTCTCCCCTTTTTCTTGCACGCAATTTGAGCGGCGGCCTCAATAAATAAGTTGCGCGACTGATAACCTGTAGCAGAACCGGCCCGAGCTTTCCCAGTCTTACGTACAAAGGCCGTTCGCTTCATTTTTATTGCAGGGGCGGGCTTGGTCGTGATGGTTGTCAACGATGACGCGGGGAGCCTGGTACCCCGCGGCGCTTGGTGGACCATCGCGAGCGAGCTCGCTCCTACAGGATCCATAACCCACCCGCAGTGAGGAAAAGCATGAAGTCGCGCATCTGGCGTTTAGCCGGTGTTGGTTTGCTGTGTGTCAGTGTCACTGCGCAATCGCTGGCCGATGAGCCGCAGAACCGTGGGCCCGATGGCGGTCAGCAGGGCAATGGTGGTCATCAGGGCAATAATCAGGGCCACGGTGGCAACAACCAGCCGCGACCTCAGAGGGGCGAGCAGCAGAATCAGCCGCGCCCGCAGAACAACGGTCTGCCGCAGAACAGCGGTCTACCGCATAACATTGGTTTACCGCAGAACAATGGTCTACCGCAGAACAACGGTCTGCCACAAAACGGCGGCCAGTGGCAGAACCGCCAGCAGCCGGATTTCAACAACCCTGTTCGCTCCCCGCCACCTCCTCCGCAATTACCGGCCAATGACCTGCCGATCCAGCCGCGCCCCGACGCCGTGCAACAGACTCAACAGCCGCGACGGGGTTACTACCAGGACCAGCCTCGGCACAACGAACCCAACCAGCACTGGAATGGCTACATCGGCGCGCCGTCCAATCCTCCTCGCGGGCCGGGGCGTGGCAATGGCTGGGGCCCGGGGCCGCAATATCGACCGGGTCATGTGATCGACCGTTTCCCAGGCCGTGACTATCGCGTGCCTTACCGTGGGATGGATTACTACTATTCCGGTGGCTACTGGTATCGCCCGTTGGGTCCGCGTTATGTGGTGGTCGAACCACCGCGCGGGATTCGGGTGCGTTACCTGCCGGACTATGCCGAGCAGGTCTTGATCGGTGGTTCGGTGCTGTTCCTTGCGGCCGGCGCCTACTACGCCTATCAGGAGAGCACCCAGGATTACGAAGTGGTCGAGCCGCCGCTGGGCGCCGTGCAACCGCAACAGCAGCCGCAAGCGGGCAGCAACGGTTATGACGTGGAGGCCTATCCGGCCAATGGGCAGTCTCAGGAACAGGTCAATCAGGACGGATATGAGTGCTACCAGTACGCGGTACAGCAAAGTGGCTTCGATCCGCGCACTGCGACTTATCAGCCAGACCCATCCGTGGTCCAGGCCTACCGCCAGGCCCAGGGCAATTGCCTGAGCAGTCGCGGCTATCAGGTCAGCTTCTGAGCCCTGGCCGCTTTCACCACTTCCTGCGGGTCGGCGTGCACCAGCACTTCGGCCCGCGGGTAGGCCGCGTGGATCGCATCGGCAGCCTGATCGCTGATGCCGTGAGCCACCGACAGCGTCAGGTCCCCAGGCAACTCCAGATGCAATTGCACGAACCACTGATTGCCGGAAATCCGCGTACGCAAGTCATGGGCGCCTAAAACCCCCGGCACGCTGCACGCCAGCTCCAACATGCGCTGGCTGACATCCGGCGGCAGTTCTTCATCCATCAACACGGCAAAGCTCTCGCGAGCGATGGTGATGGCGCTCCAGAGGATGTACGCGGCGATCCCCAGGCCGAACCAGGCATCGACCTGATGCCAGCCAAACCCCGCCAGTATCAGCGCCAGCAGAATGCTGCCGTTGAGCAGCATGTCCGAGCGATAGTGCAGCGAATCGGCGCGCACCGCGTTGGAACCGGTGGCCTTGACCACCCGATACTGCAACGTCAACAGTGCCAGGGTCAGCGCCAGCGAGAACACGATCACCCCGATGCTGATCCAGGGCGCGCCCACCGGTTCCGGATGCTTGAGCCGGTCAACGGCCTGCAACGCAATCAACACCGCACTGCCGCCAATGAACAGCGCCTGGGCCATGCCCGCCAGCGATTCGGCCTTGCCATGCCCGTAACGATGATCATCATCGGCCGGGCGCAAGGCGTAGTGCACCGCCAGCAGGTTGAGCAGCGACGTCACACCGTCGAGTGCCGAGTCGGTGAGCCCGGCGAGCATGCTCACCGACCCGCTCAGCCACCAGGCGATGGCCTTGGCGACGATGAGCGTGCAAGCCACCGCCACCGAGGCACGGGTCGCCAGCCGCAGGAGGCGGGCATGTTCGGAGCTGGAGATCATGAGTGCGGCTATTCCTTTAAGAGCATCGGTTACGCGGCGGGTTGCAGGCCGAACATGGCCAGTTGCTGAGGGCTGCCCTTGTGCTGGATCAGGCGTGGATCATCCAGCGGCAGGCTACGACCCAGTTCACGCTCCAGAATAGACTGCAGCTTGAGGTTATCGACCTTGCCGTCGACGCCGATGGCGTCCTTGAGCTTTTGCGGATCGACCTGAGCCGTCTTGCCCGGCTCGAAATAAATCGCCCCGGTGGCGAAGTCCACGGCAAATGCGATCAGCCCTGGAATGATATAGAACAGCAACCCCACGGCATCGAGCACGGCGATGGCCGGGTCAATCTTGCCGTCGATCTGCCCCCGGCGGTCGGGATAGAAAATCGAACCGCACGCCGTAACCTGCGTCAGCAACGTCGCGACCAGCACACCGCCAATCAGGCGAAAGGGAACACGCATATGAAATCTCCTGAGTTATCTCAAAACGAAACGTCGTCGGTATGAATTAAGACCCTGACGAACGCCTGGCAGTTCGCCGTTATACTCGCGCCTCTGTTTGGGAGCCAGCATGATTTCTTTGCCGATCGATGAAGTTTTACCCGCCCTGTGTGAAGCCCTCGCGACACGCCACGAAGCCGTGCTCGAAGCGCCGCCCGGTGCCGGTAAGACCACCCGCGTGCCGCTGGCCTTGCTCGATGAGCCGTGGCTGGCCGGGCAGACCATTCTGATGCTCGAGCCGCGACGGCTGGCGGCGCGGGCGGCGGCGGAGCGGTTGGCCAGTGAGCTGGGGCAGAAGGTCGGCGAGACGGTGGGTTATCGCATTCGGCTCGACAGCAAGGTGGGGCCCAACACCCGTATCGAAGTGGTCACCGAGGGGATTCTCACCCGCCGTTTGCAGGATGATCCGGCGCTGGAAGGCGTGGGCCTGCTGATCTTCGACGAATTCCACGAGCGCAGCCTCGACGCCGACCTGGCCCTGGCCCTGAGCCTCAACGGCCGGGAGCTGTTCCGTGACGATCAACCGCTGAAAATCCTGTTGATGTCGGCCACCCTGGAAGGTGAACGCCTGGCTGGGTTGCTGGACGACGCGCCGATCCTGCGCAGTGAAGGCCGCATGTACCCGGTGACGACGCGCTGGGGGCGGCCGTTTCAGGCCGGTGAATTCATCGAGCCCCGTGTTGTACAGACCATCCTCGAAGCCTTGAACGACGAGACCGGCAGCGTGCTGGTGTTCCTGCCGGGGCAGGCGGAAATCCGTCGTGTGCATCAGCAACTGGCCGATGCGCTGGGCAATAACCCGCAGGTGTTGCTGTGCCCGTTGCACGGTGAACTGGACCTGGCGGCGCAACGGGCGGCGATCGATCCGGCACCGGCCGGCCAGCGCAAAGTGGTGTTGGCCACCAACATCGCCGAGACCAGCCTGACCATCGACGGCGTGCGCGTGGTGATCGATGCCGGGCTGGCGCGGGTACCGCGATTCGATCCGGGTAGCGGCATGACGCGCCTGGACACACAGCGGATTTCCAAAGCCAGCGCCACCCAGCGCGCGGGCCGGGCGGGGCGTCTGGAACCGGGTGTGTGTTATCGCCTGTGGTCCCAGGATCAGCACGAACAACTTGCCGCTTATGGCAGCGCGGAAATTCTATCGGCCGATCTCGCCGGGCTGGCCCTGCAGCTCGGCCGCTGGGGCGTGACGCCTGGGCAACTGGTCTGGCTCGATGTCCCGCCCGCCGCGGCCTATGCCCAGGCGCAAGATCTGCTCGAACGTCTGGGGGCGTTGGAAGGCGAGGCCTTGACCCGCCACGGCCAGGCCATGGCCGAACTGCCGGCCCATCCGCGCATCGCCCATCTACTGTTGCGTGGGCAGGCCTTGGGGTTGGCGGACATGGCCTGCGACGTCGCGGCGCTGCTGGGTGAGCGCGATATCCTGCGCGGCGGGGGCGCGGATCTGCACAGTCGACTGGTGCTGTTGTCCGGCGAAGAACGGGCCGCACGCGGTGCCCAGGGTGGGGTGCAGCGAGCACGGCAACTGGCGCGGCAGTATCGCGGTTATCTGCGTGGCAAGCCGTCGGAGCCCGTCAGCGATCCGGATCATCCACGCTGGCTGGGTGCCTTGCTGGCGCTGGCCTATCCCGATCGCGTCGCCCAGCAGCGCCGTGCCGGGGGCGCCGAATATCGCCTGGCCAACGGCCGCGCCGCGCTGTTCGCCGAAGCCGACAGCCTGATGAAACAACCTTGGCTGGTCATCGCCGACCTTGGCAGCCGCCAGGGCCAGCGAGAAGAGCGAATTTACCTCGCAGCGGATTTCGATCCGTCCCTGTTCGACTCGGTGCTGGCCGAACAGGTGCGCAGCGTCGATCAACTGGATTGGGATGAGCGCGAAGGCGTGCTGCGTGCCGAACGCCAGCGCAAGGTCGGTGAACTGATCCTCAGCCGCGAACCGCTGACCGGCCTCGACGAAACCGCCCGCAGCCAGGCGCTGGTGAATCTGGTGCGGCGCAAGGGCCTGGAGTTGCTGCCATGGACGCCGGAGCTGCGCCAGTGGCAGGCGCGCGTCGCGTTACTGCGCCAGTTGGACCTGAGCAGCAAAGGCGAAAGTGAATGGCCGGATGTCAGCGACGCCGCGCTGCTGAAAACCCTCGAACACTGGCTGATGCCGTACCTGGGAAAAGTCTCGAGACTCAGCCACTTCGCCAATCTTGACCTGTCGAGCATCGTCCACAACCTGCTGCCCTGGCCGCTGCCGCAACGGCTCGACGAGCAGGCGCCCCACCATTTGAGCGTGCCTTCGGGTTCATCGATTCGCCTGGATTACAGCGAGCAGCCGCCGATTCTGGCGGTGCGCCTGCAGGAACTGTTCGGCCTGGCCGAGACCCCGCGTATCGCCGGTGGCCGGCAAGTGGTCAAGCTCCACCTGCTGTCCCCGGCCCGACGCCCGGTCCAGGTGACCCAGGACCTGGCCAACTTCTGGCGCAGCACCTACGCCGAAGTGAAGAAGGACCTGAAAGGGCGGTATCCAAAACACTATTGGCCGGATGACCCCCTGGTGGCAGAAGCCACTGCACGGATCAAACCCCGCAAATAACCCAAGCTGCGCGCAACAGCATCCCCTGTAGGAGCGAGCTCGCTCGCGATGGTCGTCAACGATAGCGCTGGAAACCTGACACCCCCACCGCGTTCTCAGGCCCATCGCACGAGAACGAGGCCCTACAGAGGTTTTTCCTACCCCAAAGCCACAAAAAACCTGCTTTCTCCCGCCCCTGCGCATGAACAGAATGCACTCACGCATGCACAGCCAACCTAAGGAGTGAGCCATGACGTTCTCAATCATCGGGCGTTGTCCTGAAACCGGGCAGCTGGGTATTGCCATCAGCTCTTCGAGCATTGCGGTGGGCGCGCGTTGCCCCTGGGCGCGGGCGGGCGTGGGGGCGGTGTCTACGCAGAACATCACGCTGCCGGCGTTGGGCTCGCAGATTCTGGACTTGCTGGAACATCAGCACCTGGACCCGGACGCAGCGCTGGACAGGGCGCTCAGTTCCAATGGCTGGAGTCAGTACCGGCAGGTGACGGTGATCGATGCGTCAGGGCGGATTGCCTTTTTCAGCGGCAAGGAGTCGCTGGGCGTGCACAACGCAGTCAAGGGCGAGCAATGCGTCGCGGCGGGTAATTTGCTCAGCGATGGGCGGGTGATCGAAGCCATGGTCGAGGCGTTCGAGGCCGAGCCGGGGCAGTTGGCTGACCGCCTGCTGGCCGCCATGCAGGCGGCGATGGCCGCCGGTGGTGAAGCGGGACCGGTGCATTCGGCGGCATTGAAAGTGGTGGGCGACTACACCTGGCCGATCATCGACCTGCGGGTTGATTGGGCCGAGGAAGATCCCATTGGTCAGCTGAATGGACTGTGGCAGGCCTATCGACCGCAGATGCAGGACTACCTGACCCGCGCACTCGACCCGACGGCCGCCCCGAGCTACGGAGTGCCGGGGGATGAGTGACATGTCCAGCCGTGACCTTCTGGAGCGCCTGATCGGCTTCGCCACCGTCAGCCGCGATTCCAATCTGGAGCTTATCCATTTCATCGAGGCGTACCTGGCCGGGCATGGCGTGCAGAGCGAGCTGTTCTTCAACGAGGACGGCACCAAGGCCAATCTGTTCGCCACCATCGGCCCGCCTGTCTCCGGTGGTGTGGTGCTGTCGGGGCACACTGACGTGGTGCCAGTCGAGGGGCAGGCCTGGACCGTGGAGCCGTTCAGGCTCACGGAAAAGAACGGACGCCTCTACGGCCGCGGCACTGCCGACATGAAAGGCTTCATCGCCTCGGTGCTCGCCGCAGTACCGACTTTTGTAAAACGGCCACTGCGGGTGCCGGTGCACCTGGCGTTTTCCTACGATGAGGAAGTGGGCTGCCTGGGCGTGCGGTCGATGCTCGCCCAATTGCAGCAGCGACCATACAAGCCCAGCCTCTGCCTGATCGGCGAACCCACGCAGCTCAAACCCGTGCTGGGCCACAAAGGCAAATTGGCGATGCGCTGCGAAGTCCGCGGTGCGGCGTGCCATTCGGCGTATGCGCCTTATGGGGTCAACGCGATCGAATACGCCGCGCAACTGATTGGTCGTCTGGGCGCAATCGGCGCCGAACTCGCCCACCCTGATCACCACGACCCGCGTTTCGATCCGCCGTTTTCCACCGTGCAAACCGGTGTGATCAAAGGCGGCAGGGCGCTGAACATCGTGCCCGCTGAATGCGAGTTCGATTTTGAAGTCAGGGCGTTGCCGGACTTCGATGCTCAGCAGGTGGCCAGCCAGCTGCAAAGCTACGCCGAGGAACAACTGTTGCCGAAGATGCGGGCGGTGCAGGCAGACACGGACATCCGGTTCAAACCGCTGAGTGCCTATCCCGGACTGGCGACTGATCCTGGCAGCGAGGCGGCGCGGCTACTGGCGATCCTCAGCCGATCCTCGGCGTTTGGGACGGTGGCTTTTGGCACAGAGGGCGGGCTGTTCGATCAGGCCGGCATCCCCACGGTGGTGTGCGGACCGGGCAGCATGGACCAAGGGCACAAGCCTGATGAGTTCATCTCGGTGGAGCAGTTGAAGGGCTGTGATGCGATGCTGGTTCGGTTGGCGGACTATCTGTGTACGGGCACGACACTGTAGGAGCGAGCTTGCTCGCGATGGACTCAAGGGCACCGCGTTTTGCCAGGTTTCCAGCGTTATCGTTGACGACCATCGCGAGCGAGCTCGCTCCTACAAGGGGCTCTGGCTCAGCTGTTCGCGGCAGAAGTCCACGAACAACTGCGCAGGCTTGGTCAACTGGCTGCGCTTGAGGTGGGCGGACGCCAGGCCCGAAGTCGATACCGTTTCCGTGATGTCCACCGACACCACTTTCTTCCCATCGTAAGTACATTCCGAATGCGGCCGGGTCACCAGGATCGAGAACCCGAACCCCTGGCCGACCATGCCGCGCACCATCTCGATCGACGGCGAGCTGAACACGATGTTCGGCGTCAGTTCCAGCTCGTGGAACAGGCTGACGAAGTAGGTCCGGCTCGGCTGCACATCCAGCAGGATCATTGGCTCATTGCACAGATCTCGCAGTGATATCGACGGCTGCTCGGCAAAGCGATGGCCTTCAGGCAGCAGGATGTAGGGCTTCTGCGGTGGCATCAGCGGCGTGGTTTGTATGGTGCTGTCGAGCCCGTGGTCGTAGAGGATGGCAACGTCGAAGGTGCCGGCGGTCAAGCCTTGCACCAACTCCTGCTGCTCGCCGTCGCGAATACGGATATCAACCCCGGGGTAGAGCTTGCGAAAACCTGCGATCAGCCGGGGCAAATACAGCGGCGCGACCGTCTCGAAGCAACCGATGTCGATCTGCCCGGACACCGTGTCGTTGTCCGCCAGGGCATTCTGTTCGAACTCCCGGGCCATGCGCAGCAGTTCCTGCGCCTTGTGGTAGAAGCGCGTGCCGGTGGGCGTCAGGGACACGCCCTGGGCATGGTGACGGATGAACAGCTGAACGTTGAACGACTCCTCCAGGCTCTTGATCGCCGTGGACACCGACGGCTGCGCAATGTAGAGCTGCCTCGATGCCTCGGCCACGCTGCCGGCTTCCACCGTGGTCACGAAGTACTTGAGTTGCCGCAAGGTATAGGACGCCACACGCACCTCTTTTTCTCGGGTTTACGCTAACGGGTCTGGATGGCCCATGCCGCACGAATGCCTGCCTGAACCTTACCTCATGACCGATCCGGACTGGGCAGACCGGAGCCAAGTTTTTTCTTATACCCGAAGCATATTTTTAATAATTTTCCTATCCGCACGCTTGACGCACTATCGCTACAACCTCGGATCACCACCTGGCCACCAGGCGGACGCAAAGGGATTGAAGAATAAAAAAGATGTTTTCGCGCCGCTGCAGTGCGCGTATTAACGGCCGCCTGGTCGTGACTGCCTCCGTAACTAATCACAATTAAAAAGTGAGGGAGCTTCCATGTTCAAGTATTCGTCTTCGAGCGTTAAAGCGGTTGCTGGTGTTACAGCGTTACTTGCATTGAGTTTGCCGGTTGTCGGGCACTGCGAAAGTTTGACGGTGATTTCTTTTGGCGGTGCCACCAAGGCTGCGCAGGAAGGCGCTTACTTCAAACCTTTTGAACAAAGTGGTGCGGGCAAAGTGGTGGTGGGCGAGTACAGCGGCGAACTGTCCAAGGTCAAAGCGATGGTGGATGTCGGCCAGGTGTCCTGGGACGTGGTCGAAGTGGAAAGCCCCGAACTGTTGCGTGGCTGTGAAGAGGGTTTGTTCGAAAAGATCGACCCGGCCCTGATCGGTGACGCCGGCAATTACGTGCCCGGTGCGGTCAGTGAGTGCGGGGTGGCCAGTTATGTGTGGTCGATGGTGCTGGCTTACAACTCGGGCAAGGTGAGCGCCGCGCCGACGTCCTGGGCGGACATGTGGAACCTGCAGCAGTTTCCCGGCAAGCGCGGCCTGCGCAAGGGCGCCAAATACACCCTGGAAGTGGCGCTGCTGGCCGACGGCGTAAAACAGCAAGACCTCTATAAGGTCCTGAACACCAAGGAAGGCGTGGACCGGGCGTTCCGCAAGCTCGACCAGATCAAACCCTCGATCCAGTGGTGGGAAGCCGGTGCGCAGCCGCCGCAATGGCTGACGGCCGGTGACGTGGTGATGTCCGCCGCCTATAACGGGCGCATTGCCGTGGCGCAAAAGGAAGGCTCGAAACTGGCGATCTCCTGGAACGGCCACCTCTACGATCCGGATCACTGGGCCATCGTGCGCGGCAGCCCGAACAAGGCGCTGGCGCAGAAATTCATCGTGTTCGCCAGCCAGGCGAGCGGGCAGAAATCCTTCTCCACCCAGATGTCCTACGGCCCGATCCGCAAGGATGTGCTGGCGCAATTGCCCGCCGACACCCTCGCTCAGTTGCCCACCGCACAGGCCAACCTGGCCGAGGGCCAATTGGTGGATGCCACGTTCTGGGTCGATCACGGCGAGGAGCTGGAGGAGCGCTTCAACGCCTGGGCGGCCCGCTGAGGCCGCCGCTTTCATGCCATTCAGGAGAATAGAAAAATGACCACCGACAACAAACCCCAGCGCGAGACCAGGGACTATCAGGCCGGGGACGCCGCCCACCACATTCACGCCTTCCTCGATCAGAAGGCGCTGAACGCCGAAGGCCCGCGGGTCATCGTCGGTGGCGAGCGCCTGCACCTGTGGGACAACGACGGCCATCGCTACCTCGACGGCATGTCGGGCCTGTGGTGCACCAACCTCGGTTACGGGCGCAAGGACCTGGCGGCGGCGGCCACCCGTCAACTGGAACAATTGCCGTACTACAACATGTTCTTTCACACCACCCACCCGGCGGTGGTCGAGTTGTCCGAGCTGTTGTTCAGCCTGTTGCCCAGGCACTACAGCCACGCGATCTACACCAACTCCGGCTCCGAAGCCAACGAGGTGTTGATCCGCACCGTGCGCCGTTACTGGCAGATTCTCGGCAAGCCGCAGAAGAAGATCATGATCGGTCGCTGGAACGGTTATCACGGCTCCACACTGGGCGCGACGGCGCTGGGCGGCATGAAATTCATGCACGACATGGGCGGGGTGATTCCCGATGTCGAGCACATCGACGAGCCTTACTGGTTTGCCCATGAAGGAGATCTGACCCCGCAGGAGTTCGGTCTGCGCGCGGCCCGGCAACTGGAAACGAAGATTCTGGAACTGGGCGCCGAAAACGTCGCGGCGTTCGTCGCCGAACCGTTCCAGGGCGCCGGCGGCATGATCTTTCCGCCGGAAAGCTACTGGCCGGAAATCCAGCGCATCTGCCGCCAGTACGATGTGCTGCTGTGTGCGGACGAGGTGATCGGTGGCTTCGGCCGCACTGGCGAATGGTTCGCCCACCAGCACTTCGATTTCCAGCCGGACACCCTGTCCATCGCCAAGGGCCTGACCTCGGGCTACATCCCCATGGGCGGCCTGATTCTGAGCCGGCGCATGGCTGAAGTGCTGGTGGAGCAGGGCGGCGTGTTCGCCCACGGCCTGACCTATTCCGGGCACCCGGTGGCCGCCGCCGTGGCCATTGCCAACCTCACGGCGTTACGCGATGAGGGCGTGGTGACGCAGGTGAAAACCGACACCGGGCCGTACCTGCAACAGTGCCTGCGCGAGGTGTTCGGCGACCACCCGCTGGTGGGTGAGATCCAGGGTGTCGGGCTGGTGGCGGCGTTGCAGTTTGCACAGGACAAAGCGACCCGCAAACGCTTCGCCAACGAAGCTGACATCACCTGGCGCTGCCGCACCATCGGCTTCGAGGAAGGCCTGATCATCCGCTCCACGTTGGGCCGCATGATCATGGCGCCAGCGCTGATTGCCACGCGCGGTGAGATCGATGAACTGGTGGCCAAAACCAAGATCGCCGTCGATAGAACCGCCAAAGAAATCGGC
>Ga0182005_1000536_pt1 | contig 19181 bp, 20 predicted proteins | sample Sormic07211103_1_FD_123021 | JGI IMG/M metagenome (GOLD analysis project Ga0182005, IMG submission 123021) | Rhizosphere microbial communities from Sorghum bicolor, Mead, Nebraska, USA - 072115-103_1 MetaG | ecosystem: Host-associated > Plants > Roots > Rhizosphere | place: USA: Nebraska...
CGGGCTCCGCCTGGGGGTTTTCGAGTCGGCTGTCCCTGCCTCCCCGAAAACGGCCGGTCATCCCTGACCGGCCCCGCCTGCGCGGCCTTGTCCAGTCGAAGCCCTCGCCTGCGGCTACCGGCCGCGAGGGTCACCCCCGCCATCTCTTTGGTGTACCGAGGAGGGTTGGTGGTCGAGCGGGGTGTGGCTTCTTCGCTTCGTTGGCTTTTCGCGCGCAGGGCGCGCTCCTACAGGCCGCCATGTATCCCCCCATTGCGGTCGCCGTGCGGTAGGAGCGAACCCTGTTCGCGAACCCTCAGCCTCACTAAGGCGAACGAGGCGATGCGCTCAGGCAAGCGAGCGTTCCGATCCAACGAAGCGAACCGCCGCTCGACCCCACGCTGCCTCAGTCCCCCAAAGAGCCGGCGGGTGCCACCCTCGCGTCCGGTAGCCGCAGGCGAGGGCTGCGACTGGAAGAGGCCCGCAAGGGGGCCGGTCAAGGATGACCGGCCGTTTTCGGGGAGGCAGGGACAGCCGACTCGAAAACCCCCAGTCGGAGCCCGACCCGGCCGAAGGCCATTGATACACGGCCGCGGTAGCGGCCCTCCTTGAGGGGTCGCCGCAGGCGTGGACGCGAGGGTGGCGCCCGCCGGCTCTTCAACGCGACACTACACGCCGCGACAAAACCAAACGCGAACGCGCAAGCCGAGCCCCGGCTCCAACAAACATCTCGCCAACTCGCCAAAAAAAAGGCCTCGCATTCGCAAGGCCATTTTTCTCGTTTATGTCGGCATGTAAATCACACCAGCAGATCGCTTTCCTTTTTACCGGCCTTCAGCGCGTCATTGAACCAGCGCGGACGCTTGCCGCGTCCCGACCAGGTCTGTTCCTCGTTATCCGGATTACGGTATTTGGCAGCTACCACCGTGCCGGCGCGTTTGGATTTCGGGGCGCGGGCGCCGAAGACGTCGTCGAAGGTGAAACCTTCGGCGCGGATCAATTCATTGATTTTGTCGCGCAGTGCGGAAACTTTCTCCCTGCGCAGCTCGGTTTGGCGGGACTGGGCCTTGGCGATCAGCTCGTTGAGCTGATTGTGGCTGAGGTTCTTGATATCGACGGCCATGGGCATTCTCCCTGTTCTGGTTTCACAGTAAATCGACGTATTAATCGATGCGATTAATTTCACACACGCTCGGGTCGGAATTGTGAACCAAGTGGCGGAATAATGGCAGCTTACCGTGGGACTCTCAGCGCAATCGGAGCCGATTATCGGAATAACCCTACAGCGGCGCCGTTCACTGGAATGGAATAACTCATGTCGATCATTAGCATTGGCGTACGACGTGTTGCCCTCGCGGTCGCCCTGGCCGGCGGTATGAGCCTTTCCTCGCCGGGTATGGCGGAATCCGCCGTGTACGGCGGCGGCCCGTTTTACAGCGGCGGTACGCCCGTCATGGATGACCTCCGGGCATCGGGATTTACCACAGTCATGCTGTGGAGCGTGCATGTGGATACCAACGGCGACCTGCACCTCAACGATGAGCCCCTCATCAGTGACGGCAACTACGTTGGCCCGAACACGGGCTGGTCAGCCGAGCTGGCGACGCTCAAGCAGGCGCCGACGTCGGTGAACCGGATCGAGGTGTCGATCGGTGCCGGCGGTACGACGGACTTCGAGAGTATCCAGGCACTGGTCAACGGCACCGGGGCGGGATCGGGTACGGGGCCGGACAGCATCCTTTACCGTAACTTCCAGTTGCTGAAACAGATCACGGGCGCGGACGCGGCGAATTTCGACGATGAGAGCGCCTACGATCTGGCATCGGCGACGGCCTTCGGTCAGATGCTGGCGGGGCTCGGCTACAAGATCACGTTCGCGCCCTATACCAATCGCAGCTTCTGGGCTTCGCTCAAAGCCAACCTGGGCAGTGCCGTGGACAAGATCTACCTGCAGGACTACGCGGGTGGCACGGGCAACGATCCGGCGCAGTGGACGAGCGCGCTCGGCATGCCGGTCATTCCGGGGCTCTGGTCGAAGAACGGCACGGGCTGCAGCGCTGGCGATTCGCCGGCGACCGTGCAGTCGAAGATGACTGCCTGGAAACAGAGCGCCGGTATCCCGGGCGGCTTCATGTGGCTGTACGACGATATCCAGAAATGCTCGGCGCCGGGCCGTACGACGGCGGACTACGCCAACGCGATCAATGCCGCCGTCCAGTAGAGGCGGCCGGTAACCGCGACGGGAGCGCGGCTCGTGCGCTCCCGTCGCGCCTGTCACGCAGGGACCATCACGCCTCGAGCAGGGCGAGCAGTTCTTCGCGCGTGACGTTGCGCGATTCGGCTTCCGTGCGGGCGCGGTATTCGAACGTCCCGGCCTCGAGGCCGCGGCCGCTCACGACGATGCGGTGCGGAATACCGATCAGTTCCATGTCGGCAAGCATCGGACCGGTACGGAGACCGCGGTCGTCGAATGCGGTGTCGATGCCGGCCTGCGACAGTTCCTGATAAAGCGACTCGGCGGCCTCGGTGACGACGGGATCGTTCTTCGGATTGATGACGCAGACCACCACGCGCCACGGCGCCATGGCGTCGGTCCAGATCATGCCGGCGTCGTCGTGGCGCTGCTCGATGGCGGCGGCGACGATGCGGCTGACGCCGACGCCGTAGCAACCCATGTACATGGTGGCCATCTTGCCGTTGTTGTCGAGCACGCGCGCGCCCATGGCTTCGGCGTACTTCTGGCCGAGCTGGAAGATATGACCGACCTCAATGCCGCGGGCCAGACGGATCGTGCCCTTGCCGTCCGGGGACGCGTCGCCTTCCACCACCTTGCGGATGTCGGCTACGCGGTTGATGCGGGCATCGCGCTGCCAGTTGGCGCCGGTGAAATGGGTGCCGTCCTGATTGCCACCGCAGACGAAGTCGGCGAGCACGGCGGCGCTGCGGTCGACGATAACCGGAATGGAGTCGGGCAGGCCGACAGGGCCGATGAAGCCCGGGCGTGTGCCGGTGGCGGCGAGAATCTCCGCTTCGCTGGCCAGTTCGGAATCGTCCGGCAGCTCAGGCAGGTGCGCGGCCTTCACTTCATTGATGTCGTGATCGCCGCGCACGACGAGCGCGACCAGGCCTTCCAGGCCGCGAACGAGGATGGTCTTCACCGTCTGCGAAGCCGGTACGCCTAGGAATGCGGTGATCTCGTCGATCGTGCGCTGCGTGGGCGTATCCACGCGGGTAAGTTCGGCCGACGGCGCGGGACGCTCGATGGCCGGTGCCAGCGCTTCGGCTTTTTCGATGTTGGCCGCGTACGACGAACCGTCGGAAAACGCGATGGCGTCTTCGCCCGAGTCGGCGATGACCTGGAACTCGTGGCTGGCGCTGCCGCCGATGGCGCCGGTGTCGGCGTCGACGGCGCGGAATTCCAGGCCCAGGCGGGTGAAGATGCGCGAATACGCGTCATACATGACCTGGTAGGTTTCGCCAAGCGATTCCGGGGTCAGGTGGAACGAGTAGGCGTCTTTCATCAGGAACTCGCGCGCACGCATCACGCCGAAGCGCGGGCGGATCTCGTCGCGGAACTTGGTCTGGATCTGGAAGAAGTTGAGCGGCAGCTGCTTGTAGCTCTTCAGCTCGTTACGCGCGAAGTCGGTGATGACTTCTTCGTGCGTGGGGCCGTAGCAGAACTCCTGCTCCTTGCGATCCTTGATCTTCAGCAACTGGCCGCCGAATTTCTCCCAGCGGCCGGTTTCTTCCCACAGCTCGCGCGGCTGCACCGAAGGCATGAGCACTTCGATCGCGCCGGCGCGGACCATTTCCTCGCGGACCACGGCCTCGACCTTGCGCATCACGCGCAGGCCCAGCGGCGACCAGGTGTAAAGGCCGGACGCCAGCTTGCGGATCATGCCCGCGCGCAGCATCAGCTGGTGGCTGGCGATTTCCGCGTCGGCGGGGACTTCCTTGACGGTGGCGAGATGAAACTGGCTGAGGCGCATGCGGGCGATTCGTCGGGAGTAAGACGTCGATTATAGGTGCAAGCCCCAGCCAGCGCCGATCACTTGCAGTAAAGCGTCATCTGCGCCTGCGTGGTTTCAATCTGGCGTTTCTTCCCGGCGTCGTCGAGCTGCTGGGAACCGCCCTTGCCGTCATCGACGGAGATGACCTGTTCCTTGCCCAGCACGTCCATGTTCTTCCGCAGCTGGTCGCAGAGCCTGGCGCGGTTGGCCGGGTTGTCGGCGACCTGGGTGCCGGGTGCGGGAGGCGCGGCTTCCGGCTTCGCCGGTGCGGCGGGGGCCGGTGCCGGTGCCTCGACCGTGCCGCTGGTCTTCACCTTCTCGTATCTTGCGTTGTTCGGCGGCGGCGTGTCCGCGTAATGGGTGACGCCCTGAGCGTCCTTCCACTTGTATGCCTGGGCCAGCGCGAGGGGGCAGACCGTGACGAGGAGTGCGAGGACAAGGCAGCGGCGCATGCGTGATTCCGGCAGGTGGGTGGATGGCGCAAGAAGTATCACCGGGCCCCCTGCCACGCAAGCGACCCCTGTCCCGGTTTCACGCACCCCGGCACCGGCGGCGGCCTGACGCATCACGGCGCCTGGGCTACACTGGTGGCCCATGTCACGGAATGGCCCATGAGCGATCCGATCCAACCCCGGGGGCCGCGTCACCGCGGCATCTATCTGCTGCCGAACCTTTTCACCACGGGCGCGATGTTCTCGGGGTTCTACGCGATCGTCTCCGCGATCGGCGGGGATTACCAGACGGCCGCGCTGGCCGTGTTCGTCGCGGCGATCCTCGACGGCATGGACGGCCGCGTCGCCCGCATGACCAACACGCAGAGCGAGTTCGGCGTGCAGTACGACTCGCTGTCCGATCTGGTCAGCTTCGGGCTGGCGCCCGCGCTGGTGCTGTATACCTGGTCATTGTCATCCCTGGCTGATTACGGACAGGTCTGGGGCAAGATCGGCTGGGCCGGTGCCTTCATTTACGCCGTCTGCGCGGCGCTGCGTCTTGCCCGCTTCAATACCCAGGTGGGCGTGGCGGACAAGCTCTACTTCCAGGGACTGGCCAGCCCGGCGGCGGCCGCCCTGTGCATGTCTTTCGTCTGGACCATGGTCAAGTTCGACGTGCCGGGGCCGACGGTCGCGTTCTTCGCGTTGCCCATGGCGGTGATCGCCGGACTGCTGATGGTCAGCAACGTGCGCTATTACAGCTTCAAGGCGTGGCCCAAGGGTGACCGCGTGCCCTTCATCTGGCTGATCGCCGCGGTGCTCATCGTGGTGCTGTTGCTCATCGACACCGCGCGCGTGCTCTTCGCCGTCGCGGTGATCTACACGATATCGGGTCCAGTGATGACGCTGTGGGGCCGTGCGGCCCACCGTCGTCGGGTGCGTCGCCATGCCCGGGCGCCGGGAGGCAGCTGATGGCCGCGATGCCCGCCCGTCACGCGCGACTGCTCAAGGTCATGGGTGTGACCCCATGGCGCCTGCGTGTCACGGAAGCCGTGGAGCCGTCGCCGTTCGAGCCGGCCAACGACCCGGTCGATGGTGGGCGCGTGGCCTGCGTCGTCGTCCTGCCGGCGGGATGCAGCGAGCGCGAAATGGAACTGCTCGGTCGCGCCCTGCGCGCCTTCGGCGCCGTTACCGCGCGTGCGGCGCGGCTGGAGGTGGGGCCCAACGGCCTCGAGCACGTGCCGGTCGCCTCGGCGTATCTGGTTTTCGGCGATGCTCAGGCGCGAGCCCTGGGCCATCAGTTGCCGGCCGCCGCGCTCGCCGCGGCACAGATCGTCCTCGTCGACCCACCGTCAGCCATCGTGTCCGATGCGGCCGCCAAACGCCGTCTCTGGAACGGCCTGCGCGCTCTGGGCCGCGCGTTCGCACGGAGCTGAGCCCGCCATGGTCGCCGTCGCCCGCCCGTCCACCGAAGTCCGCGCGATGCGTCGCGACGACCTCGATGCCGTCGTGGCGATCGAGCACGCGTCCTACCCCTTTCCCTGGAGTGCGGGCATCTTCCGCGACTGCCTGCAGGCCGGTCATAACTGCTGGGTGATCGTCCACGAGGGCGACATCGCCGGGTACGGCATTCTCTCGGTGGCCGCGGGGGAAGCGCATGTACTCAACGTCTGCATCGGTGACGCCTGGCGCGGCCTCGGTTACGGCCGCCGCATGATGCGACGGCTGCTCGATCTGGCCCGCTGGTACGGCGTGGAGCGGGTGTTCCTCGAAGTACGTCCCTCCAACCCCGTCGCCAGGGCGCTTTACGACTCGCTGGATTTCCACGAGATCGGACGTCGGCCCGGCTACTACCCTGCGGAAAACGGGCGCGAAGAGGCTATCGTGATGGCCTTCGACATGCACCGCCCGGACTGAGCCGACTCAGCCTTCCCGCAGCAGCGCCATCGGCGATGTGTTGAGCACGCGTCGCGTCCCGTACAGGCCGATCAGCATGACCACCAGCGCCGCCAGCGCGGCGGCGCCGATGAGCGGCCACAGCGGCGGCACGAAGTTTTCGATACGGAACACCGCCTGGCCGAGCCAGATACCCGCGCCCGTGGCACCGAGTGCCGCCGTCAGGCCGGCGACCAGACCCAGCAGCGCGAACTCGCAGGCCGCCGCCGCCCTCAGTTGCAGGCGGGTGGCGCCGAGCGTGCGCAGCAGAGCGGCTTCCTTCCGCCGCTCCTGTGCGCTCGCCGCCAGGGCGGCCGTCAGCACGAGCGCGCCCGCCAGCAGGCTGAAACCAAGTACCCAGCGCACGGCACCACCGACGCGGTCGACGATCTCGCGGACGCGGTCGAGCAGCGCATCCACGTCGATCAGGCTGAGGTTGCCGTAGTCGCGCGACAGCTTCGACAACTCATCCGCGTGGCCGCGGGGCAGATAGAAACTGGTCAGCCACGTGTGCGGAAGATCGGCCGCATGGGCCGGATCGAGCATCAGGAAGAAGTTGACCCGGAACGAGCTCCAGTCGACCTTGCGGATGCTGGTGACGCGCGCGTCGAGGCTGCCTTCGCCCACCTCGAAACGAAGGGTGTCGCCGAGCTTCAGCTGGAAACGGTCGCGCCACGACGTATCGACGGACACTTCGGCCTGCGCCGGCGAGGCGTCGGGCCATGCGCCAGCGACGATCTGATTCGACGGCGGGAGCTCCGCGCTCCACGAGAGGCGCAACTGCTGATCGGCCGAATCGCGGCCCTGCTGGTCGTCGAAGGTGAGTGTGTCGATCGACTTGCCGTTGATCGCGGTGAGCTTGCCCACGGCGAGCGGCATCATGTTGGTCCGGCTCGCACCCATGTGAGTCAGCGCGTTGGTGAAAGCGTCGCGCTGGTCGTCCTGCAGGTTGAGCGCGAACCAGTTGGGTGTATCGGCAGGCAGTTCGCGTCGCCAGCCGTCGAGCAGCGACGGAGCGATCACGGCGAGCAGGAGAAGGGCGCACAGGCCGAGCGACAGAGCGGTGGCCTGGATCAGCGACAGCCCGCGTCGGCGTGCCAGCGCCGCAAGGCCCAGACGAAGCGCGGGGTGCGCGCCGGGGGCGACGCGGCGTGCGATGACCAGCAGCAGGGCCGAAAGCAGCGCGGCGACGACGGCGACGCCGCTCAGGCTCGCCGCGAGGATGCCGGCCAGTCTGGCCGAATCGCTTTGCACCCACACCAGCGCGATCGCGGTCAGCAGCGGGATGAGGTACAGCACGTCGAAGCGGCGGACGCGTCGCTGCATCGACTCGCGGAACACGGCGACCGGCGGCACTTCGGCGAGGCGCACGAGCGGCGGCAGCGCGAAGCCGGCGAGCACGGCCAGGCCCATCGCGGCGGCGGCAAAGACCGGTCCCAGCGGCAGGGTGGTCGGAATGTTGTCGAACAGCTGGCGCGCGAAGTACCACGCGCCCTGGGCGAGGCCGACCGCAATCAGCATGCCCACGGCGGCGGCGGGCAGCGCCAGCGCGGTCAGCGTGCTGACCAGCAGCGCGACCACGCGTCGGCGCGGCGTGCCGAGCGCGCGCAACAGCGCGACTTCGGACGCCTTGCGTCGTGCATAGCGCGACGATGCCAGCGCGATAGCGACACCCGCGAGCAGGGCGGAGAGCAGGGCGGTCAGGCGCAGGAAGGCGCTGGCGCGATCGAATGCCGAGCGCATGCGCTCCTGCATTTTCTCCGGCGTGATCAGGTCGGCGCCCTGGGGCAGGGCGTTCGCTTCCAGCGACGTGCGCCATGTGGCGACCGCCGCCGGCGGACCCGAGACCAGCAGGCGGTGACGGGCGCGACTGCCGACAGACAGGAGCCCGGCCTCCGTCGCGTCGTCGAGATTCATAAGCGCACGCGGCGCGAGAGCGAACAGTTCACCGCCGTCGGGCTGGCGGACGAGTTCGGCGCTGACGCGAAGGTCGCGTCCGCCCACCTGGACGGTCTGGCCGGCGTGGATGCCGAGGCCCACCATGGCCCGGTGATCGAGGAAGAGTTCGCCGCGTCCGGGGCCGTGGGCACTCCGGCCCTTGCCGTCGGCACCACGGACTTCCAGCGTGCCGCGCAGCGGGTAAGCCGCATCCGTCGCCTGGACATCGAGCAACTGGCTGTGTTCGCCCACAAAAGCCACGCTGCGAAAGGCCGCGCCGCGCGATGCCGTGAGTCCGTCGTCCTGCGCCGAACGGAGCATGGGCTCAGGCAATGGCGCCGGCGCGGATACGCCCAGATCGCCACCGATCAGTTCGGCGGCGCTCGCGAGGATGCCCCGCTCGATGCGGGTGGACAGCGTGGCGACCACGCCGAGCGCGATGACGGCAAGCACCAGCGACGCGGCGAGCGTGCGCAGTTCGACCAGATGCCACTCGCGGCGCAGCGTACGCAGGGCGAGCCGTGCGACGTTCATGCAGGAACTCCGAGGCGGCCTTCATGCAGTTCCGCCGAGCGGGCGCAGCGCGCCGCCAGGCGGGGGTCGTGGGTGACCAGGATGAGCGTGGTCGCATGCTGCCGGTTCATTTCGAAGAGCAGGTCGCCGATGTGTTCGCCCGTGTGCTGGTCGAGATTGCCGGTAGGCTCGTCGGCAAACAGGATTCGCGGCCGGTGGACGAACGCGCGTGCGAGCGCCACGCGCTGCTGCTCGCCACCTGACAGCTGCGCGGGATAGTGCCGGCGCCGTGCGGCCAGGCCGACCGAGTCGAGTGCGACGTGGGCGCGTTCCCGCGCCGAGTCGTCGCCTTCGAGCTCCAGCGGCAGCATCACGTTCTCTTCGGCCGTCAGCGCCGGGAGCAGATGGAACGACTGGAACACGAAACCGACCAGACGTCGGCGGATGGCGGCACGAGCTTCTTCGTCGACCGCCTCCAGTGCCTGCCCGTCGATCCTCACACTGCCGGATGTCGCCACATCGAGACCGGCCAGCAGGCCGAGCAGGGTGGTCTTTCCGGAACCGGATGCGCCCACGATGGCGAAGCTCTCACCGGCGGCCACGCGGAGGTTGACCCCGGAGAGGATGTCGAGTCGTCCCTCCGGGCCGAAAACCGACTTGCTAACATCGGCCACTTCGAGAAGAACACGGGAAGAATCGCTCATGCGTCGTTGCCTGGTCCTGTTGCTATGGGTTTGCTGCGCCATCGCCTCCGCGGCGGATGCGCCGCGTAAGGTGCTGGTGCTCGGGGACTCGTTGTCGGCGGCACACAACATTCCGGTGGATGCCGGATGGGTGCGCCTCCTCGACGCTCGCACATCGAAGATGGCGACGCCGTGGACGATGGTCAATGCCAGCATCAGCGGCGAAACCTCACTGAGCGGCCGGAATCGCCTGCCTGGCCTGCTCAAGGCGCAGCATCCCGGCGTGGTGGTGATCGAACTGGGCGCGAACGATGGACTGCAGGGCTTACCCCTGGGGCAGCTGGCGGCCAACCTCGACGCCATGATCGATGCGGCGAAGGGGGCGGGCGCCAAAGTCCTCCTGCTGGGGATCGAATTGCCGGTCAACTATGGCCCGCAATACCGCGACGGCTTGCGCAAGGTGTATGCGGACGCCGCGGCGAAGCACAAGGTGCCTCTGCTTCCCTTCCTGCTCGACGGCGTGGCGCTGGACCCCAGCCTGATGCAGGACGATGGCCTTCATCCGACGGCGAGGGGCGAGCCTCGCGTCGCGGAGAATGTGTGGAAAATGCTTACGCCGCTACTTAGGTAGACGACGCCACGTGCACGTCCTCGTACGCAAAATGAATGCTCATTTTCGGTCTTCACACGGTACTCACTGGTCCGGCCGTTAACTCTTCACATTTGTGAATCAGCGTAGGAGTGGAGCGATGAGCAACCGCGATGAACAGGCAGGCCTGATCCTTCTGGTCGAAGACAACCGCCAGATTGCCGAGATGGTCGGCGAGTTCCTCGAGCGCAGGGGCTATTCGGTCGACTACGCCGCGGATGGCGTCAGTGGCCTGCACCTCGCTGTTTCGAACAGCTACGACGTCATCGTGCTGGACCTGATGCTCCCGGGCATGGACGGTCTGGATGTGTGCCGTAAATTGCGCAAGGACGGCAAGAAGTCGACGCCGGTCCTGATGCTGACGGCACGCGATACCCTGGAAGACAAGCTGGTCGGCCTCGAGGCTGGCGCGGACGATTATCTGGTCAAGCCGTTCGAGGTTCGCGAACTGGAGGCCCGTCTTCGCGCACTGATCCGTCGCGACCGCCGTCAGGTCTCGTCCGAGGTGCTCAACGTGGGCGACATGACACTGGACACGGCCACGCTGCGCCTTACCCGCGGCGGGCAGGAACTGACCGTCTCGCCGATCGGCCTCAAGCTGCTTGCCATCCTCATGCGCGAATCGCCGCGCGTGGTCAGCCGCCGTGATATCGAGCGCGAGATCTGGGGCGACACGCTGCCCGATTCCGATACCCTGCGTTCGCACCTGTACAACCTGCGCCGCGTGATCGACAAACCGTTCGACCGTCCTCTGCTGCACACGATCCATTCGGCTGGCTACCGCCTGGCCGACCTGGATTCCGAAGTCGCCGCGTCGCAGACGGCATGAGGAACGTGCAGGACCAGGCATAGTCGATGGAAGGCAGCAAATCGCGGGGGACCACCCGGCGGGGCTCGTTCAAGGCCCGTATCGCGGTGGTCTTCACTCTGCAGACCCTCGTCGTGGTCATCGCTTCGGTGATGGCTGCGAACAACGTCGCGCCGATCGGCGCCGCGATCGCCATCATGCTCTCTTCGGGCGGCCTGGCGTGGCTGGCCGTGTCCCGCGAATGGCTTCCGGTCGCGGCCCTTGCCAAACTGCTCGATGGCTGGGATTCGGAACGGCCCGACATGGCGGCGCTGGACGAGCAGAAGGGCAGGAAGTCGGACGGCGACGTCTCCAAGCTCCTGCGCGGACTGCACGGTCTTGCTTCACGGCTCGAAGGCTACAGCGAACGCGAGCGCAACTTCACCCGTGACGCCAGCCACGAACTGCGCAGCCCGCTGACCGTCATCAAGATGTCCTCGGACATGCTGGCCGACGAAACCGATCTGTCGGATTTCGGCCACCGGTCACTGGAACGCATCCGCCGCTCGACCCGAGAACTCGAAGCGCTGGTCGAGGCTTTCCTGATCCTCTCGCGCGAGTCGGATCAGGGTCTGGCCGAGGAAGACTTCATCGTCAACACCGTGCTTCGCCAGGAAGTGGACTACGCGCGGGAGCTCATCGCGGGCCGTCCGGTGGAGCTGATCCTCGACGAACCGGCGACGTTCGCCCTGCATGCGTCGCCGCGGGTATTCGCGGTGCTCTGCGGACAGCTGATCCGGCATGCGCTTCAGCAGACCGACCAGGGCACGATCGTGGTCACCGTCATGCCGGGCAGCGTCAGCGTGATCAACCCCGCCGTCGACACGACGCCCGATCCGGGTACGCGTCGACATGCTTCGGTGAATCCGCACGGTTTCGACCTGGCGATCGCCCGGCGTCTTTCCGACCGCTTCGAATGGCCCCTCGAAACCCGATCGTTGCCGGGTGCGAGCCGTGTCTCGAGTGTCCGCTTCCCTAATCCACAAGCGGTCGAAGCGTAAGGCGTCGGCACGCGTTCCTGCCGCGCCACGATCGTCCCGCGTTAAATCACGTCTCGTCCGGCCGCTCGCGCACGGGGTGTTTGCTCAGCTTGCGCTGCAGCGTGCGTCGATGCATGCCCAGACGACGCGCCGTTTCAGAGATGTTGCCTTCGCATTCGGTCAGCACGCGCTGGATGTGTTCCCACTCCAGACGACGCAGCGGCAGCGGCGCGTCCGGCGCGTCGACCAGATCGTCGGCATCCATCGGACCCGAATCGCCGTCCAGCAACGCGCGAACGACGGCGTCCGCATCCACCGGCTTGGCAAGGTAGTCGTGCGCGCCCCGCTTGATCGCCTCGACTGCCGTGGCGATGGACGCGTAGCCGGTCAGCAACAGCACGCGGATGTCCGGAACCAGCGACTGCAGTTCGGGAATCAGGCGCAGGCCGTTCTCGTCACCCAGCTTGAGGTCGAGAACGCAGTAGCGAGGCTGGTGGCGGCGGGTGAGCGCGCGCGCATCGTCCACGTTGTCCGTGGCGATGACCTCGAAGCCGCGCGAGGTGAGCGCACGCCCGAGCACGCGGGCGAACGTCGCGTCGTCATCGACGATCAGCAGGGGGCGGCCGCCGGGTTGGGCGATGTCGTTCATGTATGGTCTCCGATGACCGAAAGGGGAAGGCGCAGGCGCATCTGCGCGCCGTGGCCAGTGTTGCTTGCGGCAAGCTCGCCGTCGAGGCGTTCCGCGGTGGCTTCCGCCAGCGCGAGCCCGATGCCGAGGCCGGTATCCTTCTGCGACAGGCCGAGCGTACCCAGTTCGTCGAACTCGTCAAATCCCGGACCCTCGTCCGTGACGACCAGCTCCAGCCAGGGGCCGACGATGCCGATCGCCAGCGAGACCGCCGTACTCTCGTTCATGGCGGAGGCGTCCGCGGCGTTGTTGAGCAGGTTGATCAGGGCGTGGCGCAGCCCGGGCGGCGAGCGCAGCGCGACACGTCCGGCCCCGGGTTCGACGGACAGGCTGACTTCGGCCTCCGGCCGGAGCAGCTGAAAACGCTCCATGACGCCGTGGATGAACTGGTCGAGGGTGATCCGTTCGGGCACCTGGGACAGCTGCGCCTGGCCGAAAGCGACCATTTCGCGAAGGATGGTACGGCAGCGTTCTACCTGGCCGTCGAGCAGGTCGAGGTCGTCACCCAGCGCGTTGTCGCCCGCATGCTCGCGGCGGATCTCGGGAAGCAGGGTGCGCATGGTCGACAGCGGCGTATTGAGTTCGTGCGCGGCACCCGCGGCCTGCGTGGCGATGGCGAGGATGCCCTCGTCGCGCAGGGCACGTTCGCGCACGCGCTGCACTTCGCCTTGCTGCACGCGGATCGCCTTGGCCAGATTGCTGATGAAGACGCCGAGCAGGACCGCCATGATCACGAAGTTGACGCCCATACCCGCGACGTACAGGTCGAAATCCTGGGCTTTATCGCCCAGCGTCGGCAGCGGCAGGTGATAGGGCACCAGCAGCACATAGGCTACACCGGTCAGGATCGCCACCAGCGACACGCCGGCGATGGACAGGGCGGCCGCGGACAGCGCGATCGGTACCAGCAGCAGCGCGACGAACGGATTCGAGGCGCCACCGGTGAAAAAGAGCAGGTAACCCAGCACCAGCGTATCGGCGGCGATGTGCACGATGGCCTCGCCTCGCTCACCTTCCACGGCATACCGAGGCGGAACGCGGCGGTGGCGGCGAAGACGGCCAGAATGCAGACACCGATCATCAGCGGCAGCAGCGGCACGTCGAGGCGGAGCAGGGTGACGCAGGAGAGGATGGCTACGCTCTGACCCGCGATGGCGCAAAGGCGGAGCCAGGCGAGCGTACGCGCTAGTGCGAAGGGACCGGAGCGGGACGATGGCGAATGCAGGGTGTCGCTCACGGGTTATCGATCTCGTTGCAGGAAGGAGGGCCGCCCGCGTGGGGCGGCCCTCACCGTTTTACAGGTCTTCGTTGTGAACCGGCGGAACCGGCGGCACGTTGGCCAGCGCGTGGTTCAACGACAGCTTTTTCATCAGCGGCAGCATGGCCACGGCGATGGCGACGCAACCCACGCCTACGAAGCCCAGCTTGTTGAACAGGCTGGTGTAGATGCGCAGCGATTCCAGTGGGTCGGTGATGTTGTCCGGGATGGCGGCATAGTTGGCCACCACGCTGCCCATGTACTGGGCCACGCCGGAGGCGACGTAGTAGGCGCCCATCATGAAACCGCCCATGCGTGCCGGCACGTAGCGCGCGATCATGGCGAGGCCGAGGCCGCTGACCAGGATCTCGCCCAGCGAATAGAAGCCGTAGCCCCACACCATGTACCAGGACGAGATCTTGCCGGCGATCGCGGTGGTGGCGCCCAGACCGTACATGAAGAAGCCGACGGCCACGGCGACGAAACCCAGGGCGAACTTGGCGGCGACCGGAAAGTCCTTCCCGCGACGACCGAGGGCGTTGTAGATCCAGACCAGGATCGGCGACAGAACCACGATCCAGATGGCGTTGAGCGACTGGAACTGCTCGGGGATCCACGTGAGGATGTGCAGGCCGAACAGGCTGAAGTCGAGGTCGACGTTGCGCTGCGCGAACAGGTTCAGCGAGGTCGACATCTGCTGGTAGAAGATGAAGAAGAAAATCGTCTGAATGGTCAGCACCAGTGCGGCGATGAGGCCGGCGCGCTCGCCGGTTTCGCTGGCGTAGATGAGGTACGCGAAAATGCCGAGGATGACGACGCCCGCGATATAGACACAGGCCTGCGCGACGCTCTGGTTCTGCAGGATGTACGACGACGCGGCGATGATCAGGATGCCCGCGCCGATGATGCCGAGCACGTTCTTCGCCACCGGCGGGTGTTCGTCCGGTGCCGAGCCGACGTGGGCCAGGGTGCGGCGCATGAAGAAGTAATTGATCAGACCGAGGATCAGGCCGATGGAGCAGACGCCGAACGCGGTGTGCCAGCCCAGTGCGTCGCCGTAGTGCTCGCCGACGTAGTAGCGGATCCAGGGCGTCAGGATCATGGAGATGGTCGAGCCGACGTTCACCGCCATGTAGTAGATGGTGAACGCGCTGTCGATCTTGACCTCGTCGCCTTCGTAGATCTTGCGCACGAGGTTGCCGGCGTTGGGCTTGAACAGGCCGTTGCCGAGGATGATCACGCCGAGAGCGACGTACAGGAAATAGGTGTTGTTGGTCGGAATCCACAGCAGCGCGTAGCCGACCATGAGCACGACGGCACCGGTCAGCATGGTGCGGCGGGTGCCGAGGAATTTGTCGCCGATCCAGCCGCCGATGGCGGGGGTCGCGTAGATCAGGGCGGAAGCCGCGCCCCAGACGAGATTGGCGTCGACATCGGGGAAGCCGAGCTTCTTCACCATGTAGGTGACCATCAGCACCTGCATGCCGTAGAAGCCGAAGCGCTCCCACATCTCGATGAGGAAGACCGTGCTGAAAGACTTGGTCTGTGAAACGGGCGGGTTCTGGGTTGCCATGTATTTTCCGGACGCATTGGAAACAGCGAACGGGCCCGTAAGCCCGCTCCCATCGCCGTGACCCTGAACGGAGTCACAACCGTTCAAGCGTAATACAAATGGTCCGCCCCGTTGTGTTGCAGCGCCAGAGGGGCGCGGCGATTCGCCACGGACAAGTCGGCCCCCGCCCCATCTAAGTCGGGCCGAAGCCGGGCTGTGGCATCATATGGGACTGACTCACAGCCCCAGGCCGGCTCCGTGCTCCCGACCCTCATCCTTCCGTCCGTTTTCGGAGCCTGACCCGTCATGGCGACCACCGTCCCGCGCGGGCCGCGGCAGATCTTCGCGGCTTTCCAGTGGTCCATGAAAGGCCTGAAAGCCTGCTACAAGCACGAGGCTTCGTTTCGGCTTGAGGTTTTTCTCGCCGTCGTGGTCATCCCGCTGGGCCTGTGGCTGGGGCAGGGCGGCGTGGAAAAGATCGTCCTGATCACCTTCCCGATCCTCGTCCTGTCGGCGGAGCTGCTCAATTCGGCGATCGAGGCCGTGGTCGACAAGGTCAGCCCGGAATTCCACGAACTGGCCGGGCGAGCCAAGGATATGGGGTCGGCGGCCGTGTTCCTGCTGCTGGTCATGGTCGCCGTCAGCTGGGCTCTGGTCCTGGTACCGCGCTACCTGGGCTGACTCGTCCACGCTTTTTCTTGCGGCTTTGGGTTAAGTTGTGCCCCGCACACCCCAAGGAATCCACCGCCATGAAAAACATCCTCCGCGCTTTCGCCCTCGTCACCCTGGCCGGATTCCTGTCCGGGTGTGGCTACAACGCTATCCAGCGTGAAGACGAAGGCGTCAAGGCGGCCTGGTCCGAGGTACTCAATCAGTACCAGCGTCGCGCCGACCTCGTCCCCAACCTCGTCAACACCGTGAAGGGCTACGCCCAGCACGAAGAGCGCGTACTCACGGAGGTGACCAACGCCCGTGCGAAGGTCGGCTCGACCCAGATCACGCCCGAACTGGCCAACGATCCGGAAGCTCTGGCCAAGTTCCAGGCGGCGCAGGGCCAGCTCTCCGGCGCGCTCTCGCGCCTGATGGTCGTCAGCGAAAACTACCCGCAGCTCAAGGCGGACGGTTCGTTCCGCGATCTGCAGGCCCAGCTGGAGGGCACCGAGAACCGGATCACCGTGGCGCGCAACCGCTACGTGCAGGCGGTGCAGTCCTATAACGTGCTGATCCGTTCGTTCCCGAACAACCTCACGGCCAAGGTCATGGGTTACAAGGTCAAGCCGAACTTCAGCGTCGAGAACGAGAAGGCCATTTCCACAGCGCCGACGGTCGACTTCAACGCGGCACCGGCTCCCACGCCCGCCCAGCAGAACCCGGCCCCGGCAGCCTCGGCCGCTCACTGATGCGGCGGTTCGCGGCGCGGCTCCTGCTCGCCGTCTCCCTGCTGGCGCCGTCTGTCGCGGCGCTGGCGGCGGACGACCCGGCGGTGCCTACCCTGTCGAAGCACGTCACGGACCTGACCGGCACACTTTCCGCCGATCAGGTCTCGCAACTCGATGCGCGTCTGACCGACCTCGAAAAACAGAAGGGCGCGCAGGTCGTCGTGCTGATGGTGCCGACGACCCAGCCGGACGACCTCGAGAGTTATTCGCTCAAGGTCGCCGAGACGAACAAGGTCGGTCGCAAGGGCACCGACGACGGCGTCCTGCTCCTGCTCGCCAAGAACGACCGGCGCGTGCGCATCGAAGTCGGCTACGGCCTCGAGGGCGCGCTGCCCGACGCCATCGCATCGCGGATCATCCGCGAGTACATGGCGCCGAAGTTGCGCACGAACGATTACTACGGTGGCATCACCGAAGCGCTCAACGCGATCACGCAGATCGTGCAGGGCGAAGCGTTGCCCGCGCCAGTCGCGCCGGACGAAAGCCATGAGCGACGTCGCGGCGGAGGCGGCAGCTTGTTGCTGCCATTGCTGTTCGGCGTACTGTTTCTTCGCGGCATCCTGGGCCGCGCGTCAATCGGCGTGCGCGCACCGGTGGGCGGCGTGATCACGGGTGGCCTCGCGTGGCTGTTGCTTGGCTCACTCCTTGGCGGCGTCATCGGTCTCGTCGCCGGCGCGCTGTTCATGGCCGTGCCCCTCGGTGGCGGCCGTGACATCGGCGGCGGCGGCTGGGGCGGTTTCGGCGGCTGGGGCGGCGGTGGTGGATTCGGTGGTGGCGGCTTTGGCGGCGGTGGTGGCGGAGGCGGCGGCTTCAGCGGAGGCGGCGGCAGTTTCGGTGGCGGCGGATCGTCGGGGAGCTGGTGATGGACATGCAACGTATCGTTACCAACCTCTTCGGCGCGTGGTTCCAGATCGGGCGGCAGTTTCCGGCGTCGGCACTGGACGCGATCGCTAAGACGGTCGCGGCAGGTGAGGGCACGCATCGCGGTGAGTTGCGCGTGGTGATCGAGTCGCGTTTGCCGGTTTCCGCAGTCGCCTCGGGCGTCACCGCGCGTCATCGTGCCGCGATGTTGTTTTCGCATCTGCGTGTGTGGGACACCGAGGACAATTCGGGCGTGCTGCTTTACGTGCTGCTGGCGGAACACCGCATCGAGATCGTCGCCGACCGCGGTATCTCGCGCGTCGTCGCTCCGGCCGAATGGGATGCCATCACCGCGCACATGCGCGACGAGTTCGCCAAAGGCCACTATCGCGAAGCCGTACAAACCGGCGTCGCCGAAGCCGGCGCACTCCTCACCCGTCACTTTCCCAGCGACGGCAAACCCCGCGAAAACCAGCTCCCCGATCGTCCCCTCGTCCTGTGACGAAACGTTCGGAGATGCCGTACCTGTAGGAGCCCGCCCTGCGGGCGAAAAGCTCGCCTCGCGGCAGGGGGCGTCGCCGTCTGCCATTCCTGTCGCTAGGTCCTCCTACGGCCTTCGCCTTCGTGCGGAAACGCTCCAGGAACGCCAGACGCCGACGCCCCTCCGAACGCTGACGCACCCCGGCTCGTTGTAGGAGCGAGCCCGCTCGCGAACCGTCAGCGCTCAACATGGCGAACGAAGCGTTGCATCCACCCGCGCCGGCGGTTCCAACATCACACCTTGTCCCACTCCATCTTCGCGTGCGCCCGCGCAGCGCACTGCACACCCATCGTAATCAACGCACCGACACCTCCCAGCGCAAGCAACGTGCGCTGACGCTCAGGAATTTCGTCCTCCTGCAGCGACTCCACGAGCAAATCCGTGATGCCCCGCGCGTACTGCAACAACTCGTTAGCGTCATTCAACAATGCGTTGACGCTCGCCTCGGGGTCGATACAAAAACTTCCTTCGCCAACCGTTCCAAACTTTTCCATAGTCATCTCCATGCATGCCGCACAAAGCCCCGCTCTGGTAGGAGCCAGCCCTGTTGGCGATTCACCCCGCCCCGAGTTGTGGCACGCCAAAACGCAAAGGCGTGCCACCATCGCTCGCACGATGAGCCTCATCGGCCTGTCCGTGACCGGACGCCGGGCGGTGTGTTCAAGAAGTGGTTCGCAACGCCAGTCGCTGTCTTGCGGCCACACGGCAACGCGCCGGATAGCTACGGCAAGAAAAAACTCAACCAGCAACGGCCGGCGCCGCGGTTCTTCAACCGTGTCTGCGAGATCGGCAGACGGCCCGGTAACCGTTGAGGGGAGTGCCGCCGGGAAGCGGCACGCGTGAGAATGCCTTAGTATTTGGCATAGCCATGGTCAAC
>Ga0182005_1000538_pt1 | contig 19129 bp, 17 predicted proteins | sample Sormic07211103_1_FD_123021 | JGI IMG/M metagenome (GOLD analysis project Ga0182005, IMG submission 123021) | Rhizosphere microbial communities from Sorghum bicolor, Mead, Nebraska, USA - 072115-103_1 MetaG | ecosystem: Host-associated > Plants > Roots > Rhizosphere | place: USA: Nebraska...
TCAAGACAAAATCTTGCAAGGCTGCAGAAATAAAAAAGCTCCGTAAATCATAGATCTACGGAGCTTGTTTATAGTGGAGGCCGAGGTCGGAATCGAACCGGCGTAGGTGGATTTGCAATCCACGCCACAAAGCTAAGTAGATCAATAGGTTAGCACACAATTCGTTCCGCAAGCTATTGATTTTTATGAGCCCGCAAGCCCCGTACTCTGGGGAGGTCATTTTCAGTTGCGGAACAGTTTTTCAACACACGATTTTACGAAGACGATCCAATTGAGGAGTTTCGCCCCCCTGCAGATGACGGGATAGGTAGCCGTGTAGTAGCTTTGCGCCATCGAGCGCATACACGCCTAAGGAAGTAATTTTGAGCAGATCGCTAAGCGACCTAACCTCTCGTGATGCCGTGTTGGCGGCCATGCAGGAGTTTGATCTAAAGGGCCGAGTGTCTTTCTTAAAAACTTACGGATACAAGCCGTCAAGAAGCTACACACTGAGACACGAAGGCAGACAATACGACTCTAAAGCGATCGCAGGTGTCGCATACGGGCTGCAGCACGGCACTCCACTCAAAGCATCGGAGTTTTCCGGTGGTGAAAAAACCGTGGCCAGGCATTTCGCGGAGCTTGATTTTTCGGTTACCAAAACCCCGCATCCCGCGATCGCCCTGATCACCGGGCAGATTTACTTTCGTAAAGACCTTTTGGCTGCATACGGCGGGCAACTCCAAGCTGGTATCTGGACACCAAAAAGTTTTCCAGTCGTTTTCCTGTTTTCCGGCGATAGCGGCAAAGCTTATGGTTACGACGACAAATGGGCTGATGGCGTTTTCATATACACCGGAGAAGGCCAAATCGGCCCGATGACTTTCACAGGAGGTAACAAAGCAGTTCGAGACCACCGAGCAGACGGTAAAGACTTGCTGCTATTCAAAGATCTGGGGAAAAGCAAAGGAGTCCGATACGAAGGCGTTTTCGATTGCGCCTCCACGCAACTCGTACTCCGTCCAGACAAAGTTAACGATATTCGCCAGGCCATTTTGTTTAACCTAATACCTGTCTTTTCCTACGCTCAATTCGAACCTCAGAGCAGCGAACCAATAGCATCCTCAAGCCTCATGGATTTGAAAGCAGCGGCTTATGCAGCGGCCATTGACGTGCTGGCTCAGGATGACCCCGCGGAGGTGAAGCGAAGATGGTTCGAGCGAAGTGAAGCAGTGAAACGCTATGTGATTGCCAGAGCGGATGGTAAGTGTGAGGCCTGCAAAGAACCTGCTCCATTCAAAAAGAAGAACGGCAGTCCTTATCTCGAAGCTCATCACACGCATCGTCTTGCTGATGAAGGACCCGATCACCCCGCATGGGTTGGAGCTATTTGCCCAAACTGCCATCGCCGAATCCATTCAGGTGAAGATGGTGACGCCTGGAATTCCAAACTCAAGGACCAACTTCGAGCCATCGAACCAAAACGATAGTCTCTGGGCAGACACGGCAGCCTGGAGCTATTGGTTTCATGAAGTGAACACTTTTCGAAAAATACGTGCCTGTTGGATTGGCCGACGTTGACAATGTAGACAATTCACAGGGCAGAATACTGTGTATGTGTAGGTCACGAAGGGTAAAGAGGGTTCGCGATGAGCGTTGATGGAATATGGCTTGGAGAATTTAAACAAATACAAGCAGGCATAGCCGGTGCAGGGCATAAGCGTTACATAGGAGAGCGATACCTCTGCCGCTTCTGTGGCCGTGACAGTGAACACGCGACATTCAAAAAAAAGGCGCACGCCATTCCTGAATTTCTCGGCAACCATCAACTCATCCTCAACTCTGAGTGCGACAGTTGCAACGAACACTTTGGAAATGTAATTGAACCGCACCTAGAGAAGTACACCCACCCCTTCAGGACTTTAAGTGGAATCACCAACAAGGCAAGGAAAACACCGAAGCACAGTGATGAGCAAATCAGCGGTCTCCAGTTTAACCGCCACACAAACAATATGACTGTCAGCATGATGGATGATGATGCCTTCAAGCACCAAGCAGATGAAAATAAAGTCACTTGGGAAATGCAGAGGAAGCCGTTTATTCCCTACTTGGCTCACAAAGCGCTTTGCAAAATAGCCGTTTCGGTTGCCGAAGAGAGGTACATTCACTTTTTCGAACCCACATTGGAATGGCTTAACCCACACTCATCTCGCGAGATTGCGATCCGCCCAGCCATCGTCATAGAAACGCTAATGCCAGGGGTAAAATACTCCTCCTGCGTCTATAAGCTCTTTTTTCGAAACACTAATACTTTTCCGCACTGCCTGTTCTGGATTGCTTTTGGTAGCCATTCCCTGATGACCTTTGTACCTATCAAGCAAGATTTTAGAACTGGCGTGTCCCCTAAATCCGATCTGCCCTATATCCTCGATCCCCGATCAAAAGAGGACATCATCAGATTCGGAGGACTGTCTCATACTCAGCATGATTTCTCGTCTAAAGAACTCACAAGCTTCCCGCACACAGTCAACGTGCGATTTGATTCCATTGAAGAAATTTCACCACCACATTAACTCAATGCGATCACTGGGACTTATACCGCTTTGGCACAGAGTTGCCCGACACGGCCACCGTCCCTTCTCCTTCTTGCCCATGCGAATAGTACCAGCGGGCCTTGGAGGCAGCCTTAGCATGTCGAACAGCAGAGTGCGCCAGAGGTGGGGGAGAATGTCCGTGGGGCACTGCAAACGATTGGTAAAAACGCCGGCCACATCAAACATGGCCTGGCGAAGCTCAAGGGATCAAGTGCCGGCTAAGCCTCTTCGATGCAATTTCAGGGTCGCCGCCGGCAACCCAACCGATAGCTAATATAACTTTTTTAAAGGCATACTAGCCTCCTGCGGCCTTACAAAATTGCCTCCAGCCTTTTCGCTTCACACACTAAAAAGCCTGATTTCTCCCGACGCATGATAAATTGTTTGCCTGTACCCCTATGCATGATTAGGAAGGGAATCAAAGTGACGTCTGAGTCAAACCGCATTTCTGCAGCCAGTATTGCTTATACCGATCTAGTGTGTCGCGCATGGGGATGGTCATGGAGTGAGATGGGGCAAGCCGATGACGATGGTATCGATGGGCTTGCTTACCTGAGAACCATGGAATTAAATGCAAAAAAACCCACGGATCGACGTTCGTGGAAGCATCAATTCACAGGTGGACTAATCCACGTACAAGTAAAGAGCGGAGCTAGCTACGTGGCTTCCCAGCATCATGACTATCTTGAAATCAAGATCGCCAACCTGGAGAAAAAGCGGGAGCTTTGGCTGAAATCTTCCCTACCTGTAGCACTTCTGTATGTGAAGGAAGAGCCGCTAGGCAAATATCCCAGCAAAGGTTGGTGGGCGGACCTGAAGTCGGCTGACTCGTATACTGCAAGCGGTACCGTTATCGTCCCGCTCAAAAATCGATTTCAAGCAGGGCTTGAGTGTCGACGTCCATTTTCGCGGCTTGCAACGGGACAACATAGACAACTAGGCCTCACCGAAATTGACATGTCAAAACCTGGCGGTTTGCCGCACAAATTGAACACTCTGAAAAGAGGCTTGAAACTCGCAGCTCGGGATTTTTATCGACAATGGAAATCGGAAGGAGCTACGAATCCTAAACTGGGTAAAATTGTGATCAACCGAACCGGGTGGTCCCATATGACCCGCGTCGGGCGTCCGATCTCTCGAATACAAACGAGTTTTGAGCTTCTACCTGCAGCCGCACGCATAATAGCAACGGTTAAAACCTGGCAAATACTCAGGAGAGGAGAGAAAGAGAGAACGTTTCCAGATGGGTCTTGGGCAATCTATGACTATTTAGGGGTATCGGCAATGGTCAAGTGGCCTGCGCGCGAAGCATCAGAAGTTATGGTAATCCTTCGGCGTCAAACCATCTTTGGCGAAGATTCTGCGTCGAAAGGCACCAACAAGAAAATCAATGTTCTCGGATCGACGACTTGGTTTTATTCAGTCTACGAGCCAGGTCGACGCAAAAGAAAAATATGATCGGTGCAGCACTCTCAGACTGATCCAGACGCACCAGACGGATCTAGCACCGGCAGGCTAGTTTTTGAGATAGCCACTCTCTCTTGTGTGTGCACCGATCGAAAAAGAGTTTATCACATTTTTGGAAACGCAAAACGGATTGCAAGGCGCACTGCTTTCCCTCCAAAGATATGCTGCTCAGCAGCAATGAGCCCGTTAAAGCCCACAAATACGGTGCTTTAGCCCTACGCTCATGGCGTCCAGGGTCTACGGCGGCCCTAAATCGGTCCTAAACCACTACCAGTTGGCTGGTAACCTCACAGCTCCAACCACCTCAATTTGAAAAGTATCTGATGCAAAACCAGTCAGTGGAAGGCGGAGAAGGTATCTCGGTCGATTTTTTTTGGCTGTGAGGGTTTTCCAACTACGAGCAACGCTATGATGAGCTTCAGCATACCCACCTCATCATAAGGATCAAAGATGAGTACTTACTACCGATTCCGTTCTGCGGAACGTCTATTAGGAAGAGCGGCTAATGGTGACTCCCCAGCTCGCCCAGGTGAGCTTGACGACCTTACGATCTATTTCGCATCGCCACAGGAGCTAAATGATCCGCTTGAAGGCCATAGGGAAACATACTTTGAAGGAGACTTAATAGTATGGAGAAACTTAATCAAGCACTACACACTACTCCTATATGCTGCAACCATAAATGTATATGCCTCCGGTGAAGATGGCACCATCACCGATATCAATTTGCGACCACAAAACTTTCCAGAGCAATCACAGCAATTAATAAACAAAATCATCATAATGATTCTCTCATGCCCTCCAATTGCGGATTATATTAATTCCCTTGCAGGCTCCCAGCGAAGGGTTAGCAGACTCGAATTATCCGTGCATTTAATGACACTACATAACGCCATCCTCACGCACATCCTTTCCGAGTTGGAAGCGCCTCTCGAAATACCTGACGCGAACCAATTTAAAAGCGTGCTGAATAGTTTTCTTGATTTTATATCTATGCGAAGCAAGCAAATTTCAATCGAGGGATCCAACCCAGATACATCTGCTTATAAAGATATAAAATCCAAAATAAAACAGCAGTTTTTACGCGGAAACGCAGCGAGAGAAAGCGAACTTAACAAAGGCATGCTGCAACTATTTGTAAATTTTCCTGATGAGTTTTGCCAGCAAATCGACTATTTAATTTATCCACGCTGGTATGTCGCCTGCTTCATAAAAAGCTGCTCAAACTCCGCAATATGGGGATCTTATGGTGACAACCACAAAGGAATCTGCCTGATTTACAAGAGCAAAGAGTTTAGAGGCACCGATTGCTTAACCCTCCACCAGTTACCTTTCGAATTTGTAAAAGCCTACAACTGGGGACGCCCAAAAAATGAAGTATTTCTAGCAATGCCGCTTCAACTGCCTCTCGCGCAGGTAAAATACGAACCTATTTATACCAAGCCAAATTTCTTCACATCGCTTTTATATGACAATAAAGAGTGGGTATTACACTATTGGTATTCAGGCGAGAACGAGAAGATCAGCTCTTGTGCAGCTTGGCTCTCTGAAAAACCATCAATGCTTTTTCCCAACCATCGAAATTCATTTCAACAAAGCCTTACGACAAAAACAGCCCACTGGGAAAACGAGACCGAATCAAGAATTATAATATCTGGATTACCATGGAAGCCTGAAGAAAGGCTAGCAAAGTATTACTTTTCAGAGCTCGAAGGTTTGATTTTTGGCATTAACACGCCCGACGAGGTGAAAGTTAAAGTAATTAGAAAGATAGCATTTCATTGCGCCAAAGAACACCGCTCAAATTTCAAATTTTATCAAGCTCGCTTCGACGAGACGTACAGCACAATAGAGCATGACCACCTTAAACATATTACGTTTAATATAGACGGAACTTTAAATCTAACACCTGCAATATAATCAATTAACACAGCAAACGAATTGAGTACGACCAAATAAAAACCAGACAACACAAAGAGGCACCATTACGGTGACACACAAATTGGCGAGATTGAAACTAGTGTACACCAGAACAATTCTACAGTTGCTTCACGCTAAAGGCAGCCTAACGAATTGGGCGGGGCGGCATAGATTTAAAATACTTACTTTAATAGTCATTATGGCTTTTGGCGTTACGATCATATTGATGCCAGCACTACAACATAGCTCTAATGGATTCTTCAAAACACCGGAGAACTTAGCAGCACTTAAAACATTGCTGGGAGGGACGAGCAGCGCCTTGATAGGTGCTACAGCGATCGCATTTTCACTCATATTGTTTGCTATGCAGGTGAATGTGGAGCGTATGCCTCACGGCTTGTTCAAGCGCCTTAGCTCAGACTGGATACTACTTGGAACGTTTCTAACGTCGTTTCTCAGCGCGCTGACAGTTGGCGCAATGTCCCTAATTCCAACGTCAGACCTAGCCTTTCTAGCAATAGCGGTTGCTATGTGGTGCATAATATTAATTCTTAGTCTTTTTATTGTCTCCTATCGTCGCGCGCTTCTTTTGATCAGTCCAACAGCTCAGCTTTCAATCATGACCTTGCAAGTTCATAAGGAACTTAATAGTTGGGAGCGGAGATGTACAAAAGCGCGCCCGCTTATTGAAGCTTATCAGGACCAATCCGAAGCCGCTGTAGATAACAACGAGATTCAGTTTGACTTCGCAAAAGCAAAATACTTACAGATAAATGCTCATTGGGATCACAACGCACGCCAGGCGATCCAATACTCAATGTCTTATGCTCAACGCTTTTCTGAGGTCGGCGACCATGAGGTTGCAGCAACCGCAATCAATGGGGTAATACTGATAAATGCTACTTATTGCGCAGTAAAAAACAGAACTTTTATCGGAGACAGTTTATTCTTTGAAATGCCCGGATCGACTGATAGCTTTATAAATCTCACACTAGAAAACTTCCGACAAATGATGCGCCTAGCTCTCTCAAGAGGTGATGAGCAATTGGCAGAGCAGACACTTCGAGGAATTACTTCTTTAATTGGTGTTTATCTAGGCATTGACTATCCAGGAAGGCCCACCACAAAGAAGCATGCCGGCTTAGCCTCTGGTTACCTAGAGTCTGCGGTCGAATCGATCACACCACACAATATGCCAGATGTTATGATGGAAGGATTGCGACTCATGGGGAAATCTGCGCGAACAGTTTTAATGTTCGCGGGTTCCACCGAAATCATTACACTGACAAACAAGATCGCGCTCATATCGTATACCGGCATGATGAAACTAGATTATAGATCAGTGACACTGACTGCTTTTGAGCAGCTATCCTCGATCACTTTCGAACTGCTAATAAAGGCAAAGGATGACATCAGCCATCCTGTAGCCGAGCTTCGATCCGCCGTAAAAAACGCCGCACTAGTATTTCTCGAAGTTCCAAACACATCAATAACATCAATCCATAGCAGCTACCTAGCCCCCTACTACTCTAGTGTTAATATGAGTTCGCTTCTATCCAAGCTCACTCCACTCGCAAATGAAATTCTCAATGCGCCAAGCAATGACGAGAACGTTATCAGAGTAATAGAAAATATTGAGGTGTGGGCTAATCAACTTTACTTGCCGCAAAAAGACCTTCTATTGGCTGCAATGAACAAAAGATCAGGATTCACATCGGACCTCCTGCATTGGGCTGTCGGAATATCTGAGATATTATTGGCTATTGCTAATGCGCCTGCCTGTGATGAGCACGAAAAAGAAAGCCTTTGCCAACATGCGACCCGACTGCTATCTACTATTTCTTGGCTCCCTGATGATGTTGACTCGGTGCGTTTTGCAGAAAATTTTTCTGTAACCGAGTTACTATTTGATGCAGCCCTAGATGGCCGAAAATGGAAAAGCGAAGAGTACTATTGTTGTGCAAAAGACCTTCTTTTACAGTGGGCGATGAAGGGAGGAAAGCACCAGACTGGCTGGGGAATTCTAGCACGTGGACTAAAAGGACTGACTGGTTTGACTCTAAGCGATCCACAAGGCGATGTGGATGACTTCAAGAGCAAACTACAAAGAAGCTTAGCAAAGGTGACAGCCCCCTCACTAGAGTTGCGTCAATCGGCTGCACAAGAATTACGACGAGAAGCAGGAAGGCATCGCGGTCACGAGATGAGTATTTCAAAACTAGACCAGATCTTAGAGCGCATCGATCAAGCAGCCCTTAGAATTCTTATGTCAGAAATAGCTGCTTTGTTGGAGGGTGTCGAACAATAAAAGTTATCTATTCAAGCCCAAAAATTCTTCGATGTTTAACTGTGAGCGATTGAGAGGCTGACTTGCGGCGCCTCGCCCACGCTTCCGCGACCTTAGGCAACGACATGACCCTGCCGGTCTGGCTATGACGGTAAGATTTATCCGGATGCCAGCGGAGCGAACCTAGTTTTTAATGCATCTGGAGCGGTTGCAAGGATAACCGGGCTCACGCTGATCATCCCAGACCGAAGACTGTGCGACCTGGTCGAAACTCAGCGTGTAGTTGAGGGTGTCACCTACGAGCCGATCAAAGATCCTGACAAGTACCGCGCGCTGATCGACAATTGGTTTGAATGGGTAGATTAAGGAGGCCCATAGAAGTGGATATCCATGACCGGCGACCGGTGGCCCTTCCACCTGAGCTGGCACGTGAATGGCTGGATCCGGCGACACCCAAAGGACGTGCAGAAGAAATGGTGCTACACCAGGGTGAGCCGACAGAAGTTTTTGAGTGATTCAGGGTAGATCGAGATATTGGCAATGTCCACAACCAAGGTGCGGCACTCACGCTCCGACTAACCAGTCCCCCTTTGACCAGCGCGATGCGGGTGGTGGTGATACGACATGATTTATAACTTTCGTGTAATTAACAGTTTTAATGTGCAAGGCCATTCCACTAGCCAAACCCAGCAATAGCAAGCTCTTACAACCAAACTTCCAGCAAACTGAAAGCGACCACTTACTTAAGTACGTACGTAAATACCACTTTTCGTGTAATTAACAGCTGTAGGAAAACCAGCAATCTATATACACCCATTACCCTAATCCCTATTCACATATACACCCATTGCCCTATGACAAAGTAGGAGCTGCTGGCACACATACCCCCAAGTCCTAGGACAATGTCCTCAACCCGCTTGCGATCTAACGTTCAAATTATTTGTGATCAACCATTGACGAACACAACAGTAAACAACTAGTTTAAAAACAGATTCACTTCCTCCCCATCAGCGACCTCGCCAATAAGCGCGGCAGGTTTCTTTGCGAGAACAAAAAATGAATGTGCTGCTTCTTCTGATGGCGACTGTCGAGTTCCTTATCAAACTAACCGAGCTGCTACATCTGTGGGGAATTGGTTGTCCGGGATACTCGCCATGGTGATCAGAACAATCCACCCAGGGCAGCTGGCTCCCAATTCATGATCACCAGTTCACCGCTGACGTCGGCCTTTCCCTGACGCTGGTTGGTTGTGGTGTAGCGAATATCCAGGGTCTCGAAATGAAATCCTTCGAACACACGCCGGATGTCCGGGTGGTCGTTGATGCTCACCATCACCTTGCCTTTGCAGCAGCGCATGAAATCGGCCATCCGTTCGTAGTTCTCGAACGGGAAGTCCACGCCGTAACCGGCGGTCTGCCAGTAAGGCGGGTCCATGTAGTGGAAGGTGTGTGCACGGTCGTAGCGTTCGGCGCATTCAAGCCAAGGGAGATTTTCAACGTAGGTGCCAGACAGGCGCTGCCAAGCGGCCGAGAGGTTTTCCTCGATCCGCAGCAGGTTGATGGCCGGGCCGGTGGTGGCTGTGCCGAAGGTCTGCCCGGTAACCTTGCCGGCGAAGGCATGGTGCTGCAGGTAGAAGAATCGGGCGGCGCGCTGTATGTCGGTGAGGGTTTCGGGGCGGGTCATTTTCTGCCATTCGAACACCTGGCGCGAGCTGAGCGCCCATTTGAATTGGCGCACGAACTCTTCGAGGTGGTTCTGCACCACGCGGTACAACGTGACCAGGTCGCCGTTGATGTCGTTGAGGACTTCGACGGGCGACGGCTGGGGCTTCATGAAGTAGAGCGCGGCACCGCCGGCAAAAACTTCGACGTAGCATTCATGAGGCGGAAAAAGCGGAATGAGGCGGTCGGCCAGGCGGCGTTTGCCGCCCATCCAAGGAATGATAGGTGAAGACATGAGAGCAAGACCTTTACTGTATGGATAAACAGGTGCTAGGCTCGCCGCGCTTCGTGCACGGAGTAAGAGCCTTGGCTGGACTTGCAGGGACATTCTGCAGGGACGGCGGTCGAGCTGGATGTTGACGCATGCAGCTCGACCGCTCTTTTTACTTGGCTTTTAAAGAATTTTTAAGGTTTGTGCTCGGTTCGATTGCTATGCCTCTTATTAGGTGGCGATTTTTGATTTTCAGATATTGTCCAGCTCTGCGACATCAGGCATGATCAGCGCCGTTTACGGTTTCATGACGGAAGCATTCAGTTACTGCTTTCGCCTACTAACCGGTTGGGTTGCCGTCCAAAGTAGCCGGTCTCACTGAAAACGGCAGGTCTGAGCCAGTCACTTCAATCAACCGCCCTAAGGGACGACGGAGTGACATTTTTGGGAGGGATACGATGAGTATTTCTGAACAAAAAGGTTCGGCAGCTTTAGCCGCACGCCTAACGGCGTTCGGTGGCGTGGTCGGAGTGCTCTGCACTTACGGCTTGGCTCCAGTAGCCGCTGTCGTACTGGGCCTTTTGGCCGCCTTCGTTCTAGCGAAGGTCTAAAGCTAGAGTGGTTATGCGCGCGGGCATGACCACTCGCACTATCTTCGACACACGTACCTACCTGATAACTTCCCGCACATATGCTTGGCAGGCTGCTAAGGCAATCAATCCTCGGTCGCCGTCATGGGTGACGCCGATAATTCGTTGAGCATGCGCTGGGTCAAGTTGGGCTCTTGTGGGGCCATGAACCATGCCGCCGGTTGTGGTGGCTGATGACACTGTGCAGCCGTGGGCTGTATCTGTGGCGTCGAGTAAGACTGACAAGCGCAGATCAGCAGTGGCAAGGCGGTCGCGCAGGCGACTTTGATCACGTTGGGCATCGCTCAACACTCGGTAATGGGTTTGTTCACTGACGGAAAGCCGCTGCTCGAGCGCCAGACGCTTATCTAGCTCGGCGCGCTGTTGCGCGGCAGCGGCCAAAGCTAGTTGATTGAGAGTGTCGGTGTGCAGCTTGGCTTGCTCCGCCAGTTGCTGGCCGTAACGCCAGTCCTGGACCTGCCAGGTGAATGTGGCAGAACCACTAACCACGGCGACCAGCAGCACACCAATGGCAAACAGCCGATACGGCGCAGGGATTAAGTCGACGAGACGCATAGCACCGCCCTCGCCCGCTCCCAGAGCTGCAATCGATCCGCCAAGCCATTGAGGCCGCCGTTGATCTTGCGGGTGATCGCGTTGAATTCGTTTTGATCCGCCAGCGCGTTCAACCCATTCACCGACCAGAACCACGCGGCCGACTCAGCAGCCCATTGCGGCAATTCCAGCAGCTCTGGTGTGCGCAACAGTCGCTCATCACCAAACAACGCCAAGCTGCAACGCAGGTAATTGTTGTGGCCAGTGATCTGAATCAAACCGCGGCCGCGATAGCGCTGGCCATCGCCGTCCGCGTCAGGCGTGTTGCCCAGTTTTACCGCCAGATTACCGGTGTCGTACTTGCTCAGGTACTGCTCACCGCCCAACTCACGGACGTACTGCAGCTGGCCCGACTCGTGGCCCACCTGGGCCAGGAACGCCGCTTGCCGCTTCGGTGAATTGATTTGCCGTTGGGCCATGGCGGCGTTGAGTGCAGACACAAAAACGCCCGCTTGGCGGCGGGCGTTCGGCATGATGCGTTGCAGCTGTTGCTCAGTGATGGACATACAAACTCCAGGCATAAAAAAACCGCACGGGGCGGATTGGGATGCGCGATTGCGCGGTTACAGGTTGACGACCTTCAGCGGCTTCGCTGGCTTCTTCGGCTTCTTGCCCTTGGCATTGGCCTTGCCGCTCTTGCCACCGTTGCACTCGACGGTGGTCGACCAGCCGGCTTGTGTGTAGACCTGCTCGACAGAGTCCACCAGGTATTCGCCATCCAGACCAACCTTGAAGCCTTGAGCATTGATCGGCCGCTCGGCAAACAGGTCCGTGCGGCCGGGCATCTCGAAACGCACGTCAGCGCTCGATCGGTTGAACGCCGCCAAACGTGCTTTGGCCGCGGACTCGGCGGCTGTTTTGTTGGGGTAGATATGGCGTTCGGTATGCACCGCCGGCATGCCGTCCGGCAGGTCGTCATTGTCCAAAGACACGACCACCAGCTTTCCGGTTTTCTTGTCCTGATGTTTGGCGCCCACTGACTTGTGCGTGTTGCGATCGCCGAAGTTGAACTGCCAGCGGCTGACGTCGCTGCGTGTCAGGGTGATCGCGCCGAAGGCCTTGCCGCTGGCGGTCTGCCCGCCTTGACGTGGAATCACCAACAATTTGCCGTCCGCGACCTTGGCCGTGCAGTCGTATTGCTTAGCGAGACGCGTGATGAAGTTGAAGTCGGACTCATTGAGCTGGTCTGCCCGGGCAACCTTCGTCGATATCGGGCACACCGCCTGCCAACCGTTTCGCGCGGCGATGTCGCCGACGATTTTCGACAGCGGCACGTCTTCCCAGCTTCCGCTGCGAATAGTCTTGCCACTGCCGCGCATGTCGCTGGCCTTACCCTTGATTACGATCGTATCCGGCGGACCGGATACCGTGACCTCGTCGACGACGTAGCGGCCCTGTCGCGCCAAGCCCGTCTCGGCATAACCCAAATAGACTTCGATCCCGATTCCGCGTCGGGGCAGCGTCACCTGCCCGTCGCGATCATCAATGCGCAGCTCGAACGTGTCCGAATCCATGCCCGGCTTGTCGGTGGTGCTGAGCTGAATCAGCCGATCGTTGATCAAACCGGTGATATCGGCGCCATCAGCCACGATGCGAAACATGGGAGTCATGGATTTTTGTCCAAAAAAAACCCGCACAAGGCGGGTTAGAAAGTAAGGAGCTTTGAGTGATGAACAACACGAGTGTAGTCCATCAATCCCACAGCGTTACCTGCTCCTGGGCGGGCGCCGAAAGGTCCGGCAGTGTGATCAGCACCCCGGCCCGATATGGCTGCGGCTCATCGGCCAGCCCCTGATTGGCATCAAGGACTGCCTCGACGCTACCACTGAGATGGCCATAATAGTTATGACAGATGGTGTCCAGCAGATCCCCATCAGACGTTCTGCATGTCGTCGCCATAGCGCACAAACTCCAGAGTGAACCCTTGTTTACGCGGGATGCCGCCTTGCATCAGCGAGCTTTGTTCTTCCTCGACGCTTTTCAGGCACCAGGTGCCGAGCGCATCGCCGTAGCCCGTGGTCAGCGTCAGCGTCAGCGGCTTGAGCTGGGCGCCGATCTCACGCAGGGTGTCGAGCTGTTTCAGACCGCCTTTGAACCCGGGAAAGATCGCGCCCTTGAGCGTGATCTTTTCATCGCCCATGCCCACGCCTTGCTGTGCCGGTCGACGAGAAAGGCGCTCCTGCGAGGCCCAGCGAAATTCGGTCGACCGCCGCAACTCATCAAAGGCCGCCGTGTCCAGATTGAAGAAATATGGTTGCGCCTTGGGGTCTTGCGGCTGGATGATCAGCAGGTGCGGAAACGGCTTCACTGCCTCCGGTGCCGGTGTCTGATCCGTGGCAAAAGCCCCCGTGGGCACGATGTTGGCCAGCGACGGACTGACCTTGCCGGCGATCTTGTTGATCGCCGTCGCCGCCTTGCTCGCCTGCTCCTTCAACACGCCCATGCGTTCGTCAATTTGCGACAGCGCCCGGGTGGCCGTGTTGTAAGTGGCCACCACTTGCCCGACTTTGGCCTGAGCCGCATTGACCCCGCGCATGACGCGCTGAAGCTTGGCCCCGACCGCTGGACCGACAAAGGGCAAGCCCTCCAGCTCGGACGCCGCGCCGGTGATTTCCCCGATCGCGCCATTCACAGGTCCCAGCATGCCGTCGAGGCTGCGCCGGCCGGTTTCCCCGGCCGTGGCCAGAAACTTCAGGCTCGACTGTAGCTGCTGCAATGCAGTCTTTTCCTGATCAGACATATGCCCTCCTGATTAAACGTGCGGCGCGTCGTAGAGTTTGCTGCTCTCTACGCGCTGGGCGATGTCGCGTTGATGCTGATCGAGGAACGGTTTGAGCTGGGCATACAGCTGCGCACCGTCCTTCACGTCGCCGTTGACCGTCAGCGAGAATGGCGCCTGAATATCCACCTTCGATTCAATTTTTGGCGCCTCTTTCGCCGCCATCGGCTTCACCAACGCCCCCGGCGCCGCGTCCGCGCTGGCCGGGGGTAACATCATGGCTTTCGCGGCTTCACCTGGCTGCGGTGCTGGATCTTCAAGACCCGATCGAATGACTTTGGGTCGACGCAACTCCGAGCCTGGGAAGCGCACCTTGTTGGCAAAGTGTGGCAGCAGCATGGCGTCCTTCGAGTTGAGGTCGCGCGGGTCATACGACACCGGCGCCGCGGCTGAAACAACCGGAGCGGCCGTGGTCGCGGCGATGCTTGCCCCCAGCCCCGTCCCTTTGCCGGGATTGGCCAGCATCAACGGCCCCGTCATCGGCGGCGCGAAAGACTGGGCAATCCCGCCCAGTACCGGCGGGATGTCCTTGCCGGCATTGGGCATCATCAGCGGCCCGGCGGCCGGCATCCGTTTCAGCTCATCGGGCGTGCCAAACGCCGCCTTACCGACCACGCCGCCCAGAGCATCACCGCCCATATAGCCGAGGTAACCGCCGATCAAGCCGCCGATGATGTTGCCAATCACCGGCACGGCCGTACCGATCGCCGCCCCAGCGGCTGCCCCAGCCAGCGTGCCCGCCAGTCCGCCCGCCGCCTCTCCGTAACCTTCGGCCTTTTCGTCCTGCGTCACCGCGTTGTCGTAGGTGTCCTTGGCTTTCAAACCGGCCTCAACGACCGCGAAGATTGCCGGCCCTTTCACGCCCGTCGCCACAGTTCGCCCGAAACTTCCGGCAGAGCGTCCGACTGCACTGGCGGCGCTGGCCGTGCTGGCCGCTTTGGCCGAACCGCCTTTACCACCGCGGCCGCCCTTCTTGCCTTTCTTGTCGCGTTTGCCGTCGTCGTCCAGATCGCCGGCATCCAGACCACCACCCCCCGCGCCTCCACCCACCACAATGACCTTTTGCGGGATGTTCGGATTTCCCATCAGCGAGCCGCGGCCGAGGTTCATCAACCCCTTGGCAATCTTGAAGGTACTCGTGGCGCTCTGAAAGGCGATCACCGCTGCGACGGCCGCACCAATCCCGGTCACTACTTTGGGCGATTCATCCGACAGCTTGCTCAGCCCTTGGGTGACGTAGGTCAACCCATCCGCCACCTTGTCCGTGACAGGGCGGAACGCGTCACCGATCGCGCGCATGGCTTCAGCCGTGCCTTGCGCCATTTCCGACCATTTCTGCGCCGACGACTGCCGGCGCTCCTCCAGGTTCTTGTCCAAGATCCCGGTGGCATTAGCCGAGTCCTTTTTCAGACTGGCGTACAATTCCTTATTTTGCATGAACGCCGTCAAGGCTCCCTTGACCTGCATATCGGCGAACAGATCGCCGGTTCGCAAGGCTTTCTCCAGGGACGCGATCATGGCTTTGGCTTTTTCCGGGTCCGCCTCGTTGCTGATCCTGGCCGTGGCTTCGGCCATGGCGGCAGCTTTCTTCGGATCGGTTGCCGCGATGTATTTCTGGGCCAGTTCAAAGCTGGATTCCAGCGTGGATTTGCCGTTCTGCAGGCCGGTGTTCATCGACGCCTGATAGTCGATCCCGGCCTTTTTGTAGGCCTCAACCGTTTCACCCGAGCCGATTTTTTCCATCCAGTTTTTCAGGTTGTTGGCTGCTTCGTCGGCACCGCCGGCCGTCTTCATCTGCACCTGAAGCATGGCGCCCAGTTGCGTCACCGAATCCATCCCGGTGATGCCCAGCTTGCCCATGCCCGCCAGCAACTCAGGGAACCAGCGCGCCATATCGACCGCTTCAAAACTGCCCGCCTGCCCTTGGTAGGCGATCGCCTCCAGCGCCTTTTGCATCTGCGCCGGATCGGTGATCTTGGCGTTCTGACCCAGGGCGTTGATCATGCGCGCCGTTTCCCCACCATCCGAGCCCTGCCCCACGGCGAATTTGGCTGCCGTCGGGGCGTATTGCAGGGCCTTGTCCAGCTCCATGCCGGCACCTACCAGGGCGTTGACCACCTCGGCCACCTGATTGCGCGCCATGCCGGTATCTCGCGACGTGTCGATGATCTTCCTCGACATCTGCGCTTCTTCAGGTTTGTTGGCAATGTTCGACTTGATCGCGATGTCCCGAATGATCGCGCCGTAGTCCGCACTGATCTTGGTCGGAATGGCCATCGCCGCCGTGGCGGCCACGGCTTGGCCGACACTGCTTTTGAGTTTCTGCTTGCCTTCGTCGAGTTGCTGGTGACCTTTGGTCTTCAGCTCGGCTTTGTGCGCCGCCTGCCCCATGGCCGCGTAAGCCTTGGTCAGATTACGAACTTCTACGCCTTCTTTCTTCAAGATGCTGAGATTGCGTTCAAGCTGCTTTTGTAGCGCGGAGGCCCCCTTCTCGCCCGCCATGTGCGCCTTGCGCCACTCATCATGCAGACGCATGGTGTCGCCAATTGTCTTTTCGAGCACCCGGGCTTTTTTGCCTTCCGTCTCTAGGCGCTTGATGCGACTGGTGACATCCTTGAACGCCGAGCCCACCGTGGAGCTGACCGCCCCGCCAATGACCAGGCCGAGCGCGAGTTTGTTCGCCATGTGCGTACCCTATACGTCGGGGAGTTCGAAGGCGGCTCAATCCGTGAGCCACCAGAGCATTTGATCGAAGGGCAGCGTCTCGATCTCGGCAGCAGAGAAACCCGTCTCTTTTGCCAAGCGCTGGGCTGCCACCCTTAGCGTGACGGCGTTAAACGTCGTCTTCTTCGACCAGGCGAAAATAGCCCGCCGAAAGTCGGTTGTAGTCCTTATATTTCAAGGTCAACAACTCTGGCTCGGTGAGCCCGGTCATGGTGCAAAACAACGACAGCTCCTGTATTTCATAGTCGCCATTGCCGGCGACCTTGGAGGCGCGCCAGTCCTTGACGCTGGGTGCGCGCATGGTCAGCGCGTCGGTCATGACGTTACTAATCAGCGTTGGATACCTGAGCGTTACGATGACGCCTTCCTCGGTCAGCTTCAGCCACTTCGGCAAGGTCGGTACGGAGTTGTCTTGGCTTACTTGAGTCATGTTCTTTGTCCTTAGAGGCCTACAGCCGAGCGTTCTGCTGCCAGTTGATCCACACCGTCGATCACCTGAATCATGTTGATCGGGTCGATTTCGTACATCACGCGACCGTCGATCTCGAGCTTGTAGTAAACGGCCTTGATCGCGTGCTTGATTTCCGCTTTGTCGCCTGACTTCCAGTCGCCCATGTCGACCTCTTTGATGCCGCCTCGCAGGGTCACCACGACCGGAGTGATCGCACCTTTCAGGCCCCGGAATGCCCCCCGAAAAACAATGGTGCAAGCGGTCTGATCGGCCAGACCGAAGTACTTCAGCGACTCACGGCGCACGCCATTGGTGGTAAACGCAGCCTCCAGCTTTTCCAAACCCATGGCCATTTCAATCGGGGCGGACATCCCGCCGCCCTGATAGTCATCGGTTTTTTGGGTCAGCTTGGGCAGCGAGAGGGTTGGCACGTCACCGGCGAAACTCACACCGTCGACAAAGGCGTTCATGTTGGAGAGAACTTGAGGAATCATTGAGCGGCCCCCTTAGGCGGTTTCAAGAACTTCGGTCAGCCATTCGTTGGTGACTTCAATAAGGAAATTCGGGTTTTCTGCCGGCGGTACGTCGGTGAAACGGATGCGCCAGTAAATTTTGCCCTGCTCGATTTGGCTGGCCGTGTTCCGCTCCGTGTCGGCGTAGACTTCGAAGTTGATCACCGCGCCGGCGTTCTTCTGGTCGCGCATGAACGCCTGAAGGCCTTCGGTCACGTCCTGTACATAGGTCTTGGTGATCGAGCGATCGACCGCCCATTTGTGCCCGGCCTGGATCGCATCCATGAGGATGTCGCAGGTTCGCACCCGAGTGACAAACGCCCATTTCGGATCGCTGGACAGCGTGCGGTTGCCCCACAGGCGATAGCCGCCGTCACGCAAAATCGTGGCGATGTTTGCGTTATTCAGCAGGTTGGCCCGGCAGGTTTCGTCACCGTCCAGGTACTCGATCGGCCGCGTGGTGCCGGTGATGCCGACAAACTCCTTGTTCGACGGCGATGCCCAGTAGCCATACGTGGCGTCGGTCCAGGCAAACAGGCCGGCCACCCACGCCGAACCCGGGGCGTCGACCGTGGCACTGAGAAAGGTGTCCCAGTACTTGACGCCGGGGTCGACCAGATACAAGCGCTTACTGCCAAACTCCAGGGCGTAGGCCATGGCCGCCTCATCGGTGGTGTTCGGGCCGTCGATGATGGCGATCGCGCGCAACTTGCCGGCCAGGGCGTCCATGGCCGTGGCCACGGCTTGGGTCGCCGAGTGCTTCGGAGCAATCAGCAGTTTCGGTTGGGCGTTGTGCTTGCTCTTGCCATCGAGCAGCGCTTGCAGGCCGGTACGCTGACCATCGGCCAGCACCCCGCCAATGATGGCGGACGTTTGCAGCGCAGCGTCAGCCAGCTTAGGCACGCCGATGGCGACGATCACCGCCTTGGCGCGCACGTAGATCGCCTGGGCGGCCTTGGTGATCGCCGAGTCAGGGCCGAACGCGGCAATGGCCTCGCGCTCGGAGGTGATCAGCTTCAGCTCGCCCGCCAGCGCTGTACCGCCGCCGAGCATGCCCGGGGTGAAGGTGTCGCACAGGCCAATGATCGACGACGACGGCAGCGAGATGGTGCGCGCACCGGTGTCGATCAGCGTGGTGGTGACGCCGTGAAAAAAGCCACTCATAAGGGTCAATCTCCAGAAACGAAAAAGCCCCGCATAAGCGAGGCTGTCAGGGATGGTCGTGTTACGCGTAACGGAA
>Ga0182005_1000539_pt1 | contig 19086 bp, 17 predicted proteins | sample Sormic07211103_1_FD_123021 | JGI IMG/M metagenome (GOLD analysis project Ga0182005, IMG submission 123021) | Rhizosphere microbial communities from Sorghum bicolor, Mead, Nebraska, USA - 072115-103_1 MetaG | ecosystem: Host-associated > Plants > Roots > Rhizosphere | place: USA: Nebraska...
TCTGCGGGATGGCGTTTTCTTTTTGCAGACGCTGGAAGCTGTCGGGCTCCTCGACATTACGACGCACCCAGATAATCAGGAACGACGGAAGCAGCCCGACCAGGAACATCACGCGCCACGCCATGTCCTGAGGTACAAAGGAGTAAATCAGCGTGAATACTCCCACCGCCAGCCCCCAACCCACGGCCCAGGCGCTTTGCACAGTGCCCATGACCTTGCCGCGATATTGAGGGTTAATGGTCTCAGCCATCAGCACTGCGCCGGCAGCCCATTCGCCACCAATGCCGAAGCCCTGGAGTGCTTTGACGATCAAGAGCTGATTGAATCCCGTCACAAACGCGGAAAGAAAGGTGAAGACCGAGAACCACAAAATCATCCACTGAAGCGTGCGTACCCGGCCATAGCGGTCGGACAACGTCCCCCCTACCCAACCGCCGATGGCCGAAGTGACCAGGGTCACACCGCTGATCAGCCCCGCATCGCCCTTGGTCAAGGCAAAGGCGGCGATCAACGCTGGAATCGCCAAGCCGAACATTTGTACTTCCAGTGCGTCGAGCGACCATCCGCCGAAGCAGGCCCAAAACGTTTTGCGCTCCCGAGGAGTGACTTGGCGATACCAGCTAAACATGATTCTTATCCTTATAGGCGGAACGTGAGGCAGCCGAGAGCGAACTGCGCCGCTACGGGGCCAGTCATGGCACACAAAACGATCAAACCAGCGACGACCGACTCGCCGCAGAACGATCCGCTACGCAGGCATGCGTTAGCGAATATCCACGCTGTAGCGGAAGTGCTCTGCGTGCCCGCGAGAGCGGCGCCATTCCAGTGGTGTACCGGCGTAATCCCGGGCCAGACGCTCAATTACTACCACCGGACTGTTTACTGGTATCTGCAGCAATCGAGCATGCAGGTCATTCACCGATTCAGCAGTCAGCGTTTCTTCGGCCGATGCGACAACCTGTCCGCACACCTCTTCGTAGATCGGATAAAGCAGAGGCCCTTTGCGACTCAGATCGATTTCCAGAAGCGGCTGAAAGCGGTTGCGGGGCAACCAGATTTCTTCGGCGAGCACTGGCTTAACATTGAGCAGACGCACACGGACAATACGAATTACCGGCGCATCGACGGGCAACCCTAGCGCTTGCGCTACGGCCGAGGGTGCGGCAACTGGCTCGATCGAGAGGATGCGGCTCTCCGGTACCTGACGCTCACCCGAAGCAGTTTGGAATCGAAAGAAGCGGAACAAAGAGGATTGAAACTGCGGTCTGCGAATGAAAGTCCCTCGCCCCTGCTGACGCTCCAGGATGCCCTCACTGACCAACGCATCAATCGCTTTGCGCACCGTTCCGGTAGACAGTTGGTACTCCGCTGAAAGCGCAGCTTCGGTAGGAATCGCCTCTCCAGGACGCCAACGATTTTTGGCGATCTGCTCAGCCAATTGGTCACGCAGGCGTTGATAAAGCGGCAAGCGGGCATCACTGGATAGAGAATTCATCGACTTTATTCACCTTGTTATCTAGTCATCTATATGAATCTTGTGGCGAGTATTTCCTCAGACAACTCGCCTGTCAAGGAGGGTCGCGACGCGTTGCTGACGAATGGTGACTCCTTGCCCAGGGATCCCCATGCCAAGCCAATTCTTTGATTCTCAGTAACGGGCTTTCCAAAACCGCTAAAAAAGCCGACGCAGATTTCGCGTTTGAACTGTCTTTAAACAGGTAATAAAAAAGGCCCTTTCAGGGCCCTTTTATACACAATCCGAAATCACTTGCTCAGCCAGGATTCAACCTTGTCTGCACCGTATTTCGCTTTCCATTCTTTCAGGATTTTGTGGTTGCCACCTTTGGTTTCCACGACTTCACCAGATTCAGGATTCTTGTAAATCTTCACTTGGCGAGGCTTGCGGCTGCCCGCTTTAGATTCGGTGGCTGGAGCGCGGCGACTAGCTTGAGGATCAAGCAAATTGACCACGTCTTTCAAGCCGTAACCATACTTGGCGAGCAAAGCGCGCAGTTTCGTTTCGAATTCGATTTCCTGTTTAAGGCCCGCATCCCCTTTTAAAGTTTCAAGTGCTGCGAGCTGTTCGGCTAGATGTTTTTCAAGTTGACGGTATTCAGCGAGCTTGGACATGGAAAACCTCTTCTGGATTAATGCTCTAACGTTACACCAAAAAAAGAGCCCTGCACCAACCACCAAGCCAAGAGCTCAAATATACTCCAATGATTTGAATCTCACAGCTTGCACAAAGTCACCTATTAGGAGAACTGGAAGACGACAAAGCGATGGGAGAGATTTTATGAGCTTTGCAGTGACCTTCTTCAGCATGATCGCCGCTTGGATGGCGATAGCAATTTCCATGTTATGGGGAATGCTGCGCATCACACGTCGGCCCCATCCATTTGCTCAGAACAGAACCGTTGCTGGTGTCCATTACAACGAAAATCCGAGTGGAACTTCAGACATGTACCCAACGACACCTGATGGACGTTACTTCGTAGTCAAAGGGAAGCTTTGGCGTTGCAGCAACCCATCTTTGCCTGACGACGTTAGGCAGAGCCTTGTCGATTACCTGATGGCTGCGCGACGTGAGGTGAAGGCAGCTAAAGCCTCTGGAGATCCTAGACAACTGTCTGTCGCCAGGGCAAAGGTTCATCAGGCTAAGATTGAGTTGGGAGAGCGTGGGCCAGCCTGGTGGGAAGATGGCAGCGCCGATGTCAACCAACAGCAGGTCACCCATACTCCCTATGCTGATTGGTACCTATCCATCCAGCATTCGTAAATGTGTACTCACTTGCAGTACACAGTCCAAAGCTGATCGACCCGAGTCGTAAAGCTCTGACTCATCATTTCCCTGCGCATCCCCCAATCCGGATCAGTCGGCACACTCGCTAGACGCATCGTCCCCCTGCCCCACCTGCCATTGATGGCATCCAAAACACCCATCACTTTCTCGGTCGCTTCCGGCTGGGAGATCGAAAAGAGATCCTCGGTGTACTCGCCTTTTTGGCACAGGCTGAGCAAGAGCACCTCTGCTTTGCTGTACTTGAACCCTGGTCGGAACACACGATCAACAGCCTCCACCGCCGCCTTCGTCATCAATCGCACATCATCAGTTGGGTAAGGCAATTCAACCAGCACACCATTGGCGTACTTTGCTTCCTCTGGATTAAACATGCCAGTACGGATACTCACTCGAATTTTCTTGCACAGCGACTGCTGGGCCCGAAGCTTCTCCGTGGCTCGCATCATGTAGGTCGCGACCGCCTCCTTGATCGGCGCAATCTCCGTCAGACGCTTACCGAACATCCGACTGCAACAGATCTCTTGCTTGGGTGGATCAGGTTCATCGAGCTCAAGGCACGGTGTGCCGGCTAACTCGCGAGCGGTCTTCTCGATGACCACACTGAATTTTTTTCGTAGTGTCCAAGGGTCGGTTTTGGAGAGATCCCAAGCTGACTTAATGCCCATACCTTCCAAGTGAAGGGTCATCTTTCGCCCGACACCCCATACGTCCGAGACCGAGCATTTCTTAAGTACCCAGTCGCGCTTGGTTTGGTCACGAAGGTCGACGACACCACCACTCTGAGCCTGCCACTTTTTTGCCGCATGATTGGCGAGTTTGCTCAGGGTCTTCGTGCCGGCGATACCTACACCAACAGGGATGCCGGTGCTCCGATACACCAGAGCTCGGATACGCCGACCGAGCGCCTCTAGATCGCCTGGCACGCCTGCCAAGTCTGCAAAGGCTTCATCGATGCTGTAGACCTCCACGGCGGGCACCAGAGACTCGATCACGCTCATGACGCGCTCGCTCATGTCGCCATACAACGCATAGTTCGACGAGAAGGCCACGATGCCGTGCTGCTTTAGTTTGTGTTTGATCTGGAAGTACGGCTCGCCCATCTTTATGAACGGCTTGCTGTCTGCACTACGTGCAATCACACATCCGTCGTTGTTCGACAACACCACGATGGGGGTCTTGGCCAGGTCAGGGCGGAACACTCGCTCACAGCTCGCGTAGAAGCTGTTGCAGTCGATCAGCGCGAAGACGGGTTCAGGCTTTCGGATCATGGGCACGCACGCTGAATGTCACGACACCCCAGATGATCAGTTCATCACCTTCGAGGATGTATCGCGGCGGATAACCTGCATTCTCGGACATTAGGATGATGTCGGAGCCTCGCTTGCACAGGCGTTTGCACACCGGCTCGCAGTTCACTGCCGCAATCACGATGTGGCCGTGTTCAGCGGTGATCGAGCGATCAACCACTGCCATGTCCCCATCAAAGATGCCCGCACCTTCCATGCTGTGGCCTTCAATGCGCACCAGATAGATATGCGGTGCACGGATGTCCAGCAACTCGTCGATGGAGATGTGCTGTTCGAGGTGATCAGCAGCCGGCGATGGAAAGCCCGCAGGGACTTTGAACGAGTAAAACGGGAGCTGGACTCCCCCCTCTGCAAGGGGGCCGAGAATGGTGACGCTCATGAGTCATGCCTTTGCCTAGACTGTATATGCATACAGTTAACGTCGAAGGCGGCTTGCGGTCAATGTTGGGCAAAAAAAATGTGACCGATGGATTTCTAAGAGTGAGGGTTTTGATGATTGGCTAGACGGATTTTAAGTGTCACCTTTGACCGATTCTTCGTTGTGCCGCCGGTTGTCATGCGTCGCTTATTCGCGCAAGTGACTACCAGCAACAGGCGGTTAGGGCTATGGCCAACGCTCTTTCAAAATGTTGGAAATGGATTGCAGCATGACATCGACTTTGATGAGGCTCAACACATGCGAGCGCACTCAATTGTTGTAGCTGAGGACAACGCGGCTTTTACGATGTCCAATATGCAGAAAAACCCGGAGTGCGTGATAAAAAAAACTACTCCATACCAGCGACACTCAAATAACAATCTATGAGACCGATACACACATCGGCGGAGTTACGGATAGCCAAGTCATGATTCTCCTCCGCTTCTTTATTATTAAGCAAGTCAGAAATCCCTCTAACAAGAATGCCGTCAACGTTTGCATCATGCATCGCAGATAGAAAACCAAACCCTTCCATCTCGATTGCGTACGAATCATCATAGACTTGCGAAATAAGTTGAGCAGATGCCCCGACATCAGACGCGATAACTTTTTCCCCACAAGCTATAGGCTTGCAATATACATCAAACCCAAGGAGATTTTTATCAACTTGAATCATATATGCATTAACCAAAGAACCAGCACCACGCGAAAGCTTAAGCTCTCGGGGCCTAGGGGTCAACTTAGACCTAGTTTCTCCTAGACGAACTTCTTTCGCAGACTCATAATTATAAACATGATTAGCAATGACCACATCACCGATGCTAGTTTTCTTTCGACCACCGGCTATCCCTGAAAAAATCACAAGATCAGGTTTCAAAGCACTTACAATCGTCTGCGTATTTAACGCTGCAGATGTATTACCCACATCCACGGGGAATATGTAGATATTCGCATCACTAACCTTCCCCTTATGGCGCCCAACAGTCACATAAACACCAGCAACCTGCTTAACCTCACAGCCTGAAAACTTTCTAACGAAAGGGGCAGCCTCAGTATTCAGGGCAGTAACAATAAGAATATTTTTCATATTTTCCTTTAACATCAAGAGCCTGCCACCAAATGTTTCCAATGACTCAAGATCTGTTTTATCAATATTGAATTCGACACAAAACAGTGACCACATATGAAATGAAGACAGACTATGAGCAAATCGCTTACGCGGCCTGTCAAGCATTCTGTACAGACCTTTTATTTGCTCTACAGAGAGTTCAAGGAGGGCCCGCTTATCCTCCAGATACAGTACACTCGACAGCGCTTCGATCATTCCACAAGCAGCATCGAAGCGACGTCTAACCGTCTGATCCCCCCAAAACTCCTCAGGAACTACTGCCACTACCCCTTGACGATCTAAATATATGTTCGACGCATCAATTTGAAGTTCTATATTCTTCTTCACAACGCTATCAACAACTAGTGAAGTTGGATTTACATGACCGGTAAGCGCCTCAATCAACTCAAGCATATCGATATCCAACCCATTTGGCTGTTTGATCTGCAAGCATGAGTAGACCCTAGGGTCATGTGAGGGTCTCGCGTGCCCGCCTTGGTCTTTTTCTACAAGCGCTAATATGGCAGAAGAAAGCTTCGAGACTTGGCGATGATATGACAACTTGCTTATATCACAGAGCCTAGAGGGTAATAACCAATAATAATCGGTCACCGACAAACTAACAACCAGAACACTTCCATAAAGCCGGAAGCTTACATTAATTTTTTGCTCAACTCCATTCTCCGCACTAATGTAAGCGAATGGGAATTTTCGTTCCGAAAATCCTAACTGGCACTTCACAACTTTTAGCAGATCATAAAACCGACTATTCGGAATTAATGTGTTAGGAGAAAACGAAAAATCAGAGATCCCCCCCCACGTTCGTATAAAGCCGTGACTGGTTACAAAGTTAAAAAGTTTAGGAAGGTGCTTAACCGCCCTGCTGTCTAACTTATACAGCAGCTTCCAGCAAATATTGGCTGTTGTGTTCATGAGAACCTGAGGTCGGGGGAGCGGGATTCGAACCCACACACATAAAAATGCTGCACCAGATGCTCGCCCCACCATAAACAGAAGGCCAAGGATTTTTTCACAATGGCGACCAAAAAGCGATAGGTACTCTGATCATTACCTCCTACCTGAATCGCCATGTCAGCAACATCTGCACCCAGCCCCATAATCGTCCACTCAAGGTGTCTCGGGCGCTTTCGGAGCTCGTTGGATAAACCCAACACCGTTTTCTACAGCAATGATGAGCTTGTCTCCAATTTCCCATCCCAGTTCAGCCAGCAAGTCTGTTGGCAGGTCGATAACGAGGTCGCCTGAACCGTTCTCAGCGTCGTGACAAAATGATGTCCAACGTCTTTGTTTTTTTACTCTCAATTTCGTGAGTGTCCGCCAACCGCAACACAGTCAACAACATCGGCTTGGACAAACTGAAGATGGACAGCCTGCTATAGGCACGGCAGGATTTCCTCTTCGAACCGAACTGGCAATCTTGGTTCGACCCTGTGGGCCTTGGTTTTAGAATCCGCCACAAATCCAAGACGCCTCAACCTGTTCAGCCCATCGCTGGCAGCTTCGGGTTGAAGCCCGGTAATGTCTTGACACAGATAGGAAAAGCGTCGCAAAGCGTATCTTCGTGAGAAGTTCTGATGCGTTACTGAGTCCAGCCTACTTATTGAGGAGTGCTGAGGCCTGATGTGCATGGTGCAACAGTGTCAGCCTATTGTTGCACCATTGGAACGTGCTGAATTTTCCTCTCAGCAACACTCACTTGACCGAAGCAACTCGCGAAAACTGCGCCGACCAAAATCTCGCAGGAAGCTGCCGAGGACGTAGTTGCCGTTTTGAGTTTCAAGTAGCCAGTAACGCCCTTCTTTCCAGGCCCTCTGAATTTTTCCAGTTCGAAGTAGCCCGCCATCCGCTGGACGGTGCGCGTCACCGTGCCCAACGTGATCGAAGGACACGCCTAGGCACGTATCCTCCGCGATGAATGCATCACTGATGAAGGCTGTAATCGGCACGGTGTATTTTCGATCACTCGCTCTCACTAGGCGACACAGCTGAAAATCGCTCAGTTCCTTATTGTGAAACTCGACTTCGATGATTTCAGACATCCCCAAAGGCTCCAATACGAATCCAGATGACTGCCGACGCGTTTCTCTCATCAGGCCGACATCGAAAAAGCAGCACCCACAGTCGCCTTTTTACTATGGCCTGTACCCCACAAAAGGTAGACGGTGTTCTTGGTTTCAAACATACAGCCTGCGGTGAAGGACACTCCAAAATTGCTGCGTACCCACATGCCAGGCTGAAATCGATTTCGACTATCAAGAACGACCTCATGTGCATATAGGGTGGCCGGAAGTAGACCGCTGCCCATGAGCTTTTCTTTCTCATCCGGGTTAACCGTGAGGTCGATCAAAATCCATTGCCGTACGACGCAAAATGGTTTCCCTGGGAACGCTTTTGCAGCCAATGCAATCAGCTCATCCTGGGTGCCCTGCCAGCCAACCATCACCTCCCCTGCGCCGTAAAGTAGCTGCGAGATTTCTTCTAACGTAACCATGTAAGTTTCTCGAATTCGATTTAGGTTCAGCTGACACCGTTAGCGGGCCCCGGTGCCACGCAGAGAAACTGAGTTCTCACGTGGGGCATCGCTGAACGACTGCCTATCAAAGCTCGATAAAAAAATCCGGATCGAAACCAGTTAGTTGATTTGGGTAGCCGCGAGGATTTGAAACGACTCGGCATCCAAGCTTTAAGAAATCCGCTGCGACATGGGTATGTCCATAAACCCAAAGATCGGCCTTGGACACGAGTTCCGGCCAGTCATTGGCGTAGGCTGCGATCAGGTGTGCGGGAAGATCATCCGCCACGTGATCCAACGCCGGCGCATGATGTGTAACTACAACAGTTTTGCCATCGAATGGCTTATCCAATTCCTGTGTGAGCCAGGCATAGGCCGCTTTGGATTTAACGATCAAGTCATCTGGACGGAGGCGACGGTAACTCTCAGCAGTTCTGATGACGGTGTAGTCGTTCATCCATTCCCAGGCGACGCGTTTCGCGGCAACGACATCTCCGGTCGACGAGTAATCTGTCCACGCCGTTGTGACCAAAAACCGGGTTTGATCAAGGATCAGGACTTCATTTTCCAGAACGTGGACATGTGGCATTGCTGCGGCTTTCATCTTCCGCAGCGTGTGATCAATGTGGCCACCGTAGAACTCATGATTGCCGCACACGTAGATCACAGGGCATTGGAATACCTCGTTCGCCCATTTCACTCCCCGCGCTTTCAGGTCGATGTCACCCGCGAGGATGACTGCGTCAGGATCGCTAGAAGGAGGGTCGAACCGCGAGAATTCGTTATGCAAATCTGAATAAATTCGCAGCTTCATAGCAATTGTCTCTTTAGTCGCGGCAGTAGCTAATGAGCTCATCCGCAGTTCCATGACAGCCTAGTGCGAACGTTGCTGCGCCGAAAAAAATCGAGTGACCTCTTCTAGCGTGGCAGCCATGTATCCTCCTGAGCGTGGAGCTTCACTGCCTTGCGCTCGTGTAAATGCGGCCTGCATCCGTTACGAATTCGTAGACCGGATTCTCTTCCGTACCGGCCTGAATGCGAATCTCGGATAGGAGCTCCATGGTGTATGAGCCCTGATTGTTCTTTGCAGGCGGCTGGATGAGATGGATCTTGCTCACGCTCAGAAAATTACCGGCCTCTGCTGCGCGCATCATTTGGATGGTTGCCACATCCGTGACTAGATGCGCAACCGGGCCTATGTATCCATCCTCCAATCCCATACCTTCGATCAGAAATGAGTATTCACAGCGACTGATGTCCACTGATCTCCAGAGCATCCGAACACTCTCAGGCGCTCTAAATTGCCCCTGCAGATCACTGTTATAAGTTACAAACACGGCAAAAAACCCAGTCCATGCCCTGCCAAGCCTTGGATCGGCTTAGCTCGAAGGCAATCCTCTCGATAAACGCTGCTCATACCACTGGCAGCCAGATAGGGAAGCTGCTGAGACGTCCGCAATTTGCGGGTCAGTGCGCCGCCCATTGGATGGACATGATAAGCAAGTAACCCACCAATAACAATAAATGATATTTGGTGGGCCGACTGAGCTGTGGCTCTATCCTTCCTTTTGAGAAACTGAACGTGAAGGAAGAGCTAGCCATCACCCTGCGCACCATCCGGCAACTGAAAGGATTAAGTTATGAAGCCCTTGCAGGGACTATCAGCCAGAGCAACCTGAGTTTGCTGGAACAAGGTAAAATCCAGGCAACGCTGCCGACCCTTGTCAAAGTGGCCGATACGCTTGGTATCAATTTTCTTACGCTCATGGCGTTGTGCTTGGCGATCCGTGACAAAGAGTCCCCCGAGTGCGTGTTGCAAAAGGCGCAAAAAGAGCTCCTTTGCTTCATAGAGTCGGGGGGACTCAAAATCATGGAGGATCAGATTCAGGATGGCGCGCTGAAAAAGCGTGGTCGTGGCACACGAGCGAACGCCCAGAGCGTCAGTGCTGTGATTGACCTGAAAAAGCAGGGCAAGACCCAAGCGGAAGCTGCCCGTGAACTAGGTTTGCCCACATCGACAGTTCAGCGGTATTGGCAGAAGGACTGATCCTTCGAGGGCAGACCTTCCACTTCGCTACGCTCCATCAACAGCAAACCGGTAAACACAACTCTTCTTTCGCAGGCGTTAAAATACGATGCCTATAAATTGCCTGAAGCTTAGCTATGTTCCTCTCGGTTTAGCTCGTGCGGTAGCTTCCGCGATCAAAGGGTCGTCAGGCCAAAAATGCTTTGGGTATCTACCCTTAAGGTCTTTCTTCACTTCGTCGTACGTCGACTTCCAGAAGTTTGCTAAGTCCTGGGTGACTTGCACAGGACGTCGCGCTGGCGATAACAAATGGAGCTTGAGTACCTGTCGTCCGTTGGCAATTCGCGGTGTGTCTGCAAGGCCAAACAACTCCTGAAGTCTCACAGCCAATATGGGAGGACGCTCGCTGTAGTCGATTCGAATGTTCGATCCAGAAGGCACACCAATCGTCTGAGGTGCCTGTGCCTCGAGTTGCTGCGGCAACGGCCACGGCAAAAGGGTGCGCAGAATTGATGGTAGATCGATCTGCCCAAAGTGGCTGAGCCTTGTTACCTTCCCGATGTACGGGGCAAGCCACTCCCCTAGAGACTCCAGAAGCACCTGGTCACGAAGATCTGGCCAATCACTTGTGCTCCCCTTCTCCAAATCCAGATCCCGCAAAAGCGCTACACGCGCTTGCCACTGGCGCAACTCTGGAGTCCAAGGTAAGAGTTCAATTCCCTTGCGCCGGATGTAATTGATCAACGCCTGGATGCGGGCTTCGTCATCAAGGTTTGTCAGAGGCACAGAGGAAAGTACCAACTCCCCGACCTTCAACTGTCGCTCCGCTCGAAGCACGCCTTCTCGCTCATCCCAGTCCAGCTCATCCACCTGACGGACTTGCTCCTTCAGAACGGAGTTGAACAGTTCCTCATCCAAGTCAGCAGCCAGATAGATGCGCTCTTCACGTTGACCTTGGCGACTACCCAGATCAGCGATCACCAACCATGAATGCTTCATCAGCAAATCGCTTTCAGTAAACATGGCTGCACGGCCATTGGCGAGACGGTACTCAGCACCACCAGTGCGACGTTGTTGAGCGACACGGTCGGGGTATGCGAGAGCCAATAGAGCTCCCACCCACCGTGGATGCTCAGGATCTGTTACCGGGTTGGCAATAGGGCCGCGCAGATAAGAACGGTATTGCTTGGCAAGCTGCTTAGCACGTTGCGCACCGCTTTGCTCGGAACGCTCGGCACGCTGCTCTCCAGAGACGATTGCAAGGCGACTGTGGATATCTGCGCCGGCGCCACGCTGAATATCACGCTCCCCCAGTAGAGCGGCTATGTCACACGCAAGATGTCCAAGGCCAAAAGCATGAGCTCGGAGAAGCAGGTGAGCTATACGCGGATGCGCCGGCAATTCCGCCATGTCTTGGCCGTGCTTTGTGAGCTTCCGATCCTCCCCCAGAGCTCCTAAGCGAAAGAGAAGGTCGCAAGCTTGGGAATAGGCTGCTGCAGGCGGGACATCCAACCATTTGAGATCAGTGGGAAGGACACCCCATCTGCACAGTTGCAGAGCTAATGCAGCGAGGTCAGCCTGCTGTAATTCAGGAGTACCGTAGGCTGACAGTTGATCATGCTGAGCTTCTGACCAAAGCCGATAACAAACACCAGGTTCGAGTCGACCCGCACGTCCCGCCCGTTGAGTCGCGCTCGCTTTCGATATCCTCTGCGTGTCCAATCTGGTCATCCCGCTACGCGGGTCAAATCGAGGCACGCGCTCGAGTCCCGAGTCGATAACTACTCGAACCCCCTCGATAGTTACACTGGTCTCAGCGATGTTGGTAGCCAGCACAACCTTTCGCTTTCCTGCAGGAGGTGGGTTAATCGCAGCTCGTTGTGCGCCTAGCTCGAGCTCTCCATGCAAAGGGCAAAGCAGCACGTCTTCTCGATCACCCAAGCGATCTTTCAGAGACTGATGTACTCGTCGTATTTCGGCCTGCCCGGGTAGAAATACCAATAGACTTCCAACTTGGTCTTCCAGAGCTTCCAAGCATGTCGAAACCACACGCTGGTCAAGATAATCATTTGCTTGATACGGAGCTCCCCAGATCGCCGTGACCGGGTACATACGGCCTTCACTGGTGACAATGGGGGCATCGTCGAGCAATCGAGAGAGCCGCTCACCTTCTAGCGTTGCGGACATCAGCAATACTTTGAGAGAGACATCGTCTCGTAGCATCTCGCGCCCATTCAGCGTCAGCGCCAAGGCCAAATCTGCATCAAGATTGCGGAGATGGAACTCATCGAAAATGACTAGGCCCACGCCTTCAAGTGAGGGATCCTCCTGCAGCCTGCGGGCAAGAATCCCTTCGGTAACCACCTCAATGCGCGTTTTCGGCCCTACTTTGCTGTCAAGGCGGATGCGGTAGCCGACTGTCTCACCGACCTTCTCACCGAGTTCACTCGCCAACCTTTCAGCCGCAGCCCGAGCTGCTAGCCGACGTGGTTCGAGCATCAGGATTTTCTGGTCGCCCAACCACGGTTCGTTTAGCAGCGCCAAGGGTACTCGAGTGGTTTTGCCCGCACCTGGAGGTGCTTCAAGGATCACTTCGTCGCGCTCTCGGAGGGCTTGGAGCAGAGCTGGCAATACAACATCGATAGGTAACGAATTCATGTTTACTCCTGCAACGAGGTGCGCAGTATACAAAGGCTCGTACACCTCCCTTTACCACCCCAATCTATCGAACTGACCGAGCATGGTCAGGAGGGCTGTCTCTTTGCTCCAGTTTTCAACTGAGTGACGTTGCTCAGGGCCTTCAATTGGCTTTGCAGATCCCGTACTCGCTCAACAAGCTGAACGTTCTGAGCCATCACGTGATAGAGCTGGCTACGGGCAATTTCCAAGTCGGAAACAGCCTGAGTCACCTTGTCATTTGCTCGCTTGACCTGCAGCGCCTTAGAGGAACTCTCGGTGCCAAAGCTTTTACGATAGGCTTCAATGTCGGCGATCAAAGCTCGGTGACTCAGTCGATCCTTCTTGAGGTATCCACGGTCGAAGCCAGCCTCCACGCTGACGATGCCAGCTGTGATCTTTGTTGGATCTAAGCCCACATGCGCGGCAAAGTGTGGCTTTCCGGCCTTGATTCTCTCAAAGGCCTCTCTGCATTTATCCATCCCGTTAGTGGCCATCGGCTATACCTTCACTACAGCTATGAATTTCTGGTGATACTTCTTCAAACTATCGAGCTCGGCCTTGACCACTTGATATTCTCCGGAGCCAGGCTCATACAAGGCGAGGTCTGCCTCATTATCTGCAATCGCCCTTTCGAGCTTATCTTTCTCGATAATACCGTCCGCGCAACTCGTGCAAGGGGCTGCATCGCCAAGAAGATAGGATTCACACTTTCCAGCGTAGGTACAGGCGCCTAGCAAGGTAGGTCGGCAGGAAATCTTACCTTCCGCAGCCAGCTTTTCAGTGTCTTTCCTGACATCAACGATGTGGATATCGCCCTGCTCCATTTTCTTGCGCTGATTTGAGATGTAGGTACCAGTACCCCCAAAGATCGGGCTATCGCTGCCGAAAGCATGATCCAATAGATCGTAGGCGATACTCATAGGGACACCAGCCTGGTATTCAAACAGAACATGGTTTTTCGGCAGGATAAAATCATCAAGTTCTGGATCGTAATAGCCAAAAATTGTCTTAAGCCTCTCAAAATTATTACCGTAATAACGAATCATTTGAGTGGTTAGATGTTTGAATTGTTTCCGAAGCGTAGGCAGCGAAACAAAACCACTGTTTCGACCATAAAAAGCTAGAGAGCGACGGAACTGATGAGTAGCGAAAGGCCACATTGAGCCAATCTGAAATTTGGACTCAAGAGAAAAATCGCGTCCCGGATCGCTAGCCTGGAGCTCTTGAAAATCAGCTTCCGTGATACTGTCAAACTGCTTTAATCGGTTTGGCTTATTTTCAATATCTAACTTGGATACACCAATTTTTGTATCGGGATAGTTGATAATTGCAGGAGTTAAGAAAAGAGGCATATCCTCAGGTGACACCTTGAACAGCGCTGATAAGCCGCGACAGATACATCTAGCAACCTCAATCGCACGAACAACTTCATCAGTAGCCAGCCAAGCAGCAGCTTTGCGGTAACCAGTAAATTTAGTAGTAGTGGAGAGGACTTGGACAATCATCGGCTTATCACGTGTGATTCCTTGGTCATCAACAGTTTCGGCGATCACCTCCTCATCACTGACACAATTGTATGGCAACCGCATGACTTCTTGGTCGCGCATACCCGTGTAAAGGTGAATCACAGTTGTGAGAATCCACTGAATTTTCAAGATTGTTCCAGACAAATGGTTTCGCTGCCCGCAACTTAGATCATCAGAAAAAATGTTTTCCAAATGGTGAGAAAGCAGTGCCTGTTGAAAATCTAGCTCATACGATGAGAGATCTGAAACAATGGAGCCTTGAGTTTTTTGGCTACGACCATAGAGAGGATTTTCAAATGATTTTAAAAAAGCTTCAAGCGCCTTGCTGTTGTCATATAGCAAATCCAACCAGTCACCTGAAGAGTTAATTAAACCAAGGTATATGCGCGTTGGTATAATTGGCGTTTGGTTTGAGGTTTTGTCATCGACTCCAAATCTTACGTGAAAGACACCATGCAGTTTGTACCCAAGCCGCTGTTCACCGACGGCAACCATGTGAGTCAATATCGATCTTGTGCCCTTTCGAATCGTTTCTCCAAAATCATTCTTGATTATCCATTGACTGTAACCATCAAGGTAAGCTGGATTGGAAAACAACTGCTGAAGGCTCAAAACGCCAATTAGTGGATTCGATTTTTGATCGTAGCAGTACCGTGCAGCGATTCGCAGCACGATAAAATACTTGATCAGTGTAGTCACACTGAGTCTGCCGAGCTTTCCTGTTCTAACATAAAAATATAAACAAAACAGGAGATATCGAACCTCTTCAACAAGTGAAGCCCGCTCAGCATCTACTTCATCAAAAATACTGTCGAACGAAATGAGACTTACGACGTTTGCCTTGAGCCTGACTGGATTGAGATCCCATGTTTTGCCACCGTAGACGGCAGTAGGTACCCCGTTAAGGTCTCGACAAATCACGAAGTCTGTTGGAGGTCTCCAAGCCGGATTTACAGGGATTCGAGCCGCTTCAGTGAATTGCTTTTCACTATCAAGAATTTGAAAGAACTTAGACATTAGAAGTAGATACCCATTTTCTCATAACGCTGAAGACGTCGCTCCCAAAAAACTGTAAGGATGCCAAGATCAAAAACCTTTGTTCTCATCATCACGACCAAATCAGCAGTCTCAATAGACCGCTCAGAGATCGCTCCCAAAATAGATTCAATGCGGATGACAACATCTTTGAAAATCTCTTCAGAAAATTCGAAATTAGGCGCATTAGATCTAACAGCGTCAATAACATAAAGGAAACTTAGGAGCTTATGAATATCCGTCTCGCCTGAATGCACGAGATAATGAACGCAAAATAAGCACCCGTATTGAGTCTTGCAGTCAGGCTCAATCGACACAACGGGAATATCCTTCTGCGGATTATCAATGGCCTCGCAGTGTCCAACAGCTATAGATACCCCCGCTGTATTTCCTGCGTTTTTAATCCGCTCGGCAGCTTTTTTAATAGCTGCCCAATAATTCCCAAGCTCTTCCTTTTGATTTGAAAGCGTAGTCCCGGTGTAATAGGCGGCATTCGTACGTTCGGAATGGTTCATTACCGCACTGACTAAAAGTGGTGAGTGCCGTAGTTGATGAAGGATCAGGCTCTTATGCTTACGCATCAGCCGAGGCGGTATATTGCCAGAACCTTTTGGAAGAAAAATGCCATCCAGAATAGTATAAAATTTAGTGGAAAAACTATCTTCCAGCGGCTTGGGACTGTCCGAGTTTTCGTCGACATCAATCGCTTGGAAGAATAGATATTCCGACTCCCGCCCCCGTAATACCCAATCGCGAAATTTTAGGTACTCCCGCAAAATTTCCATACCTGGGCCACGCCCGATTGAATAGTTAACCTCTAACCCTTTGGCCCTCAGTTTGATAGCGGATAGTTCATTCTTCAATGGTGACTTAACAACTTCTACAGCATCATCGTATAAAAACTGAATCAACTCACCGGAATTAGCGCCTATCACTGAATTCAGCAGGCAAGCAAATGCTCTCATCGCTACAGAAGCCAATCTCATCCTGAAGAGATGATAATCATCCGAATTGGCATCATCCACCGCCCAGATGGCGCTATGTATAGCCTTATTGTAATCTCGAGGACGTTTACCAGGGTAACTTAAGATCAGTTCATTGAGGCTCTTAATGCGACCGTCCTTGTAATCGTAAGCCATAAACTCATGTCGCCCCTCAGTGAGAGGAGTAATGTACTTCCCAGTACCAGGAAAAATATGCGTGAGGTAGTCATTCATCTCAAGCTTCAGCGGATATGGAGCACCGTCAATCAGAAACCTCGAAAAGGTAAAAGCAAGCACGAGAGCAGTATCTACATACTTCTGAACAGCGCGCTCGTTTGGGGGATCAAGTCCCTCTTGGTTAGGCACCACGGAGGGCACAGATGTGAGAATGTATCCCGCCTCCAACGGAAACTGTAATTCAATGGCACGCCTAAGAGATCGTTGATAAAGCTGACCTGTATGCGGGGACATTCGATCTGGGCCGAGAATGAGCTGAAAGAGATGGTTTGAAAAACCGACGTAACCTAGCCGAGCCGATTCGGCGTTGCAAAGCACATCAGGAATGCCATTTTTGTCGCACCAGTCTAATCCCGACTCCAGGCTCTTGAGCTCTGTCTCGATGGTCTTATGGCTCGACCCTTCTACATAGTAACGATCCAACAACGCGATGAGAGCATTTCTTCTGCTAGGGACTACGGATTTAACATCGACCAAGTACCCGCCTTTGACTTTCTCGCGGGTAGAGTAAACAAGTACTCCTACGTCTAAAGGAGAGCGCCGATGATCCAGTTTCAGCGTAATCAGCTCCGGGTAGATGATGTCATCTTGCTGCCCGATAAACGACAAGCTAGCCGCATAAGTCTTGCGCCGAGTCAGCTCAATTTGCATCGCGATTCACCAAAATCAGATGCCGATACGAAGACATTTTGAAAAGTGCATCCTCGTAACTCTCTTGGGCCCTCACCTTTTCCGGGATCATAGTAAAAAGCTTCAGATAGCCTTCGGTGGTTTCTCGCCGCTCATGATGGAGTCGCTCCTGAATAATCGAAATCTCCTCGCCAGGGAGTAGGCTGCGGTTTTCCAGCCTTGGAACCAAAAGCTGATACAGCTGATACGCGAAGGTCGCTCGAAGCCAGTGATAAGTGAAGTCTTTAGGAAAACCTGCCGGAACGGAGCGCATCAGTTTTTTCTTGATCGTATCGGCCACAGCCCCCAGAGGGCGGGTCTTAACGAAGGGGTACCGGGGGTCAGAGGCGGCCATGTAATAGCAGTTAGCTCGCTCTGAAAGGAAGACGTATTCCTCCCCTTTCGGAATCGCCTCTAGATCAGGGAAGCCAACTGCATAGCGCTGAAGAAAGCGTTGGCGTCGACTCTTCGCGTAGACACTTTGCACATAGGTGAGCAAATCCTCTGCGAGATCTTTGGGAACGTGTAGCGTCTGGGGTTTGTCATTCTTGGTATCGATCCCGGTACCGGGCCCAGCCTTCAAGATATATGTGCCCTCGGGTTCAAGCATTCCTTTAATCAAGGCTTCTACATGCTTAACCCTCAATGTCAGGACTGTCTGTTTTCGTGCCCCGGTCATGAGGGCAAACAGAACTATCAACCGTTCCTGTGCATCCCATCCATCTGAGTTCACTATCGAGACAACACTCGCTAATTCAGAATTGCTTAATGGCCTTAGGCATTCACCTTCGTCATCAACAAAACCAGTGGGAACAACTTTGGTTTTATTGTAACGCTGTGTTTGGCTTCGCTGCTCAACGGTAATCTGCCGAGTGAAGCCATGAGCGCCGTCAATAAACATACTAATCTGTTTGACAGTATCCACACGATTAATATCAATGGAGTGCCAATATCGCGAGACAAACTTGTAAAACTGATACACGACCCCGGTGTATTGATTGCACACTGCGGGCCCACGACCTTCCTTCTCCATAAGATGAGCATGATAGCGATATGTTGGTCGTAGAGTGATTCGTTTTCCTGAAAAATCGAGCCAGTTGATATTGTTTTCTTCTGTGAAAATCAAGTAATCCAACAAACGGCTGGCCTTTCGCTTAGCCTCATCAGTAGGCCGATTATGGGCGTGCTTATTCCTAACAAGGTCAATCAGAAATGAGTTTGCCTCTATCCATGGCTCTCCACAGCGATGGAACAAGAAGGGCATATTGAAAATGCTTCGCGTAATGGCATCACCAACAGACTCCTTCACTTGAAATCCGGGGATAGGGCGCTCCAGACCAATGATGTCAACAGGCGTCGATCCCTCCGGCTGTATGCCGAAATAAAGATCACCAAACGCCTCACTCACTTGAGGGATTACAACCAGACGCTTCGAATGGTCAGGATTTACGAAGGCAGCCACCGCACACACCCTATCAGGCAAATCTGTCAAACCTAAACGTCGCGCGATAAAAATTCAAGAAAAATGTCAATCTATTAACGTTACAGGATCATGCCAATAGCAGAACGTTACGTGATAGCTTCGGGTACCGCCCCTTCAAATCCTTCTTCACCTCGGCATAGGTGCTGCGCCAGAAGTTCGCCAGGTCCTGAGTTACCTGTACCGGCCGCCGCGCAGGTGACAGCAGATGCAGCTTGACCACTTGCCGGCCACCGGCAATGCGCGGGGTCTCGGCCAGGCCGAACAGTTCCTGCAAACGCA
>Ga0182005_1000540_pt1 | contig 19079 bp, 18 predicted proteins | sample Sormic07211103_1_FD_123021 | JGI IMG/M metagenome (GOLD analysis project Ga0182005, IMG submission 123021) | Rhizosphere microbial communities from Sorghum bicolor, Mead, Nebraska, USA - 072115-103_1 MetaG | ecosystem: Host-associated > Plants > Roots > Rhizosphere | place: USA: Nebraska...
AACTGGCAAAAGCCCTAACTACCGCCAAAACCACGTCTTCTTTTGTTTTCATCAAGCAATATCACTATAATACGCGCTGGTGCAATACGGGAAGGTATGATTCATGCTTACCTGGCTGCATCGTTTGATCAATATCAGAAAGTGGCAATCATGCAACCTCATCGTCGTCTTTTTTCCTGCCTGCTCTCCTTCGTCCTGCCGATCGTGGCCGGCGTCTGCAGCCCACTGTCGGCCAGCTTTGCCGAATCCGGCGTCACCGACCAGAAAATCATCCTGGGACAATCCGCGGCATTTTCCGGCCCTGCCGCACAGCTGGGAATCCAGGTGAATGCCGGCGCCAAGGCGTACTTCGACTCCGTGAATGAACAGGGCGGCGTGTTTGGGCGGCAGATCGAAATCATCAAGGCCGACGACAAATACGAAGCCGACCTGGCGGCCGCCAATACCAAGCGCCTGATTGAAAAAGACGATGTGTTCGCTTTGTTCGGTTATGTCGGCACCCCTACCAGCAACGCTGCCTTGCCGATTTTCACGCAAGCCGGCGTGCCGTTCTTTGCCCCGGTCACCGGCGCCCAGTCGCTGCGTGAACCGCTGAACCGCCAGGTCTTCAACATCCGCGCCAGCTATTTCGACGAAACCGAGCACCTGGTGGAAAAACTGGCGAACGTCGGCATCAAGAACATCGCCGTGTTCTACCAGAACGATGCCTATGGCCGCGCCGGGCTGGAAGGCGTGCAGCGCGCGCTGAAGAAGATGAACCTGGAACTGGTCGAAGCGGCCACGGTGGAACGCAACAGCACCGACGTCAAGGAAGCTGTCGGCAAGATCCTGCCGAAACGCCCTGCCGCGGTCATCCAGATCAGCGCCTACGCCTCCTGCGCCGCCTACATCAAGGAAATGCGCAAGGCCGGCTATAACGGCCAGTTCTATAACGTATCGTTCGTCGGCAGCCAGGCCCTGGCCGACGCCTTGGGCAAGGATGGAGAAGGCGTAGTCATTTCCCAGGTGGTGCCGTTCCCATGGAGCTCGTCGACCCCGGTGGTGGCTGAATACGCCAAGCTGATGCAAAAAGCCGGCGTCAAGGAGCCTAACTTTTCCAGCCTGGAAGGTTTCATCGCGGCCAAGGTGTTTGTCGAAGGCCTGAAGCGGGCCGGCAAGGACCTGACCCGCGCCAAACTGGTCAAGGCGCTGGAAACCATCAACATGAAGAACTATAACGGCGGCGGTTTCGACGTCAATTTCACCGGCAGCAACCATAGCGGTTCGAAATTTGTCGAAATGACCATGATCACCAAGGACAAGAAATTCCTGAACTGACAGATTTGGTCAGGCAGTCGTACAATAAAAATCCGGCATCAAGCCGGATTTTTTATTGCTTGAACGTTCCTTGCCTCACACCGGCGTCAACACCGCCTGCCCGGAAAAGTGCCGCCCGGCGTTCTCCAGGAACAGGCGGACCGTCTCTGCCACCGACTCCGGCGACCAGCCCGCCACGTGCGGGGTCAGCACCGCGTTCGGCAAATCCAGCAATTCCGCCGGCGGCAGCGGCTCGCTCTCGTAGACGTCGAGGCCGGCGCCGGCCACCCGCCCTTCGCGCAAGGCCAGCGCCAGCGCCGCGGTATCGATCACGCTGCCGCGTGCGATATTGACGATGAAACCCTGCGGCCCCAAGGCGTCCAGCACCGGGCGGTTGACCATGTGGCGGGTACCCGCGCCGCCAGGCGTGGCCACCACCAGGAAATCGGCCCATTCGGCCAGTTCAAGCACTGAGGCGAAATACGCGAACGGCACGTCGCCGCGGACCGAACGGTTGTGATAGCCGATCGTCATGTCGAAACCGGCGGCGCGGCGCGCGATCTGCTTGCCGATGGTGCCGAGTCCGATAATCCCCAGCCGCTTGCCGGAGACGCTGGGCGGCAAAGGCAGGGCGTCGCGCCAGATGCCCTGGTGCAGGGCCACTCCCAGCTGCGGAATGCCGCGCACCGTCGCCAGCAGCAAGCCCATGGCGTGATCGGCAACGCAGGCATCGTTGGTGCCGGCGCCGTTGGATACGGTAATGCCGCGCTCGCGCGCAGCCGCGACATCGATGTTCTCGAAGCCGGCGCCCAGCGCGCAGATCAGTTCCAGCTTGGGCAGCGCCGCGATTTCGTCGGCATGCAAGCCGATCGAACCGATGGTCAGGACCACCCGTATCGTATCGGCATGGCTGGCAATGGCGGCGCGGCGCAGTTCTGCCGTGGGCGCATAGCTTATCTGGAAGTTTTGCGCGATGCGCTGCAAGCTTTGGTCGGACAAAGGATTGAGAATCAGCAGGATGGGATGCATAGGATGGCGTCGCAAGGGGGTTTTAATCAATTCGCGCCAGCGGCGCAATGCCCATCATGATAGCCGCGATGCCATTGCTCTGCTTGCCGGCCGGCCGCCGATTGTTACGTTGCGCGGCGCGGATATTCTTCGTTTGCGGCTTGACTCCTGTCGCCGTTATTGTTTTATCATTGGCGCTGGCTGCCGCGGCTGGCATTAATTGGCCATGCCACGGCGACCGGGGAAATTGAATGCCGACACACATGCCGCATTCCCGTTCATTCCAGAGCAACCTAACATTGGGGAAATAAAATGGCCTTGTGCATCAGTGTGTTTGAACACCTGGACCCGCAGGTTTTGCGCAACCACCAGCATTACTGCAGGCTGTTCGGTTATCCGCACCGCTGGCTGGAAACCGCGCACATTGCCCATCCCATGCTGCGGCAGGCGTACCGTTATCACGTGCTGCTGCAGGAATTGCGGCAAGCCGCCGACAACGACTGGGTCCTGCTGCTGGACTGCAATGCCGCCATTTTCCATCCGCTGGCGATGGAAACCTTGCTGGCCGGCCGCGACGCCCTGGTGGTCAAAGGCCCCAGCCGCAGCGCGTCGGGCGAGCCGTGCATCGTCATGAACAACATGCTGGCGCTGCGCAATACCGCGGAAAACCGCAAGATCCTGCATGACATCATATTCATCTTGCACAAGGGCCTGATCCGGGATGAAATGGGCAGGAGCGAACTGAGCCTGCTGGAGAAATTCCCGGTGCTGGAAATCAACGCCATGATCGGCGACAGCTACGTCAACGTCAGCTGGTGCATCACGAAATGGTTCGACGCCCGCATCTTCATGGTCAGCCTGGCTCCCCTGCCCTCGGCCGACAGCGAACCGAACCACGACATGCTGTTCGACCAGCGCATGAAAAACCTGCTGGTGCGGCAAATCAACGGCGCATTGATCGACGGCTTGCCGCTGCTGAAGACACCGGCCTACCCGGCCCTTTCCGACGAACTGCAATCGAGCTTCAATCCAGAAGCGAAAATCGCGCTGGTCACGCTATACACCCACCACATCGCCGACTACGCCCGCGTTTCCGAGCATAATGTAAAACGCTACTGCGATCGCCATGGCTACGCCTACCACGTGTATCGCGCCATCCCGGAACCGCTGGACAGCAATATTTCCGGAACCTGGGTGAAAAGCTGGCTGTTGTCGCGCCATATTGCCAACCACGACTGGGTGATCTGGATAGATGCCGACATGCTGTTTACCAACCAGGCGAAAAAACTGGAGCCCTTGCTGGAAAACCGCGACGCCCTGTTTGCCAAGGACATTGGCGGCTGGGAGCTGAACGCTGGAGTAATGGGCTTTCGCAATACGGGTGCAAACGCCGAGCTGCTGGAAAAAATATGGCAACGCGTCACCGGCGTCGACGATAAATCCTCGGTCTACAGCAGCCAAGGGGACCAGTTCCACACCATCGAGGTATTGCGCGAAGCCGGCATGCTGAACGAACAACACATCGTCGACTGCCTGAGCATCAACACCCCGCCCCAGCTTGCCACCAGCGATACTTTGCTGACGCACTACCTGGGCTGGGGCGAACCTTACCGCTCGGTGTACATGGCCGACGACGATGCCATGTCGCAAAGAAGCGGCGGCTAAGCACGCGCTGCGCTTGCACTCGCATCATTTCCAGGTACCGGCATGCCAATCTTCCTAGTGCAACTCAGCGTCATCGTCCTTGCCGCCCTCGTCTGCGGGGCTGCGGCAGAAAAGCTGGGGCAGTCCCGGGTCGTCGGAGAAATCGCCGCCGGCTTGCTGCTTGGGCCGTCGGTCCTCGGCGCCATCGATATCGATGCATATCGTTTCCTGTTCAGCAGCGCCAGCATGCCGGCCTTGTCGCAGCTGGGCGAGCTCGGCCTGGTGCTGCTGATGTTCCAGCTTGGCCTGCACCTTGACCTGAAGAGCCTGCAGGGGCGGCGCCAGGCCAACGCGCCGCTGCTGGTCGCCCTGCTGGGAATGCTTATCCCGTTTGCCCTGGGCTGCGCCATCGGCCTGGTCTCCAGGCCATGGATTGCGCCGCATGCCGGCGCCGTCGGCTATGTCTTGTTTTGCGGCCTGGCGCTATCGATATCCGCGGTGCCGGTGATGGCCAGGATCGTGATGGACTTGCGCATGGCCGACTCTTATCCGGCGACCGTCGCGCTGGCCGCGGCGACGCTCACGGACATACTCGGCTGGCTGTTGCTGGCCGTGATTGCCGCCTTCGCCGCCGGCACCTACGCATTCGACCGCACCCTGCGCGACCTGGCTTTGCTGGCAGCGTTTATTGCGTTTTCCTTGCTGCTTGCCAAGCCGCTTTGGCGCAGCTTGCTGAGCCGCGGCAAGACGACGGCGCCGTCGGCCGCGATATTGGCGTGCGTGGCCTGTTATGTACTCCTGTCCTCCTGGATAACGGCGGCGATCGGCTTTCATAGCGCTTTCGGCGCCCTGATGGCAGCCCTGGTCCTGCGCGGCCACGCCGACCTGGCGCAAGCCTGGCGGCGCCAGGTGACGGGTTTTGTCGAACTGATCCTGATGCCGGTTTTTTTCGCCTATGCCGGCATCCATGTTTCGTTGGGCAGCGTGCAGTCGCCTGATTTCTGGCAATGGTTCTTGCTGTTCCTGGTTGCGGCGGTCCTGGGAAAATTCGGCGGCAGCTACCTGGGGGCGCGCTGGTCGGGAATTCCCCACCGCGATGCCAGGATCATAGGCGCGCTGATGAATACCCGTGGCCTGATGGAACTGATCGTGCTGACCATCGGCCTGCAGCTGGGCATCTTGCCGGTTCCGGTGTATTCGATGCTGGTGCTGATGGCCCTGGTGACGACGGCGATGACCGTGCCGCTGCTGCGCTTCTGGCAGCGCCAGGAAAGGATGCCCGCCGGCAGCCGGCAAGGTGCAGGGGCAGCGACTCCCGATCCATGAACCGCGGACGGCGAGGTGGACTGGACAGCGCCAGCCTGAGTCAGCTTATGCAGCTTATACTGCGCGCAACACGTATTGTTCATCTACAGGGATCTCCATCATGAAAAAAACAGGAATGGCAAAGAGCGACGCCAAGAAGCTCATGGGTAAAATGACTGCCCCCGGCGCTTCCGCCTTTGGCGGCGGCGATGCGGCAACGATCGACCGCCGCGAGCAGCGCAAGCGCGACCAGGCGGCAGGGCTGGTGCCGTTTGCCGTCAAGCTCAATGGCGCCCTGGTGCTGCAATTGCAAACCCTGGCGAAAGAGCGCGGACTGGACCTCAATCAGCTGGTGGCCGAGCTGCTGGGCAAGGGCCTCGCAGGCTGAGCCGGGCAAGAATAGGTTGACAGATGCGCCGATCGGGCAGCGCGGCAACTCCTGACTGCCTACGATTTTTCTCCACTATTGCGTAGTTTCATGACTCGTGACATCGGCACGGCAAGAGTCATCTGGGGTCAGAGTCAACTTTCGCAGCGCTTCATCGCGAAACTTGACTCTGCCCCCACATGACGGATTCGGAGAAAGGCAGAGCGCGTAGCACGGTTTTGTTCTTTTTTTCAACGATGAGGCAGGTACTCCGTGGCCCGCTAATGTGGTGCAGAGTGAAGTTTCTGCAAAAAAACGCGCAGAAAGTTCACTCTGACCCCAATTAGCTGCGTTTGTTGATCGCGCAGAAAAACAGGGTAACGGCATTGTCATGTTTCATGAAACTCTCAATCCCCCCTGCCAAGCTGTCCCCATGACCGGCCGCCATCCCGGTTGTCGATTAAAATACCGGTCCGGCAGGAACCCGTCCTGCGGCCGGCATTTCCCTTGCTTTTCCCATACGGTAAATTGATGACCACTTCAACAGCGAACGCAGCAGCCGCCGGCACGATAGCCAAGGAGGCGATCGATGCTGCGGAAAAGCACCTGCGCGACATCCTTTCCCTGGCCATCCAGTACGCGCCGCCGCGCGCCGCCGTGGTGGTGTCGGACACACGCTGCGCGCTCGCTGTCGCCCTCACCGAAGCCTACCGGCGCTGCCTGCCGGCGGCCACCTTCATCGACTTTGACGCTGTCGCGCCGGAGGCCGTGCTCGCTGCCTTTGCGACGCTCGAGGCCGACGACCTGGTGATCCTGGTCCAGTCCACCAATTTCCGCCTTGAGGCGTTCCGCATCCGCGTCGAGCTGTTCAAGCGCGGGCTCAAGGTAATTGAACATCCGCACCTGTCGCGCATGCCGGGCGCGCAGGCGCTCCACTATATCGAATCGCTAGCCTACGACCCGGGCTACTATCGCGGCGTCGGCCATGCATTGAAGGCCCGCATCGACAAGGCCGGCATGGGCGTGGTCGACAGCGGCGGCGAACGCCTGGTGTTTGCCTCGCCGTTCGAGCCGGCCAAGCTGAACATCGGCGACTACAGCGAGATGAACAATGTCGGCGGCCAGTTCCCCATAGGCGAAGTGTTCACCGAAGCGCAAGACCTGGAAGCCGTGAACGGGCGCGTGCGCATTTTTGTTTTCGGCGATACCTCGTTCCGGGTCAACCAGCCGGAGCATCCCATCACGCTGGTCGTCAGCAAGGGCCGGGTCAGCGACGTGCTGGACTCCACGCCCGATTTCGACCAGGTGCTGGCCAATATCCGTGCCGATGAAGGCGAAGTGTGGCTGCGGGAACTGGGTTTCGGCATGAACCGCGCGTTTTCGCGGGAGCGGATGGTGAGCGACATCGGCACCTACGAGCGCATGTGCGGCATCCACCTGTCGCTGGGCGCCAAGCATGGCGTCTACAGCAAACCCGGCATCAAGCGCGCCAGCGCCCGCTATCACATCGATGTTTTTGCCGTGACCGAAGCGGTCTACCTGGATGACGAACTGGTCTACCGCAACGGCGCCTGGCAAGTCTGAGCACAGTCGGCAGGCCGGCAGGGGTTCAGAACGATGCGCACAGGCGCGACACCAGCAAACCCACCGCATCCTGATGGAACCGGCTGGTATAAGCGCTGCGTATCTGCGCCAGCCGCTCCAGCGTTTCCGGCGTTTCCGAGGCGACGATGCGGATCACGAAACTATCCTCGCGGATAGTCTGGCCGGTGGCCGCATCGCGCCATTGGCCGCGCGTGTCCCAGGTGGTCAGGCCGTCCGGGAAACGCGGCGTCACGACCTCCGCCATGAAGGCGCTCCGCTCCGCCTCGGTGACCTGGCCCCTTCCCTGGATGTCGCGCCCGAACAGCAGCTCGGCCTGCAGCTGCGCGCTGCCATGCACCTGCCGGCATGCGCCGGCGCTGCCGCCGTCAGGGAAAGCAGCGCAAGCGGAAAGCGCTACGGTGCAGACCAGGCTGCAGATCAGTTGAAGGCGCATGGCGGCATCCTCGATGGCTGGGAATGCCACATGCTATCTTAAATATTGCCGTTAGGAATCAATACCAATCGCCAGCATTCAACAACAGCCGCCGGCACCGTATAATTTCCATGCGGCGCCTCGACCAACCATTCCAGACAAGAACCCATGAGCCTCATCGACAAACTGCTAGCGGGCACGGTGAAATCCGCGCCGGCCTCGACAGACAAGGTGCTGGTGCGCGTTTACCTGGACACCGGCGGCCACGTCACCAATGTCACGATCAGGAAAAGCTGCGGCGACCCGGAGCGCGATGCGCATGCGCAGCGGGAAATCATGGGCATGCGTTTTGCGAGCAAGAGCAAAGGCGCAAAAACCTCGCACAACTGGCATGACCTGACCTATACCTTTCACGAATAAACAGCGCGCCGGCGCGCCCTGTCCGCCTTGTCCCAGTAGGTTTCCCGCAAGCAGCTCCGCGGCTGCGCCGCCCATTCCCCGCATATGGAAATGCAAATGGCGGCTATTAAACTCCCATGATGGGTTCGCTGCCGTCCATACCCTAAGCTGTCTTCGCCGAGCTCACTTTCCTTTCACATGACGAGCAGCCCAGCGGCCCGGGTTCGGCATTCGGTTGCTGGCTATTCAAAAACATAACACGAGACACCCTGATGACGGTCGAGTGACGGCCGCTTCAAGGACATATAAGGAGCAGCTCGATCATGATGGAACAACAACTCCAACCCGCCGCGGGTCTGGGAGAACCTATCGCCGTCGCCGAAGGAAAAATCGACCAGTACTTCCAGATCACCGCGCGCGGCAGCACCCAGCGCCGCGAGGTGGTCGCCGGCATCACCACTTTCCTGGCCATGGTCTATTCGGTGTTTGTCGTCCCCGGCATGCTGGGCAAGGCCGGCTTCGATGTCAGCGCGGTGTTTGTCGCGGTCTGCCTGACTACCGCCTTCGGTTCCCTGCTGATGGGTTTGTGGGCGCGTTTGCCGATCGCCGTGGGATGCGCCATTTCGCTGACCGCGTTCACCGCCTTCGGCCTGGTGCTCGGCAAAGGCCTGTCGCCTGCGGTCGCCCTCGGCGCGGTGTTCCTGATGGGCCTGGTGTTCACCGCCATCTCCGTCACCGGCGTGCGCTCCTGGATCCTGCAAAACCTGCCGTCCGGCGTGGCGCACGGCACCGGCGTCGGCATCGGCCTGTTCCTGCTGCTGATCGCCTCCAATGACGTCGGCCTGGTGGTGAAAAACGCCGGCCCCGGCCTGCCGGTAGCGCTCGGCCACATTACCGCGTTTCCGGTAGTCATGAGCATCGTCGGCCTGGCCGCCATTTTCGGCCTTGAGCGGCGCCGGGTTCCGGGCGGCATCCTGCTGGTGGTCGTGGTCCTGTCGATCATCGGCCTGATCTTCGATCCTGCCGTCAAGTTCACCGGCATATTTGCGATGCCGGCGCTGAGCGCTCCCGGCCATGCTTCGCTGATCGGTGCGATGGACATCAAGGGCGCACTCAGCATGGCCGTGTTGCCGAGCGTGCTGGCGCTGGTGATGACCGCGGTGTTCGACGCCACCGGCACGATCCGCGCAGTGGCCGGCCAGGCCGGACAGGTCAATGAAAAAGGTTATATCAACAACGGCGGCAAGGCGCTGACGGCCGATTCGCTCAGCTCGATTTTCGCCGGCCTGGTCGGCGGCGCACCCGCTGCTGCTTACATTGAATCGACGGTAGGCACCGCCGCCGGCGCACGCACCGGCCTGACCGCGGTCGTGGTCGGCCTGCTGTTCCTGGCGGTCATCTTCTTCTCGCCGCTGGCCGGCCTGGTGCCGTCCTACGCCACCGCACCGGCGCTGATGTACGTCGGCTTGCTGATGCTGGGCAGCGTCAGCCGCATGCACATGGACGATACGGTCGATGCGCTGGCCGGTTTGCTGTGCGCGGTGTTCATCGTCCTCACATGCAATATCGTGACCGGCATCATGCTTGGTTTCTGCACGCTGGTGATCGGCCGGGTTGTCTCCGGCGAATTCCGCAAGCTGAACTTCGGCACCGTCGCCATCGCTGCCGCATTGGCCGTCTTCTATGCAGGCGGCTGGGCGATTTAAGACCGTACATCCATCCGGGTAATCCCGGCTGTCTGGATCTCCTAGGACAGCCGATTCATGGCGGCGCCCGCGGGCGCCGCCTTTTTGTTTTTAGGCTCCCCTATTTGTGCCGCCGGCGACGGCTGGCCATGCGCGCCCGGCGCCAGCGTTGTTTTTTGGCACTGTTTCACCCGCTTATGTGCAATAACGGACATTCCACAGCCTCCAGGCACAATCAGTCCGGGCCGGACCATCAGGTATGTTACCTTGGCTAACGCGGCCATTCTTTCGACTGCGCCTTGACAATCAGCTGGCTAAAGACCGGGAGCAGGAAGAAGGCTATGTTCAGCGCACCTGACCCAAACCAGAACCACCTGCTGGCAGCGCTGCTCGATGCTGAATTCGACCGCCTGGCGCCGCACCTGGAGCTGATCCCGATGCGGCTCGGCGACCTGCTCTACGATTCCGGCGGCAAGCTGCAGCATGTCTACTTTCCCACCACATCGATTGTCTCGCTGCTCTACGTGCTGGAAAACGGCGGATCTTCCGAAATTGCCGGGGTCGGCAATGAAGGCATATTGGGGATTTCTCTTTTCATGGGCGGCAATACTACGCCCAGCCGCGCAGTAGTGCAGACCGGCGGCCACGGCTACCGGCTCAAGTCGCAGATATTGATGGAAGAATTCAATCGCGCCGGACCTGTAATGCGCCTGCTGCTGCGCTACACCCAGGCCCTGATCACGCAAATGAGCCAGACCGCCGTGTGCAACCGCCATCATTCGCTGGAGCAGCAATTGTGCCGCTGGCTGCTGCTGACGCTGGACCGCCTGCCCTCGAACGAATTGACGATGACCCAGGAATTGATCGCCAGCATGCTCGGCGTGCGCCGTGAAGGGGTCACCGAAGCCGCGGGAAAACTGCAGAACCTCGGCTTCATACGTTATCGGCGCGGCCATATCACGGTGCTGGACCGGGCTGGCCTGAACAGCAACGTCTGCGAATGTTATGACGTCGTCAAGAAAGAATTTGCGCGCCTGCTGTCCGATGTGCGCCAGCGGCAGGGCTAACCGGCGCCAATCCCGCCGGGCCGAGAAGCCAAGTACTTGCAGCATTACAGATTCGCAACCACCTTGTTTGAGCCGAGGCTAGCGCTCAGTTGTCTGCCCATCACATCTGGATTTATGCCCGCCATGGAAAACACATCTGCCGAACATGCATCGCAAGCCGTACGGCAACCGCTGCTGAAAGCCGGCGCATTGCAAAACGCCATTTTCAACAGCGCCAATTTTTCCTGCATCGCCACCGACGCCCAGGGCGTGATCCAGATTTTCAATGTCGGCGCCGAGCGCATGCTCGGCTACAAGGCGGAGGACGTGGTCGACAAGATCACGCCGGCCGGGATCTCGGATGCGCAGGAACTGATCGCGCGGGCCGCAACCCTTAGCCTTGAGCTGGACACCAAGATCACTCCTGGCTTCGAAGCGCTGGTGTTCAAGGCATCGCGCGGCATTGAAGATATCTATGAACTGACCTACATCCGCAAGGACGGCAGCCGCTTCCCGGCGATGGTGTCGGTCACGGCACTGCGCGATGCGCAAGACAAGGTGATCGGTTATCTCTTGATCGGCACCGACAACACGGCGCGCAAACGGGTCGAAGCGGAGCAGGCATTGCTCGACCAGCGCCTGCGCGACCAGCAGTTCTACACGCGTTCACTGATCGAATCGAACATCGACGCATTGATGACCACCGATCCGCGCGGCATCATCAGCGACGTCAACCAGCAGATGGAAGCCCTGACCGGCTGCACGCGCGATGAATTGATCGGGGCGCCGTTCAAGAATTACTTTACCGATCCGGAACGTGCCGAGGCCGCCATCACACGGGTGCTGCGCGAAGGCAAGGTAACCAACTATGAGCTGACCGCCCACGCCAGCGACGGCGCGGAGACGGTCGTCTCGTACAACGCAACGACCTTCCATAACCGCGACAACCAGCTGCAAGGCGTGTTCGCGGCGGCCCGCGACGTCACCGAACGCAAGCAGTTCGAACATACGCTGCAAGAAAACAATATCGAACTGGAAAATGCCAAGGCGGCCGCGGAAAAAGCCAACCTGGCGAAATCGGATTTCCTGTCCAGCATGAGCCATGAGCTGCGCACCCCGCTCAACGCCGTTCTCGGATTCGCGCAGCTGATGGCGTCCGATACGCCGCCGCCGTCGTCGGCGCAGAAACTGTCGATCGACCAGATTTTGCAGGCTGGATGGTATCTGCTGCGCCTGATCAACGAGATCCTCGACCTGGCGATGATCGAATCGGGCAAAGTAACCCTGTCGCAAGAATCGATGTCGCTCACCGAGGTGATACAGGATTGCCAGGCAATGATCGAGCCGCAGGCGCAAAAGCGCGGGGTGCAGCTGACCTTCCCTTTGCTGGACGATCTCTTTTATGTGCATGCCGACCGCACCAGGGTCAAGCAAGTGATGGTCAACCTGCTGTCGAACGCGATCAAATATAACCGGGTTGGCGGCAACGTCGTTGTCAAGTGCGCGATGCACGGCAGCGACGGGGTCCGCGTAAGCGTGGCAGATACCGGGGCCGGCCTGACGCCGGAACAGCTGGCGCAGCTATTCCAGCCATTCAACCGACTCGGGCAAGAGAGCAGCATCGAAGAAGGCACCGGCATCGGCCTGGTGGTGACCAAGCAGCTGGTCGAGCTGATGGGCGGCGTCATCGGCGTCGAAAGCAGTGTCGGCAGCGGCAGCGTATTCTGGGTGGAATTGCCGGCGGCAAGCGCGCCGGAACTGATGTTTGACGACATGCACAAGGCCGCCGCGGATAAGCCAGGAGATGCCGCGGCAAACCCGTTGCAGTCCCGGCGCACGCTGCTCTATGTCGAGGACAATCCGGCAAACCTGGTGCTGGTTGAGCAGTTGATCGCCCGGCGCGGCGATTTGACGCTGCTGACCGCCGTCAACGGCCACCTGGGGATCCAGATGGCGCGCGCGCACCAGCCGGACGTGATCCTGATGGATATCAACCTGCCCGGCATCAGCGGCTACGGCGTCTTGAAAGTCCTGCATGAAGATTCGGCAACGGCCCACATCCCGATCATGGCGCTGTCAGCCAATGCCGTCCCGCGCGATATCCAGAAGGGCATCGATGCCGGCTTCTTCCGCTACCTGACAAAACCGATCGAGGTCGTCGAATTCATGGACGCCCTCGACGTCGCGTTGCGCCATGCAGAAAAAAACGGCTTGCCGAGCGGCGTATAGATAACGACGCAATACGGCCTGGCTTACTGGCAGGTGAACGACTTTTTTGGGAACAACGCAATGCTTGAAGCAACTGAAATTCTAAAGGCCAGCATCTTGATCGTGGATGACCAGGAAGCCAATGTCATGCTGCTGGAGCAAATGCTGCGCAACGCCGGTTACGCACACATCACATCGACGATGGATCCGCGCGCCGTGGTTGCTTTGCACCTTGCGCATCGCTACGACCTGATCCTGCTCGATCTGCAAATGCCGGAAATGGATGGATTCCAGGTCATGGAAGGATTGAAGGAAATCGAAACGGCGGGATATCTGCCGGTGCTGGTCATCACGGCGCAACCGGCCCACAAGCTGCGCGCGCTGCAGGCCGGCGCCAAGGATTTCGTCAGCAAGCCGTTCGACCTGGTTGAAGTGCAGACGCGCATCCACAACATGCTGGAAGTGCGGCTGCTGTACCAGAAACTGGAGCACTACAATAAGGTGCTGGAACAGACAGTGCTGGAACGCACGGCAGAACTGCGCGAGAGCGAAGCCCGCTTCAAGAGTTTGACGGAACTGTCTTCAGACTGGTACTGGGAACAGGATCAGCAAGGGAAATTCACCAAGGTCTCGGGCCCGGTTTTTGACATGCTCGGAATCGATGCTGACAGCGCCGGCGGTGCGGTCAACATCGCGCCGACCGCGCACTGGAACGAGGCCGAGCGCGCACAGCTGGAGGACAACATTGCAAACCGCCGTCCCTTCCTCGATTTCATCTACAGCCGCAGCAACGCCGACGGCACCCTGCAATACCTTCAGGTCAGCGGCGAACCGATGTTCGATTCGGCCAGCCTTTTCATCGGCTACCGCGGAATCGGCATGGATGTCACCGACCGCATGCGTCGCGACCAGGAAAAATAGTCCCGGCGCCAAGGCATCGGCCAGGCTGATATTCGTAAAAGCCGGCCTGGATAAGCCGGCGCGTCGGATGGCGCAGCCGGAGCAAAACCCTTATTTCTGGGCAGGCACGACGACAACCGTTCCGCCGGTTTTTCCTGTATCGCCTTTGCTGCCGTCAGCGCCCATGGCGCCATCACTTCCCGTCGCCCCAGTGGCGCCGGTAGCGCCAGCCGGGCCAGGAACAGCCACCCCGGCGCCGGTCGCACCTGTCGCGCCAGCCACGCCTTCGGAACCGGTCGCCCCGGTCGCACCAGGCGCGCCCGCCGGGCCAGGAACCACCACTATGGATGGCGTGGGGCTAGTGCTTGCAGGCTTGTCGCAAGCGGCAAGGCCAAACGTGACGACCAGCGTCGTCAATAGCAATGCATGTTTCATATCGATCCTTTTAGGTAGCAAGAGAAAAAACGCACGGTAATGCGCTATTCGAATCCCTTTATAAAAATTGGCCCTGAGATTCGCCTGTTCGCAGATTAAGCGAAAGCACCAAGCTTCTCTGTGTGTTGGCGCACGGATGACCGTATTTTTCAGGATGCATGAAACGGGTATCTCAATGCCATCTGCCCGCTCGCCGGCGCTATGTGCGCGGCCGCACGGATCGTGGCCGGAATCAAGCCTATAACGTGGCATGTCACGCTACAAAACCGACCGACTTTTATTTCCACTCACAGAGAACCGATATGAAAACATTCGTGCATTTGTACCGTTATTACCGACGCGGCGGCTACCATATTGTTCCAGCGATGAAACGAGCCAGCCGCACCTGGAGCCATAGATTCTGAATTATTGAGAGCTTCATAATTCACGACACCGCCACGGCAAGAGTCATGTGGGGTCAGAGTCAACTTTCGCAGTGCTTCATCGCGAAACTTGACTCTGACCCCACATGACGGATTCGGAGAAAGGCACAGCGCACAGCACGGTTTTGTTCTTTTCCAACGATGAGGCAAATACTCCGTAGCCCGCTAAGTGTGGTCGGAGTGAACTTTCTGCAAAAAAGCGCGCAGAAAGTTCACTCCGACCCCAGTTAGCTGCGTTCGTTAATCACACAGAAAAACCGGACAAGGGCATTGGGTTATATATGGCACGCGGACAGTTTCGCGTTGCGATTCAAGCTGTCCGCCCGCGCAGCCGTCCCGTTGCGGTCATCGAGGATTGTGCGATCCACGGGTAAAATAAAAGCTGCTCAACGAATGGAAACCGTGACCGATGACTGCCCCCATCATCCGCGCTCTCGAACCTGCCGATTATCAATTCGTCTCCTCCGCAGTCGATGACTGGTGGGGCGGCCGTCCTGTCCGGGCGCTGGTCCATCGCATATTTTTCGACCACCTGAACGCGACCAGTTATGCCATAGGACCGTCGGACGCAGTCCAGGCATTCCTGATCGGCTTCGTATCGCAGGCCGATCCCACAGTCGCCTACATCCATTTCGTTGGCGTAAGCCCTGCCGCACGCGCCGGCGGCCTGGCACGCATGCTCTACGAGCATTTCTTCAACGTGGTCAGCGCCAAGGGCTGCACAGAAGTGCGAAGCATCACCTCCGTAGTCAATACCGGCTCGATCAAATTCCATCGCAGACTGGGATTTACGCTTCTTCCCGGATCCGGTGAAATCGACGGCATCCCGGTTGCGCTCGATTATGCCGGCGAAGGACAGCATCGCGTCCTGTTCCATAAATCGCTGTTGGCCGGCGTCAAGGAAGGCCGGCAGGCGTCTTGATAAAATCGATGAACGCACGCAAAGGCGCCGGCACCAGGCGGCGCCCGGGATAATAGAGGAACGGCCCGGAAAAGCGCGGCCACCATGGTTCGAGCACGGGCTCCAGCGCACCGCTATCAAGATGCGGGCGCAGCCAGTCCTCGAAGAGATAGATGATGCCGCTGCCCGCGATCGCTACCTGGACGGCGAGATCGGCGCCCCCGCCCGCCTGCACGATCAACGGCCCCGTCGGCTCTACCCGCACCACCTCGCCGTTCCGCTCAAACTCCCACGGCGGCATCGAGCCGCTGGAAAAACGGCCGCGCAGGCAGGCATGGCCGAGCAGCTCGCGCGGGTGTCCTGGCCGGCCACGCCGATCAAGATAGGCGGGAGAAGCGGCGGCGGCAAAGCGCTGGACACGCGGCCCGATCGGCACCGCGATCATGTCCTGTTCCAGCCGTTCGTCGTAGCGGATGCCGGCGTCGCAGCCGGCCGCGATCACATCGACAAAGCTGTCTTCGGTGAAGATCTCCAGCTGGATATCGGGATAGGCGGCGAGAAACGGCGGCACGATGCTGCCCAGCACCAGCCGCGCCGCGCTGACCGGCACGTTGAGGCGCAATGTGCCGGCAGGCCGGTCGCGAAAACCGTTCACCACATCAAGTGCCGCCTCCATCTCGCTCAAGGCTGGACTGAGCCGCGCCAGCAAACCCTCGCCCGCTTCGGTCGGCACCACGCTGCGGGTGGTGCGGTTGAACAGCCTCACGCCCAGCTGCGCCTCCAGCCGGCGCACCGCTTCGCTCAGCGCGGACGCGCTGCTGCCGCTGGCACGCGCGCCTTCGCGGAAGCCCTTGGCGCGCGCCACCGCCACAAAAGCGTTCAGATCTTCCAGATTGACCTTCATTGCCGGCACCTCCACTGTTCGCCAATCCGCACAACCCGTACCGATTGTACCCAATTATCACGAAGGCGGAAGACGCCTACCATGGATCGTCTCTCACCTAAAGGAAGCAATCATGTCCAGCATCGAACAATCCGGCACATTCACACTAGGCCACCGCAGCGTAAAGCGGCTCGGCTACGGCGCCATGCAACTCGCAGGGCCAGGCGTGTTCGGCCCGCCCAAGGATCGCGGCGCGGCACTGGCCGTGCTGCGCGAAGCCGTCGCGCGCGGGGTCAACCACATCGACACCAGCGACTTCTACGGCCCGCACATCACCAACCAGCTGATCCGCGAGGCGCTGCATCCTTACCGGGACGATCTCACCATCGTCACCAAGATCAGCGCCCGGCGCGGCGACGACGGATCGTGGATCCCCGCCATGTCGCGCGAAGAACTGATCCAGGCAGTCCACGACAACCTGCGCAACCTGGGCCTGGATATGCTCGATGTGGTTAACCTGCGCAGCATGTTCGACATCCACGGACCTGCCGAAGGCTCGATCGAAGAACCGCTCACGGTAGTGGCCGAGCTGCAGCGGCAAGGGCTGGTGCGCCACATCGGGCTGAGCAACGTCACCCCGGCGCAGGTCGCGGAAGGACGCAAGATCTGCGAGATTGTCTGCGTGCAAAACCACTACAACATCGCGCATCGGGACGACGACGCCCTGATCGACCAGCTGGCACGGGACGGCATCGCCTACGTGCCCTTCTTTCCGCTCGGCGGCTTCAGCCCGCTGCAATCCTCGACCTTGTCCGGCGTCGCCGCACGCCTCGGCGCCACGCCCATGCAGGTCGCGCTCGCCTGGCTGCTGCGCCGCTCGCCCAATATCCTGCTGATCCCGGGCACCTCGTCTATCGCCCACTTGCACGAGAACCTGGCCGCGGCCGAACTGGCGCTGCCGGGCGATGCAGTCAAAGAATTGGACAGCGTGGTGAATATCAGCGCTACTTAAGGAAACTTCAAATAACCGCTGTTACGTCTCGGCGCCCCCCGGCTGCGCGCCCCGGTCATTCCCGCGAACGCGGGAATCCATTTTAAATCAGCAACCTGGATCCCCGCGTTCGCGGGGATGACGAAGTTTTTAGAGTTCATCTCAAGACATACCAAATGCGCGCCTGGAAAATGCAAACGGCGCGCATTTGGCGGTCTCCCGTGTGCGATGACGAAATCCGGGATATTCTGCAAGCGGAACAAGATTTCTTCCATGCAATTAATCCCGCCCCCAACCATGTCAACCATGACCACATTCAGCCGCTACGCACTTGTCATCGCCCTCTTCGCACTTTCGCCGCTTGGCCACCCGGCAATGGCGGAAGAACTGCCGTCGTTGAACGGAAAAACCGGGCACATGCCGAGCGAAGATAGCCGAAAACAAATCCAGGAAGTTTTGGATAACTATGCCAAGAGCGTGACGACTGGAGACCGCGCGCTTTTCGAATCTCAGCTGTTAGACGAAAAAATACCTTTCTTCGGACTCGGGGAAAAATTAATCCCGTCATTCAAGCCCATTTCGCAGAGTTTGCAAGGTTATGCCGGATTTCGGAAGGCGGTCTTCGAGAGCGGTAAAAAATATAGTCAAAAAATTTCGAATATCAGAATTGAACAAGACGGCGATCTGGCCCAAGTGTCTTTAGACTTTGAAACGACTCTCGTCGAATCCGGCGAGAGTGCGCAAGGCTGGAAAATCCTGCAGTTGCTGAAGGTCCAGGGGCGCTGGAAAATCGTCAGCGAACTGTATGCCGTGAAGTGAAAAATGTTGGGAAACTGCAAGGATTGGCCTACCAAGAATTAACTGAGCTGGCTTTTGACGATTCCTCAGTTCTTTAACATTAACGGGCGTATCATTATCTTCACCAGGGTTGGCGGCAAAACTCGAGCAATTGCCGCCGGATTTAAGGCGTTGCCAGCCCACTCTCATCTGCCGCAACGGGAGGAAAATAAAATGATCAAGATCATGGCCCGGATTTCATCGCAATCAGGCGCGGAATCGTCAATGAGAGACATATTGCAGGATCTGGTCGGCCCCAGCCGCAACGAGGCAGGATGCCAGAGCTACGAGCTGTTCCAAGATGAAGAAAATCCGCTCGAATTCGTGACCATCGAGCACTGGGCAGAGCAGGCAGCGGCCGACGCGCACATGGCTACGCCCCATGTTGCCGCGGCAATCGCCAAAGCTGCTCCGTTGCTGGCGCAGCCGCCCGTCATCCATCGCTACACGCAACTCGCCTGAGAACATACCGGAGGTATCAGCGATGTACGCGCATAACGCCGAAAACGCAGGGCAACCCCTCTCTCTGCATAGCATCAGAATCGATACAGAGATCGACATCAACCGGCCGCAGCACGAAGTCTTCGACTACGTGACCACGCCGGCGCTCTGGCGCACCTGGCATCCGGCCACGGTGGAAGTGCGCGATGTCCCGAATCGTCCATTGGTTACCGGCGAGACCATGCTGGAACTGATCGCGGTTGCAGGCCGCCGCGACCAGGCGCTGTGGACGGT
>Ga0182005_1000541_pt1 | contig 19062 bp, 16 predicted proteins | sample Sormic07211103_1_FD_123021 | JGI IMG/M metagenome (GOLD analysis project Ga0182005, IMG submission 123021) | Rhizosphere microbial communities from Sorghum bicolor, Mead, Nebraska, USA - 072115-103_1 MetaG | ecosystem: Host-associated > Plants > Roots > Rhizosphere | place: USA: Nebraska...
AGGGAAGGCAACGGCTTTGCGGTCGCCTTTCTTTGCTTACTTTTTGGCGCCCGGCTAGGGGCGAAGCAAAGAAAGTGAGCGGCTGCCGGGCCGCTCCCGGCTTGTACCAACGGAGTAGAAAACGTTTTAAGTAACGACAAACGTCCATCGCACGCCGCCGAATGTACTCCGTAGCCCGTTAAATGGGGTCAGAGTAATTTTCGCAAAAGGCGCGAAAAAAAACTCCGACCCCATTTAACTGCTGACCCCATTTAACTACAGTGCCGCAGCTAGTTCTGCGCCTTCGCGTATCGCCCGCTTGGCATCCAGCTCACTGGCAAACGAAGCACCGCCAATCACGTGATAACGCGATCCCGTCTGCTGCGTCCTGGTTTTCACCGGTTCGCCAGGCTTTCCCGGTGCAAGGACCTCATCCGGAACCAATTCGTACAAGGACTCCTGCCCGGCACAGATCACCACGTTATCCACCGCCAGCACCCGGCTTTCGCCACCAATGCTGACATGCAAACCCTGATCGTCAATACGCTGGTAATCCACCCCCGCCAGCATCTGCACGCCATTGCGCTGCATCACGCTACGATGCACCCAGCCCGAAGTCTTGCCCAATCCCGCCCCCACCTTGCTCTGCTTACGCTGCAACAGATGGATTTCCCGCACCGGCGCCGCTACCGCCGCCGGCCGCAGCCCACCCGATTCCGCCGCCAGCGGATCGACGCCCCACTCATCCATCCATTCCGCAATCGGCACCGGCAAAGGCACATGCGCATCGTGCAGCAGGAATTCGCACAAGTCGAAACCGATGCCGCCGGCGCCGATCACCGCCACCCGCTTGCCGACCGGCGCCTTGTGTTGCAGCACGTCGAGATAAGACAGCACCATCGGATGGTCGATGCCCGGAATGCGCAGGTTGCGCGGCGTTACGCCGGTCGCCACGATGACGTCGTCGAAACCAAGCGCCGCCAGCTGCTCGCGGCTGACGCGCTGGTTCAGCTGCAGCTCGACGCCGGTGCGTTTGAGACGATGATGGAAATAGCGGATGGTTTCGCTGAATTCTTCCTTGCCCGGAACCTGCATGGCGATATTGAACTGGCCGCCGATCTGGGCCGCAGCCTCGAACAGCGTCACCTGATGGCCGCGCTCGGCGGCCACGGTAGCCGCCGACAAGCCGGCCGGGCCGGCGCCGATCACCGCCACCCGCCGCGCTTTTGCCGTGCGCCGGTAGACCAGCTCGGTTTCATGGCAAGCCTGCGGATTGACCAGGCAGGTGGCGCGCTGGCGCTTGAACGTGTGGTCGAGGCATGCCTGGTTGCAGCCGATGCAGGTATTGATTTCCTCGGCGCGGTTCTGCTGGGCCTTGAGCACGAATTCGGGATCGGCCAGGAACGGCCGCGCCATCGACACCATGTCGGCGTCGCCCTCGGCCAGGATCTGTTCCGCCACTTCCGGCGTGTTGATGCGGTTGGAAGCAATCACCGGGATCTTGACGGCGCGCTTGAGGCGCGCCGTCGCTTCACGAAACGCGCCGCGCGGCACCGAAGTCACGATGGTGGGAATGCGCGCCTCATGCCAGCCGACGCCGGTATTGATCAGGGTTACGCCAGCCTGCTCCAGGGCCTGCGCCACCGCCACCACTTCGGCGCCGGTATTGCCGCCTTCCACCAGGTCCAGCAGGGACAGGCGGTACATGATGATGAAATTTTCGCCGGCCGCCGCGCGCATGCGGCGCACGATTTCCAGCGCCAGCCGCATGCGGTTCTCGATGCTGCCGCCCCATTGGTCCTGGCGACGGTTGGTGCGCGGCGACAGGAACTGGTTGAGCAGGTAGCCCTCGCTGCCCATGATTTCCACGCCGTCGTAGCCGGCGCGTTGCGCCAGCCTGCCGCAACGCACGTAAGCCGCGATGGTGGACTGGACGCCGCTTTCGCTCAGCGCGCGCGGCTTGAACGGCGAAATCGGCGACTTGATGGCTGAAGCCGACACCACGAACGGCTGGTAGCCGTAGCGCCCGGCATGCAGGATCTGCATCACGATCTTGCCGCCTTCTTCATGTACGGCGCTGGTCAGGCGCTTGTGGTTGTGGATGTCGCCGATGCTGTTCATGGTGCCGCCGAACGGCAGCAGCCAGCCCTGCCTGCTGGGGGAAATGCCGCCGGTCACGATCAGGCCGACGCCGCCCTTGGCGCGCGCCCGGAAATACTCCGCCAGCTTGCCGTAATGAAAAAAGCGGTCTTCCAGGCCGGTGTGCATGGAGCCCATCACTACCCGGTTCTTCAAGGTGGTGAAGCCGAGGTCGAGCGGGGCGAGCAGGTGCGGGTAGGTGGGGTGGGACATAGGTTCTTCCAAAAAGCAGTGGCGCTGCAAAAGTCGGTGACAGGCCGGAATCTACCTGAAAAGCGCCGGCGGATCGCTGAAACAGCCCTGTTTTAGCGGCGATTAGAGGCACTAGCCTATTCCGAGCGATCCCTGCCGGTCAGCGCGCGCCCAATAACTGCCCCAGGTCAATCGCCTCCGCCATGGCGCGGTAACCGCGGTCGCCAGGATGCAGGTGGTCGCCGGAATCGAAAGCCGGCAGGAAGCGCCGCGGATGCCGCGGGTCCCTGACCACGGCGTCGAAATCGATGACCGCGTCGAATTCGCCGCTGCCGCGTATCCACCGGTTCACCGCCTGCCGCGTTTTTTCCTTGCTGGCGGAATAATAGCTTTTCAGCTCGCTGTCCTGCAATGCGCCCTCGAACGGGGTCAGGGTAGCACCGACGATGCGTACATGGCGCAGGCGCGCACGCGCTATCAATTGCCGGTAGCCGTCGATCAGGCGCTCCTCGGCCAACGCCGGTTCCTGCGGCGTGAAGCTGCTGCCGGGCCAGGCGATATCGTTGATGCCCATCAGCACGATCACCGTATCGACGCCGGGCTGGTCCAGCACATCGCGTTCGAAGCGGGCGAGGGCGTTGACGCCCATCTTGTCGCTCAGCACCCTGGCTCCTGATATGCCGGCGTTGATCACCGCCACGTTCTGCGTCGCCAGCCGTTGTGCCAGCAAGTCGGGCCAGCGCTGGTTTTGGTTTGCCGTGGAGCCTGCGCCGTCAGTGATCGAATCGCCAAAAGCCGCCACCACGCGGGCTGCAGGCGCGGCATCGACCAGGATCGCGCTGAGGAACAAACGTGCTTCCACGGTCTCGCCCATCTTGATCTGCGGCGCTGCAGCGAGGTTGCCCGGCGCGATGTAAGCGGTCTGCTTGCCGTCCCAGTGGAAAGTGGCGAGCGGCGTGGATTGCGGCAGGAAGATGCTGACCGCGACCTGAGCCAGCGGCGCCAGCGTGAGATCGACCGGGTCGCTGAGCGCCGGCGCGCCTGGCGCAATGGTGACCGCCTGGCGGCCGCCGAAGGTGAGCATGCGGTCCGAACCGGCCACGGTTGCCGCGCCGGCGCCGGCCAGCGCAATATGCGCCGCGCCCACCGTCAGCGGCGTCGCGCCGTATTCATTGGACAGCACCACCCTGGCGCGCTTGCCGCCCAGGCTGAGGCGGGCGACCTGGCGTACGGTCTGGTTCGAGAGGCTGGCGGGGATATTGGTCGGCAAGGCAAACCCGGCTTCCCAGACCGGCTGCGGACTGGCGGTCCAGCTGGCGCTCCAGCCGGGTTGCGTAGGCTGCGGATCTGCCGCCGGCGCGGCAGCGGCCGGCGCTCCCAAAGCCGACAGCAAAGCCAGCGCGGCGCCAATTTTCTGGCAGTTCATGGGGAAATGCATGTGGTGACTCCTTGGGTTGGTCAAGAATACGGCGTACACCAAGATATATCCTTCCCGATAAGCATGGTAGAAGCGATAATTGGATATCACTTATTCCAAAATGGAATGACATGGACCAAATCAAGGCAATCCGCAGCTTCGTGCGGGCAGTAGAACTCGGCAGCCTGTCGGCGGTGGCTCGCGAACAGCACAGCACGCAGCCGACCGTCAGCAAAACCATCGCTGCGCTGGAAAAGGAACTCGGAGTGCGTTTGCTGGAGCGCAGCACCACCAGCCTGACCACGACCGAACAAGGCAAGCGTTTTTATGAACGCGCCAAACGGGTGCTGGAAGAATTCGGCGAGGCGGTCAGCGATGTCCGCGGCTTGACCGGCAAACCCGCCGGCCTGCTGCGCGTCAATGCCCCGCTCGGCCTGGGGCAGCTGCGGCTTAACGCGCTGGTGCTGGAGTTCCTCGCGCTGTATCCGGAAATCGAAGTGGAGCTGATACTGAACGACCGCTTTGTCGACCTGGTGGAAGATGGCGTCGACGTAGCGCTGCGGCTTGCCGGCTCGCTGCCGCCCAACATGATCGCGCGCAAGATCGCCAGCGCGCAACGCTACCTGGTGGCGGCGCCGGCCTATCTGGCGCGCCACCCGCAGATCCGGCGGCCGGCGGACCTGGCAAACCATCGCTACATCGGCTTTGCGCGGCCGGCCAACGGCGAAGTGAGCGAGATCAGCGGCCCCGGCGGCACGGTGCAGGTCGCTACCCGCAGCGGCTACCTGGTCAACAGTTCGCTGGCAATACGCGAGAGTTTCCTGATGGGCGCCGGGCTCGGCATCTGTCCGTCCTGGCTGGTGCATGACTTGCTCGAATCGGGCCAGCTGCAGCGCATCCTGCCGGAATGGAGCGCAGCGGGACAGGAAGCCTCGCTGTTGTACCCGTCGCGCCGCTACCAGCCGCTGCGCGCCACGATTTTCATGCAATTCATGGCTGAGCGGATCCCGCGGCTGCCGGGATTTACCGTGCCGAGTTTCGGACGCTAGGGCCTTATTTTTTTGCGGTTGTCGCCGCTGCTTTCCTGGCCTGGTTGAACACCGGGCCCCACAGCGGATGGCCCTTTTCGCCGGCGGCCAGGTCGAAACCGGCATCGAGCTTCAGGGCCTTGTCGAATTGCTGCCTGCACAGCTTTTTCCTGGAAGTCACGCAATAGCTGAAAGCCATGTATTTCAGGGCTTCGGTCTGGGTCGCGACATCCGCCGACCAGATCTCGGGAGCATTCGCCAGGCGCTTGACGGCGGCGCTGTAGCTGCCCTTGTTGTAAAGGGCAATGCCGTCGGCCAGGGCGGACGGCTGCGCCGGCTGCTCAGGCGCGGCCGCGGCGGCAGTTGCGCCGGTTGCCGCTCCGCCCGGCGTCGCCGCTGCCGCGGCCGGCTTGGTGATGCTGTCGAGGCTGTCGCAAGCGCCGAGCATCATGGCGGCAGCCAGCATCGCGAAGCTGCTGATACGGATAAAAGAGATGGTCATGACGCGTTCTTGGCTGAAATGCATTTAGTGGGACGAAAAATCGTAGTCGATGGTACGCGATTTTTTCGGGTTGACGTCAATTTCAAATACGCGCTCAGGAAAACTCGGATTGACCACCTTGACCTGATGTTTGCCTTCCGGCAGGACCAGTTTTTTCAATGGCGGACTGACGCCCTTCATGCTGCCGTCGACCAGCACATTGCCCCATGGCTTGATGGTCAGCAAGACCACGCCGGTCGGATCGGCCGCTTTTGCCTCGGCGTCCTTCAGCGCGGCCGGCTTGGCCGCTGCCGCCGCAACGTTCTCCGTAGCGCTGCCTTGCAGTTCGGCCAGCCTGGCACGCGCCGCTTCCGCATGCGGGCCGCCCGGGTATTTTTTCAGGAAAGCGTCGACCTGCTGCGGCGTCGCGCCGTCCAGCTGTTTCAAGGTTTCCCAGGCGACGGTTTCTTCATCAAGGACCTGCTCGGCCGGCGCTACGGCGGGCTTTGGCGCCGGCGCCGCAGCGGGAGCACGAACTGCGGCAACCGCAGCAAGCGCCGCCGGCTGCCCGGCGGGCTTGAGCCACAGGTAGGCGCCCAGCGCCAGCACGGCGACAGCAGCGCCGATCCACCAGGCCGGCGCCCTTAACGGCTTGTCGAGCACGCTCGGCGGCACGGCCGGACGCTTGCGCGCACGCCGCTCGTCGCCGATCGTCGGTTCGTCGCCCGGCTTCTTGCGGTTGGGCAGGCGGAATGCGACCGGGGCGGTGGCCTCATTGTCCGGCATCGGCATCGGCACCGACAGCTCCAGGTCCAGCAGCTTGCGGAATTCTTCTATCGATTGCGGCCGGTCGTCCGGCTTGACCGCCAGGCCCTTGTCGATGGCTGCCAGGAATTCCTTGCTGAAGCCGCTGTACTCGCCGTCTTGCAGGCACAATATCGGATCTTTGATCATGCGCGCCACGGAGGTCGGCGGCGCGCTCTTGACGATGGCAAAATAGATCACCGCCGACAGCGAATAGATATCGGTCCATGGCCCCTGCTTCATCAGGGCGTCGTCGGCGTACTGTTCGATCGGCGCGTAACCCGGCTTCAGGATCACGGTCAGCGAATGGGTCATGTCGCCGATGATCTGCCGCGCCGCGCCGAAGTCCAGCAATACCGCCTCGCCGCTCTTCTGGATCATGATGTTGTCGGGCGAGATGTCGCGATGCAGTATCTGCACCCGGTACATGGCGTCGAGCGCTTCCAGCATCGGCTTGAGCATGCTTTTCAGCCAGGCTTCGGTCACCTGCGCCGGCGAATTCTGCACCACGCTTTTCAGCGTGCGGCCTTCGTAGTAGCGCATCGCCATGTAGGCGGTATTGTTCTGTTCCCAGAAACGGTAGACCTTGATCAGCGCGGGATGGTCGAATTGCGCCAGCAGGCGCGCCTCCTTGATGAAGCTTTTGAGGCCGATGGTGAACGTCTCGCGGTGCCGCTGCGAGCGCACCACGACTTTTTTATCCGGCCCGCGCCCGGCGAACGCGCCCGGCATGTATTCCTTGATCGCCACCATGCGCCGCAGCGACCGGTCGAACGCAAAGTAGACAATGCCAAAACCGCCTTCGCCGATAACGCCGATGATTTCAAAATCGGCCAGGCGCGTACCCTTGGGCAAGCAGTTTTCGACAGCCGTCGTTTCGTGCTGGTCAATCGGCTTGGCGTTTTGCATATTCTCTGGATTCGACGTTAGTTATATTATTCTGGACAGCTATCAACACGTCTCTAGCAATTCGCCAAGGGTTAAGGTTCGGCGACATAAATCGTAAACGCAGTACAGTTATCAAGCGGGATATTGGACGCCTTGCCGTTCTTTTCGACAATCTCGTGCATGAGGTCGAGCCAGTCCTGAGCAGAACCGGCCTGCAGCGCCGCCTGCTCCATTTCCGCCTCGCTGATCCATTCCCAGAAACCGTCGCTGCAGACCAGGAAGGTATCACCCCCTTGCAGCTGAGTCACGTCCTGCGTGATGTCCGCCGGCGCGCTGCCCTCGACGCCGACCGCGGCGCACAGGATGCTGCGGCGCGGATGGCGGCGCAGCTGCTCGGGCGAACAATGGCCGGCGTCGACGAATTGCTGGATCAGGCTGTGGTCCTTGGTGGCGCTCAACAGCTTGCCGCGGCGGAAAAGGTAGAGCCGGGTGTCGCCCATGTGGCCCCACAGCGCGCAACGGTTCTTCTGGTCGATCAGCAGCACCGCCACGGTCGAGCTCATGTCTTTCAGGCGCGGGATCTGCGCTTGGCGCCGGGTCAGCTGGGCTATCGCGTGTTCGATATAGGACTGCAGCGCGCGCGGACCGAAAGAAGCTTCTTCCACGAACATTTCCATGATCGAATGGACCACGATATTCGAGGCGATCTCGCCGCCGTACTGGCCGCCGACGCCGTCAGCGACAATCACGCAAGCCAGGTCTTCCTGCAGCACGCTGCCCCAGGAATCCTGGTTAACCTGCCGCCCGCCGGCATGGCTCAGCTGCGCCAGGCTCAGGACCACCGGAACCGCCGTGTCGCTGAGCAGCGATTGCTCAGGCATGCTGCGTCTCTCGTTTCTGCTTCTCTACTTTTCTTTCGTAAGCCTGCAAGAAAGCCTTGCCAAACAGGGTCTGGAAATCGTCCTGCGCGGCTTCCGCGATGATCCGCTGGTAGCGTTCGGCATAGGCATCCCATAACCGTGCCTTACGCTTCGCCGGCAGCAGCGCCTCAAGCACGCCGCCTTTTTTGGCGCGCTTCTCCATGACTTCAGGATTGAAACGCTGCAGCATCTCGTTCATGGTCGCACGCATGCCGGAAACCACGCCCACCTGGTGCGCCTGCAAATCCTGGTAAGCGTCTTGCATGGCTTCGGTGGCGCCCATGAAACCCGGCATTTTCTTGCGCAGCATCTGGATCAGCACGGTCTGGCTGTCGGCAAAGAATTTCAACGGATTATTGTTGCGGACCACTACCTTGGTCACGTCCGCATGCGCTTCGCGCTTCACCAGCGCGCGCGATGCGTTCAGGTCGATCGTGCCCTGCACTGCCGTCGCCAGCAGCTTGCCGACGGTTTCCATCATTTCCGCCGTCAGTTCCGGCGCCAGGGTCCCGGCCGGCAGGCCGGCGCCCTTCATGAACGCCAGCACCAGCGCTTCGCTGGATGCGGATGGCTCGGCCTGGCTCTCTTCGCCGGCATCGGCCGGCGCCGGATTCGCGGCGGGCCGGGTCACCGCGCTCACGGGACGCACCGGCGCCGCCGGCATCGGCACCGGCGAAGTCGGCAATGCCGAATTGGCGGTCGCCGCCAGTTCCAGGTTCAATTGCGCGAGCGCCGCCAGGCGGGTCTCGGATACGCTCAGCAGCGGTTTGCCGCCATTTACCCGTTTCACCGGATTGGCCGGTGGCTGGCCTGGCTGATTGGTCATGTCAGGATTATCTTTCATCAAGTTGAGCTGCGCCTCGGCGCGCAATAAGTACAGTCCGATCTGGATTTCATCGCCTATCTGCAAATCGTATTCGCGCTCGGCGTCGATCTCTTGCCCGTTCAGCAGGATCGGATTGGCACGGCTGAGATTGGTGATGGTCTGGCGGATGCCGTCGCTTTTGATCGCCGCCTGGATGCGCGATACAAAATTGCGGGGATCGGCCAGCACGAAGTGGTTTTCATCGCTGCGGCCCAAGGTCCTCGGCTCGCGGCCGAACACGGCTGACAGAGGCAGTTCAGGCGCCACATTGTTGTAAGAAATGACACTAATTTTTATCATCGGGTGGGTTTCCAGCGGCGCCTGGCCTGGCGCAAAAAGCCTGAGAGAATCATGGCATGCCTGGCTGCAAGTTCCATGCCCAAGAAATGCCTGCCGGAAACAGCCTGAGAAGCCCGAAAAACCTGGTAATTCGATGGTTTTCAACCTGCAAAACTGCCCTCTCTTGTCATCCGTGGTGACATTTTCTGTCAGCCAGGGCCGGGATCAAGAAGAGGGGTACAGGTTTGGAAATTGCGGGACAGGGCGCCGCCCTGCCCGCAAGGAGGAGCGAATGCCCTCAGGACTGGCGCAGCATGGCCTTGATGCCGCGCACCGCCTGGCGGATCCGGGCTTCGTTTTCGATCAGCGCAAAGCGCACGTATTCATCGCCGTATTCGCCGAAGCCGATGCCGGGCGAAACGCACACCTTGGCTTTTTCCAGCAGCTGCTTGGCAAACTCCAGCGATCCCAGGTGGCGGTAGGCTTCCGGTATGCGCGCCCAGATGTACATCGACGCCTTCGGGATATCGACCATCCAGCCGGCCTCATGCAAGCCCTTGGCCAGCACATCGCGCCGGCTCTGGTACTTGGCGCAGATATCCTTGACGCACTGCTGGTCGCCTTCCAGCGCCGCAATCGCCGCCACCTGCACCGGCGTGAAACTGCCGTAGTCGTGGTAACTCTTGATGCGCGCCAGCGCCGCCACCAGCTCCTTGTTGCCGACCATGAAGCCGATGCGCCAGCCGGCCATGTTGTAGCTCTTCGACAGCGTGAAAAACTCCACCGCGACATCGCGCGCGCCGGGCACCTGCATGATCGACGGCGCTTGCCAGCCGTCGAAGACGATGTCGGCGTATGCCAGGTCGTGCACCACCAGGATGTTGTGTTCCTTGGCCAGCTTGACCACGCGCTCGAAAAATTCCAGTTCGACGCACTGGGCGGTCGGGTTGGACGGAAAGCCCAGCACCATCATTTTCGGTTTCGGATAACTTTCCCGTATCGCCCGCTCCAGCTCGGCGAAAAAATCCACGCCCGGGCTCATGCGGACCGAACGGATGTCGGCGCCGGCGATCACTGCGCCGTAGATGTGGATCGGATAACTCGGATTCGGCACCAGCACCGTATCGCCGCGATCCAGCGTCGCCAGCATCAGGTGCGCCAGCCCTTCCTTGGAACCGATGGTGACGATCGCTTCGGTATCCGGGTTGAATTCGACGTCGTAGCGCTTCTTGTACCAATGGCTGATCGCCCGCCGCAGCCGGGGAATCCCCTTGGATGCGGAATAACCGTGGGTGTCGGGCCGCTGCGATACTTCGACCAGCTTGTCGACGATGTGCTGCGGCGTAGCGCCGTCGGGATTGCCCATCGACATATCGACAATATCCTCCCCGCGCCGGCGCGCCGCCATTTTCAGCTCGGCGGTGATATTAAAAACGTAAGGGGGAAGACGATCGATGCGCGAAAACCTGCGCGGAGTTGCGGATTCAGACATGGCTTGTACTTTCACGTTAGCGCCCGGAACCGTCCGAGCGACGTTGGAACGGATTGGCGCTCCAGCGACGATTCTATTGAACAACGAATGATTGCGCAATAACGAAAATGCAGCCGGTCGCGATTCCAAAAACCTGTTTGTCACCGCGTCAGGCAAATAGACAAGGCTGTGGCTTTTGACGTTGTAGTGGCTTTTGACGTTGTAGTTGATTTTGACGTTGGGGTTGAAGTTGCTTTTGACGTTGGGGTTGCCGTTGCTTTTGAATTCCGCATTGAGACGTTGCCAAATGAGACAGCGGTCAGCCGGGAATTGTGGGAAGACATGTTTGAGCGAAGCGAGTTTGTCTTCCCACCCGGCTGACCGCTGGCTCATTTGGGGACCCGACCGAAGGGAGGGCAACGGCTTTGCGGTCGCCTTTCTTTGCTTACTTTCTTTGGCGAAGCAAAGAAAGTGAGCGGCTGCCGGGCCGCCCCCGGCTTGCATCCACGGAGTAGAAAACGTTTTAGGTAACGACGAACGAAGGCCGTCGAACGCCACCGAACGTACTCCGTGGCCCGTTAAATGGGGTCAGAGTAATTTTCGCAAAAGGCGCGAAAAAAAACTCTGACCCCATTTAACTGCTGTTGTGGTGGCAGATATATACAACCGTTTTTGTGGTGGTGGATATATTTCACTGCTTTTGCGGCGATACGCATAATCGAATTGAGGAACATAAATGAATATCACTGGTGAAATGCTCATCGGCCAATCCGCGGTACGCGGCACAGAAGGCAGCCTGCGCGCCGTCAACCCCGCCACCAACGAAACCATCGCCCCCGATTTCGGCGCCGGCGGCGCAACCGAAGTGGCCCGCGCCTGCACCCTCGCACAACAAGCTTTCGACAGCTATCGCGCCACCACGCCCCAGCAACGCGCAGAATTCCTGGAAGAAATCGCCAACGGCATCCTGGCGCTGGGCCCCGCCCTGATCGAACGCGCAACGCAAGAATCCGGCCTGCCCACCGCCCGCCTGGAAGGCGAACGCGGCCGCACCGTCGGCCAGCTGCGCCTGTTCGCCAGCGTACTGCGCGCCGGCAATTACCTCGGCGCCACCCTCGACTCGGCAATGCCGGAACGCACCCCGCCACGCTCCGACCTGCGCCTGCGCAAGATCGCCATCGGCCCCGTCGCCGTCTTCGGCGCCAGCAATTTCCCGCTAGCGTTCTCGGTAGCCGGCGGCGACACCGCCTCGGCGCTGGCGGCCGGTTGCCCGGTCGTGGTCAAGACCCACAATGCCCACCCCGGCACCTCGGAACTGGTAGGACGCGCAATCCAGCAGGCAGTCGCCGCCTGCAAACTGCCCGAAGGCGTGTTTTCCCTGATCATCGGCACCGGCAATGAAGTCGGCCAGGCCCTGGTCAGCCACCCGGCGATCAAGGCAGTCGGCTTTACCGGCTCGCGCCAGGGCGGCCTTGCGCTGATGCGCGCAGCGGCGCAACGGCGTGAACCGATCCCGGTGTACGCCGAGATGAGCAGCATCAACCCGATGTTCCTGCTGCCGCACGCACTGGCCGCGCGCGCAGCTGCAATCGGCACGGCTTTCGTCGATTCGCTGACCATGGGCGTGGGACAGTTCTGCACCAATCCCGGACTGGTGATCGGCCTGGCCGGCGAGCACCTGGCGCAGTTCCAGGAAGCGGCATTGCAGGCATTGAAAACCAAGGCCGCCGGCACCATGCTGACGCCAGGCATCCACGGCGCCTACGCCGCCGGCATCGAACGCATGGGCGCAGTAGCCGGCGTCGATACGCTTGGCCACGGCCAGGCGGCAACCGCGCCATGCGCAGCCCAGGCGACGCTGTTCGCCACCGACGCCGCCACCTTCCTCGCCACCGAGCAGCTGGAAGATGAAATTTTCGGCCCCAGCTCGCTGCTGGTTTCCTGCAGGGACGAAGATGAAATGCGCGCCGTCGCCGAACACCTGGCTGGCCAGCTGACCGCCACGCTGCAACTGGATGAGCAAGACCACGCGCTGGCCCGCAAGCTGCTGCCGACGCTGGAACGCAAGGCCGGCCGCATCCTGGTGAACGGTTTCCCGACTGGAGTGGAAGTGTCTTATGCGATGGTGCACGGCGGCCCGTTCCCGGCGACGTCCGACAGCCGCAGCACCTCGGTCGGCGCCACCGCCATCGACCGTTTCCTGCGGCCGGTGTGCTACCAGGACTTGCCGGCGGCCCTGTTGCCGGCCGAACTGCAGGACGGCAACCCGTCAGGCTTGTCGCGCCTGGTGGATGGAAAGTACGTCACGGTTTGACGATCCCGGCCATCGCCGGCTGCTCCGGGCCGGCGATGGCGACACTGCTTCCAGTGTTGCGCGGCTCAGCCCGCGTTCGCGATGGTAGCCGGCAAATCGCGGCCATGGTATTTCTTGTAGATCGCATTCAGCTTGCCATTCTTGTGATTGGCGACTACCCAGGCATTGACCCATTCCTTCAGCTTCGGCTGGTCTTTGTTCATGGCGATGCCCAGGTCAAAATCCTTCTGCGCGAATTTCAGTTCCAGGTTCTTGGCCGGCGCCCGCTTGATCATTTCGGCCAGGTTGGACGGCGTGCTGGAAAAGATCTCGATCTGTCCGGTCACCATCGAGGTAATCAAGGTCGCATCGTCTTCGTAGCGCATGATTTCCGCGCCCTTGGCCAGCTGCGTGGTGAGCGTATCGTTGACGGTGGCGCGGGTCAGGCCGATGCGCTTGCCGGCGAGGTCGGCATAGTCCTTGATCTTGATGCTCTTCGGTCCGCCGACGATGATCGTGATCACCGCATACGGCACCGAAAAATCGACCACCTTGGCGCGTTCGGGCGTGATCGACAGGTCGGCGATCACCAGGTCGGCGCGCTGCGCCTGCAAGGTCGGCACGCGGGCGGCGTTGGTGATCGGCACCAGTTCCAGCTTGACGCCCAGGTCGTGCGCCAGCTGCGTCGCAGTGTCGACATCCGAGCCGGTCGGCTGCAGGTTGGCGTCGGCGTAGCTGAACAGCGGCGTGCCCATGGCGATCGCCACCCGCACCTTGCCGGCTTTCTTGATGTCGTCCAGCTGGTCGGCGAATGCCGCGTGGGCCGCTCCGCAGAATAGCAAAGCAGCGATGCAGCTGCGGGTAAAGAGTGTGTCGAGTTTCATGCTTGTCTCCTGTTTTATGGAATAGTTATGTGACGCCAAATCCGGTCCGGCTACAGGCCGTTGTCGAGGAAAGCGCGCAGTTCCGCGGTTTGCGGCGCGTCCAGCATTTCGCCAGGGCCGACTTCCCATACCTTGCCTTGATGCATGTAGATGATGCGGTCGGCGACCCGCTTGGCGAACGCCATTTCATGCGTCACCAGCAGCATGGTCATGCCGCCCGCCGCCAGGTCTTCCATGACGCGCAGCACTTCGCCGGTGAGCTGCGGATCGAGCGCCGACGTCACTTCATCGAACAGCATCACTTTCGGCGCCATCGCCAGCGAACGCGCGATCGCCACCCGCTGCTGCTGGCCGCCGGACAACTGCTCCGGGTAAGCCGCCGCCTTGTCGCCCAGGCCGACCTGCTCCAGCGCCGCCAGCGACACCCGCAAGGCTTCCGCGCGCGGCTGGCGCTTGACATGGCGCAGCGCCAGCATGATGTTCTCCTGCACCGTCAGGTGCGGAAACAGGTTGTAGCTCTGGAACACGATGCCGACTTCCTGGCGCAGCCGGTGCAGGTCGACCTGCGGATCGTCGACCCGGATGTCGCACACCTCGATGCTGCCGGAATCGATGGTTTCGAGCCGGTCGATGCAGCGCAGCGCCGTGCTTTTTCCGGAACCGCTGGCGCCGATGATGGCGATCATCTCGCCCTTGCCGACTTCGAACGAGACACCCTTGAGGACCTGGTTGGCGCCGAAACTCTTGTAGATCTGGTCCAGCTTGACGATTGGGTTAGCGATTGCCGACATTGAGCTTATTCTCCATGGCTTCGCTCCAGCGCGAAAGCGGGTAACACAGTGCGAAATAAAAAGCCCCGACCAGGCTGAAGATCAGGAACGGCTGGAAAATCGAGTTGTTGATGATCTGGCCCGCGCGCGTCAGTTCGACAAAACCGATCACCGAGGCCAGCGAAGTCATCTTGATGACCTGCACCAGGAAACCGACGGTCGGCGGCAACGACAGGCGCAGCGCCTGCGGGATGATCACCAGGCGCAGCGTTTGCCAGCGCGTCAGCGACAGGCATTCGGCGGCTTCCCACTGCGGTTTCGGCATCGCTTCGACGCAGCCGCGCCAGATGTCGCCCAGGTAGGCGCTGGTGTAGACCATCATCGCCAGCCCGGCCGCCACCAGCGCCGGCAAGGCAAAACCGTAAACCGACAAGCCGTAGTAGACGATGAACAGCAGGATCAGCAGCGGGATGCCTTGTATCGATTCGATGTAGAGCAAGGCCGGCAAGCGCAGCCAGCGGCGCAGCGAAATACGCGCCAGCATGACGCCGAAGCCGCCGATGCTGCCGAGCAGGAAGGCGATCAGCGACAGCAGCAGCGTCCACCAGATCGACTGCGCCAGGTAAATCAGGTGGGTCCAGCTGAAATTGCCGATCATGTCGTCCTCCGCGTGCCGGCGCCGATCGCGGCGGCTTCGGCGGCAGCCGGCTGCTTCCGGCCGGCTTGCGCCGCGGCGCGCCGGATCGCCCGGCGCCGCTTGAAGAAATATTCGCCCAGGCCCCAGGCCAGCAGCTTGACCAGCAGCGACAGCGCCAGGTACAGGCAAGCCACCACGATATAGGTTTCCAGCGAACGGAAGGTATCCGACTGCACGGTGTTGGCGATCGCCGTCAACTCCTCGGCCGATATCTGCGAAGCCATGGCGGAAGCCTGCATCATCAGCAGGAACTGGCTGGTCAGCGCCGGGTAGACCTTCTCTATCGAGGGCTGCAGCATCACGTGCCAGCCGATGCGCCAGCGCGACAGGCCGAGGCATTCGGCCGCTTCGATCTGGCCGCGCGGCACTGCTTCCAGTCCGGCGCGGATGATTTCAGCGGCGTAGGCGGCGATATTGATGATCATCGCCAGCACGGCAGCGGCAAAGGTCGGCATGTGGATGCCGAGGCTGGCCAGGCCGAAATACAAGAGGAACAGCTGCACCAAGAACGGCGTGTTGCGCACCGCGTCGATGTATACCGAACAGGCTTTCGACAGCCATTTGCGGCGGCCGCGCTTGGCGAAAGCCACCAGCGTGCCGATGCTCACTCCGGCCACTACCGCGACGCCGGTCATCTTCAGGGTCAGCCATGCGCCCTCGAGGAATACCGGCCAATAGGGGAGAAGATCGCTAAAGTGGAGAGAAAAACTCATGGCCGACGAATGCTCCTGTAGCTTTTTCTGCTTATCTCGGCGCGCCAATCGCGATTTTCACCTGCCGACTGCCGCGGTCTCCCTGCATTCCGCCCCGGCTGCGCTTTTTTTTGCGCTTGTTCCGGGGACTTGCCTTTCAAGCCGGCTTATTGCGGCTCGAACGGTCCTGTCACTGTAAACATGCCGCCCTGGTACATGCGCACCGGATCGTCCGCGGCCGGCAAAGGCTGCGCCTCGACCGCGGCACGGAACTGTTCCGAGCTGTCGCGCGGCCTAAAACCGAGATGCGCGGCATGGCGGTTGTTCCACCAGACGCCGTTGTTATCGGACATGCCGTACACCACCGTGTGGCCGACCTGCGGCGTGAACAGGCTGCAGCGCAGCAGTTCGGTCAGGTCGTCGTAGCTCAGCCAGCAGGCCAGCGCGCGCCGGTCTTTGGCGGTGGGGAAGGAATTGCCGATGCGGATGCTGACGGTCTCGATGCCGTAACGGTCGAAATACAACTGCGCCATGTCTTCGCCGTACGATTTGGACAAGCCGTAATAACCGTCCGGCCGCCGCAGGTCGTGGCTGTCGATGACCTGGTCTTGCCGGTAAAACCCGGTGACGTGGTTGGAGCTGGCGAAAATCACGCGCTTGACGCCATGCCGCCGCGCCGCTTCGTATATGTGGTACACGCCCTTGATATTGGCTTCCAGGATTTCCTCGAACGGCCGCTCCACCGATACGCCGCCGAGATGCACGATGGCGTCGCAGCCGGCCACCAGCGCGTCCACCGCGGCTCGGTCGGCCAGGTTGCAGGGCTGCACTTCTTCGTTTGGCGCGGCGTCGCCGGCCAACACCGCCGCCAGGTCGGAAACCCTGACGGTGGCGGCGAACGCTGCCAGCCTTGGCCGCAATACCTTGCCCAGGCCGCCGCCGGCGCCGGTCAACAACAGGCGTCGGAACTGCGCGCCGCCCTCCGCACTATTTGTCTTGTCGCTCATGCCATGTCCCGTGCCGATGCCGATTTGAGAGAGATCGCAGACATTGTGGCGTATCTGCGTTTGCTGTGCTTCCGCTTATTGTTATACGTTGTCATACAACTTAATCGATTATGTCTTGCCTGCGTCCTTCTTGTCAAATCATCGAATATATCCCTCGATATATTGGATATGGCCGTGTAATCCGGCTATTCTCGACGCTATTTTATGTTGTATGATGACTGATAAGAAAACAAACCACCACCAAGGAGACTCCGATGTTTAAGAAATGGATGTATTTATGCACTGCGATGGTCTGCTCCATGATCATTGCCCAAGGCGCAGCAGCCGCCCCCGATGAAGAAACCGTCGCTGAGCAAGTCGAAAAACTGCGGGCAGCGATGCTCCATCCCGGCGACCGTGCGGCGCTCGACCGGCTGGTCATGGACGAGTTGAGTTACGGCCACTCGAACGGCAAGGTGCAGGACAAGGCGGAATTCATAGGCGCGCTGGTCAGCGGCGAATCGGACTTCGCCAGCATCGCCCTGTCGGACCAGAGCGTCAAGATTTCGGGAGATACCGCGGTGGTGCGCCACACCCTGGCGGCAGTCACCAATGACTCCGGCAAACCGGGCAATGTCTCCCTGAAAATCCTGATGGTATGGAAGAAGCACGGCGGCCATTGGCGCTTGCTGGCGCGCCAGGCTGTGCGTTTCAGTGCCTGAGGCTTACCGAGCCGGGTCAAATGCAGCAGGATTGCGCGCCATCTTGCCGGCGCGGTCCTGCTTGCCGGCCCTCTCAGGAATTTTCAATTTCCGAAGTGGTGAATTCAATGCCGCCGACCCATTTTGCAACCAGGTTGTAGACCCATGCGCCGAACAGCGTAAAGAGAAAACCGACAACCAGGTAAATGAACGGCAGCGCCAGCATCGCGCCGATCGCCGGCGCTTTGCTCCCTGGCATCACTGAAAGAAACAGGATCATGAGGATAATGATCGGCAAGGAAACAACGAAATAAAGAATCGCCACCACCTTGGCGGTCTGCACCGGCGAAATGTTCAAGATCTGTTTTTTCATGATTTTTTTCCCTATTATGAATTATTGAATTATTGAATTATTGAATTACCAGCTTAAATTGCCTACCCGCGATTACTCCATCCACTGATTTACGGCCTTGGCGTCGTTTCACCTGGCAGCCACATGCACCAGGCTCGTCATCGCATCCACATACAAGTGCTGTTCATCTGCCAGCAACGGCAACAACGGCGTGACCGAAACCTGGTTCAGCTTCGTCATGCGGACCTTTCCCCCCGGATCGCGGAAAACGGCAAACGGCACGTCCTGTATGACATAGGGCTCGCCATTGACCTGCCCCAGAATCATCAGCACATGTCCGGGAACCGCGATCAGGTCGCCGACCTGTGCCGCCATTACCGCCTCGACGCGGGCCTGGTGAGAATCCGAAGCTGAAAAAACGCGCTGCTGCAATGCCGGGCTGCGGCCCTGGGCGCCGGAATTGGGAGGCAGGAAAATTCCCATGCTGCGATACACCTCGCTGGTGAATCCGCTGCAGTCGCGGGCGTTGTAGAGATGCCCCCAGCCATACCGTTCGCCGAGGAACTTGAATCCCTGGCGGATGATGTTGGCTTTGGTGAACGGCAGATAGCCGGGAGAAGTGTCTTTGATCTTCTGCAGCAATGCGGCCTTGAAACCTAACGACCCGTCTTCGCGGCGTACCGGAAGATCTACCGTCCAGGATACGTACGGCCCCTGGTCGTTCACCGGCTCGCCCTCAGGCAGCCGCGCAAGCGGGACCCGCACGCCCATGTCAAGCTGAAGCTCCGAGACCTCGGGCGCTTCCGGCGTGAATACCGTCCGCACTTTGTCTCCGGTCACTACCCGAAACGGCTGCTTGCCGGCATAGGCAAACACTTCTGCGGCGGCCCCCTCGGCGATGTCCGCGCGCGCTACCCAGGCAGGAGCTTGTTCGCTCAAGACCAGCAGCCACTGGCCGTCGACGCTCGCATGCGCAACGACGACGGGATCGCCGGGGAAAAGCGTGCCGCCCTGGAAGCTTTCGAAATCCATGAGATCCTTCGACGGGAAAGCCTGCAGCGATGTCGGATAGGTGCGCAGCTGCGCGCGCCGCACGCTTAGCCCGTAGCGGGTGGGAGTGCTGGCCGGGATCCGGCCGGCGCCGATATTGGCCTCGATCGCCGCCATCGCCGCTTTCGGGATCGCATTTCCGGCTGCGTCCACCAGCGGCTTGGTCAACGGTTC
>Ga0182005_1000543_pt1 | contig 19023 bp, 21 predicted proteins | sample Sormic07211103_1_FD_123021 | JGI IMG/M metagenome (GOLD analysis project Ga0182005, IMG submission 123021) | Rhizosphere microbial communities from Sorghum bicolor, Mead, Nebraska, USA - 072115-103_1 MetaG | ecosystem: Host-associated > Plants > Roots > Rhizosphere | place: USA: Nebraska...
CAGTCCGATATTGTTCATTACTACCATTTAGGTGACGCCATCGAGTACTCGCTGATTTTTCCGGACGGCACATTGAAGACTGTCTTGATGGGCAGCGATGTCATCGCAGGAGAATGTTTGCAGCTAAATGTACCTGGCGGCGTTTGGAAAGCGTCGCGGCTTGTAGAGGGATCGGCAGGATTCGGTTTGATCAGTGAAGCAGTGTCTGTGGCCCTCCTTTAAAAGTGGTTAAACGCTCAAGCCCTTAGGATCCGTGGCTTCTAGCGATTCTGACTTTTAAAAATGGCCGAAAGCTTAGATGCATTAGTGGATTTGATCATTTTAAAAGGAGTGCAGTCTTAGGCCGTAAATGCAGGGGAGGCTGAAATAACCTCTGTATCCTGGTTTTGGTAATAGGCTCCAACCTGTTGATTTATAGGAGCTTTTTTTAAAGGTTTGAGCCCGTGAGGCCTTGAGAAATATGCCAGTTCTAAAAGTCCAGAAAGATCGCTTCCTGTTCCCCCTGTAAAGCTGTTGCTCAAGGAGCGTTTACTAACACGGGGTATCAGGGAGGACTCCAATCGGCAGTGAATACTCTCATCTACAGTCTTGTGCACGGAAACGAAGTTGGATACATGCCACGCTAACGATGGTCAGAGCGGTGTAAAGCCTTCTGCAAGCCCCATAGGGTGTTGGAGAGCACATTACGTCGACGTTTAACCTCCGCTGGCTACGAAGGGGCTAAATAACCACTTGCTATGCCATTGAATGTGGAGTGCGGCTCGCAGGCTAAGATATAGTCGCCCCGATAGACTGACCTAGCTCGCTGCCAATATGAGTAAAACAGCTTTTTTGACTCGATAATTAGCCTTTTTTTTCCGTCGGATGCGGCGTCTCAGACCCCCGTTTACATAGTCGTGTCATTATCTTGGCGGTTATTCCAAGTCGAGAAGCTCTTTCAAAGCTGTTAATGGACTCGGGGTTGGCTCATAAAATACCCCCTCCAGCGTGAATCCGGTTCATACATCAAGAGCTTGGACTTAAATTTTATTCATATTATTTGTATATATTGAATAATTGACACTTAAGGCGGCGAGCGGAAAATTATATAAAATAATAATCCATGAGTCGTGAATTCGGGGTTCACAGGTGCTTGGCTCGGTTATTGCTGAGTGCGGGCGTGTCAATTGATTAAATATGTTTAAATTTGGCGTCAATTAATACAATATTAGTTCAAGTACTTCGTCAATATATGCAATTTAGTTCAGTGCCTAAAGCAAAATTAGTTGATGCGTAACGCCAATTTAATGACCGTTGACAAGCTCGGTAGTCATGGAGATATGCTTGCGTACCTAGAATTTAAAACAGTCGGTGCCGAGTCCTTATGTTGCAACCCATCGTCGAAGGAAACATTGTTAGCTTTGAGGAAAAGGTATATCGAGTAATAGCTTGTGGCGCTGACGGTGCCATTACCCTAAAAAGCCTGGAAAGTGAGCATTCCTTTGATGTGCTCTTTACTCAGGTAAATCTGGTTGAGGTGGATAAAGAAAAACATGAGCTATACAATGATCGCCGTTTGATTTGGATGGAACAAACAGAAGTCAATCCCAAAGAGTTGGCTATTGCTTCGGATCGAGCAAAAAACATTAACGACTTCTTCCAGGGGAAAGTTTCGCGGACAGAGCTTGCCGAAAAACTCGGCTCATCAGAAACAACGACTCGACGTCTATTGAAAAGATATGACCCAGAACTTGGTGCTGTTTCTCTTGTTAGAAGTGTCAGAGGGCGTAAAAAAAATTCGCGATTGCTTTCTGATATTCAAGAGAGAATCATGGAGAAAGCAATTTCGAAACGCCTTAATGATAAGACTAAAAAGTTAGAAGCGTTTGCTTCTCTTTGGGAATATGTCGACTCTCAATGTCACTCCATGGGTATTAAAACCCCGAGTCTTAATGCTCTGAAGCGAAGGCTTGAATCGTTCGGGCAGAAAGCCGTTTACTCCCTTATGCACGGCAGAGAGCCGATGCTTCAAAAGTTTGATCTGAAACCAGGGATGATTCATGTAGACACCATACTTAATATGGTGCAAATCGACCACACACGGGTGGATGTAATTATCTGCGACGAGCATGGTCGACCACTAATGCGGCCTTGGCTGACGGTAGTTATCGAACTTAAGAGTCGCATTATTCTTGGTTACTATCTTGCACTCCATCCGCCTAGCTCACTCAGCGTTGCCATGGCGATGCTTTCTGCCTGTTTTCCTAAGCAAACCTTTCCAATCGCTCTCGGTGGTGGTCAAAATACTCGCCACAGGTACTGGGGAGTGCCTGGTGCAATTGGTATGGATAACGCCGCGGAATTTACTAGCCCAGAACTTGAAGCCACCCTGCAATATTACAAAATCGTCCCCATGCTGCGGCCTCTTGGGAAAAAGCATTACGGAGGGCACGTTGAGCGAATTATCGGTACGCTGATGGGGAAGGTGCATCTTCTGCCAGGTACTACCTACTCGAATGTACTGAAGAAAGCAGACTACGACTCTGCCAGGCATTCAGCTATGACCTTTTCAGCATTTTGTGAGTGGTTCGCAAATGAAGTGGCGATCTATCATGGGCGTGCTCATGAAGGGTTGAACAGACTTGCGCCGTTCGAGGTTTGGGATGCAGAGATGGCCAAGAAGGGGCCGGATTATGTACCCCCTATGCCTGGGAACTTTCAAACATTTGCTCTTGACTTCTTTCCAAGTGTGATGCGAACCGTGCAACCAAAGGGTGTCGAGTTTAGTAGGTCATTTTACTCTTCGGCAATACTCAGTAGGTTCGTTGGTTCAAGACTTTCGTTTAAGTACAATCCGTTGAACCTTTCAAAAATATGGTTGCGCCAAGATGGCCGGTATCATGAAATTCCTTATTCTGATCTGACGAAAACACCTGTCTCGTACAGCGAGTACTGGGCGTTTTCGCGACCTCGCGACCGTCGCCCGGGAACACTGGTGGACGAGGAGTTGCACCAAGTTCGCTTGGATAATCATGAGTTAGTGGAAAATTCTAAGGCTACGACCAAGCGTCTCCGGCAAAACGTAGCCAAGAAAGTTACGGCCGCGGAAACTATGTCTTTCCTTTCCTACGGCGGGGAAGGGAATTTGCTTCAGGTGAACACCAAAGAACCGAGCTCTGATCAAACTCGAAAAAAACTTAAGTGGGAAGACTGAGAATGGATGGGGAACATTTGCATGAGAGCCGGCGTTACGCTTTGATTCTGCCAGATGAGGAACGCTGTAAGATTATTCGGCAGGACATTAAGGTCGACACCGAACACTTGCTTACCGTGTCTAACATTGTCGACAACATGCTTAGCATCGTACGCGGCAGTATGGAGGCTCCGTGTCTAGTTGTATCTGCCGGATCTAACCATGGGAAGACTACAATTTGCAATGCGGTCAGGGGGATGGATGAATTATGGCGTCATAAAATCAGGTATGTGACCTTTGTTAAGGATACTGGGAAGACAAAGCCTATGGTGAAGCTCCTGACGGCTTTGGGCATGGAACCTGGGAAGGCTGGGATCCCCATTAGCATGGTAGCCGAATACTGTATCGCTAACGATATTCGCGGTGTGTTTATGGATGAGTTTCACGACTCTATCAAGGGGCTTTCTAAGGGCGAGCAGGATACGTTTCTCTCCTTGCTGAGGGGTTTATGCGGGGCGCCTGCTTACCTAAGCTTTTTTGTATTCGGTATCGATGAGGCCCTCAATGCTCTCGCAATTGACTCCCAGTACGTCCGCCGATTTGAGCTCTATGAGCTTACTCCCTGGTCGAAAAGCGATGCAGAGTATCTCAACTTTTTGGATACTTGGGAGGAGATCGTTCCACTTGCAAAGAGGTCACATCTTTCTTCTAAGGCAATGTCTGATTATATCTATACTAATACTTTGGGGATTATAGGAAATATTTGCACGTTGCTCCGAGCGGCCGCTTGCTTGGCAGTAATATGGGGCGATGAGAAAATTACACTTGAAAGCTTGCAGGCTGCTACTCGTTCGAAGTGGAATACCCGCGTACGACCAAAGGGTACTGTCGAGTGAAGTATTTATTGTGCACAAAACAGTATCAAGCTGAGCAGAACGTCTTGGCAGGTTTTTCCGCTAACGTACTGACTATTTTAGGAGGAGAGACTTGGACAGGAAAAACCACTGTTGCCAAGCGTTTGCTAAAAAATGCCAATCGGGCAAACGTTTATACAGTTTACGTGCCTGGGAGTTTCACCAAGGTATATCGCAACGTGGAATTAGCATTTGCGTCAGCGCTAGGACTACCTCTGACTAGCCAGTTCATGTCATTTCACAATATCGAACGCTCACTTGAAGACATGATTGGTGGTCGGGAGTTTCGTCTAGTGTTTGACGATGCTAGCATCCACTTTGGCGGTGGTAAGGTGCAACGGAACGCTTCTCTCGGATTGGTGCAGACCCTCCAGAGACGTTTTCCGAATATAAAATTATTGTTAATTTCTGGGCCCAATATTTTAGACGGCGCTCTGAAAGAGATCATGGCTAAAGAGGTGCGCTATGTCGACATCGGTGTGTGGCAGTATGACCAGCAGTATCTAGCATTCATTAACCGAGTCGGGGAGGCATGTGGCTTCAAGCGCTCGCAATTGGCCAATGACGACTTCACAAAAATTCTTTTGGAGAAATCTCATGGCGCCAGCGGGGCCCTTATACAAATTCTACAAACACTAGCGCGAAACCCCTTCTACAAAGCTTGTCCATCGTTGCCTGTTGAGAGCCTACGTAATATGTGGAAATTCTGAATTGTTCGACGAGTTATCATCAGGGAAGCCGCCCCGTTTCATTCTGGGAGAGACAATTCTTTCCTGGGTGATGCGGGGCCTGGGCCAGAACAAACTCCGAAACCCTCATTTATTTCGGAGTGCAATTAACCAGAGCCTCGTACCCCCCAAACGAGTGGTTCCCGGCGTCGTGGAGTCGTGGCCACCTCCAGCCTTCGAGGATATCGAGTTTGATCTTGATACCATGCTATTTAAAATTTTACATGACACTTATGGCACCGGAGCGACTGTCTTAAGGAAGCAGTTTGCTGCGCGCCAGTCAGGGTTGCTTGACATCCATTTCCGGCACACATACTGCTCTGCTTGTCTTCTCGAAAGTATGGTGACGACTGGATTTCCAATCTGGCGTCAATCTTGGTGCTACACGACCAGCGTATATTGCGTTGAACACCGACGCCCATTGATGAGACCGCGGGATACTTTTACACCTGAAAGACGTATCTGGGAGGCGTACCACTATTCAGCGGGTGAGCGAACAGGGCAGAGCTCTATCTTTGACCGGCGAATTGCGGGAATCGCAATACGCCTGCAGCATTGGATTGAATCTTTGATTCCAGGGCAGGAGCTCACCGAGGGAGTGGAAGCCCTGTATGGACTGTTGCTAGCGAAAAGAACGGCATTGGCACCTGGTGGGATAGCGTCAATGGGGTTTTCTCGCGCCCAACAGATTTTGTGTAGACTAAATCTGGATCTGCATGAGCGCATCGAGTACGGATTGAATGACAGTGATCCGTACCAACGGATGGGGGCTTTGCTATTGATCGGATGGTTGAGCGGTATGGTTTCACCGACAGAAATCGTCTACTTGAGACACCATGACCATTGCGTCAGCAGAACGCTGCCACCCTCACCGCATCAATTGGGGCGCATGGTAACTCTGAACCTAAGTGCAGAGGAGGTGATGGTCGTTCGAGAGAAACTGGTCAAGCTGGGGGAGATATCGTCCACCATGATGTCGAGTTTTTTGGAAGGTTTTGACGGAGCCACATCCCGCTCCCTTCGTTCAAGCCGGCCAAAGCGTTGAATCGTCCACGCGGTACTGGGCCAACTCATTCCGCAGGCGGTGAAGTCTTCAAGACCGCCAGTAGTGGAGCGCCGCCAAACTCAGTCAGCCAGGCAGCGCCGGAGTGAAGACTTCAGCCATCGTCCTCATTCATTTGCCGCTCTTGACAAATTACTTCGCCTGCCAGCGAAGATACCTCGGCTATCGCTTCCTCCAATACTCCCTCACGGACGTCAATGCCAGCCCCAACTGCGCCGCCGCCTGCTGCTGCGTCGCACCTTCTGCCTTGAGTGCCAATACCGCTCTCTCATTATCTGCGTTTAACGGTTTGCCGCGTCCGCGCTTTATGAGGTTGCCGTCGGCATCGAACTGTTCGGCGAGCACCTTCATACCACCTTCAGCTTCGAAGGCCGCCACGTCGGTCAATGCACGACCAATCACCGTCAGTGGTTGCTCACCCTGGCGGAGGGCAATGCAGAGGGTAAGCATCGCTATGGGGTCGAGACCAAGAGATTGCGCCAGCTCGTCAAATTGCTCGACAGTGATGCTGGTCTGCGCGTTCTCGAGGGCACTGACTTTGCGTCGGTGCGTCGCATCCGAGACGTCAGCATACCTGGCACCCCGTACGAGGCGGAGCGCCCGAAGAACACCAGCAAATGCGGTTCTCAGATCCATGACTTTCCCAAAAGTCAGGATATAGCCATAACTGAGGTTTACGAATAAACGTCAATATAGTGTATTATCCGTTCTTCCGGGTGCTCCTGTGGGCAAGATGCCTCGGTTCGAAGGTAGCAGAACGCCACCAAAGCTACCTCAAGGAGCATTAAAACCGGTGGGTGCCCAGTTCGAGAGTTCCTCCGGATGGTGATCGCTCGATGAACACACCAGTTGTATTGACGGAGATTGAGTGATTGAGCACAGATAAAAACGAAGGTGCTGAAGGGTTACTCGGCGGGCCTGGCAATCCCCGCCAAGGATCGACTGACGACGACGAGATTCTCATAGAACTGGTTAAGGCTCTCTTCCCCCGAAAGCCTTACTGCCTTGTAGAGGACTGGACAATCTTCAAAGTTGAGGTCACCGAAGGCGAGCTACAAAAAGTCCACGCAGCGGGAAAGCTACCGTTGGTGTTGTTTGCTCACAATGTCCGCTTTGACAGCGAGCGGCGTTTTGACGTGGGCGACTGGGTACGCTCCACAATGGCGGTGTCATTCCAAGACGGCTTCCTTTTTGAAACCTGGAACACCGTTTATGTACTGGTAGGGCCCGGTCACGAAAAATCAGCAAGCCTCGAAACAATCTTTTCTTTCTTTTAAATGACGCGTTGCCTAGGCACGATTTCAGATCGAGACAAAATGTTTAGAACTAACATCGAAGACATTGAAGGTAAACCGGGAATGTTCGGGGAGGGGCTAGCGCACTGGCACGGCATTTCGCGTGCGTTGAACATCCACTGGTATCACGTATGCGTAAAAAAGAGGCTCGACGGTCGACTAATAAACATGATTGAGATGTTGAATGACGAGACACGGCTGCTCGAGGCTCTTGAGTTGCAGAACGAAGACTTTGTCATTACTGAAATCCAAGCCTTGACACCCTCTTGGATGAATGGCGGCAAAAGTTGGCGAATGGAAGTAATCAAGGCCATTTCCATTGGCCATGACCGTAATGGCTGCGTGATATGTGTGCTTGAGGTTGAGAGCGGCAAGATCTACACAGACACTCACGATCGCTCTTTCAAGCCGGAGGCGTTAACTAACGTCAGAAAAATTTACTGACGTTTTTACTCCAACGCTGGGCGAATACTGAATCGGAGAAAATTAATGAGCGACCTCCACGAAGTCGATCTTCACTCAAAGCGTCTTACGGAGTTCCAGCTGCGTCGGATCGTTCGTGCAAGTGAATACGTCTATGACGCGCCAATCACTGCATGCTTGAGCGATGTCTTCGTATCAAATGGCGTGGCTGTTGGTGTGGTTTTTGGCCATACCAAGGTGGATCGTTTTGGGCGTTTCGCGGATGGACATTTGATGCGCACATCCAGCATTCGCTATGCAAAAAAGGAGGGGAAGTTCTGGGTGTTGACGACCATGAATTCGCGATATTTGGTCGCTTCCTTCATGAAAGGGGTAGGGCGGCCAAGTTTCAGAGCTTTCATGCAACCCGCTACGAATGGGTCTCCCGTGTCACCGACTGTTCAGTGAACACAGGGCACGCCAATGCAGCATGGGAATCTGGATTTGACATGGCTCGGGAAGACGACAATACAGTTTATTGCAATGTTCAAATGTCCCTGGCTAGAGGCAAAGAGCTGCTGCAGCTAGTAACTGCGCTACGTGAGTCGGGATCTCATCCGAACCTCGATGCTGTTTTTGCGCGTATGCAATTTGAGCTGACGATGTCCATCGATATTGTTGAGCACCCGCCGACGTGGGGTGCTGCTGAACCCACGAAGCACTGATTAGGCCATTCAATTGTTCGCTGCCTGTAGATGACCTGGTGAAGCTAGGCGCTTACGCGAAGGGGCGATTCAATCGTAGTGGCGCATCTTGATCCCGGGCCGCTGACTCGCCTTTTTTTAGCGTACTAGGCAAATGAGCTTGAGGATTCACCGATGAAGGTTCACGTGCTCTCAGATTTACACCTCGAATTTTCTGAATTCGTGCCGCCTACGACCAACGCAGATCTAGTGATCTTGGCGGGAGACATCGACACAAAATGTCGTGGCGTGGAATGGGCAAATGAGACCTTCACGTGTGAGGTTATTTATGTGTGTGGGAACCATGAATTTTACGGTGGCCACATCGATCACACCCTTCGCAAAATGCGAGACGTTGCCGCCCCCCATGTCCATGTCTTGGAAAACCAGGTGTGGGTTCGCAACGAAATACGCTTTTTGGTCACAACTGGCTGGACTGATTTCACATCCACCGGCGACAAATTTGCAGCGTCGATGACGTGTGCAGCGTTTATGAATGATTTCCCGCTTATCCGGACGACGGAGAGTTTCCGCCGGCTACGCCCAGCAGATGTGATTGAGCGAAATCGCGTCGCGTTCGACTTTTTGAAGCGAGAGCTCAGCAAGCCGTTTGACGGAAAAACCGTCGTCGTCACGCATCATTGTCCCGTCCCCGAAGTCGGTGGTGAAAAACATGACGGTCATCTCAGCGCAGCGTATTTCAACCGCTGGCACGCGCTTCTGCCATTAATAGACACATGGATCTTCGGTCACACCCATCGGGCGGTGGATATCGAGTTAGGTGGATGCAGGGGCATTTCGAATCCCCTTGGTTACCCCGGGGAAGAGACGGGTTTTGCTCCCAATTTGACTGTAGAAATCTGATCGCTGACGAGAGGGAGACCAGGTGCACTGGATCAAAACTTATGGGGCGGAGCTGTCTGACTTAAGGTTTTTCAAACTGCCGAAAGTCATTGAGCGAGCACGTGAAGCTGTTGCTGATCCAGACGTGGTTGGCTATTTGCTATGCGCATTGGAGCGTCATCCGCGAATGACTGGGCTTTTGTTTTGCGATCACGCCAGGGCCTTTCCGGAAGGGTTGCCTAAACCACAGTGTGAGTATCATCATGACAGAAGCCCGATGCTGGATTGTGGAGTGTCAAGATGCTGCTGATGGGAGTGGCGACCTCATCATTGACGTGCCGCCTGAGCTGCTCGCCAGTTCAAGACTGAACATCGGGGACGTGCTGACGATTGAAGTGATCGACGGCGCTATAGTTTTGACGCCGGTGTCGAGCGACTCAGCTCCTACCTGATGCAATCAAGCTCGGCCAAATCGACTGCTGGGTAAGGTCGTCAACATGAAAGACTCCCGTACTCCTTTGAATGCTCCCGTAATCATCGCTCCGGGCGACGGGTCGCATCTGCCTGAAAGGGTAGGACAAAGCAATTCTGTGTCCCAAGTCCTTCACCTTTTGGCGACCGATATCGATTGCCATCCGGAGAAGCTAAAGCTTGTCGACGCACGCTTGGTGTCACGCATCAGTTCCTTAGTCTTTGGTGCGGATGTCGATCTCGATGCACCGCTTTTGTCCGCTGATGATTAACCCGCCTAGACTCCTTAAATGGGTGTGAATGGGTGCGTAATTGGGTTTATGGCGCTTACGCTCGTTTTAGGTCAACTTTCCCCCGACTTGGGTGAGGCGCCTTAGCTTACAGACTCGCTGCTCTGGCCCTACTAAGCCTCGGCCACTGTCCTTTCTGGGGAGTTTCAAAACTCGCCCAGGCATCAGAAGCTCCGTACGTTATCGCTGAACACGCCGTGGGCTTCCACTTCTTCGTTGTAGGCATTTACGGCCTCACTGTTCTCTGCCAGCCATAGCTCGGACTGTTGCTTCTTTAAGGCATCGGCCAGAGCCCGCTGCAACAGAATTTCCTCTTGAGTGTGCATGGTATTGTCTCCCGTTCAGTCGCGATCATAAGGGGAACCCTTAGCAAGTACCCCATTTTCCAGCCGGCCAATCAGATCCAGTACGGCTTGAGTTTCCATCCGCGTTTCCAGCATATCTATTGGACATTTTCCTAGTCCCCGCACTGGTGAGCTCATCCAACCAATCAGCAGTGCTGACTTCACCTTAGACAAAGGCATCCTGAAAAACACCTGAGCGATTGTCCGTCAAAGCAAAGAGGTACGGGCTATCCAGATCGCTAACCTCATGTCAGTCTCGTGGCACAAATTTTTTCGCTAGATCCTAGGGTCTATTGTTGATTGGCGTAGAGGCAACATGAAAAAAGTGAAGTTGGATCGTATCAACCGAGCAATCCTCGAAAATCTGCAAAGCAATGCTCGGATCAGCAATTTGGAGCTGGCCGAGAAGATTAATCTTTCCCCCAGCGCCTGCCTGCAAAGAACCAAGGCGCTGGAAGATGCCGGTTACATTCGCGCCTACATGGCGTCGATCGACATCGATGCGATCTGTATCAATGTCATGGCCTATGTCATGTTCAGCCTGCGCGATCACGCGGGGCATCTGCGTGTTCAATTCGAACGCTTCATCGCCAAGCGTCGCGAGCTGGTCGACTGTCTGAAGGTCGATGGCGAGTTCGACTACATCGCTCTGGCCACTTGCTCTACTGTTACCGATTTCAACACGCTCTGTGAGCAGTTGCTGGATGAAAATCCCAACATCCTGAAAATCAACAGCAGCATCATTCTCGACAAAACCAAGTGGTTTGCCGGTTATCCGCTAGAGAATCTGATTTGGCGGGAATGACGGCGAGCGACCTGCACAATCTGCGGTAAATACCCGCGCATCCCGCAGCAAGTGCAATGCACACGGGCTATCTCAATCTTTTGCATCGCCGTCTTTGCGGACAATGATGGTTTTATCCTGAGGGAGAGAACAGTCATGTCTGCATCTGCGTACGTCACCCTGGAAACGGCACTGGGGGCCTTTACACTCGAACTGTTTGGCCAGCAGGCACCGCTGACCACCGCGAATTTTCTGGCGTACGTGGAGAGTGGTCGCTACGACGGCACCAGCATTTTCCGCATCGTCAATCCGTCCAATCAGCAACCGGAAGACCCTGTGCGCATCAGTGTCGTGCACGGCGGCACGCGCCCCTTGGCAGCTAATAATTTACCCATGATCGAGCTCGAAAGCACTCTGCAGACCGGCTTGAGCCATCGACACGGCAGTGTGTCTTTGGGACGTGACGAGGCCAATAGTGCCGAGGGTGATTTTTTCATCTGCATAGGCGATCAGCCGCACTTCGATCATGGCGGCGCGCGCCATCCGGATGGCCTGGGTTTTGCGGCGTTCGGGCAGGTCTGTGCGGGCATGGAAGTGGTAGAGGCTATCTGGGGCCATGCTGGAGCGCAGGAATATTTGCCGCCCGAGGCTGAGATCGCCATCGTGCGAGCCTATCATCAGCCGCGAGGTGTGTGATGGGGCGCCATGCGGATGTAAGGGCGGTAATGGCAGCGCGTCGATACGATGCATTTTTACTTCCCCGTAGCGATACGTACCTCAACGAAGATCTGGCGCCGGCTGACGAAGCCTTGTACTGGCTGACTGGTTTCAGTGGCAGCGTAGGGCTGGCGGTTCTCACAAAAGAACGCGCGGCGCTGCTAGTAGATGGTCGCTATACCGAGCAGGCCCGCCAGGAGTGCGTCCAGTTCGAGACCTTGTTGCTGGACGACAGTTACCTGTTCAATTGGCTGCGCGGGCAGTTGCAACCCGGCGCAACCATCACCTGCGATTCAAGGCTGCACAGCGTTGATGAGTGCGAGCGCTGGCAGGTCATGGCGACGCAATCGGGCTTCAACTGGCACGAGTCCATAGACAATCCGGTGCTTGAATGCTGGCGCAATCGCCCGGCGGCGCCGAACAGCCCAGTGCTTGCCTTGGGGCTGCAACATGCAGGTATGGCTGCGCAAGGCAAGCTCGAACACCTCACTGCCAGCTTGAGCGCTTCGCAGTGCGATGCTTTATGGCTGCCGGCGCCGGATATGGTGGCCTGGCTGTTGAACGTGCGTGGTCAGGACATCGATATCGCACCATTACCGTTCAGCAGTGCCCTGCTGTATGCCGACGGCCGGCTTGACTGGTTCATCGACACCGACCGCCTACAACTACCCGAGGGCTGGCTGCCTGCTGCAGTGACTGTACGTCCACCCCAAGGTCTCGACCATGCCATCGCAGAACTCTATGGCCAGCGGGTTTGGGTTGATCGCCGAATGTGCACTGCGGCTACTTATCGTCAGTTCGAGTCCGCCGGTTGTGTCTTTTATGAGGCGCAGAATCCTCTGCTATTGCAGCGGGCCTGCAAGCAGCCCGCCGAGTTGCGTGGCAGCCGTGAAGCGCACCGTATCGATGGCCTCGCTTTGTGCCGATTTCTGTATGAGTTTCACTGCCGCTGCGACCGATTTGTGGGGCAGAGCGAACTGTCGATTGTCGAATCTCTGGAGGGCTGGCGTTCTCGGCATCCCGATTACCAAGGCGTGAGTTTCGAGACCATCGCCGCCACCGGTGCCAATGGTGCTCAGCCCCATTACTTGCCCAAGCCTGGGCGGGCTGCAAAGCTCAAGCACGGTGAGCTGCTACTGATCGATTCCGGTGGCCAATACCCCCAGGGGACGACCGACGTGACCCGGGTGGTGGCTTGCGGCACGCCGACCGCACGTCAGCGTTGCCTTTACACCACTGTGCTGCGCGCCCATATCGCACTGGCTAGCTGTATGTTCCCTATAGGCACCAGTGGACAGCAACTAGACAGCGTTGCGCGGCAGGTGATGTGGCGTGAAGGTTTGGACTACGCCCATGGCACCGGACACGGGGTTGGTAGCTATCTGCATGTGCACGAGGGGCCCCACAGAATTGCCCCCCACGCCAGCGCGGTACCAATGCAAGCGGGCATGGTGACCTCGATCGAGCCGGGTGTTTACCTATCCGGCGAGCTGGGGATCCGCATCGAGAACCTCTATGAAGTAGTTGAGGCCGAGGCGCATCCCGGGTTTCTCAAGTTCCAAGTCCTTACCATGGCGCCGTTTGCGATTGAACTGATTGACCGTGGACTGTTGAGCCAGGCCGAAGCTCAATGGCTTGATAATTATCATTGGACTGTTCGGGTGTCATTGGCGGGCTCTCTGGAACCGGACGTCGCCGCATGGTTGCTGCGGCAAACGCTACCGAACAACATGCAGTTTCTTGCTGAATAACCGTTGATTGTTTTTCCTGGCCCCTGCAAAAGCGCAGTTAGATTTCAGTAGGGCTGACATCATGTTTCCAGCGTTCGCGAGCGCCTCAAAACAATTCTAATAGTCGGTTTGCCTCCCACTTCATAGTGGGAGGGCAGGCGTTGCCAGTATAGAGGCGAGCATGAACAGTTCAGAAAATGTGATTCCCGACGGGTACGATCGCAGACCTGTGCCCCAGTCCGAAACGGTCTCCGGAATCGGGTTGGCGCTTATTACCTTTGGGATTGGGATGACCTTGCCCGTGTTCTGGCTGGGTGCAGACGTAACTAAGAAAGTTGGCTTCTCGACTGCTTCGCTGATTTTCGTCGGGGTATGTGCGGTGCTCGGTTTGCTGTGTGCATTGACCGCAATGGTCGGTGTGCGGACACGGCTAAGTACCTACATGATTCTGCAGTTTTCCTTCGGCCGCCATGGCGCCAAGCTGATCAACCTGACCATGGCTGTAACCTTGCTGGGGTTCTATGCTGCCACTGCGGATATCTTCGGCAGCACAGTGGCCAGCGCGTTGCAAAGTTCATGGGGCATTGTCACGCCGGCGTGGGTGCATTGCGTCTGGGGTAGCATTCTGATGACATTGATGGCCATTTATGGATTACGTGGCCTGGATCGTCTGTCGATTTATTCGGTGCCGCTTATGGCGCTGTTCATGCTGTTTGCATTGTACCTTGGCGTCCAGCGCGCAGCGCCCGGTCAACTGGGCGGGTTCTTGGGCTCAGGCGACAGCCTCGCAATGGCGATAGCCAGTACCATTGGCATGGTGATTTTGACACCGGTATTGATGCCTGATTTCACTCGTTATGCACGTACTGAAAAAGATGCCTTGATTGCCATTCTTGGAATGGCCGCAGGTTTTCCGTTTGTGCTTATCGTCGGTGGCTTGTTGTCGATCATTACCGGCCAGAGCGAAATCATGTTGATCATGGCTAGCCTGGGCGTACTGCTGCCGGCCTTGGCCGTACTCGTGTTCTCCACCTGGATCACCAACACCGCGAATTTGTATTCCGCGACGCTCACGTTGGCGACCGTCAGCCGTACCGCGAGCTGGAAGCTGACAGTGGGGGGGAGCGTCCTGGCAACCGGCCTGGCTGTCGGTGGATTCATGACGCATTTCCTGGATTTCGTCATGGCCTTGAGCATCGTGATCCCGCCATTGGCGAGTATCTATGTCACGGACTTCTTTGTGGTACGTCATCAGCGCTATGACATCGATGCACTGAAACAGTCCTCCGCATTTGGCTGGCCGGCACTGATTAGTTGGGCGCTGGCCAGCGCAGTCGCCTGGATGACGTCCTTTGAAGGCTGGACGCTGACATCGCAACCCACGTTGGACTCGCTACTGGTGGCCCTCGTCGCGTACTTGGTGCTCCACCGATTGACCCCTGTTTCTACCGTAGTGCCGTCGCACTCGTAAACCGATAACTCCCAACCCAATGCGTTGACCCGGGGTTTTACCCGGAGGGCGAAGCCATGCCCGTTTTAGAAAAACGAACACTGCAATTGCGTGTTCGACGGGGCTGGCTCGTCTTTTTTCTGCCAACCGCAACGCCCATAAAAAGCTTTAGAAGTTCAGGAGCAGTTTTAATGAACATCATCCGACTCATCGTGATGGCCGCGCTCGGATTCAGTTGCGCAGCCCATGCCCAAGTCTCCAGCACACTGGCGTTAACCTCTGAGTACCAGGTTCGTGGTATCGGTTACTCCGGCAACAATCCGGCGTTGAGCATGAGCCTGGACTGGGCCGGCGAGAGCGGTTTATTTGTCGGCGCCTGGGCGACAAATACCGATAGCTTCGAAAGTGGCGACCCCTATGACGATGGCGCGAACATCGAGATCGACTTTTACGGTGGCTATAACGGCCAACTGGAAAACGGATTGCGTTATGGCGTGATCGGTTACTACTACACGTTCCCTTCGACCAACTACAACATCAACTATCCGGAGATTGGATTCAGTCTCGGTTACGGCAACCTGAACACGTATCTCTACTATTCCAATGACATGATCAGCACATCTCAGTCGTCACAGTATGTGGCGGCCGACTACACCTTCAATCTGCCGTTGGAAGTCGATCTGACTTTCTTGGCTGGTCACTCTTTTGGCGAGTACTTTCGCCAGACAGAAATGACGGGCGCCCATGAATACTCGAACTGGGAAGTAGCACTCAAACGCAGCTTCGGCCCGGTCAATACAAAACTGAGCTGGGTCGACACCGACTTGTCGGGTCGCTTCTACAACAGTGGCGAGTACCTGCGTAATGACGGCCGCCTGATCTTCACCGTTTCCCACACTTTTTGAAATAACAGCCGGCGGCCCTCCGGCTGGCCGGCTTTTGCGTGACTGCAGGAGGACTTATGACAATCCGTGTGGCTACCGATATCGGTGGCACTTTTACTGACCTGGTTTATCTGGAAAACGGCGTGATCAACGCGGTCAAGGCTGACACCACACCGCCGAACTTTGAGCTGGGACTGCTCAATGCGGTCGCCAAAAGTGGTGTCAGTTACACCGATATCGAATTTTTTGCCCATGGCTCGACTGTGGTGATCAACACCCTGACCGAACGCAAGGGTGTCAAAACCGCCTTGCTGACCACCCGTGGATTTCGCGATGTGCTGGAGATTGCCAGAGGCAATACGCCGGATATTTTCAATACGTACTACCGCAAGCCGCCGCCTTTCGTGCCCCGTCATCTGCGTCTGGAAATCTGTGAGCGATTGAATTATCGCGGTGAAGTCGTCACCCCCCTGAACCTTGAAGCCCTGCCAGCCAACCTCGACACCTTGCGCGGGGAAGGCGTGGAAGCGATCGCGATCTGCCTGCTACATGCCTATTGCAACCCCGAGCATGAACAGCAATTGATGGCTGCCGTGAGCGAGTTGTGGCCGCAAGTGGCGGTCATCGCTTCGCATCAGGTCAGCCGTGCGCTGCGTGAATATGAACGCACCAATACCACGGTGTTGTCTGCTTACGTGATGCCTGCTACGCGAGACTATCTGGATAATCTGTCCACACACCTGACAGATAAAGGGCTGCGATCGGCACCCTTCATCATGAAGTCCAACGGCGGCATTTCCCCGGTCAATGCGGCCAAGCAAGATCCGATCAGCCTGGTGGAGTCCGGGCCGGTCGGTGGCATTCTCGGGGCGCAGGCCTACGGCCAGTTGATTGGGGAAAACCAGTTACTGGCGCTGGATATCGGCGGCACAACGGCCAAGTGCTCCTTGATCCATGACGGCAAGGTGGAAATCAGCAACGATTACGTGATCGAGAAGACCGCGATCAGTGCCGGATATCCGATCATGACACCTGTCGTGGACATCGTTGAAATCGGCAATGGCGGTGGCAGTCTGGCGTGGGTCGACGCGGCGGGTAGCTTGCGTGTAGGCCCGCAAAGTGCAGGCTCCACACCGGGGCCAGTCGCTTATGGTCGAGGCGGTATGGCACCGACGACCACCGATGCCAACCTCTTTACGGGTCGGATCAATCCGGATGACTTCGCCGGTGGCGAAATCAAACCGGATGTCGAAGGGGTGCAAAGTGCTTTTACGAAACTCGGAGAGCAGATTGGCGTATCGGCCAAACTGCTGGCCCATGGCGTATTGCAAATTGCCAATGCCAACATGGTCAATGCGCTCAAGTTGATTTCGGTCAACCGTGGTCATGATCCTCGTGACTTCGCGCTCATGGCCTTCGGCGGTGGCGGGGCATTGCATGCCACTGCCCTGGCTGCAGAACTCGGTATTCCGAAAGTCATCATTCCGCCGTTTGCCGGTGTCTTTTCGGCGTGGGGCATGTTGATGCTCGATTCCCGCCGCGATTACATACAGACCCACCTGCAACTGCTCGATGACGAAGGGCTGCATGGCTTGACCAGGGCTTTTGCCGGTCTTCAGGCCACTGCCGAAGCACAATTTGCCGACGACGGTATGCCGCCCGAGAAGCTCCGTTTCGAATGGCACATCGATGCGCGTTATACCGGCCAGGAACACACCGTGAAAGTAGCGCTTGATGAGCTGCAGTTGCTGTCAATAATCGAGCGCTTTCACGCACAGCATGAACAGGCCTACACCTTCCGGCTGGAGTTACCGATCGAGGTCGTCAACCTCCATTTGGTGGCATTTGGCGAAGTACCCAAATCGCCCATGGCGCCCATAGGCGTGAGTACTTCGACTACAGCCGCAGTTGCATTGAGTGGGCGGCGCTGGGTCGAGTTCGAGCCTGAACAACCTATCAAGACGCCCCTGTACCAACGCTCGGCGCTGCTCAGCGGTATGCGGATCGATGGCCCGGCGATCATCGAAGAAGCGACCACCACGACAGTCGTTCGCCCAGCCGATCGGCTTGAAGTCGACAAGTACGGTGGCCTTCATATCCATATCAACGTGCAGGAGGTATCGGCATGAGCAACGCCAATCCATTTACCCGCGAAATAATAAAAAACGCCTTGGTTGCTATTGGCGAAGAGATGTTCATTGCCCTCAAACGCACTAGCATGAGTCCGATCATCTATGAGGCACTGGATTACGGCATTGGCCTTACTGATGCGACAGGACAGTTGATATCCCAGGGCAACGGCATTCCTGGCTTCATCGGCACACTCGATGGCGCCGTACGCAGCGTGATGGAGAAATTCCCGCTGACCGATATTTTGCCGGGCGACATGTTCATAACCAACGACCCATACGGCGGCGGTGGCACACATCTTTCGGATGTCTCGATGATCATGCCGGTTTTCCACAACGAGCGCCTGATCGCCTGGACGGCCAACAAGGCACACTGGACGGAGGTGGGTGGCAAGGATCCTGGAAGCTTCAGTTCCGATGCCTCGGAGATTTACCAGGAAGGTTTGCAGTTTCCTACCGTACGCATCTATGACCGTGGTCGGATCAATCAGGCTGTAGTGGACATCATTGCTGCCAACGTCCGCCTGCCAGACATGACGCTGGGTGACCTGCATGCCTGCGCAGCCGCGTTGCGCGTGGGGGAGCGGCGACTGTTGTCGATCGTGGCCAAGTATGGCGAAGAAACCACCCTTGATGCCATCGAGCGGTTGCTCGAGCACGGCGAGGCGATGACGCTGGCGGCGTTTGCAGGCCTGCCCAAGGGCGTTTTTTATGCCGAGGACGTCATCGACGAAGACGGCCTGGGCAACGGGCCGTTCACGGTGAAAGTCAAAGTCGAGATCAGTGAAGGTCGCTTCGTGGCTGATTTCACTGGCTCAAGCCTGCAAGCGCAAGGGCCGATCAACAATACCTTGTGCGGTCTGCAGTCAGCGGTACGCGAAGTGTTCATGGGCGTTGTGCGACCTGGTATTGCGGCCAATGCCGGGTGTTTCCGTCCAATTGAAGTGATCTGTCCGCCTGGCACCATCTGCACGGCTCAGCGTCCGGCGCCGGTGTCTGCTTACTTCGAGTCAATGGTAGCGGCAGCCGATGTGATACGTCGCGCATTGGCTCAAGTGCTGCCG